>Ga0102943_1002223_pt1 | contig 11508 bp, 21 predicted proteins | sample SalPonC_black_MG_FD_78174 | JGI IMG/M metagenome (GOLD analysis project Ga0102943, IMG submission 78174) | Salt pond soil microbial communities from South San Francisco under conditions of wetland restoration - Salt Pond MetaG... | ecosystem: Environmental > Aquatic > Marine > Intertidal zone >...
TAACGGCACATATTGATTTAATTTAACTGGTTCATCATCACCAATTATTAAAAAATCTTTACCATATATTAAAGTATCACCATTCACATCAGTACATGTTGTAAATTCAGTTATTAATTCATCCACAAGTTCATTAAATGTAAACGGTGTTATTTGAACCATATCCATAACTGACTCTTTTTGTTCTATAGATTCCAGATATTCATCCCATGTTTTAACGGCAATTTCTGGATTATCTATTTTAATATTGTTAATAATATTAATCTGTAATAATTCTTCTGGAGCATTTTCATCTTCTATTATAAAGTCTTCACCATAAATTAACCCATCGTCATCTAAATCTTTTTCTTTAAAAAATTCAGTAATTAAAATAGTTGACATACTAGCCGATGAATAATCGTGACCACATGTTTCATCGTCATTCATATATAAATCATTCATTACGATATCAATGAAATCTTGAAAATCTCGTAAATCTTGTATCATTGTATGATAATGTGGATTTGATTCTGGATCATGTAACATTTTATAATATCTTGGAAGATTCAAATTATATTTAAATCCATAATCTCTACCAAAAATCATTCCAGTTTGAGTAAAATCCGTAAAACTGTTTTGTTCACTAGATAATGTATCAATATTTCCTTTTGATGTTGACATGACACAAGCTTTGCTTGTTATGGCTTTTTCAAGAACATCATGTATTGAATTATTGGAAACCGTATGATAATGTTTTGCATGTAAATGTAAACCATTATTTGCTACTTCTTTCCACAAAACAATAAATTGTCTAGCAGTTTCTATTAATGTTTCGACATCTGCAGATAACGTTGCAGTTGGTCCTTGCATTTGTTGAAACACTTTAGTCATATCAACAACATCACATGTTAATTTTATTGGGATAACCATTATGCTTCCTATATTACAAGATATTCTTTAAAACTATCATTAATTTGAGAATAGTATTCATCCCAAGTTATTACTTCACAAGGATGGGTTCGTCGCTTTAATTTCGGTTTTCTATATTCAGACAGATTAGTTTTTTCTAAATAGTCAATTAAGTATTCAGTAAATTGAATAACATATGAATCGTCATCATGTGGAAAAAGAGTATTTCCTGGCATGAATGGATTGTTTTTTAATTGTTGTAAAGCTGGAGGTAATTTTGGATCATCCCAATCGAAAATAAAATCGTGAAAAAAGATACGATTATTATCATCAAAATCCTTAACATGTACCATTTCATTAAGTAATAAATTGACTAATGTGTTTTGTTGTTTATTAGAAAAGAATTTACCACCACTAGCAACAAATATTGTTGAATTTACTAATGTTTCCAAAATCATTTCTGATGAACAATGTCCAGTACAAGATCGATGTTTATGAAATTGATGAACATGTAAATGTTCAATTAATAATTTTTCTTCACCAATCCTCTGAATCTCACGAAATATTTTTGCTAATTCAGCAAATTGCCATGACACAAAACCCAAAACAGTAGAAGTAGACTCAACCATTACTCGAGTACTATCCATACCAGTATCAATGAAGCCAGTTATTTCCAGGTCCTCATTAGTTTCATCTTGCATTCCACCATCATATTCTGCCATAATTACTCGTTGTGTGTTAATGTTAAATTATATTTCTTATTAAAATCATCAACAACCGATTGTTTAGTTTTAAATATGTTCATATCATAGTCAAAAACATGTGTATGATTATTTTGATCAACAATGGTTAATTCCCAAAATGATGTTTTAACACCGTTTTTGATTTTAACACGATTTATAATTGATTTAATTTTAAGCTCATTAAATTGTGCAAATTCAACATGTAATTCATTTTTTAAACTTTCACAATAATCAATGAATTCTTGACTCTTAAAAACTTCTCGATTTGGATATAGTTTAGGAGCTGTTATTAAATAATGTTTAACAGCTTGTAAACTTTTTTCTTTACTACCAGAAATAGCATCATCAAAGAATTTTTCAAAATCACCACATTGAATTAAATAACCGTATCGATTAGATTCTTCAATTCGTAATATATCCATATTATTTTGCTCTTACTGGAGAAGATTTATTCATACGTGTAAATACTTCAGCTTGTTCTTTAATTTTATCAGTTGCAATAACTTCACCTTTTCCAAGTTGTTTTTTATTCTTCGCCGCATAAAAATTCATTAAATTTTGCCATTGCTTACGTTGCATTCTTGTGCTTTGAACATCATTCATAATTAACTCCTATTAAGTGTATGTATCACGTTTTTGAAAACCTTCATTAATCATAATGGTTGCATAATTACTATTATCATCAAGAGATACATCAGCTATCCAACGATTATATCGTCCAGTTTTATTAGTACGAATATTTACAGTTTTACCTTCTAATAATTCTTTTGCTCGTTGTTTAGCAGCGTTACCATGTTCACGTTCGCTTTCAGTTGTTGGTCGCCATGATTCAGGAGTATCAATATTAGCTACTCGAAATCGTTGCTCAGTAGTCATTCGAAATCCAAGATCAACTATTCCAACAAAAGTATCACCATCAACAACACGTTTTACAAAACATTTGTATTCATGCATAATTATGCTCCATGTGTTTTTCTAAATACTTGTTGTCGATGTGTGTATTTATTGTCATATTTTAATTTTTTATCAGAATCTGATGATGGTTTAGAAGAAATTCGATCTTTAATTCTCATATAATCATCATGTATGTCTTTAGCAGTTATTTTTGTATCTTTATTTTTATTACGATTTTGATCAATAATAACACCTTTTGATTTTAATTCTGCATGTTTAGATGCTTTTTGTTCAGCACGTTCCATTTGTTTAGTACGAAGAACATTTGCTTTTTGAACTTTAGCTAACCATTCTGGTTTTTTCCAAGTACCTTTACTAGGTAAAGCTGGTTTATTTTCATCATGTTTAGGTTTAGATATTCCCATATTAATATGAGTTTGTTTATTAGTTATTCCATGTAATTGACGATAACGTTTATTTCTTTCATCAACTTCTTGTGGAGTTAATAATTTACGTCGCATACTTCCAGTTCCACGTATAATTTTAGGTTGATCAGTATCAATGTTATATTCTAAAACCATACGTATTGAATCAACAATATTCATATAATTACCTTTAAGTTGAACACCACGGGAGTGTTTTTAAATAACTTGACCATGTCATTGTTTTAGATGGTAATTTAATACCATCATATCGAAAATGATTTTCAATATCACGTAATACCATTGGTTTTGATGGATCGTTATCAGAAATAATAAAATCATGTGTATAAATTAAATTATTATTATCTTTATCTAAACCAGTTTGAGATTCTTGCATTAATAAATCAATTTCATTTGGTTGTTGTGGTACGAATAATCCACCGGGTTCAACATCAGTAGTTCCTTGTTCAGCATAATGTGCTACTGGATGCCAATGACTATCGTGAATGTGTTGTTGTATTTCAAGTATCTGTTCTAAAAGAGACATCATAGATGACATTGTTGTTTGAACTTGAGACATCGCACCATTAATATTACCAAACGATCCATTAAGTTGATTTAAACTTGGTAATAATTTTGCAGCTTTACAATAAACATTATAAGTTTTATTAACTGTTGTTTTTGGTGCATTCTTTTTTTCTGCCATTAATACCACCCTTCATTAATAAAATCTTTTTTTACTGGATCCATCAATATACGAAATTGTTTATATGCTGCAGGTGAAGTTCTAAGATTAAAAATGTGTTTCCATTCAGTTAAATTAGCTGTAACAATCATATCAACAGAAGTTGAATTTGGAAGAATAGAACGTGCTTCTTCTGCTTTTTCTTTATAAAAATGTGTATCTTCTTTAACAATAACATATTTAGTATTTTCATCAACAATTTCATCTTCAGTAAAAATCTTTTTAGCAATTAAAAATTGATAAAGTTCTTCGATTGTTCGCATGTGCTCTAACCACAATTGTTCATTGGATTCAGCAGGTAATAAATCATTAACAAATAAATCATATTTATCATAATAATGATGCGGAATAACTAAAACTAAATGATTAGAGTAAGCACAATATCGTTGTGATTCAACACTAAAAACAATATCTGGACGGTGTCTAGTAAATTCTGCTAACACTGCTCGATCTGTTATGCAAGATATTGTTACACGTTGTAATTCAAATGGTATTTCATCATTATCTATAACATTAATATAATCAACTCCTGTTAAAATAAATAACTCTTTTAAATATTCTTTCCAATTAAAATATAATTCTTCAATAATTGGAATATTAAACTTTTCTAAAAATGCTCTACAGCTTCCACCAATATATACATAATCCTTTTTAACAATCACTGTTATGTATTTTGAATCTAATGCTGCAACAATTTTATCTTTAATAATATTAGGATATTTATTACTATATTTTGTTCGAATAACAAAATTTGAATGTTCAACAACAGAAAGATGATTATGATTAACAATATTTCCAATAAATTTTGGAGCAGAAGTAGCACTTATTCTATGTTCAGATTTATAACATTTTCGCCCAGCAAGTTCCATACGACGAATTGATGATTCATAATCTAAAGGTGTTTCACCAAAAATTTCATACGATTGTTTAATTAGTTTCATTAATTCCTCCAAACATGAACATTATCAGGTAAACGATTAATAATAGGATGTATTATTTCCAAATGTAATTTTCCATTTCCAATAGCAGGACAATTCATTGCGAACAACTTATTTGGTTGCCGATTAGCAATATTAACTAACATAGATGTTGAATATTCAACCAAATCAATTTCTGCAGATTGCATATAATTATATTTAACTTGAAATATACCTAAATGACCATAAAATATAACTCCATATTTACCCAAATGACCACATGACTTTTTAATTAAATTACCCAAAATCAAATCTATTCCTGAATATATATCACGAATCTGTTTAGCAAAACCACGACCCATAACTAAACTTCCATCTTTTTTAATAAATGAATTCGTTGTAACTAACATATAATTATAATTCCCAGCATATTTCAATAAATCCCCAGTTTGATATTCCATTATTCACCATAATTTAAATTAATGTAAACATTTATTCATTAAACATATTATAAAAAATTATTATAACAAATAATATTTTATAATATGTTTAAAGACATGCAATTCAGAGAGATCTAATACCCCTCTGAATTGCATTAACCTTCATATAATTCAACTAATTGATTAAAAAATTGTGTAGTTAATGATTTAGGTAATTGTGCTTTCGGTAACCAATAATATTCATTATATTTATTAAATAAACTGAATAATTGAATACATTGTGATTTAAATAATTCTAATTCATCAAAATTAACTACGGTATAAACTTTAAAAAGTTCAATATTAATAACATGAACTTTCACATCGCACCATTTAAATCGAATAAATATAGTATAATATTTATTTGATGTAACCACATAATGTTTAAACTTAATTTCACGTATTTGATTATGTGTTACATAACACAAACCTTCACTAGAAGGAAATTCATGTAAATATAGTCTCATTGTTATTTATTTGTATTAAACAAAACACCACATTGTCGTAAAAAATCTTGACATTCTCTTTTATTTAAAAAACCACAATGATCTTTCAAATACCAATTTAAATATGGACAGAAATATAGTTTCCCTCGAGTTTGACAACATGGATGATCCATTTTATTTTTTTTACGTTTTTTAAAATCTACACTAATAATCATCCTGTCCTCTAAAAAACTTTCAATAATTAAAACAACTAATAAATATCATCATATTCATTTTCATCGAAATCAGACTCATCACTTGAATATTGTGAACACAATAACCCTGGATTTTCATCATCTTCACATAAACAACTACCCTCTCCATCACAACATAAATCATCATCAATATCATCATACATCTGACATTTTCCATTAAAATCACTATAGCTGCAACCCATTTGATATTCTCCTTAATCACGATGCCAATAAATAGCGGGATCTAACATAGAAGTTTTATGTTGAATATCACCTTCTTGATTCCACCATTCTTTATGTTGTGGTGGAGATTTAAACTCTTTAATCCCATCTGGTGCAATCATAACTGCTAATTGTCCACCTTCGATAATCGATTTAATTATTCCTGGTTGATCATGATAATAAACCTTACGATTAAGAACTTCATCACGCCAATTACGAAAATGGAATGCAATTGGACCTTCTAATACATCTTCCATCAAAACAGTTTGTGCTTTGGAAAGACCATATTCCATGTCTCGAGCACCATGTTCTAAAAATAATTCTTCATTACGATATATTTGCCATATACCACGATGCTCAATACTCGAATCACCCCATTTAGTTTTAACATAGTTATTACCTTTCCAACGTATTTCCCAACGAGGCGCTCCAACACCACAGAATGGCAATATATTATCAATAGTTAATTCTTCGTGTGATGGACAACAATATAACGAATTTAATCCCATTGTTCCACCAATTGAATGATAAAAATCACCAATATGATAAACATCATATTGTATACTATTCATAACAAGATCCCAACCAAATTTATTCTTACATTCCAAATCCAATTGTGTTTTCGGTAACTTTATTTCACTCATCATGTATATTATTCCTTTTTGAATATTAATTAAAATTCATTTGGTATGTATTATGTATTTCCAATGATTTGATTTAGTATATTATGCTGTTTATTATTATCTAATTTAATACTGCATTTACAATAACGGCAAATTACTATTACTGCATCTTCAGATAACGGTTTAACAAAATGACCTTGATTATTTTTCCATATTAAACTAGTATCAGTTGAACATCCACAAAATAAAACTTTAATTTTATGACATTGGGATTGAGGCATATAATCTGCTCTTCCGCGAATGTGCATTTCAATTTGGGGTTCAATAGGTTTAGACGAATCTATTTTAAAAGGTTTAATCGGATTAAGTATATAAGGTGTAGGCATTTTAGATATCAATAATGTTGTTGTTTATTATTTTTCTTTCTTTTCTTGCATCTCTTGCCTTTCTTTCCACACAACATGTTTAAAATGTGCATACTCTGTTTTTATTTTTCGAAATTCTTCTTCAACTTCATTCCTATCACGTCGTAAACGCAGGATTGTCTTATTCAATTCTTCAATTTGTTGTTTAACATTAATTGAATAACCAATAAAACACAATCCTAATATAATAAAAGCTATTATTGGTATAATATAAAAAAGTTCAGTCATTATTTATACTTTTAAGTATTTCTAAATTATCTTTTTCTGTTTTACCAGCAATTGAATATCCATCTTCTTGTCGTTGTATATTTTTTGCATGTTTTTTACAATAAATATCATAAATTTCTTGTGGTGTCATATCAAGAATCTGAAATATAGACATAAGAAAATGTAATATATCAACAGCTTCAATTTTTGCATTATCTTTATCTAAAACAGTTTCAAATAACTTATTACCATCTTTATATTCTTGAACCCACCATTTAGTAAGACAACATTTTTCAAGTTCTCGTGCTTCATCGCTAATTTGATATGCAAATCCAAATAACCAATCAAGTTTTTTAACATCATTAATTGTGTCTTTTCCAATAAAAGTATTTAATTCATATTGCATTCTATAAATTTCAGAAAGACGATCTGGTATATGTGCGATTTCACTTTTTGTCATATCTGACATAATTACAATTCTCCATTTAAAAAATCATTAACTGTATTTAAATCTTCTAAAAATCGATTTCCTTCTTGACTATGTATTCCACCTTGCATTTGAAAATATCTAGGATGTATTGTTAAAAACACATCATAATTTAAATATTTATAAAATTTACCACGTAAATGAGTGATTCTTGAACCTGGTATTTTTAACCGTTGTTGAATTGTTTTACCTAAAGCAACAATACATTTTGGATTACAATTACTTATTAAATTATCTAAATTAATTGCGCAAAATTCTATTGCTTCTTTTGGTGGTTTTTGAGTTTTTCCATTAACAATATTTGAACACAGACAAGCATTACTAATGCAATATTTCTGAATGTTTAAATTGCTCATTTCAAAAGCAATTCTAAATCCCCGACCAGCATCACCTTTTGCATGTAATGGTTGATCGAATTTAATTTCATTTAATGAGGGCGATTCTGCAATAATTAATAATTCCACATCATTTAGAGTTTCACAATTAGTTTCAATACTTACCAAATGCTGATTAGACAAAGGACAATGAATACAATCACTATCCAATTCAAATTTATTAACTTTGAATTTATTCATATTAGACTCGAATTACATTATGTATAGCTGTTAATATTACAGATTCACCAACAGCATTTTTACTTATTAATTTTTTAACTTCTTTTTCACCATCTTCTTCAGATGATTCATGTTCTGAATCTATTTTTTCCAAAAGTGTTTCAAATTCACCAATATGCACTTTTTCTTCTTTTGCTACATCAAGTAATACTTTTTTTATTTGGGATGATTTTGCCCTAGATACTAATTCCTCATATAACGATATTGCTTTAAGTTCTTCTTCTATTCCTTTACGAAGAATTTGAGCATCTGTTTTAATATCATCTAATTCCATACATCACCCCTTGATTGCATTTTCAACTCGACAATCTATATTGGTTTTAATATTATGAGGTCCTTTATATATAAAAGTCGTGCTTTTACCAAGTCTAGCATTTATTATTCCATGTTTATTTAAATAAAAGCTATAAAGTGAACAATGTGAACCAGTTTCTATATTATACTCATGTCTTTTTGATTGGATATTTAATATACAATTATTATCGATAATAAAACAAGCTTTATTATAAAATGTATTATCCATTACTTCACTTAAATTGTTAATTTGAAGAAATGAATATGGAGTTTTAATATGTATTTGTACATCAGTATTTGATAGTTTTAATATTCGAACTTTAACATCAAGTTCTGAATTTTGTTCATTCAATATTTTTTTAATTCGATCATGAACTAATTTAGTTTTGCTCATTAGTAACCTTTGAAATATGAATTATTTTACAATTCTTATTATTTTTAATATCATGAGGTCCACCATATATCAAATGACATTTTTCACCAAGTTCCATATATATTGGTATTCGGTTTGAACGATATATACTTTTAATATTACAATTTAATCCTGTTCGAACAACATATGAATAATTATCCGAATATATTTTTAATTCAACATTATTACTGACAGTTATAAATAAACGGTTGAAACCGGTTCCATATAATAGTTTTGTAACATTATTAATTTCAATAAACGAATTATTTCTAATAATATCTATTTGAATTTCTTTAGAATTTAATATGTCTGTTTTTATTTTAAAACGTGATTTTGGATTTTGTAATTTAAGTAAATTGGTTAAACGTTCAATAATAAGATTTGAATTCATCATGATATTGTTTCATTATACATCTTTAAAGCCACGGTGGGTTTCTTTGTTATACACAAAATGTTGTTTTTTCCACTAACGGTATCACCATTAACAACAATATACAATTTAGAAACTGGATTATATTGTAATACAGTTTTAAATACACCTTTATCAGTTTCAAAAAGAGTCATATCATTATCTATTAATTCAAATATTTTAGTTTCAATATCAATAGTGCTGATTTGATTTGCCATTTTTATACTCCTACAGAATTCCAAATTGTTAAATATTTATCTTCAAATGCTTGAACAAAATCAGAACATTTTGTTTGAATATCAATAGGTAATTCTGAATAATGTTGAACATGTTGAACATTACTATTATTTATTGGGTTAAGATCGATATCTGAAACTGTTAAATCTGTAATTCCAACATATCTTGCAATATTTATGAGATATTCAGAACTACTTGCAGTTTGTTCAAATAAGAAATATTTAAAACCACAATCAATTAAACGATCAACATCATTTAATCCTCGTTTAATTTGAGAAATACGATTATCATCCAGAGATCCATTATTCCAGTTAAATGAAGATGTAATAATATCTCGAGGTTTTCTTAATATAAGTGCTTTTCTTCTGGCATTTAATCGTGGCAGTATTTCACGATAATAACTATTTACTTCACCACGAAAACCAACATTAAATGCTTCGTGAATATCATCAATTGTAGAGTCAGAACAATGTTTTGAAATTAATGTTCTAACTATTTCTTCATGACTTACATTCCATTCAATTGATCGATTAAATATATGTGCTAAAAATTTAGTTCCAGAACGTCCAAATCCAGTTATAATAAAAGTTTTCATAAGTATCTCTCAAAAAATTTAAATGCTTGAATAAGTAGATCAGTTTCATCAACGATAAAGTTATCTTTAAATGGGTCTGAATAATTAGTCATTTTACAATCATAATATCCACACGGTGTATTACAATAATTTTCATCTTTTGTTATTCGAATTTGTTCATGTGAATGACCAAAAATAAAAGATGGTGTACCACAAACTAATGCCATTTTAATAGGTCCAGTAATGTTACCAAATGCACCTATCGCTTGTTTAGTATTACATAATCCAACCATAACATCTAAAGATTTAACATCATCATATGGTACTAAATCAATAAAGTTAGGATGTTTAATAATATCATTTAATATAAAAGCTCCTCCAGAGGATCCGATACTTACAATATTAAGATTTGGATATTGTTCACAAAATCTATTTATTAATGAAACCCAAATATCATACTCAATATTTCTTTCACCAAATTTAGAAGGTCGATTTCTTGGAAATACTAAAATGCATTTATTATTTATATTTATTTCATTCAACCAATGGTCAGTATGTGAATATGGTATTATACTTCGAGAATCAACAAATTTACTATAATTAAAATTATATTTTAACATTGGATATTTATCTTGTATAATTTTAGTTATACTTCGAATATCCATTAATTTAACTTGTTTATCTGGATCAAATAAATGGGATCCTTCACATTCCATTTTACCATATTCTTGATTCCATTCATCTGGAATTGGTAAAATCGCTTTAGCTATATTATTATATAAAACATTTTTATATGGATGACATATAATAACAGTAGGTTTACGTTTAACTGTTTTTAGATAATTAATATGTCCAGAAAGATATTGACTCCAACCGATTTCACCAATATCAATAAATGCAGTATCAACAATTGAATTATGTAACGATGTATTTAAGTTTAATGAATATTTAATATTTAATATATGAGATATGTTTCTCATTGCGATATTACGATCCGCATTTCCAGCAAAATGAATAAAATATGCTTCAGATGTTGGATATTGTAGATAACCATAAACTGCTAAATCATTAGGAAATCCAGTAATTCCCATAGCATTAAATTTAGCATCTAATTTGTGTATTTTAAAATTATACTTCTGAATATTCCAATTTATTAAAGTTTGATCCTTATATGTTGAGTTAAATTCTTTTCGATATTCTGAATTTGTAAATACATTTTTATGACAACTAGATAATA
>Ga0102943_1002231_pt1 | contig 11477 bp, 12 predicted proteins | sample SalPonC_black_MG_FD_78174 | JGI IMG/M metagenome (GOLD analysis project Ga0102943, IMG submission 78174) | Salt pond soil microbial communities from South San Francisco under conditions of wetland restoration - Salt Pond MetaG... | ecosystem: Environmental > Aquatic > Marine > Intertidal zone >...
GCGTGGTGGTACCTGGTGTCGTACTGGAGGGCCTCGTTCAGGTACGCGGCTTCACGCTCGTACGCCTTCTGCAGCGACTCTTCGAACTGCTCGATGAGGTCCATGGTTTTCATCGCACCACCTCCGCGACGCTCCCCGCGCCGTTCTGCGAGACTTCGATGGTTGCGTCGAACGCGCTGGCCAGATCACGGCGGTGCGTGATCACGATGGCCTGATCGACGTGCTCGACGATCTTGGTGAGGACTTCCAGCGTCTCGCCCTGCAACGACTCGCTCACACCGGCCGCCGGCTCGTCGAGGATCACCGTGGACAGCCGCGTGCCGGCCATGTCCGACGCGACGCGCGCCAGCCCAGCCGACATCGCCAGGTTCGCGAGATCCTCCTCGCCGCCCGACAACTCGGCGATCGGCACGAAGGCGTCACCGCTCGACGGCGACCGGAACGACAGCGTCACCTCGGTGCGTGTCTTGCCCGTCGTCGTCTGGCGCTCCGTCTCGACGCGCAGCGCACGCCCGACGGGTGCCAGGATGTCGTTGACGCGAGCCTGCAACTGCGGGGCGAGCTGTTCGAGCAGCAGCGACGGGATGCCGGACCGATCCACCGCCCTGCGGTAGTAGTCCAACGCAACCCGCCGCCGCTCGTGCTCGTCTCGGCTCCGCTCGCACTCCTGGATCTCTTGCAGCATCTGGTGCCGCTGCACGCGCTCGAGATCGCACTGCTCGAGATCACGCTCCGCCCGCACGATGGCGTCCTGATGCTGGCGCACACGGCGCCGACGCTCGGCAATCTCCTGACTCAGCTCCTGGACACGTGCCAGCGACTGACGCAGGGCCTCGTCGGCCTCGTTGATCCAGGCATCGTTGACGGTGATCCGTTCGAGCTGATCGCGCAGCACGCGTTCGCGCTCGACGGTGGGTGCGAGCCGCTGCTGGCACGTATGGGCTGCACGTGCCTTCTCCCGAGCGCGTCCCCTGGCACGTTCGGTCTCGCCGTGAGACGACGCCGCCTTCGCAGCCGCGTCGGCAGCGACCCGCACCCTATCATCCCTCTCCTCACGATCCTGCCGAGCCGCGTCCTTGTGCGACTCCAGCGCGTCGTACGCCGCCTGGTAGTCTGCGTCGGCCTCGGCGCGCCTCTTCTCCAGCCGCTCCACCTTGGCGACCTGCTCGGCCAGCTTGCCGCTCGACTCCCTCGCGTCGGCCAGCAGGGGGCAGCTGCCGCCCTCCATCTCGCCTTGCTCGGGATCCACCCACGTCTCGCCACGACACGGCACCTCGTCGAGCAGTGCCGCCTGCCGTGACATGCGCTCGAGCTCGCGCTTGGCCGCATCATGCGCCCGGTAGGCGTTGGCACGCTCGTGCGCAACAGCCTGGCGTGAGTTCTCCAGCGCGCCGGCCGTCTTGGCGGCCTCGAGATCGCGCTCGTGAGCCTGCTCCTTCAGCCGCGCGACCCCAGCCTCCGCCGCAGTCTTGCGATCCGCAGCGTCAGCCACAGCAGCCTCCAGCGCCTCCACATCCGGCACATCGCCGATCTCCGCCAGACGCCGCTCCAGCCGCTCGATCTCCGCACGGGCATCACTCCACTCCCCGTTCAGCCGCTCCCGCTCGAGCTTGGTGTCGCGCACCCGATCGAGATCGCTCTCGATCCGGGCCTTGCGGTGGACTTCTTCGTCGTGCTGCTCCTGTAGCTTCTCCAGCAGCTCGTTGTCCTGCTGGCCCTCTTCTTCGGCCCGGGCCTTACACGCGCGCGCATGGCGCTCCTGCTGGACGATCTTGTCCTCGGGCACAACCTGCCCCCGCAACGTCTCCGCGCGCGTGTGGGCCGCGTCACGCTGCGAGGCGGCGTCCCGCAGGGCATCCTTGGCCAGCTTGGCGCGGGCCTCGAAGTCGAGCTGCAAGGTCGCGTTGATCGCATCGGCGAGATCCGAGGACGTCATCTTCACGTGCGACGTCCCGTGCTGGCGCAGGTGCCGAGTGAGCCAGTGCAGCTCGGGCGGCCCGACCACGCGCTCGATATCGCGTTGCGTCTCTCGGCTGCTGCCCCTGGCGATCGAGTGCCACTCGTACTCGTCGTGTCCGAGGTGGATGCCTTGCTCGAAGAACAGCCCCGAGGTGACTTGGCCATTGCCGGACACGCGGTACCGTCGCGTGACGCGGAACAGCCCCTCGGCCGCGCGGAAGGTGAACTGCACCTTGCCGCCGGTGGCCCCGAACCGGACAATCGACGCGAGCGACGCCTTGGCCTTGCCCGTCTCCGACTTGGGGTTGCCGCCGTAGAGCGCAGCCGCGATCGCCAACATGAGGTTCGTTTTGCCGGTGCCTGTCGGCCCGAGCACGCCCACCGACGGCGGCAGGCCGGCGAAGTCCACGCGCAGGTGCTCGTACTGCTTGTAGTTCTCGCACACGAGCTCGACGGGCCGTAGTTCGTACCGCGGGTCGTCGTCCTGGTCGTGGATCTGGTGCTCGATCTCGCCAGCCACGCCGAGGATATCCTCGATGTGTTCGCGGTACTGCGGATCGTCGATGGTGTCGCCGTACGTGCGCAGGGCCTCGTACAGATCCACCCGCGCCGCCCGATCGACGCCCTCGCCGAGCACGAGCTTTCCGGCATCGTGCTCTGTCTTCTCGATCCGCAGCTCGTGCAGCTTGCACCGCCCGCGAATGGCCTCGACGGTGTCGGCTGTGAACAGAGCGAGCTTGGGCGCCGGCAACGTGATCTTGAGCTTGGCCATCGTGCCGTCGCCCATCACGCCGTTGCCCGTCAGCCACATCACGCCGTTGCTCACCGCATCGCGGTCGTCCTGCCAGTCGTCGGTGCCGATCTCGACCTGCCGACGCTGGTAGGTGACGGGCAGCTCGGTGCTGTGCGGCACCAAGCGCCCGCCGTCGCGACGCCACACGACGAACGTCGGCGTTATGTCACGCTCGCCATACGTCAGCGGGGCGACGCAGCCGGGATACACCGCCACACCGCCGGGGTAGTCGATCGTCTGCGGATGGTGAAGGTGGCCGCAGGCGATGCCGTCGAAACCGGCCAGGCTGCGTACCGGCAGCACGGGATCGTGCCCGCGCGTCTTGAACGCGGCGGACGACTCGTCGCCAAAGCGGCCACCCTCCACCGTGCCGTGAAAGACGGCGAGGGAAGGCCCGCCCTCCTCGACACACTGCGCTTTCAGGCCCTCGACGACATCCACCAGGCGCAGCCGTAGATCGTCGCCGTCATCCGATCCCGTCGCCGCGTGGTAGGTGGCGATCGACGGGTACGGCACGAACGCGAGGTTGATACCCCGCCACCGATCCACCCACGGGCGATCGACGACGAACACGTTGGGTAGCACGCTGTCCGTGTCATCGCTGAGGATGGCCCGCAGGTTGTTCGGCTCGTCGGCCTTGAAGGTGAGATCGTGGTTGCCCGCGAGGATGTACACGCGGGCGATCTGCGCGAGCCTGGCGACGAACGTACGCGCCGCCACGGCGGTGGCGTTGTCAATCAGCCCGCGGTGTGTCGTGAGATCGCCGGCGATGACGATCGCGTCCGGCCGGATCTCGCGGGCCTGGCGGACGATCTCCGCGCAGGGCTCCTCGAGGTACGGCAGGGCGGACGCACTGAAGTGCACGTCGGCGATGTGCAGGATCTCGGACGGGCGGCCGTGGCCGATGTGATCGCTCATCACGACGACCACCTCCCCGTCGGCCGCGTCAGGCCCATGCGCCACAGCACGCCGTTGGCCTCGAGATCGTCGATGATCTCCCATGCCTGATAGGCCGGAATGCCCTCGTGCGCAGCGATCAGCGCGACGGCATCGTTGTCCAGGATGACGCGACGGTTGGCGTTCGCGACGCAATACAACGCCTGTAGCACCGATCCGTGAAGATCACTGGCCGGGCTGGGCTCCTCGTTGACGCGGTACATGATGGCCTTGCGCTCGGTGAGCGCGCGGAGGGCGTGACGACGACTACGCATCGGCACCACCTCCCGTCTGCCACTCGTAGAGCGCACGGGCAGCGGTGATCCACTCGCCCGCCTTGCAGTGGGCGATCACATCGGCCGGATCGCTGTCCATCGGGTAGTGCGCGCATTCACCCTTGAGTCCCCGACGCACCGCGTCCTCGACGGACGTGGCCGGCAGCGACTCCCAATTGATCGCGTTCGTGAGCCGATCACGCGCAAACGACTTGCACCAGTCGGGCAGGGAGGCGGGCTGCTGAGTGTCCCGCCCAGCGGCCTCGCCCTGCGTTCCTTCGTTTACAGGTGAAGTGCCCGCCTCCCATTCGCCCGGCTCGTCGAGCTCGGGGTCGCCGATGGGCAGCGCCATCGGCTGCGGTGCGGCTGCCGGCTCGGGCAGAGCCGCCGGCTGCGGCGCCGGTTGGTAGAGCTGGTGCGTAGCACCGCGCATCCGCTCGAGCAGCACCTGCCGCACGTCCGGATCGTCGGTGTCCTCGCTCAGACACGCGAACACGAACAGGCCGTTGCGCTCGCGCAGGTACGCCGGGTCGTAGAGAAACGACTCACCGAGCAGCACCGTGAGGCACTTCTTCGTCGCTCGCGTGATCAGCTTCGCGGTGAAGTGCTCGCGGATGTTCTGCGGCTGCTTGGACTCGACGCCATCGGCCTGCTGCGTCACCGGCTGATCGTAGAAGCCGGGACGGTTCATCGTCACCTCGACGCACGTACGCGCGCCGTCCTCGTCGTCTTCGCGCCACACGCGCGGCGCCCCGACTTGACGAACACCGGCAGCGGCCGCCATGCGGACTCGCGCCGGGTGCTTGATGTAGCCCATGCCGCCCTTGATCACCGCGACGTCACGATCGACATCGACGCGGCACGGGATCATCTGGATCCTGTGAAAGGCGGGCGGACGCCGCATCGACTCCAGCAGCGCGTTCTCCGCGTTCACGACGGTGATGGACTCGATGTGCTCGACACGGCCGTCCGGCATCTGGATCGGGATGGTCTGGCTCATGACGTCGCCTCCTTCGACAAGAGGCGGTACTCCCACAGCCCGTCCGTCCGGCGCCGGTGGATCACCGTGTAGCCGCCGAACTTGTCCTTGCGCAGATCGCGGATGCGGGCGGACACGGACGCCTCGCTCGCGCGCACGCCCCACGTCCGCATGACGGCGTTCGTGAGCATCGGCAGCGTCCACCAGCCGTCGTTGTCGCGCGTGTAGAGCATGAGCCCGCGCACGCGCTCGAGCTGCGTGGTCAGCCGGGGCAGGTCGAGGCGGGGATCGTAGGTCTCGCCGTCGAAGTGCACGGGTGCGTCACCGGTCAGCAGCACCTGCTGACGGCTCGCGGTACCGTTGTGCAGCATGTCCTACCACCTCACGGCCGACGCGGCGCGCAGCAGCGAGTGCAGGAAGCGGTAGGCGAAGCCCTGACGGATCGAGGACGGGGCGGGCCGATCGGACCAGTAGGTGGCCGGCTTGGCCCAGACCAGCCCGCGCGCCGTGTAGTACGACTGACGGGCGTGCTTGTCGGTGAGGATCGGGGATGGATGCAACACGGTGCCCTCCGTGGTAGCTTGGAGGGCAGGCCGACGGTCCGGTTTGGCGATTGGCGCCGGCGGCCTGCCATGGGTGCCCGGGTCTATTCAGGCCCGGGCGCTTCTTCGTTCTCCGCTGCCGGCTCGTCGCCGGGGTGGTCGGCCTTGCACCTGTCGATCGACGCTCTGAGGTCTTCCAGCGTCACGCCCAGGGCCTCGGCCAACCGCTCCGCGCGTCCCAGCGGCGGGTGTTGCCCCCGCTCCAGCCTGCTGATGCTGCTCGCATGGGACCAGCCTGCCGCTTGGGCGAGCTGGGTCTGCGTGTAGCCTCGCAGGCGCCGGAGCGCGGGTAGGGACATCGGTTCGGCGTTCACGTTCATGGCCAGAGTATCGGCCAGCAGTTTGCGCGGGTCAACAGCAAACTTTGCGAAATTTGCAAACAGCAGGGGGTTAGTCCAGGGCGAGGCCGGAGGTTGTTGCGGCACCTATCGTTGCAAATCTGTACCGGTACAGTTGGCCAGTTGATGTTCACCGCCTATTCGGCCAATTGGTTTACAGATTATGGCCGAACCGAGGGCGCGGAAACCTGGTGAAAGCAGCGCGGATCGGCCCGGCCACCGATCCGCGCGCCTCGCGGTCCGCCCTCCGGCCCGCGATCCTACGTGGACTGCCGCCGCTCGATCCGGTGGATGGCGGCGGTCAGATCCCCCTGATCCCGGACCATGACGTCGAGCTGCTGCTTGATCCGGTCCACGTCGTGCTCGACGCGCCGCAACGTGGGCAGTACGTCCTCGGGGTCCTCGCGGTCGAGGCGGCTCTCGAGGAACGGGATCAGCTTCTTCAGCACCTCGACGACGGCCATCCAGCGGCCCACGGCTACACCTCGCCTTCGGCCTGCTGGTCGATGACCTCGCGGCCGAAGCCCCGCACGCTGGCTGCCAGGTCGGCCACGGCCACGCGGATCGCGTCGATCTCGGCGCCATCGACGACGCCGTCCTCGGCCGCCGCCTTGCCTTCGGCCGCCACGACCTTGAGCGCGTCGGCCACCTTGTCCAGGTCGTCGAAGTCCTCGGCCTTCTCGCGGACGAGCTCGGCCGGATCGAAGCTCGTCAGTGTGTCGATCAGCGGAAACAGCAGCCGCTGCACGGTGCCCAGGTCACCCAGGTTGAAACTCACGTCACATCCCCCCTCTTGCGCGCGTAGGCACGCATCACTTTGTCTACGTACGCCTGGTTGACGTACGAACCATCCTCCGACAGCCGGACGCTGCCGGCGTTGTAGGCGGCGACGGCGTCGGAGAGCTCGCCGTACCGCTCGAACTGCCACTGCAGATATTGACACCCGTACTCCAGTCCCACGACGGGCTTGCAGAGAACCGACAAGAACGCCGCATCGCACCCGCGCTCACGCGCCGTCACTCCGAGCACCTGCATCAGCCCCCACGACGTCGCCTGCTGCATCCGCTCGGTAGCCTCGCTCACGCCGCGCGGCACGTCCACCTTGTGCAGCCGCTCGTACCAGACCGGCTCGAAGCGCATCGCGTGCTCGTTGCCGCCGGACTCGATCTCCACCATGGCGGCCACGAGCATCGGATCGAGTCCGCGCTGCGTCGCCTGAATGTCGATGTGGTCAGCCACGGCCATCGCCGTCTCCGTTGCCGACGAGGATGCGGTAGATCGCGTCGAGTCGTTGTGTTTGCGCGTCCATGCGCTGCTTAAGCTCGTCAAAGCGGCGCTCCACAGCGCGCGAAGCCTGCTTACGCTCGTCGATGTTGCTTTTGACATGCGACTCGAACCTCTCGGTGAGGTTGTCCAGCTCCACCTCGATGCGCTCGATCCGCCGGACCTTCTCCGGGCCGTCGAGAAAATCGCCGAGGTCGCCGGTGGTGAAGCCCAGTGTGCCGGCGAGCGCGAGAACCGCCGCGAAGAACATTCGTCCCACGATGAATCCCCCGTTGCCGTCTCGTCTGATGGTGTTCATCGTAGCTCCTCACAGGTCTTCTCGCAGAGGCAGCAGAACGGGATGTTCGACAGCCTTGATGTGCATCCTCGGCCCGAAGTCACCGTCAAAAACGAACTGTGCACTCAGCACGTCGAACGGGGGCAGCACGCGCCACGAACTGCTGATCGTCTGCGTGCCGCTGATGGCGTCGAACGCAGTGTGTCCAGGCAGCGACCACAACGCCGATTCCCAACGCAGCCGATACGTGCCCGCGTAGGTGCCCGAGTCGATCACCAGCAGATCGTTCTGGTGGGCGGCCTCGAGCCCACCCAACCCGGCCGCCGAGGGTTCGAACGTCGTCGAGGTGGACTCGATGATGTCACTGCCGACGCCGATGATGGTGCCGCTGAACTGCAACTCGTCACCCTCGCAGAAGCTGCGGACCTGCGGCATGTTCACGTAGATGACGTCGCCGGGGGTGATCCACGCGAACTCGACGGGGACGTCGAACTCAATCATCTGGCGGCGGCGGCCGTGGAGCAGCGTCAGCCACTTGCACAGACGCTCGGCGGTCGCGCCATCTCGGATGAGGTCGGCGTCCACCTCGAGCCGTCGTGCATTTACGTCTTGGATCGTGTCGGCGAAGTCGGTGTACAGCGACGCATCCGAGTCCACGTTTGTCTGCGGCGACGCGCTCGACGGGCTAATGTGGTACTGCTCGTCGTAGTCACCCAACAGCGCGTTGTACGCATAGTTGACGGTCACGCCGCGATAGATGTCCTCGCGCGGCGTGAGGCCCCAATTGAACGAGCCCTTGATGATATCGGACTTCGTGATCGGGTCTTCGGCGCGCGCCACCGTCGGCTCGGCGGTACGGCGGTAGATGATCTTCTCACCGCCGGCGTCATCGGGGACGATCCAAGACATGGACTGCGTGGCCAGTCGCTCCAGGAAGTCCTCGCCCGTCTCGCCAACGTCGGTGAACTGGAAGTCAACGCGCAGGCCATCGGCGTCCATGTCGTCGCTCGCGTCCTCCCAGCCGCTTGCCGTGGTGCCCAGCACCTCGGTCACGAACCACGCGAACACGTCCGCCGGGTTGTACAGGTAGTCGGTGCTGTTGCGCTCGTAGGTGACGTCGGACACGCCCTTCATGTCCTTGGCAAAGATCCGGCGCCAATACTGCTCCCACGGCAGTTCGTACCACACGTCGAGCTCGCCGCCGTAGGTGTCCACGTCGATCGAGTCGCCGTTCGCAATGCTGGCTCGCAAGCGTACCGTGAAGCCGTCGGCGGCGGTGACGAAGCCGGTCGCCTCGTTTGCGCTGAACCCGAAATGTATATCGTCGTCCGCACCGGTCCAGTTGTTGAAGCTTGGGTCGGTGTCGGGCGCCGCGCCCGGATCGCCGATCAAGGTGCTGCTCGTAACGCCGCTCGCGGTTGCCGTCGCGAACCAGCTCGTTTCGTCCGGGCTGGACTCGATCTTCAGGGTCGGGAACACCGCGTAGAAGTTGCGCGCGAACTCTTCATCGGGCGGCGCGATCAGGTTGACGTCGAAGTTCAGCGCGCTGCCGCTGCCATTTGTAAACGCCTGTTGCACGCTGGTGCTGTCGTCGGTGTCGAGCTGGGACGTGTTCGTCGTGGCCCCAAACTCATATGCGACCTGCGTGAACTCCAGCGTGCGGGTGATCAGTAAGTAACCGTTGCCGGCCTTGCCCTCGCCGGTTGAGCCGACGTTGTCCGTAAACCCGACGAACGAGCCGGAGATGCCTGCCGAGAAGTTGATCCGCTCGGGGTCGCCAGCGTCGATCCACTCGTATTGGATGTCGTTGTCGAAGTCCCGGATCTCGATCGGCATCGCGTCGCCGCTGGCGCCGGCCGGCGCGTAAAGCTGCGGATCGTCCGTCTTGTCGGTCACGAACCGATCGTCACTGAAGCACAGCACCAGCCCATGCCCGACGCTCACGACGTCAAAGGATGGCGTTTTGTGCGGCGCAATGGACTCGGCGAACTTCGGCCGGCCCACGATGATCGGCACCGTCGAGCCCTTCTCCTCGAGGTTGCGCGGCAGCCGCACGCCAACGGCGCGCAAGTCGTAGTTGGCCTCCCCGCTCGTCTCGCTGAACAGGCGGTTCAGGAACGGGGCCTTAAGGTAAGTCTCGCGCTTGGGGCCGACTTCGTACACCATCGGGCCGTGATCGGACTGCGATACCTGCCGCAGGAAGCCGGTGAACACCTTGACGCTGTCAAGCGAGCCCCACGCAGAGCCTGCCGCGAGATAAAGCTGCGTGTCTCCGCTGCCTGCGTTGAGCAAGTGCGAGACGTAGCCCGCACTCAGCGCACCCCACGAGCGCAGATCGTTGAGCCGCTCGAAGCTGTTGTCGCCGGTCGATCCGGCCGTCGAGTCGTAGTCGTTGAGCAGCGAGAAGGTGATGCCCGACCACGCGCCCAGGCCTGACCGCCAGTCCAGCTCCGGCCCGATAGGCCCACCGACTTCTGCGATCGGCTGCCAGGCCGCACGGCCGGCCGTGTCTGCTTGGATGTTGGACGGCACGTCCGAGATCAGCAGATACAGCGTGTGCTTGGCATACGCACCATTGACGTGCGTGTCGTAGCCGGTGATCGTGCGCGCCATTACGTGATTTCCTCGCGGAAGATCAGTTCCTCGCGCCCCGTGCCGAAGTACGGCGACGAATTGCGGTAGTTGGGCGATCGCCCGATCCGAAAGTTGGACGACCAGAACCGCACTGTCGTCGCGAAGCCGGGTGACTTGGGCGTGCCCGGCCACCACAAGTCGATCGTGTTCGCGCGGTAGTTGAGCGTGGTGCGGATCAGGCCCTCGAGCGCATCAACGCCGCGGATGGACAGGCCGCCGAGCGACCGATCGGTAAGAGGCATTCGGTTGATGGTGAATCGAAAAAAGCGCACCTCATCGTCGGACAAATCGAGGATCTTGACTTGCCCGCCCTCGGCCGTCTGCACTGCCTGGTTTTTCTCGAAGTCGTAGCGGCCCTCAAAGACGAGCTCCGTCGGCGCGAAGTACCAACTAGTGACCCCATCGTTCAACAACGTCACCTGTGTGTCGTTCCAGGCCATGGCCTACCTCCTGTACTTCTGCGGCGCGGCGGTGTACAGGCTTCCGCGGTTCGTCGTCTGCAACTCGCGCATCTTGGCGCCGACGGCATCGGCCGTGATGCCGGCGATCTGCGTCGCGTCACCGCTGCCGGCGTTGACCGTCACGTTGACGGTGTTCGACGTATTGCCAGCCTGTGCGGCCTGGTGCATTCGCTCGAGGCGGCCCAGCCCAAGCGCCGACACGGCTTTGTCATTGAACACGAACTCGTTGCCATGGACGATGCCGCGCGGCTGGCCCGGCGCCCCGCCGGTGAAGCCGCCGGCCGCGAAGCCGAAGAACTGCTGACCGGGAATCAGCGCGCTTACGCCGATCTGGACGCCGAGCTGCGCGAACTGCACGAGCAGGCCCTGGACGAACCGCCCTACGGCGCTGTCGGCCTGCCCGAAGGCGCTAACCAGCAAGCCGCCGATCGACGACGCCAAGATGCCGGCGGTCGCCGATGCGAGCTGGGCCGACCGGTTGAACTCCTGTGTCGAGTCCGCCAGGCTGTCGAAGTCGAACTCGTTGCGGCCCCTCGGGCGAGGCGCAGGTGGCGTATTTCTTGGCGGCAGACCGACGCTGGGCGGTTGCGTCGGCGCGAACGACTCGTTGACGTCGTCGCGAAACGCGCCGCGCAAGCGCGCGCGGTCGATGATGAACAGCGGCTGGCCCTGCGTGCTGGGCTGCAAGTTCGCGCGGGCTTCGTCAATGCGCTGCTGGGTGGCGCGCCGCTCCAGCGTTTCGAAGAGCTCAATGCCGGCCTCGCGCGACCCGTCGATGAACGCCGCTTTGATCTCACCGTACGTGAACTCGGCCCCGGTGCGGTGCGCCGCCTCCACCGTCGTCTCGAAGTCCCGGACAACAATTCCGCGCATCTGGTCGAAGCGCGGCTCCTCAGTTCCGAAGAACGATGTGTCACGAAACCGTGGCAGCAGGTTGCC
>Ga0102943_1002236_pt1 | contig 11473 bp, 10 predicted proteins | sample SalPonC_black_MG_FD_78174 | JGI IMG/M metagenome (GOLD analysis project Ga0102943, IMG submission 78174) | Salt pond soil microbial communities from South San Francisco under conditions of wetland restoration - Salt Pond MetaG... | ecosystem: Environmental > Aquatic > Marine > Intertidal zone >...
ACATAACTTGTGTTGTATCGGGCTCCACCTGCGTTGTAATCTGTGGCGTTTAAAATACAATCCTCAATAATCAGTGAAAGGAAAGGTACAGGAAGTTCTTCGGCATAAAGTTTTTCGATGATATTATTACCTTTCAATTTAATATTAGCAAAATAATTCAGTTGCTTTTTATAAGCCTCCATCAACTCATCCATATTTTTTAAACGGTCTGAAATTCCTGTTTCTACCCCCACTTTTTTGTCGGTACGTGGGTCTGTACCATTATGCAGTGTAATCTCCAGGATTTTATTGAGGTTAAAATATCCGGTAAGGATATAACTTTCGGTTCCAAATGCACCGGTTTCAACACATCCGCTGGCACCTCCATTTCTGGCATCTGCAATATTTTTTCCCTGGTTAACCAGTTCTTGAATAATGGCATCGGTATTAAAGAAAGAGGGTTGACCAAAACCAGTTTTGGAAATTTTTATGGCACGTTTCACAAAATCATCGGGATTTTGTTTACTGATTTGTACCATAGAGCTGGGTTGAAGGATCCGCATCTCTTCAATCACATCCAGAATGATGTAGGATAATTCATTAACCGCATCGGTACCGTCTTCTTTTACTCCTCCCAGGTTAATTAAAGCAAAGTCGGTGTATGTGTTACTTTCAAGTGCTGTAACCCCAATTTTTGGTGGTGCGGGATGGTTATTAAATTTTATCCAAAAGGCTTGAAGAAGCTCAACAGCACCTTCTTTTGACAGAATACCTTTCTCGATACCTTGTTGATAAACAGGGTGTAAATGCTGTTCTAACCTTCCGGGGTTGAATGAGTCCCATGGATTTACTTCGGTAATCACCCCCAGATGGATAAACCAGTAATGTTGTAACATTTCATGGAAAGTCTCCGGTGCATGTGCCGGTACTTTTCGGCATATGCGCTCCATTTCAACCAATTCGGTTTTTCGTTGAGAGTCCTTTTCTTGTTTTGCCAGCTTTTGTAATTCATCAGCATGCCGGTGGGCAAAAATAATCATGGCATCGGCGGCAATATCCATGGATTTCAGCTCTTCAATTTTATGAGCAGCATCGATGTCTTTGCCTGATTGAATTTCTTGGAGCGATTCATTGATTTCTTTTTTTAAATCGAGTAATCCTTTTTGAAAAATCTTTTTTCCGGCTACCGTATGTCCGGGGGCTCTTTGTTCCTGAAACTCGGTAAAAATACCCGCTTCATATGCTGCTTTCCATTCATTAGGGAGTTGCTTAAAAATTTTGTCGCGCTGTGATTTTCCTTTCCAAAAAGGGATGATCTCTTTTTCGTAGATTTCTTTGGTTTCCTCATCTACTTTAAACCATACTTTTGGCCTTGAATCAAGAACTTCCAAATCCTGTACAGAGTGTAAACTTACTTCAGGATAGGTTGGGGTTGCTTTAGGTGCAGGACCACGCTCACCAACAATTAGTTCATCTTTATTAATACATATTTTTTTGTTCCCGAGGATATATTTAAAAGCCATTGCCCGCCTTACAGGTACAGAAAGGTTTTGGGCTGACTCACTTTTATAAAAATTGGTGACTAAAAGTGCCCGCTCAGCAGATATTCTGTTGACTGCTGTTAAGCTTTCGTTGCGTAATTTTTTTATTCTAGTATTCATTGTTTGATTCATTTTTATTGGGCATACTGAGATTGTCGCAGTATGCTATAAGTTTTATTTTATATTAACCCCCAATTTCTACGTTGAGTCCAATCGATTCAAATTCGGACTTTAATCTATTCATTGCCTCATCTGTTGGAGGTTGTATATTTCCCATTTTATTTATTTTATTAAACCTTTCATATTTCCCGTTTTGAATATTGTGATAAGGCAATAGATTTAAATGGTTAATATTTTTTAATGTTTTGATAAAAGATTTAATCGCTGAGAGATTCTGTTTAGTATCTGTAATTCCCGGAATAACAGGAAAACGAATGATTACCTTTCCATGATGAACATCGAGCCATTGAAGATTCTTTAAAATCTGTTGGACTGGTACACCGGTATATTTTTGGTGTAGCTCATCATCAATGAGTTTAATATCGTAAAGAAAAAGGTCGGTTTTTTTGGCCACCTTTTGAATCGTTTTTTCAGCTGTGTAGCCTGTGGTGTCTATGCAAGTATGAATGTTTCTGTTTTTACATTGTTTAAGCATTTTATATAAAAACCCGGCTTGCATCAACGGTTCTCCTCCGGAAAAGGTAACTCCGCCCCCTGATTCTTCAAAAAAGATACGATCGCCTTCAATAATTTTAAAAAGTTCTTCATCAGATATTTGATAACCCAGGGTAGCTTCCTTTGTAAAGGTTTTTCCTTCGAGCTTATTAGTTTGTGAGTAATTTTCGGGTTTTTTATTTTGGCTTTCCGGGTTATGACACCACCAGCAATTCAAAGGGCATCCTTTAAAAAAGATGGTTTGCCTTATTCCCGGGCCATCATGCACTGCAAAATGCTTAATATCAAATATTGTAGCTAACATCAATAGAATAAATTGTATTAATATTTTTAAAAATCAATAATTTAGATTTTAAATAGCAGTAAAAATAATAAAATAGAAAAGTTGCACACCTTTCTTGTTATTAAAAGTGGAAGGGGGGAGATTAAAATATTAATCAGCAAATCCAGCATTCGTAAAGGCCTTTGCCTCCCGGAAGCAGAAGAATATGAAAGGTGTAGAATGGCATTTGATTCATTTTTCCGAAAGATACAAATTTTTTTTTACGTATAGATGAAAAGAGTATAAGAAATACCCACCTTTATAAATCCACCCGGTAATTATGGGTATGTTTGTTAAATATATTTATAAAAAGAAGGTGTCCAAAATGTCAGAAATCGTTGTCGTTCCTCCTCGGAATGACGTCTTCAAACCTTTTTGGACACCCTCTTTGTTTATTATTTATTTATTTATTTATTATAGTTGGTTTCTTATATATTTTTCTGCAGATAGTTGTTTTCAAGCAGGTTGGTTAGTTTAATTAGATCTCTTTTGTTAGAAAGATCTATTTTATGTTCTTTAATAATTGTACGTACATCCCTTCTCGAAAGATCGAGAAGTTTACTAATACGCCCAACTCTAACAGGTTCTGCCTGATCTTTGTACATTAAATAATATTCCTTTTTTACGGGTATTTCTGTATCATCCTCCTGCGGATTATTAATATATTGGGTGTAGGAGCCAGAGGGGCTAACCTCAGTTAAGGTGTTAATCTCTTCTACTGTTCCGGTTACCACGTCCATGCCATAAGCGCCAGTGGACTTGTTTAATACACTTAAATCTGGTTCTCTACGCAGCAACAGGCTTATTGTGCCATCTTCAATGATTTCATAAAAATTTTCCTGAACAGGAACAAAAACTTTCGATGCAAAACTAACGCTCTTTATCGTTTGGGGTTCTGTGATCGAGAGAATATTTCCTCTTTTAACAAAATGAACCGTCTCTTTTATTACGTTATAGTTTAATTTGGCTTCAAATTGGTTCCCTTTTTTACTTTCAATAGTTCCATTGTAAAACTGGTTGTATAAGTACTGGGCATTAGGTGTAAATGAGGTGTTAATTTCTTGTCCAAATGTATTGTTTATTATTGCCAATAAAATACTAACGATTACTAGTTTTCTCATAAGATTGGTGTTAATTTTTATTTTATGTTATTAATTTAATTGTATTAAATTAAACAAAAATCATGCCTTAATATTGATTTAAACAATAAGAGTTAATGATTAATTCGTTTTGCAAAATGTACCGAATCACCCCATTCTCCATAGCCTATCTCATCACCTGTAATTCCAATCCTTACTTCAAGGCAATTTGTGCAATCAGAGGCGTTTTCATCTGTACAGGGTTTGTTCTCATATAATTTATAGCTATCTCGGTACATTCCCGGTGTGATATTAGGCATAATAACATTTGCCCCTACTTTTATTGCTTTTTCACGACCAATAGGGTCAATGGCTTGTAATGCAGTAGCTGCAGCAATATTAATATCCTTCATAACGATTCTTAATAAAGCTATCATTTTTAATGAAAGCCTAAAACGTTCATCTATAGGTTTTAGTAGGTGTTTATATTGATATAAAGGAGTGTCTTCATGTTCGATATATGGTCCCATACCACACATATCGATATCAAAATTTTTCATGAATAGTAAATCCCCGGCTAAATCATCATAGGTTTGAAAAGGCAAACCGATCATTACGCCTGTACCGGTTTGATAACCAGTTCTTTGTAAAGATTTTAAACAGTTTAGACGGTTATCAAAATCATGTTTCTTATCTCTGGGATGGATTTTATAGTATAAATCCGGATTAGATGATTCTATTCTTAACAAGTATCTGTGTGCACCTGCATCGAACCACTCCTGGTAGACTTCATCCGGTTGCTCTCCAAGAGAAATAGTAATTCCCAGTTCATTGTTGGATAATTCTTTTATTTGTTTTAACAGTCTTGATATTCTTTTCGTAAATTTAGGCGTGGAGATTTCTCCTGCCTGTAAAACGAGTGATCCATATTTTGATTGATAAGCATATTTTGCAGCATCCAAAATGTCTTGATCGATAATGTCATATCGTTTTGCCTCCTGATTTCCTTTTCGTATCCCGCAGTAATAGCAATTTTTACTGCAAATGTTCGACATCTCAATTAATCCCCGGTAATATACTTTTTTTCCAACCTGTTCGGCCTTTATTTTTGCTGCATGAGTAAATATTTTATTACTATCTTCTTTCCCGGATTGAAGCAGAATGCTTAAATCTTCTTGTGTGAAATTTTCTTTTTTTAATAACTCGTCAATCATCTAACTAATAAATCTATTGGTTAATTTATTAGCAAAGGTAATAACAAGAATTGAATTTTGAATCTAAAATAAAAGACTTTTTTGTCTTTTATTTAGGTGTTTGTATAAAAAAATCCTGCCACATTGATAGAGCAGGACTTTTTATTTTATTTCCTAAAATAATTATTTAAGCTGGGTACGAATAATTTTAATCTCGGAGGTCTCGGAATCAATTACACTAACATAAGCATAAAGTCCGTTGGGGTGTATCTGAAACGTTGAAAATCCGGAATTTATATCTATTTTATATTTACCTGGTTTAATTGTTGTTTCACAAATATAGCTGCCTTTTTTGTCATATACGAAAAATGAATTTCCTTCTTGCTCACTAAAATGGAAAATTAATATATTACCCTGGTAATCTGTTTTAACGGCATAAAAAATCGGACGGATGCCCGGATAGATATTAGGGTCGTTTAAAAGTTCTTTATTTTCTTCATACAGATCTTTTTCTAACAAAAATTGCTTTATTTTCCGGATAAATTTTTCTTTTTCTTCTGCAGTGGTCTTTTTAGGTGATTGTTGTAAATTAATGGTTTGTATTTTTTGTCCGTCAGGATTATAAACGGATAACTTATCCTGTACGTTATGGCCAACAATTAAATTTCCTTCAGGAGTACTTTCAATAATCGTTCTGTCTCTTACACCTGTTGGACTAAAACTAAATAGTGTTCCATCTTTGAGTTTTATCCTAACCGCTTTTAGGTTCGTTAGACTGTTAAAATAGCTGTCTACAATAATCTCTTTATTTGTTTCTATATCTTTAATGGAAACAATATATTTTACCTCTCCATTGTAAGGGACGTGACCCCAAATAGCAATTTTGTTATCTTTTAAAGCTACAATTTGTAAGGGCATATAATCAATTTTAACCATTTTATAAAAGTTCCCGTCCAGATCGTAAAATTGAATTCTTCCCTGGTGGTCACTTGCAAAAACATACTTATTATCCAGGATACCACGTAAGGTAGGCCTGTATAAAAATTCACCCTTTTTTCCTCCCTTTTTACCAAATTTTTTAACATAGTTACCTGTTTGATCTAATTTGTATATGTTGTATTTACTGTAATTTCCAATGAACACTTCACCGTTGTCTGAAACAGCTATACTTTTCATTTTTCCTACAGGATTTCCGTATACAACTTTATCTTTATCATCGAATAAATGGTTCCAATTTGTATGGTTTCCATAATTCTTATCAGGGGTTAGTTTTATTATTCCTTTTTGATAAACATCTAATAAGGTTTGTGATTTTGTGAAGGGAATGAAACACAAAATAAACATTGATATCATAATTGTTTTTCTCATAATTTTATTTTTTAGTTTATAATGTTCTATGTTCTATTCTCCAATAATTTGATGATTGACTGGCTTGCCATTCTTGTTATAAACAGTTACAGATACACTGTTTTGTTTCCAGGCATCATTCAAATCAGGAATATATTCATAATGTTCATAATCATTAACCGGTTTTTGATTATGAGTATATTTTTTCCTCATTAATGTTGAAAAGGCCACTATAAGACAAATTCCTGCAGCCCAGCTTAATATTGTACTAAACTTAATTTTCTTTTTATTTGGTTTTTTATTATTTATTAATTCTAAAGGGGGGATACATTCAATAGTAGGATTTAAATTTCTGAGTGATTCCTTAACTATAGAAATATTTTTTTCAATAGTTTGTAATTTTTTTTGACAATCTTTACAATTAACCAAATGTTGCCTTATTTCTGACATTCTACCATTTTCAAGAGAATGGTTATAGTAATCAAACAATTCTTCTTTCTTTACACAATTCTTCATAGCTTGATGATTTTATATGGGTGGTTAATTTTTCGATAACTCTTGATAAGGTTTTCCCTACAGATGTAGGTTTGATTTCTAAAATTTCACTTATTTCTTTATAGGAAAACTCATCATTATAAAGATTAAGCAGAACCTGTTCTTTCGGTGTTAATTTCGATAAAGCTTTGGCTATTGCTTTTTTTTGTTCATTTTGTATAATATCTGTTTCAATGGTGTTAAAAAAATCTTTTTCATAAAGGTTAATATTATCTGTTAATTGAATATTTTTTTTCTTTTTGTTGATGTTTATATATTTATTGAGTGCACACCTGTAAAGCCATGCTTTAGTGTTTATGGGATGTTTATTCTTCTTTATTTCGTTGTGTAAGCTTAAAAATACTTCCTGTGCAATATCCTCGCTGTCTTGTTCCGAAAAAGATATTCTGTAAACAAACTGATAGATTTTTATATAGTATAAATGGTATATCTCTTCGAAAGGCATATGTTGGTGTTTTATTAATAAGACAAATGTGTCGAAATTTTGTGACATTAAAAGTGATAAAAAAATAGTTTTTCTAAATATGTTACAAAATATGTTACCAGTTGAAAGTTGTTAAATGGATTAATATTGCTGGTTTTTGTTGTAATTGTTAAAGATAAATGTCAATATAGTTTCAAATTGTAACCAAAAATGGCCTTCTTTTTTATTAAATTTGTAGAAAATATTGAAAAACAAAATAACTATGATAACACAACAACTTTTAGACCCCCAAAGTATTGTCGTTGTAGGTGGCTCTGATAATACTCAGAAACCCGGAGGAAAGGTTCTTGAAAATTTAATTGATGGGAATTTTAAAGGAAAACTTTATGTTGCCAATCCGAAAGAAGATGAGGTACAAGGTATCAAAAGTTATAAAAATCCGGCAGACTTACCTCAGGTTGATTTAGCTATTTTGGCAATTGCTGCTAAATATTGTACTGAAACGGTGCGGATGCTGGCCGAAGAAAAAAATACCAAAGCATTTATTATTCTCTCAGCAGGATTTAGCGAGGAAAATGAAGAAGGAGCAAAGATAGAGCAGGACATTGTTGATATTGTTAATCAAAATAATGCTTCGCTTATCGGTCCTAATTGCATTGGGGTATTGAATCAAAATTATAATGGAGTTTTTACAACACCAATTCCTGCTCTTGATTCGCAAGGGGTTGATTTTATTTCCGGCTCGGGGGCTACAGCCGTGTTTATTATGGAATCGGGAGTACCAAAAGGACTTAAGTTTTCGAGTGTGTTTTCTGTTGGAAACAGTGCGCAGTCTGGAGTAGAGGATGTGTTAAAACATATGGATGAAACGTTTGATCCGGAAACCAGCTCTAAAGTTAAGTTATTGTATGTAGAAAGTATTGATAAACCGAAAATGCTACTTAAGCATGCTTCTTCATTAATCCGTAAAGGATGTAAAATTGCTGCCGTAAAATCGGGAGGCTCTGAGGCTGGCAGCCGTGCTGCTTCTTCTCATACCGGAGCATTAGCTAGTTCAGATGTTGCTGTGGATGCTTTATTCCGGAAAGCTGGTATTGTTCGTTGTCACGGACGTGAAGAATTAACTACGGTAGCATCTATCTTTATGCACCCCGAACTAAAAGGCAAAAATATTGCCATTATTACTCATGCTGGCGGACCTGCTGTGATGTTAACCGATGCCTTATCGAATAATAAACTGCAAATCCCGCCTATCGAAGGGCCAAAAGCAGATGCTTTATTAGAAAAACTTTATCCGGGCTCTTCAGTTGCTAATCCTATCGACTTTTTAGCAACAGGAAATGCAGAACAATTAGGCCATATTATCGATGCCTGCGAAAAGGATTTCGATCATATTGACGCAATGGCTGTTATTTTTGGAAGTCCCGGTTTATTCCCTGTATACGATGTATATGATTTGCTTGATGATAAGATGAAATCCTGCAATAAACCAATCTACCCTATCTTACCTTCAGTAATTAATGTAAAAGATGAGATAGATGCTTTTATTAAAAAGGGGAGAGTAAATTTCCCTGATGAAGTGGTTTTTGGTAATGCTCTGGCTAAAGTTTATCATACTGAAAATCCTGCTCCGGAAAATATTGATATTCCTGAAGTTGATATGAAAAAAATCCGAGAGATTATCGATCATGCCGATGAAGGATATATTTCACCTGAAAAGGTACAACAACTATTAGATGCCGCTGGAATAGCACGGGCAGGTGAAGCGGTGGTTACTAATAAAGAAGATGCTGTAAGAGAAGCTGAGAAATTAGGTTTACCCGTGGTAATGAAAGTTGTCGGACCTGTTCACAAATCGGATGTAGGTGGTGTTGTGCTTAATGTGAAAGATGCTGAGACCGTTGCCAAAGAATTTGACCGGATGATGCAAATTAAGGATACCATTGCTATCTTATTGCAGCCTATGCTTTCGGGTACAGAGCTGTTTGTAGGGGCTAAAGCAGAACCTAAATTCGGGCATATGGTTCTGTGCGGACTGGGAGGTATTTTTATAGAAGTATTGAAAGATGTGAATGCAGGATTGGCCCCTATTGACCAGGACGAATCTTTAAGAATGATTAGAAGCTTGCAAAGCTATGGAATTATAAAAGGAACACGCGGACAGGAAGGCGTGAATGAAGAAATGTTTGCAGAAATAGTAAGTCGTGTATCTGCTTTGGTAAAAGCTGCACCTGAAATTGCCGAGATGGATTTAAATCCGTTGCTAGGAAAAGCCGATAAAGTGGTAGCTGTGGATGCACGTATACGAATAGAGAAATAGATGAGAAAGTTTAAAGATTTACGATTCACAGAAAAACTTTTGATTATAATGGCTTTCCTGGCACTTTTAGGGGTTATCCTAAAATGGACTGAAGTTAAAGAAGGTTTTTTTAAGGGATGGGAATATTTTGATTTTCGTAAATCAGAACAGATTGCAGAGTAAATGAAGAGAATAAGCATTGTATCCTATATCCTGTTGTTAACAATTCCATTGTTTGCACAAGATGCTAATGAGAAAAGGGTAAAATTTAATTTATCAGGATTTGTCAAAAGTGACATATTTTTTGACTCCCGTCAGAATGTTGAAGCATTAGAAGGATTGCTTTTGATTTTTCCTAAAGATATTGATTTGGATGAGAATGGGAGAGACATAAATAAGAATAGTTCATTGGGAATTGTAGATATCTCTAGCAGGGTGAGAGGTAAAATAACAGGGCCGGATGTTTTAGGTGCCAAACTTACCGGATTAGTTGAGGTCGATTGGACAGGTATAGCCGGAAAATCAACAACAAGCCGGGTACGTTTACGTCATGCTTATTCAAAATTAAGCTGGGAAAAAACTGAAATATTGTTTGGCCGAGAGTGGCATCCCATGTTTGTTAAAGAGGTATACCCTTCGGTAATGTCTTTAAATACCGGGATTCCTTTTCAACCATTTAACCGGAGTCCTATGTTGCAGATATCTCAACGGATAGGTAAGCTTAAACTTATAGGTGCTGCTATTTCTCAAAGTGACTATTTAAGCTCAGGTCCTGATGGAAAATCGAATCAATATATTCAAAATTCCAATATTCCCAATTTGCACCTGCAACTACAGTATAAACCCGGAAATTTTTTATTGGGAGCAGCATTAGATTATAAATCGATTATGCCGAGGTTGTCAACGGAATCACTCATTAATGAAGATGCGTTTTTTGTTACCGATGAGAAAGTCAATACATATGCTTTAATGGGGTTTTTTAAGTATCAATCTCAAAAACTAGAGCTGAAGGCGAAAGCAATTTATGGGCAGAATCTTTCCGAAAGCATTATGCCCGGTGGATATGGTGTAAGTGTTTTAGATAGTATAACAGGTTTCGAGGAATATACTCCTTTTAATCATGTGTATACCTGGGGGAATATAATCTATGGCGACAAAACAAAATTTGGATTATTTGCCGGATATACAAAAAATCTGGGAGCCAAAAATCCGATTGTTGGGGATATATATGGTATGGCATTAGATATAGATTATATTTATCGGATAGCGCCAAATATCTCTCACACATTGAATAAGTTAATGTTAGCTGTTGAATTGGAATATACAGTAGCTGCATACGGTGATGATGCAGATAATTATATGAATTATACAGCATCGCATGAGGTTTCAAATACCCGGCTGATGTTTTCAGTGTTTCACTTTTTTTAATCATGATTTAGCATGAAAAAACAAGATATTATTTTTATTGTTTGTATTATTCTTTTCTTTTTGCCATTCTTTCTTTCCGAACAGGTATTCAGGATTTATGATACTTTCAATAAAGAACACGGAATGGTAATGAGCTTTTTTAAATTTGCTGTATTAGCAACATTGGGCGAATCCATTGGTCTACGGATACGAAATGGAGTGTATAACAAGAAAGGTTTTGGCTTAATCCCCCGGGCAATTGTGTGGGGCTTTTTAGGCTTAACCATAAAAATGGCTTTTGTTATTTTTGCTACCGGAACCCCTCAGTTTTTAGCCTATCTTGGATTTGAAAAAGCAGTTTTAGCTATGGCAGGTTCTTTCACTCCATTAAAATTACTGGTTGCTTTTTCCATCAGCGCAGCAATGAACTTAATTTATGCCCCGGTAATGATGACCTTACATAAAATTACAGATACACATATTTTAAACAATAACGGAACGATAAAAGGTTTTTTTACCCCCATAAAGTTTGGAGAAATTATGGTAAATATGGATTGGTCAGTTCAATGGAATTTTGTTTTTAAAAAAACAATCCCCTTTTTCTGGATTCCTGCACATACTATAACTTTTCTTTTACCATCACATTACCAGG
>Ga0102943_1002237_pt1 | contig 11472 bp, 13 predicted proteins | sample SalPonC_black_MG_FD_78174 | JGI IMG/M metagenome (GOLD analysis project Ga0102943, IMG submission 78174) | Salt pond soil microbial communities from South San Francisco under conditions of wetland restoration - Salt Pond MetaG... | ecosystem: Environmental > Aquatic > Marine > Intertidal zone >...
AAGGCCGCCGCCCCGGCGCTGGAGCTGGTGGCCGAGGTCCCCTCGCCGCCCGCCGCCGTGCCCGAGCCGACCGAGGACGGCGAGACCCGGGCGGTCAAGCCGGCGACGCTGCACGACTCCGCGCCGACCGAGCCCGACGATCTCAAGGCGATCAAGGGCGTCGGCCCGAAGCTTGAGGCGGAGCTCAACGCCATCGGCCTCTACACCTACGAGCAGATCGCCGGGCTGACGCCCGAGAACCTCGTATGGATCGACGACAACCTCACAAGCTTCAAGGGCCGCTCGGTCCGTGACGACTGGGTGGGGCAGGCGGCGGACCTGATGAAGGGCTGACGCTCCCGAAGCGGCTTCGACGCGAACCGGCCTCGGCGCATGCGCCGGGGCCGTCTTCGTCTCAGCCCGACGCCGCGGCGACGATCGCGGCGAAATCCTTCGCCTTGAGGCTCGCCCCCCCGACGAGACCGCCGTCCACGTCCGGCGTCGCGAAGATCTCCGCCGCGTTGCCCGGCTTCACCGAGCCGCCGTAGAGCAGGCGCATTCCCGCCGCCTCATCTCCGAAGCGCGCCGAAAGCGCCTCGCGGATCGCGCCGTGCATCTCGGCGATGTCGTCAGGGGTCGCCGTGCGGCCGGTGCCGATCGCCCAGACCGGCTCGTACGCGACGACCGTGTTCGCCGCCGCGGCGCCGTCGGGCAGGGATCCGGCGAGCTGGCCTTCGACCACCGCCCGCGCCCGCCCGCCATCGCGTTCCGCTTCGGTCTCGCCCACGCAAACGATGGCCAGCAGCCCGGCCCGCCACGCCGCCTCCGTCTTTTTCCGCACGATCGCGTCCGTCTCGCCGTGATCGGCGCGTCGCTCCGAATGGCCGAGAATCACCGCCGTCGCGCCGGCGTCGGCCAACATCTCCGCAGAGACGTCGCCGGTATGCGCGCCCGATTCGGCCCAGTGACAGTCCTGTCCGCCCAATGCGACCGGCCCCCCCGCCGCGCGCGCCGCCATCGGCGCGAGCAGCGTCGCCGGCGGCGCGATCAGCACGTCGCAGCCCGGCGCAGGCGTCTCGGCCACCAAGGCGTCGAGTTCCGCGAGGCTCGAGGACAGCCCGTGCATCTTCCAGTTTCCGGCGGCGAGCTTGCGGCGCATCACGTCCCTCCTCCGCGAAGCGTCGCCCGCTTCAAGCCCGGCGCCGTGCGCGCGGAAAGTCCTCGCCGCGACGGCGCCGCATCAGGAGGCGTCGGCGAACTTCACCGACTCGCCGCAGCCGCAGCTGTCGACCACGTTGGGGTTGTCGAAGGTGAAGCCCGATTCGAGCAGGGCGGTCCGGTAGTCGATCCGCGTGCCGAACAGGAACATCTGCGCCATCGGGGCGATCATCACCCGCGCGCCGTCCTGCTCCACCACCTCGTCGTGCTCCTGGGCGTCGCCCGCGAACTCCATGGTGTATTCCATGCCCGCGCAGCCGCCCTTCTTGACGCCGATGCGCAGGCCCGCGGTCTCGCCCTCCGCCTCGGCCATCAGCTTGCGGATGCGGGCCACGGCCGCATCCGTGAGCGTCACGGGGGCCTGGCCGGGAATGCCGAACATCGCGATCTCCTTTGCAACGACGCCGAGCGTAACGCAGCGGGGCTCCACCTTCAACGCGGAGGCGCTCGCGTCATGCAACCGTCATTGGACGTGACCCGCCGGTCATGCATCTAAGAAGCCGCCGCCCCCGAAGGAAGAGGCTCCGCCATGACCGACGCCGCCGCCGACGCCGCGACGCCCGCCGCCCGCGGCACGCCGGGCGAGGTCTTCGGCGCGTTCCTGCGCCTCGGCCTGACCTCCTTCGGCGGCCCCGTCGCCCATCTCGGCTACTTCCGGGAGGCGCTGATCGTCCGCCGCGGCTGGCTGAGCGAGGCGCAATACGCCGAGATCGTCGCCCTCTGCCAGTTCCTGCCGGGCCCCGCCTCCTCGCAGGTCGGCCTCGCGCTCGGCCTGTTCCGCGCGGGCCCGCTCGGCGCGCTGGCGGCCTGGACGGCGTTCACGCTGCCTTCGGCCCTCGCGCTGGTGCTCTTCGCCGCCGGCCTCGATCTTCTCGGCGGGGCCGAGGGGGCGGGCTGGCTGCTCGGGCTCAAGGCCGCGGCCGTCGCGGTCGTCGCGCAGGCCTGCCTCGGCATGGGCCGCGCCCTCGCGCCCGACGCGCCGCGCCAGAGCCTCGCGGCGATCGCCGCCGTCACCGCGCTCCTGATCCCGGGCGCGGCCGGGCAGCTCGGCGCCATCGCCCTCGGCGCCCTCGCCGGCGTCACGCTGATGCGCGCAAGCGCCGCGGCCGGACCGGGCGAGGCGGAGGGCCTGCGCGTCCCGCTCTCCCGCGGCGCCGGCGCCGCCTGCCTCGCGCTCTTCGCCCTCCTGCTCGCCGGGCTGCCGTTCCTCGCCGGGCAGGGGCCGCTCCTCGACAAGGCCGAGGGGTTCTACCGCGCCGGCGCCCTCGTCTTCGGCGGTGGTCACGTGGTGTTGCCGCTGCTCGAAAGCTCGGCCGTCGGCGGCGGCTGGGTGGGCGCGGAGGCCTTCGTCGCCGGCTACGGCGCGGCGCAGGCGGTCCCCGGTCCGCTCTTCACCTTCGCCGCCTATCTCGGCCAGACGGCGGGCGGGCTCACGGGCGCCGCCGTCTCCACCCTCGCGATCTTCCTGCCGGGGGCTCTGCTGGTGCTCGGCGCGCTGCCGTTCTGGGACGCGCTCCGCGGCCGCCCGCAGGTGCGCGCCACCCTCGCCGGCGTCAACGCGGCGGTGGTCGGCGTGCTGCTCGCCGCGCTCTACGATCCGGTGTTCCTTCAGGGCGCGGGCGAGCCAGCCGGCTTCGCCATCGCCGCCCTGGCCTTCCTCGCGCTGGCGAGCTGGAAGCGTCCGCCGCTGCACGTGGTCGCCGCGGCGGCCGTCCTCGGCGCCCTCGCCTCCGCCGCCGGCCTCGCCTGAGGCCGGCGGCGAAGCTCACATGAAGCCGAGCTCCAGCTTCGCCTCGTCCGAGAGCATCTCGAGGCCCCAAGGCGGCTCCCAGACCAGCTGGACGTCGACCGTGCGCACGCCCGCGATCGGCTCGATGGCGTCGGCGACCCAGCCCGGCATCTCGCCCGCCACCGGGCAGCCCGGCGCGGTCAGCGTCATGTCGACCGCGACGTCGCCCTCGTCCGAGACGGCGATGCGGTAGATCAGGCCGAGATCGTAGATGTTCACCGGAATCTCCGGATCGTGCACCGACCGGCAGGCCTCCACGATCTGCTCGTAGAGAGGATGGTCCGGAGTCGATTCGGCGACGAGCGGTTCGCCCTCGCGCGGCTGTCCGTCCATGGCGGCGGTCCCTTCCCGGTTGCACCCGTCCCCGGACATATAGAAAACGCGGGCTCCCGCGTCCACCGGCGGAGAGGCGCATGACCCCCGGCATCGGCTTCGAGATCCACGCCCGCGACGGCCGCGCCCGCCGCGGCACGCTGACCACGCCGCGCGGCGCCATCCGCACCCCCGCCTTCATGCCGGTCGGCACCGCCGCCACCGTCAAGGCGATGCTGCCCGAGAGCGTGCGCGCCACCGGCGCGGACGTTCTGCTCGGCAACACCTACCACCTGATGCTCCGCCCCGGCGACGAGCGGATCGAGCGGCTCGGCGGCCTGCACCGCTTCATGAACTGGGACCGCCCGATCCTCACCGATTCCGGCGGCTTCCAGGTGATGAGCCTCTCGGACCTGCGCAAGCTGGACGAGACCGGCGTGCGCTTCCGCTCCCATGTCGACGGCTCCGAGCATCACCTGACGCCGGAGCGCTCGATGGAGATCCAGCGACGCCTCGGCTCCGACATCGTGATGTGCTTCGACGAATGCCCGGCGCTGCCCGCCGACCGCGCCCGCATCGCGGACTCGATGCGCCTCTCGATGCGCTGGGCGGCGCGCTCGCGCGAGGCGTTCGGCGACCGGCCCGGCCATGCCCTCTTCGGCATTCAGCAGGGCGGGCTCGAGCGGGATCTGCGCGAGGAATCGGCCGAGGCGCTGAAGGCCATCGGCTTCGACGGCTACGCCGTCGGCGGCCTCGCCGTGGGCGAGGGGCAGGAGGCGATGTTCGGCGTGCTCGACCACGCGCCCGCCATGCTGCCGGAGGACCGCCCGCGCTACCTGATGGGCGTCGGCAAGCCCGACGACATCGTCGGCGCCGTGCAGCGCGGCGTCGACATGTTCGACTGCGTGCTGCCCTCGCGCTCCGGGCGCACCGGGCAGGCGCTGACCCGGCGCGGCGCCGTGAACCTCCGCAACGCGCGTCACCGCGACGATACGCGCCCGCTCGATCCCGACTGCGCCTGCCCCTGCTGCACGGGCTATTCCCGCGCCTATCTGCACCACGTCGTGCGCTCGGGCGAGATCATCGCCTCGATGCTGTTGACGTGGCACAACATTCATTATTATCAGGACCTTATGGAGAGTCTGAGAGAATCCATCTCAAAAGGCGCTCTCGACGCCTTCGTCGCCGCCTTCCACGCGCAGCGCGCCGAGGGGGACCTTGAACCCCTCTGACCCGAGCTCGGGCGCTTGCACTTTCGTCCTTTGGTTTCAGTGTGTCGCGGGCCGATCACGCGTGAGCGGTCGAAACCTCAGCCGCCGGTGACGCTCATGTGCCGGCCGACCTCGCCCTGCACCTCGCGGCGCGAATAGTCGAAGTCGTGGCCCTTCGGCTTGCGCGTGATCGCCTCGCGGATCGCCGCCTCGACGGGCGCGTCGTCCTCGGGATGCGCGCGCAGCACCCGGCGCAGATCCGCGTCGTCGTCCTGGCCGAGGCACATGTAGAGCTGGCCGGTGCAGGTCAGCCGCACCCTGTTGCAGCTCTCGCAGAAATTGTGGGTGAGCGGCGTGATGAAGCCGACCCGCCCGCCGGTCTCCTCGGCCCGCATGTAGCGCGCCGGCCCGCCGGTGCGGTAGGGGATGTCGGTCAGCGTCATCGCCTCGCCCAGAACCCGGCGCACGTCGGAGAGCGGCCAGTACTGGTCGAGCCGGTCCTCCCCGCCGAGATCGCCCATCGGCATCACCTCGATGAAGGTGATGTCCATGCCGCGCGAATGCGCCCAGCGCACCATCTCGACGGCCTCGTCGTCGTTGACGCCCTTCAGCGCCACGGCGTTGAGCTTGACCTTGAGGCCCGCCTCCTGCGCCGCGTCGATGCCGTCGATCACCTGCGCGAAGCGGCCCCAGCGGGTCACCTCGGCGAACTTCTCCGCGTCGAGGGTGTCGATGGAGACGTTGACCCGCCGCACCCCCGCATCCCGCAGCGGCTTCGCGAAGCGGCGCAGCTGCGAGCCGTTGGTGGTCAGCGTCAGTTCGTCGAGCGCGCCGGACGCGAGGTGCCGGCCCATGCCCTCGAAGAAGCCCATGATGCCGCGACGCACCAGCGGCTCGCCGCCGGTGACGCGCAGCTTGCGCACGCCGAGACGCACGAACGCCGTGCAGAGACGGTCCAGTTCCTCCAGCGTCAGCAGCTCCGCCTTCGGGAGGAACGTCATGTGCTCGGCCATGCAATAGACGCAGCGGAAGTCGCAGCGGTCCGTCACCGACACCCGCAGATAGTCGATGCGGCGGGCGAAAGGATCGATCAGCGGCGCGGGTTCGGCGGACATGACGGCTCCGTCGGCGTCTGCAAGGCGGGCGATCCCTTTAGGTAAGGGGCCTGCGGGGCGTCGCGCAAGTCCGACCGCCGCCATCCGGCGCGGTTGGCGCCGCGAAGCTCCGGGACTAGCCTCTCCGACGCCGCCCCCCGGATCGAGGAAGCCCCCATGCCCGACGCCGTCGCCCCCGACCCCGCGCGCCTGCTGCCGGAGAGCCCCGAGCCCTATGTGCCCGAGGCCGCCTCGCAGCGCACCCGCATCGACGCGATCGAGGGTGTCGCGATGAGCGCCCCGGTCGAGCTCCGCCAGTGCATCGTCACGCCGAGCATGTCGATGGTCGAGGTTCGCTGGGCGAAGGGCGCCGCCTCCCGCGCCCACGTCCACGCCGACCACGATTCGGTCGTCTACGTGGTCAGCGGGCGGCTTCGCGTGACGATGGAGGGAACGTCGGTGATCGCGGGGCCGGGCGACTCGCTCGCCTCCCCGCCGGGGGTCGAGCACGGCATCGAGGCGCTGGAGGACAGCGTCTCCGTCGAGGTCAAGAGCCCGCCCGTACGGACCTGGTGAAGGCCGGCCTCCGGCGGCGCCCTGCGCGCCGTACCCGTCAGGGCGAGGGCGAGGTCCCGTCGAGCCCGGCGGAGGGTGGAGCGATCCTCTCCGCCGCCGTGCGTCTCTCCGCGCCGGCCTCTGGCCAGCCGTGGCCGCGTCGGCTATGGCCCGGGCCGACCCGCGACGCCCGGAGGATCCGCCGATGACCGACCACGCCGCCCTCGAGACCGCCGTCGAAGCCGCCTGGGAGGCGCGCGCCGAGATCACGCCCGCCACGGGCGGCGAGACCCGCGAGGCGATCGAGGAGGGGCTGAACCTCCTCGACTCCGGCGCCGCACGCGTCGCCGAACGCGGCGAGGACGGAACCTGGCGCGTCAACCAGTGGCTCAAGAAGGCGGTCCTGCTGAGCTTCCGCCTCACCGACATGCACGCGATCCCCGGCGGGCCGGGCGCCTCGGCCTGGTGGGACAAGGTGCCCTCGAAATGGGACGGCTGGGGCACCGAGGAGTGGACCCGCGCCGGCTTCCGCGCGGTGCCGAACTGCGTCGTGCGCCGCTCCGCCTTCATCGCGCCGGGCGTCGTGCTGATGCCGTCCTTCGTCAACCTCGGCGCCTATGTCGACGAGGGCACGATGGTCGACACCTGGGCGACGGTCGGCTCCTGCGCCCAGATCGGCAAGGGCGTGCACCTCTCGGGCGGCGTCGGCATCGGCGGCGTGCTGGAGCCGATGCAGGCCGCGCCGACGATCATCGAGGACGGCTGCTTCATCGGCGCGCGGTCGGAGGTGGTGGAGGGCGTGATCGTGCGCGAGGGCTCGGTCCTCGGCATGGGCGTCTATCTCGGCCAGTCCACCAAGATCGTGGACCGCGAGACCGGGACCGTGAGCTACGGCGAGGTGCCGCCCTGGTCCGTCGTCGTCTCAGGCACGATGCCCGGCACCGGCGGCGTCAACCTCTACTGCGCGGTGATCGTGAAGCGGGTTGACGAGGGCACCCGCGCCAAGACGTCGATCAACGAGCTGCTGCGCGCCTGATGGCCGAGGACGCGCCCGAGGTCTGGACGCTGCTGGTCGAGGTCGGCCGCAAGGCCGACGACGGGCTGCCGGAGGGCGCGACCGGCGCGGCGCTGCTCTGCTACGCCGCCGGCCGGGACGAGGCCGAGGCGGTCCGCGAGACGGTGGCCCTGTTGAAGGCCGCCGATCTGGCGCCGCTCGAGGTGACGGGGCAGGGCGGACGGGCCGAACGCGAAGCGGCGGGCGAGACCATCGAGCCCGATCAGGCCGGACTGATGGATCGCGCCTTGGCCGAGAACGCGGTGGTCGTGGCCTTGGTCGAGCCCTTCTTCGACTGATCCGCCCGCGGCCCGCCGGCCGCCGCCCCCGGCCGGAGCTCCCGCCCACCCACCCCGCCCCGGCCGGGGGCGGCGGCCTGTGGCGCGCTTCCCGTCCGAGCGGGGGCGGCGTTGCCTCGCCTCGCGCCTGCGTCCAGTCTCCCGTCGCCGCCAGAGGAGCTTCGAGATGACCGAGACCGCCGACCCCGTCGCCCTCGCCGCGGATCTCGTCCGCGCCGAAACCGTGACCCCGGACGACGGCGTCGGGATCGCCCTCCTCGAAACGCGCCTCGCCGCCGCCGGTTTCCGCTGCGTGCGCTGCGACCGGGGCGGGGTCGCCAACCTCTTCGCCCGCTTCGGCACGCGCGGCCCCGTCGTCGGCTTCAACGGGCACACCGACGTGGTGCCGACGGGCGATCCCGCAGCCTGGTCGCGCCCGCCCTTCTCGGGTGAGATCGCGGAGGGGCGCCTGCACGGCCGCGGGGCCTGCGACATGAAGACCGGCGTCGCAGCCTTCGTCGCCGCGGCGCTCGACTGGGCCGAGGGGCGCGACCCCGAAGCGCCGGGCTCCGTCGCCCTCCTGATCACCGGCGACGAGGAGGGGCCATCCGAACACGGCACCCTCGCCATCCTCGAGCGCATGGCGGAACTGGGCGAGGGCCTCGACGGCTGCGTCGTCGGCGAACCGACCTCGCGCGCGGCCTTCGGCGACATGGTGAAGATCGGCCGCCGCGGCTCCCTGACCGCCCGCATCACGGCGCGCGGACGCCAGGGCCACACCGCCTATCCCGACCGGGCGCTCAATCCGCTCCCCGCCCTGGCGCAGCTGTGCGCCCGCCTGGCCGCGGCCGAGCTCGACCGGGGCACGGAGCGCTTCCAGCCCTCGACGCTCGCGCTCGCCTCCATCGACACCGGCAATCCCGCTTCGAACGTGATCCCCGCGGAGGCGACGGCGGTCCTCAACATCCGCTTCAACGACCTTCACGACGGGGCCGCGCTCGGCCGGTGGCTGGAGGCGGAAGCGGCCGGCGTCGCCGAGCAGACCGGCGTCACGCTGTCCGTGGAGACCCGCGTCTCCGGCGAGGCGTTCCTGACGCCTCCCGGCCCGCTTTCCGACGCCCTCTCGGACGCCATCGAAGCCGAAACCGGCCTTCGACCGGAACTCTCCACCTCCGGCGGCACCTCCGACGCGCGTTTCGTCAAGGCGATCTGCCCGGTGGCGGAGTTCGGCCTTACGGGCCTGAGCATGCACCAGACGGACGAATCGGCCTCCGTCGAAGAGATCGAGGCGCTGACCCGCGTCTATCGCCGCGTGATCGACACCTTCACCGCCGCCTGAGCCTCTCGGACGCTTCGACGGCGGTCCCGAGCGCGATCGCGCCGAGGAGCGGCGGCGCCGCCCGGACGCCGAGGACGAGCGCGTCGGGAACGCGACCGCAGTCGGTCGCCTTGGTGGCGCTCCATCGGCAGGCGCCGCGCACGAGGATCGGAAAGGGGACGAAGACCACCGCCGCCGGCGCGACGGCGCCATGGATCAGCCACGACGCGGCGCGGCTTCGGAACCGGGCGAGATCGCTCAGGGGCCTCGCAAAACGAAAAGGGACCGCCGGTCGATCGTCCGACGGTCCCGGGAGGTCTGCGCGCGGCGCGGCTCAGGCGGCGCGCGCCACCAGCATCTCGTCGACGCGCTCGGCGGCGGCGCTCTCCTCGATCTTCTGCACCGCGGCGAGTTCGCGGGTCAGCCGCTCGAGCGCCGCCTCGTAGAGCTGGCGCTCGGAGTAGCTCTGCTCCGGCTGATCCTCGGCGCGGTGCAGGTCGCGCACCACCTCGGCGATCGAGACGAGGTCGCCCGAATTGATCTTCTGCTCGTATTCCTGCGCGCGGCGCGACCACATGGCCTTCTTCACCCGGGCGCGACCCTTGAGGGTCCTGAGCGCGGCCTCCACGATGTCCGGCGACGAGAGCGAGCGCATGCCCACCGCGGAGGCCTTGGCCGTCGGGACGCGCAGGGTCATCTTGTCCTTCTCGAAGGAGATGACGAAGAGTTCCAGCTTCGTTCCGGCCACCTCCTGGTCCTCGATGTGCAGGATGCGGCCGACGCCGTGCGCCGGGTACACGACGTAGTCGTTGGGTCGGAACTCTGATTTCCTGGCGACTTTGTTCGTCATCGGCTGTCGTCGTCCTTCTTCTTCTCGCCGGAGGCGGCAAGGGGACGCGGGACCGAGACCGGAGGGCTCGGGGAGGACCGCCATGCGGACCCGAACCGGTCTCAGAGGTCTCGGGACTGGCGGGCGTTCGCCGGTCTCAGCGTCATCACGGGCGGCGCGCCCCTTGTCGTTCACGAGTGTAATATAGCATCAAGACTGCCCGATTCCCAGCCGCGTCGGCGGGAAAGCGACCTTGACGATCCGTTCCGGTCCTGCATCGGCCCGAAGCGGCCCGGTCGGTCTCCGTCGACGGACGCCACCGCGTCGCTCGCCCGGACCCGCTGCGGAGGCGTCAGTCGCCTTCGCCCGGGGCCTCGGAGAAGTACTTCTCGAGCTTGCCTTCCTCGCCGTCATACGTCTCGGCGTTCTCCATCGGATCGCGCTTCGTCGTGATGTTCGGCCAGGCGATGGACCATTTGCGGTTGAACTCGACCCACTGCTCCATCGCCGGTTCGGTGTCGGGCTTGATCGCCTCGGCCGGGCATTCGGGCTCGCAGACACCGCAGTCGATGCATTCGTCGGGATGGATGACGAGCATGTTCTCGCCTTCGTAGAAGCAGTCCACGGGGCAGACCTCGACGCAATCGGTGTATTTGCACCGGATGCAGTTGTCGATCACCACGTAGGTCATTCTGGAATCCTTGCCGCGTCGAGATTTGGCATCGTTCTAAGGAGGCGTTCCGGTCGGTTCAAGCCCGTCTCCGGCCTCTCGCGCGGGCGTGAGCGGGGAGCCCGTCGACGGGGCTCGAGGAGCGGCGCGCGAGGCGCTTCGCGCCCTCGGGCCCGGGCGGAGCGGCGGTCTCCGGCGGCCGCCGCGGGCTCGGGGTCCACGGGCTTGCCGCCTCAGCCGTCGCGCCCGCGCAGCCGGTCGAGGGCGCGCCGCTCCGCCTTCTCCGGCCGCCCTGCGCCGGGCTCGCGGCGCGGCGGCCCGCCGGCTTCCGGACCGGCCGCGCGGGGCGGGGCGGGCGGCGACAGATCGTCGTAGAGCGTGCGCGCCTCCGCCGCGGGCCCGCGCCGCTCGCCGAGCGCGAGGACCCGGACCACCCTCACCCGGTCGCCGAGCGCGAAGGTAAGCACGTCGCCCGGGCGCACCGCGGCGGCCGGCTTGGCCGCCCGCGCGCCGTTGACGCGCACGCCGGTCTCGGCGACGAGCCGCGCCGCGACGCCGCGGGACTTCGCGAAACGCGCCTGAAACAGCCACTTGTCGAGCCGAAGTCCGGGCCCGGGCGGCGCGGCGGGATCCCCGCCGCCTTCGGGGCCGGGCCCCGAAGACGTCACTTCTTGGACTTCAGCGCCATCAGCGCCGCGAACGGGTTGTCGGGATCGATCTCGTCGCGGCGGCCCCGGTCGGGTCCGGCCGAGAAGCGCCGCGGGCCCTCCTCGCGCGGGGGCTTGCCGCCCTTGCCCTTGCCCTTGGGGGGCGGTCCGCCCTTGCCCTTGCGGGGTCCGCGGCCTTCGCCCTTCGGCCCGGGCGCGGCGGCGCCCGGGGCTGCCGCGGCCTCCCCGCCGCCGGCGGCCGGACGGCCCTCGCGACGCGGCCCGCCGCGCGCCGGCCGGGCCCGCGGGGCCCACGCGAACCGGTAGTAGACGACCGTTTCGCCCGTGGCCGGCGCCTCCCTCGCGCCCTCGTCCGTCACGGCGGGCCCGCCGGTCGCCGTGTCGCCCGCCGCCGAGCTCACGTCCGCCGCGCCGGCGTCCGCCGTTTCCGCCGCGCCGGCGTCCGCCGTTTCCGCCGCGCCGGCGTCCGCCGTTTCCGCCGCGCCGGCGTCCGCCGT
>Ga0102943_1002240_pt1 | contig 11459 bp, 7 predicted proteins | sample SalPonC_black_MG_FD_78174 | JGI IMG/M metagenome (GOLD analysis project Ga0102943, IMG submission 78174) | Salt pond soil microbial communities from South San Francisco under conditions of wetland restoration - Salt Pond MetaG... | ecosystem: Environmental > Aquatic > Marine > Intertidal zone >...
AATCGACGAATTGTTTAAACGGGCCGACGTGGTGTCGCTGCATTGTCCCTTAACGGGGGATAACGAAGGCTTTGTGAATGCTTCGCTGCTCGACAGCATGAAGCCGTCGGCTTTCCTGATCAATACCTCGCGCGGACCGTTGATCGATGAGGCGGATCTGGCGGCAGCTTTGGAGGCCGGGACTCTGGCCGGGGCGGCACTGGATGTGGTCTCGGCTGAACCAATCAAGGCGGATAACCCCATGTTGAAAGCGAAGAATTGCCTGCTTACGCCACACATCGCCTGGGCGACGATCGAGGCACGCACACGACTGATGCAGACCACGGTCGAGAATGTGGCCGGCTTTATCAAGGGTGAGCCCGTCAACGTCGTTAACTAGTCCAAAACCAACTGATTCTATCCATGGCAATCCAACTTGCAGACCGTCTTTCGAAACTGGGAACTGAAACAGCCTTTGCCGTTTCGGGCGAAGCAGCAGCCCATGTGGCCGTCGGCAACAAGGTCTATCCTTTCCATTTAGGTGACATGAATATCACCACGCCCCGGAATATTATCGAGGCGACTTACGAAGCGATGAAAGCCGGCAAGACGGGGTATTGCCCGAACTACGGTATCCCCGCACTCAGAGAGGTGCTGGCCGAAGATATTAATAAAAGCCACGGGACTGGCTACACCATGGCCAACGTCGCCATCCAGCCGGGCGGCAAACCCTCGATCGGGAAGTTTGTGCTGGCGCTGATGAATCCGGGCGACGAAGCCCTCTATCCCAATCCGGGCTATCCCATCTACGAATCGCAGATTCAGTTCAACGGCGGGGTCGCCGTGCCTTACACCTATCACGAGGGCGAGGAAAATTTCGAACTCGATATCGATGCGATCGAAGCCCTGATCACTCCCAAGACCAAGCTTTTGATCGTCAACGACCTGCAGAATCCGACCGGTGCCGAATCGAGCCCCGAACAACTGGAAGCGATCGCCAAGCTCGCCGTGAAACACGACCTCTTCGTGCTCAGCGACGAAGCTTATTTTGACATGCGTTATGCCGGCAAGTCGACCTCGCTGGCCTCATTCGAAGGCATGCAGGAACGTAGTGTGATTCTTTACACCTTCTCGAAAAAATACGCCATGACCGGCTGGCGCCTGGGCGCATCGATCGGGCCGAAGGAGGTGATCGATATGATCGCCAAATTGAACGTGAACGACGAATCCTGCTCCAACCACTTTATTCAATACGGCGGGATCGAGGCTTTGACGGGCGACCAGTCCGGGCACGAGGAAATTCTCTCCCTGCTCAAGGAACGCCGCGATATGACCGTCGACATTCTCAACAGCATTCCGGGAGTGAAATGTTACCGTCCGGACGCCACCTTCTACCTGTTCCCCAATGTCACGGAACTGATGCAGGCCAAGGGGCTGACGGATTACGAACAGTTCCGGAAAGCGGTCCTCCAGGACACGGGCGTGTCCTTCTGCACGCGCAAGCATTTCGGCTCGCCCATTGCCGGGGAAAAAGAGTTTTACATTCGGTTCGCCTACTCTGGAATTGACCTCGATCAAATCGAAGAAGGTCTCGGAAAATTCAAAGCTTGGGCGGAATAGCTTACCGCGGTCGCTTTACCGTCGCAGCGAGCTTGGTGCTTGACCGTCATTTGATGCAAGCGCTTTATCGGCGGCTTTTTTGAGAGACGCCACGCCCGGGACAGAACTTTTGGGCGGGGGCGCTCCGAATCCTCGAGTAAGCTACCTCCTTCCCGAATTCATTGGGAAGGAAACCGACCCATGACTAAAAACAAGTATTTCAACGAGTGGTTCGCGCAACCACGTCGCGACATCATCGCCGGGGCCGTCGTGGCGCTCGCGCTCATTCCGGAGGCGATCGCATTTTCCATTATCGCCGGAGTGGACCCGCAGGTTGGGCTCTATGCTTCTTTCTGCATGGCGGTGCTGATCGCTTTCGTGGGCGGCCGCTCGGGCATGATCTCCGCCGCGACCGGTGCCATGGCGCTGCTTATGGTCCTCCTGGTAAGGGAACACGGCCTTCAGTATCTTCTGGCCGCAACCTTGTTAACGGGGGTGCTGCAGGTTCTGGCCGGGTTATTCAAGTTGGGGAACCTGATGTGTTTCGTCTCCAGGTCGGTTGTGACGGGCTTTGTCAATGCCTTGGCGATACTTATCTTTATGGCCCAGCTCCCGGAGTTTGCCGGGCAGGGTTGGACGATGTATGCCATGGTGGCCGCGGGTTTGGCGATTATCTATGGTTTGCCGAGATTGACCACGGCCATCCCCTCGCCGCTGGTTTGTATCGTGGTTCTGACCGGTGTTTCGATGGCACTGGGCCTCGACGGTCTTTCCACGATCGGTGACAAAGGGGACCTGCCCGCCACCTTGCCGGTCTTCCTCCTCCCCGACATCCCCCTGAACTTCGAGACGCTTGCCATCATTCTTCCTTACTCGATCCCGCTCGCGGTGGTCGGCTTGTTGGAGTCGCTCATGACCGCCACGATCGTAGACGACCTGACGGATACGCCCAGCGATAAAAACCGTGAGTGCACGGGGCAGGGGATCGCGAACATCGGTGTCGGCTTCTTCGGGGGGATGGCCGGTTGTGCCATGATCGGTCAATCGATCATCAACATCAAATCAGGCGGGCGCGGGCGTTTGTCAGCTTTTGCCGCGGGCGTGATTCTTCTGCTGCTCATCCTCGTGCTCGACGATATCGTGCGGCAGATTCCGATGGCGGCTTTGGTCGCTGTCATGATTATGGTTTCGATCGGCACCTTCAGTTGGTCGTCGATCAAAAATTTGAAGGTGCACAACCGGACCTCCAGCGTCGTCATGCTGGTGACGGTGGGTGCGACGGTCTTTACCCACAACCTTGCCATCGGCGTGGGAGCGGGCGTGCTTCTCAGCGCATTGTTCTTTGCCTACAAGGTTTCGCAACTTGTGGACATTCGGTCCGAACTCGATGAATCGCGAACGCGGCGGACCTACTCGGTCTACGGGCAGTTGTTCTTCGTTTCGGCCAGCCGGTTTACGGATGCCTTCGACTTCAAGGAAGTGCTGGATAAAGTGATCATCGATGTCTCGCACTCCCACCTCTGGGATCTCTCCTCGGTCGACGCCCTCGACCGTGTTGTCTTGAAGTTTCGTCGTGAAGGCACTGAAGTCGAACTCCAAGGCATGAACGAAGCCAGCAAAACGCTTGTGCTGCGTATCGCGAAACACGACAAACCAGGCGCAATGGACGAACTTGGCGCGCATTAACCGACCTTTCCAGTAACCAGAAACCCTTTCAGATTATGGCACGTATTCTCGCTTGCACCGATGGTTCGGTTTACGCACACAGCATCTACCACTATGCCGCATGGGCGGCCAGGCGGCTGGAAGCCGAAGTGCTGGTCTTACACATGCTCGATCCCCTGCACGAGGATCCCCTGAACGCCGACTTCAGTGGCAGTATCGGACTTGGGGCGCGCACTGCGCTCATGGAAGAGCTGGTCGAGCTTGAAGCGACCCGGGCGAAGATCGCACAAAAGCGGGGCCAGGCGATTCTCGACGATGCGGCGGAGCGACTCCGCGAGGCCGGCGTGGCAGGGGTAAGCACCGAGCAGCGGCACGAGCGCTTGAGCGACTCGATCGCAAAATATGATGAAACCGCCGACTTGATCGTGCTCGGTAAACGCGGCAACCATGCCGATTTTTCCAAAGGACACCTCGGCAGTAATCTCGAACGGGTGATCCGCAGCTGCAAACATCCGGTGCTGGTGGCCTCGTCTGCCGTCTGGCCGATGGAACGCTTCGTCTTTGCCTACGATAGCGGGCCCAGTGCCAACAAAGCGGTCGACTACCTTATCGCGCAGCCCCTCCTGAAAGACTGTGCCTGCCATCTGCTTTGCGTGGGTAAGCGTGGATCAAAGCACGAACGCTCGCTCCATCAGGCCGAGTCGAAGCTCTCCGGAGCGGGATACCGGGTGGAGGCCGATCTTCGCCCCGGTGAGCCCGACGAGGTGATTGCCGAAGCGATCAATCAGGACGGTGCCGACCTTCTGGTGATGGGTGCCTTCGGTCATTCCCGTATCCGCCAAATGATCGTCGGCAGCACTACCAGCGCGATGATTCGCGGCACCAAGCGGCCGGTCTTGCTTTTCCGCTAGTCCGAATGGCTTAGTTAAGCTAGGGTGGCAGCGGCATCCTGCCGCTGAGAGTTTTTAATAAGCGGCTGGGAGCACGCTTCTCCTATCGGAAAAGCTCTTAACCAACTGCCATTCCCGCTAGTCCACTGTATTCGTCTTTGAATTCAGCATACCGGGCTGGTTTTGCGATCAAAAATCAGGTAATTATTGATTTGATGCCTTCACCGCGCAGGGTTTTTGGTTTGACGGTTGAAAATGTATAAGCTCCATATTATTAGAAACTTATGATTTTTATGTTGCCGGATTGCAGGAGCTCTTTGGCCGTGCTTCTCAGAATGTTATTGTAATTCGGATATTTTACACGAATTTAACGGAGGCGAACTCGTCTATCATATGAGCAAAGAAAAAGTAGCATCGCAAAACGTGACGCACTGCTCTCACTGCGGAAAGAACCTCGGTATCATAAAGCAGAAAAATCTGGTCGTGGAGGGCCAGAACATTTTTTGCTGTCGGGCATGCGGGGATTTGCATGCCGAAAGCCTCAAGTCATCCCGCAAAGGCAGATGGTCCAGAAGTCGCTCCCCCTTTGTGGATTTGAAAAAGGTTCTTACCTAGCCGCTGCGTCCCGGGGTCGCTTACTTTTCGAAACCGGGGCTAACTTCAGATTGGCTGGGATTTGGAGTCGCCGAATCTGATACCCTCCGAATACCCGGGGTCAAAGTTTCCCCCGATAATTTCGATCCCTGGAATTCGAAGCTCACCGAGGCCGCGGAAGATGGGTCTACCAGCGCAAACCCTTCGCGAACTGGTATGGCCTCAATTTTGAAAGTTCCTGCGCTTCCGTTTCCACCGTTCCGTTTGAAGAGAAGAAGATGGCAGAGTTGACAGGCGATCGCTCGCCCCGGATACTTACCGCACCTCATTGAAACTTTGCTCCAGTAGATCCTCCCATGCGCAATCATACTCCCCGAAACTCAACAAAACCCGGAAACGGTTTTACCCTGATCGAACTTCTGATGGTGTTCGCTGTCATCGCGATTTTGGCGGCGATTACCTTCGGTATTTCCCGTGGCGTCGCGGACGCGCGTAACCGAGCCAAGGCGAAGGTCGAACTGGCGGCTATCTCGCAGGCTTTGGAACAGTATAAAGCCCGTTATGGTGATTACCCCTGGATCAATATCGCCGATGTTGAGAACAACCAGCAGGTTCGAAACGCCAGCCATGGATTGTTGAAAACTTTGGTCGGTTGGCAGGCTTACGATGGCACTCAAGTCGGGGGAACCGATTCAGAGGGAAATGTGTTCGAGAAAGCCAAGTCGGTTTTGGATGTTTCGAAACTAACTTTAAGTGATGAATGGCCAACATCGAGTCCCGAGGCTTCTCCTGGATTAGACATTTATTTTGAAGATCCTTGGGGAAATGCCTACGTCTACATTTACAAAAGAAACGAATCTCCCGGCACTTGGGAAAAGTTCGGCTATATTTTGTTTTCAAGGGGTCCTGACGGACTTGCGGACAGCGATAACTTGGACGAATCTGATGGAACCTTCGAAGATGAGGTGGATTTCAAAGAGGCTAGTGGAAATATAGATAATATTTACGCAGGACAGTAGTGGTGTGTGACGAGGGCGATTTAATCGTTCTTTTATTATTCATATTCGATCTGTTAAATGACAAAGCTGGGGGCTTGGGCTGATTGGATTCTTGTAGGCGTCCGTTTTGGCTGGCGATGAGTTGTCGGTTTTCATTCTCGCTGACTTATCGCGTTGGTCTACATCCATATGGGGATGATGTAGGGCTAAGTTCGCGTTGTGGAACAAGCGCCGCGCCTGTTTCTTAAAATCGCGCCCTGGATTTCGTCGCTTTTCGGACGGAGCAAAGTCAACTGTCAAGCAAGCGGGGTTGTGAGAGCATGGGACGAACGATTCATATTATTGTCGTTCCATAGTTCCATGAAGAAACAGAAATTCTTATCGCATTGCCTCCTACTGGGAGCGGTTTTGTTTTCCGCTTGCCTGGAGGCCCGTGTTCTCAGCCTGGAAATTCCCGATCCGCGGCTTGAGGGCAAAGAAAAGCTCTGGGTGGCCCTGGATGCGAAGCCGGGCTTCGGCTCCTCTGTTCTCGTTTTCGAGGATTCACGCCGGGCTTTTCTTCCCTTTCAGGCCGATGTGCTTTTGGAAATTGATTCGAAGGGGGTTCGCTCGGTGCGGCACTATGCGGACTACCGCTGGCAATCGGTCGCGGAAAGCCGCCATTCGGCCATCGAACTCGGTGGGACGCTGATCCTGACCTTGCCGAAAGACAGTGGCGTGGACCGTGGGCGGGCCGCACAGTGGTTCGTGGAAGCGGAGGATGGTCGGATGGCGGCGGACCATAACTATGCGCAACGCATTGGCGGCGAAGTCTATTTGCCCTACTATTACGCAGTAGCGGATGACGGTGCACTGACAGAGAAGGGGCGCTTCGGCGAGGTCTCGGCCAAGCCGCGCATCTACCAGCTGCTTCCCCGACTCTTCGGCAACGAGAGCGAAACCCGCAAGCTCGACGGCACCTTGGCGGAAAACAGGACCGGCAAGTTCAGCGATCTCAGTGACCCGGTGTTGGCCGGTTTGAAGGAGGACGGCTTTACCCACATCTGGCTGACGGGGGTGCTGCAACAGGCGACCTCGACCGATTACAGTGCATACGGGCAACCCGCCGACGACCCGGATCTGCTCAAGGGCATCGCGGGCAGCCCCTATGCCATAAAGGACTACTTCGACGTATCGCCGGATTATGCGGATGATCCGGCCAAACGCTTGGAGGAGTTCCAATCGCTCTGCGCCCGGATGAAAGTGGCGGGCCTGAAAGTGCTGATCGACTTCGTGCCCAACCACGTGGCCCGCAGCTATGACTCCGACATCCGGCCGGAGCTGAGTTTCGGGGAGAAGGACCGTAAGGACGTTTACTTCCATCCCGACAATAACTTCTTTTACCTGACTGCTGAAATTATTGATGGCGAAGCGCCATTACGTCTCCCCACGGTCGATCATGCCACGGGCGAAGTGACCAATGAAACCGCGCGTCTGGTCGGCAGTGCCGACGGCCTTTTCGAACCCGAGCGGGTGCACGGCCGCGTGACCGGCAACAACGTGGCCAGCTGGACGCCTTCTCAGGGCGACTGGTATGAGACGGTGAAGCTCAACTACGGCTTCGACTTTCTCCACCGCGACCGCGAGCCGGAGTATCCCAGCGCGATCACACCGCACAAGCCGGTGCCGGATACCTGGGAGAAGATGGATGCGATTCTCTCCTACTGGCAGGAGTTGGGCGTGGACGGCTTCCGCGTGGACATGGCCCATATGGTGCCGCCGGAGTTCTGGAAGTGGGTGATTCACCGGGCCCGCGAGCGGAATCCGGAGGTCTTTTTCTGCGCCGAGGCCTACGACGATGATCCGGCGAAAGTGCCCAGTCGCGACCCGGCCTTGCGGGCGGAGGACAACGTCATGCTCGCACTGCTCGACGCCGGCTTCGATGCGGTGTATGACGATCCCGGATACGACACGCTGGAGCACCTCTACACCCAGGGGAAGTGGGCGAACGATTTGCAGCAGGTGGAAGAGCGGCTGGGTGCCTTCTTCTTCGACTGCGCGCTGCGCTATACCGAGAACCACGACGAGGTCCGGCTGGCGCATCCGGATACCTGGGGCGGCCACGGCATGGAAGTCGGCCGTCCGGTGACGGGCACGCTATTCGGTCTCTCGCGCGGGCCGGTGATGGTTTACCACGGACAGATGGTGGGCGAACCGGCAATCGGGCGCGAGGGCTTTGGCGGCGATGATCAACGGACGACGATTTTCGACTACTGGTCGATGCCTGAGTTCAACAAGTGGTGGAACGACGGTGCCGCCGACGGCGGTCGCTTATCGAAGGAGCAGCGGGCCCTGCGGGCCTGGTATGTTCGCCTCTTGGCGGTTTTGCAGGAGCCGGCTTTCACCATGGGTAATACCTTTCAACTCAATCAGGCGAATTTGAAGAATCCGGATTACGGTCGGGTGGATGACGTCGATTGGTCCGGCCACTGGTTCTACGGTTATCTTCGCAGCGATCCCGCCAGCGGCTCGCATTTCCTCGTGACTTCGAATTTCCACGGCAGCGCAACCATGCGCGACCTGAGAGTGCGGCTGCCGGAGGGGGTGATTGAGGCACTGGGCTGGGATAAAAATTCAAAAGCGCGACTGCTGCTCAAAGACCGCCTCGGGGAAGCGAAGGCGGAAATTTCGACCCCCATTAGTGAACTCGCGGGCAAGGGAATTCGCATCGGCGATCTCGCGCCGCTCAGCGCTGCCTATTGGGAGATGAGAGTGGAGTAATTTCGAAAATCAGGAAGGCCGGCCGAGCGACGAAAGAAGATGATCTCTTTCCGATGGTCTCAATTCGAAGTTTTTTGAACGCCTTATCGCCGGCTTTTATGTGGAAATAAAAAAAACCGGCGCGGGAAGCCCGCGCCGGTTCTGCTTTTTATGATCTGATAGGGACGACTTAAGAGTCGTTCATGGCTTCGCTTTTACCAACGTCGTCTTGAAGTTTGACGATGGCTTCGGCGGAGATTTCTCGCTCGTCGAAGACGCTAAGGTCCAAGTCGCCGTAGACGGTGACTTTGTCACCTTTTTCAATCTTCAGATAACCTTGGTCATCAAGCGGGTTGTAACCGAGCTGCCACGTGTCGACGCTGACCTTTCGGGTGCCCGTATCGACGGTAAACTCGCGACCTGTCACCGAAGTGACATTACCTGTAACGGTATAGTCGTAGTCATACCATGTCGTGTAGTAAACGGGTGTGACGGGGGAGCCTTCTTCGTCGGCACCGCTGGCATAGAAGTAGGTGTTGAGGTCTTCAACCCATACGCTGCTGGCTTCGATCGACGTGGTTTCATAGAAGTCGTCGTCGACGTAACCGTAAACCGTGACGTCATCGTCGGCGATGATGCCCCAAGCGTCCCCATACCAGTCCCAGTCGTCCATTTCCACGGTGACAAGTCCTTCACCGTAATCGAGAACGAAGGAATCGGCGTCGCTGGAGACGACGGTGCCGGACAGGCTGATATAGCTGCCGTCGGCTTTGGCATAGGGGTTTTGCGCACTTGCGGTCAGCGCGAAAGCGAGACCTGCGAATAAGCTGATGAGTGTTGATGTGATTTTCATAATGATGATTTCCTTTTTTTTGGTTCTTGTTTTCTTCGAATGCCCTGTTTCAGGGACACATCATGGTTTCGCAACGGGCGTGCCAATCTTGGGAATCGGGGTTGTAGATTCGCCTTATGAAATTTGTAAGTCATTCATAAAAAGCGTAATAAAAATTCGCTTTTCAGCTGTGGCAGCGCTTCAGCGAATGGTTCGCTCGGTTGACAGTTTGCATATCGCAATTAAGAGCGGTGCATGGTTTTGCATCTTACGAAAAGGAAAGCTACTCGTAGTGGCGTGCTTCAGAAGGCCCCTCGTAGTGGTGCGCTTCAGCCACCACATCGCTCGCAAGACCAGGCAAGCGTCGATGTGGTGGCTGCACTTCGGCGAACTCAGGCCGGGAAAGCGCACCACTACGGCTGCAGATCGAACTCAACCACGCTTAACTAAGTGCCATTCCAGCTAGAGCCTCGTTCAGAGGTTCTCGTAGGCTGTAACACTAAAAGATTCGGTCATTCATAGCAGGGTTGGCTCTGCCGCCCTGCCCCGGAAGTGCGGAATGCGGCGCAAGTTGCGGGTCGGGCGATCCGTCTTCGTTAGACTACGCCGCGACAAGTGAATCAACCCGACTACGAAAGAACAGGATACTAGCAGGGGTTAAAGAGCGCCTCGAAGTGAGAGGGAGGTATCGGAGACAAATGCAGTGGCTTAGAAGGAATGGCACTTAGTTAAGAGCATTTACCGTAGTCGCTCTGCTTCAGCCGTGCGACCCGAATCGGCCAAACGGCAGCACTTGCACACTCGGGTGACCGGCTGAAGCGGGTCACCTACGTCCAAGAGCAGAAAAACACGCTTCTACCGCTTAACCTGCCATTCGGCCTGAAAGTCATCAAATAAGTTTTTTCGTGCTTAAACCTATCGCAAGATGGTCTTTTGGAACACTCCGCCAAGTTCGACCGAAGCGGAAGCGCTCCGGCTATAGAAAAAAACTTATTTGATCGTCCACTAGTCGACCACCCCGCCCTCCGGGCACCCCTCCTTTTGAAGGAGGGGAGGTTAAATGACCCTGGACAAATCGTTGTTAGATTTTTCCAAAGCGGCTTGGCTCACTTACCCGGCGCCGACCGGATCTTTTCGATCAGATCGTGTTTTCGGAAGGGCTTGCTCATGTAGTCGTCGAAGCCCTCCTCGATAAAGCTTTCTTTTTGGCTGGCCAAGGCGTGTGCGGTGAAGGCGATGATGCGGAGTTTCCGATACTTGGGATTTTGCCGCAGATTTTTCATGATTTCGATCCCGCGGTGTTTGCCATGGAGGTTGATGTCGAGGAGCAGAACGTCGACCTCGTCGAGGTGTTCGTGGATCTGTTCCTCGCTGCCGACCACGATCACGTCGTGATCCCGCAGCATTCGTCGTATGACCTTGCAGGTGGCTTCGTGGTCGTCGCAGATCATGGTGCGCGTTATTACCGGCTTCGGGCTCTGCGGATCCGGGGTTTTCCCTGCGGTCAAACTTTCCTTCCGGCAAAGAGGGAGCCGCACGATCATCTTGGTGCCCTTGCCCGGTTCGCTTTCCACTTCGATCGAGCCGTCCATAAGTTGAACGAGTTCGTGGCAGATGCTGAGCCCGAGGCCACTTCCCGGGAGACTTGAACTCAACGCATTCGCCTCCTGGGTGAAGGGTTTGAAAATCTCCTCGATGAATTCTTTCGAAATGCCGGGCCCGCTGTCTTCGATTTCGATTCGTGCCTGATTGGATTCCACAAAGGTTCGGAGATAGACCGGCGCATCGGGGCAGAACTTGAGCGCGTTGCCGATCAGATTGCTCAATACCCGCAGCAGCGCGCCGTGTTCCGCCACGACCTGAAGACCCTCTTCCGGCGTTTCAATATGGATTCGCGGCTCCGCCTCGTCTTGAGCTCGTGTAGGCTGAAAGGCAGCACAAGCCTCGCGGACGACTTGATCCAGTTCGACGGGCGCGAGCGAGAGCTTGAGTTGCCCACGCTGCATCTGGGAAAGATGGAGGACGGAGTCCAGGGTATAGATGAGGTGCTTGCAGGAGTTTTTGATTTCCTCGCCCATCGCGCGCTGTTCTTCATCCCGCGCGTCTTCCAAAATTTCAGAGAGTCCCATGATGGCGGTGAGGGGCGTGCGCACGTCGTGACTC
>Ga0102943_1002245_pt1 | contig 11452 bp, 8 predicted proteins | sample SalPonC_black_MG_FD_78174 | JGI IMG/M metagenome (GOLD analysis project Ga0102943, IMG submission 78174) | Salt pond soil microbial communities from South San Francisco under conditions of wetland restoration - Salt Pond MetaG... | ecosystem: Environmental > Aquatic > Marine > Intertidal zone >...
ACCAGAAGTCGACGGCCAGGCCCGCCAGGTACGCGGCGCCCAGCGCCGTCGTCTCGGTGATCTTGGGTCGGATCAGCGGGACGCCCAACACGTCCGCCTGGATCTGCATCAGCAGGTCGTTGTTCGACGCGCCGCCGTCGACGCGGAGCTCCTCGAGCTCGATCTCCGCGTCGGCCTCCATCGCCCGAATCACGTCGTGCACCTGGAACGCGATTCCTTCCAGCGCCGCCCGGGCGATCTCGGCGGCGCCGCTGCCGCGGGTCAGCCCGAAGATCGCGCCGCGTGCGTACGGATCCCAGTGGGGCGCGCCCAGGCCGGCGAAGGCAGGGACGAGGTACACCCCGCCGTTGTCCTTCGCGCGGCGGGCGAGCGCCTCGACCTCCTCGCTGGCGCGGATGACGCCTAGACCGTCACGAAGCCACTGCACGACCGCGCCGGCGATGAAGATGCTCCCCTCGAGCGCGTAGTCCAGCCCGCCCTGGTCCCAGGCGATGGTGGTCAGCAGCCGGTTCGTCGACACGATCGGCTCGCTGCCGGTGTTCATGACCATGAAGCCGCCGGTGCCGTACGTCATCTTGCCCTGGCCGGGACGGAAGCAGACCTGGCCGAACGTCGCCGCCTGCTGGTCGCCGGCGATGCCCGCGATCGGGACCTCGGCGCCGAACGACGCGGCGGGAACGTTGCCGACCACGCCGGAGCTGGCCACGACCTCGGGCATGAGCGAGCGCGGAATGCCGAACGCGTCCAGCAGCGTGTCGCTCCACTCCAGTCGGTGGATGTCGTAGAGCATCGTCCGGCTGGCGTTGCTGACGTCGGTCGCATGGACCTCGCCGCGGGTGAGCCGAGCGACCAGCCAGGCGTCGATCGTGCCGAACGCCAGCTCGCCGGCTTCGGCCCGGGACCGGGCGCCGTCGACGTGATCGAGGATCCAGGCGATCTTGCTGGCCGAGAAGTACGCGTCGGGCACCAGGCCGGTACGCGCCACGATCTCGTCGCCGAGTCCCTGGTCGACCCATCGCTGGATCGTGGACGCGGTCCGACGGTCTTGCCAGACGATCGCGGGATGGATCGGCTGCAGCGTGCGCCGGTCCCAGATCACGGTCGTCTCGCGCTGGTTCGTGATGCCGATCGCCGCGACGTCGCGGGGACGGACGTCCGCGCGCGCCAGGACCTCCGTCGCGACGGAGGACTGGCTGCTCCAGATCTCGTTCGGGTCGTGCTCGACCCAGCCGGGCCGCGGATAGCGCTGCTCGAACTCGCGCTGCGCGACCGCCATGATCGCGCCGTCCTTACCGAAGAGGATGGCGCGGGAGCTGGTCGTGCCCTGATCGAGGGCCAGGATGGTATGGGCCACGGGGTGCCTCCTCGGGGAGCGGAATGCCGTCACGAGCGAACGTACGCGGATCGTAGCACGCCGCTCCGCGCCGTCTGGGACGGGTGTCGGCGGCCGTCGCGCCCCGAGGGCGGTGCGCTGGATCGGATGCGCTCGGTCGTAGGCGCGCTCAGTCGGACTCGCGGGCGGGCTGCGGCACGAGCCGTGCCCGCGCCCAGGCGCGCTCGCCAGCCAGGCGTCTGGCGAGCGCGTCGGGCGCCCGGGGAAGCCCCGACGCGCGCCGACGCACCGAGCTCTCCGAGCGGCCGGTGCCGAGCGCCTCCGAGACCGCCGACTGCAGCTCGGCGTCGCCGATGGCGTGCCGACTGAACGCGAGGAACGCGAAACGTCCCTGCTCGGGGAAGGCGTGCAGCATGAGGTGAGCCTCGTCCAGCAGAAGCACGTGGCTGGAGCCGTCGGCCTCGACGACCCGGCCCGGCTCCGGCACGTCGCCCCCTTCGATGCGCTGGGCCAGGTCGCGCAACAGGCGATCCAAAGCTTCCGGATCGGAGAGCGGCTCGGTTCCCGCCCCGCGACCGTCGAGCGTCAGGAGCGTTCCGGTGGCCAAGGGTTCGCTGGGCGTCACGGCGCGATCGTACCAGAGCGATGGGGACGCCGAGAGACGGCCCCATCGCTCCGGTCGGCGGGCGACGCGCGGGCCTCGTCAGCCTTTCACGCCTCCGGACTGGTACTGGCCGGTGAGCGCCTCCTGGAAGCTGTAGAAGATCGCCAGGATCGGAAGCGATCCCAGGACGGCGCTGGCGGCCAGCGCGCCCCACTGGGTGTCGAAGCGCCCGGTCGTGAAGTTGCGCAGGCCGATGCCGACCGTCCAGTTCTCCTGACCGATGAGCAGCGTGTTGGCGAGGATGAACTCGCTGTAGGTGTTGATGAACTGCAGCAGGAAGATGAACAGCAGCATCGGGACGCTGATCGGCAGGATGATCCGCACGAACGCCCCCCAGCGGGTGGCGCCATCGACGCGGGCGGCCTCCTCGAGCGCGGGGCTGATCGACTCGAGGTAGCCCTTGAAGATCCAGGCGCTGAACGCGATCGCTCCCCCCGAGTAGGCCAGGATCAGGCCGGTGAACGTGTTGATCAGGTCCAGGTAGCTCATCAGGTAGTAGATCGCGACGAGCGCCATGAAGCCGGGGAACATCTGGACGAACACGAAGGTGAGGAGGGTCTGGTAGCGACCCTCGAACCGCATCCGCGCGAACGCGTAGCCCGCCGTCGTGCTGATGGCGACGGCGAACAGCCCGGTCATGCCCGAGACCAGCAGCGTGTTGCGGATGAACAGGACGATCGTCCGGTCGCTGGCGGCCGGAACGCGGGTCCCGTCGGCGGCGACGGTGTAGAACTGGCCCGGCCCGATGCTGACGACCAGCGCGGCCAGGGCCCCGAACAGTACGAACCCTGCGGTCCGCCGGTAGCCGTCGGCGCGGTGTCCTGGGATCCGCTCGGCCCGCGCCGCCATGGACACGAAGATCAGGGTGAGCAGCCCGGCCACGGCGACGGCGACGAAGATCCACTGGTAGGGAACGACGTGGGTCGCGGAGAGCACCTTGCGGTACTGCTCCAGCGACACGGTCGACGGGTCCGGCAGGATCCCGGCGCGGACCCAGAGCGGCCCTTCGCGCGGCAGCGACCCGGCCAGCGTGTCGTTGCGGTTGAACGAAACGGCAAGCAGGTAGATCACGGGGTAGAACGTCGTCGCGATGGCGGTCCACAGGAACAGGTGCGTTCCCGCGGTGAGCGCGTACCGACCGGCGCGAAGCGGCCTGCGGGAGCGCCCCCAGAGCCAGGCGCTTCCCGCCACGCCGCCGATCGCGAGGATCAGGGCGCCCAGAGCCCGCGTCCAGCCCCAAGGAACGACCAGGAACCGGTCTTGCACGACGGCGGCGGGCGCCGTGGCGAACAGGGCCCAGATCCCCGCGGCGCAGAGCGCCAGCAGGAGGGGGATGGGGAGGTCGCTCCGCCTCATGCGTTCGACACCTCCTTCAGCGCGCCGGTGACGCGGAAGTTGACGAGGCTGACCGCCAGCGTGATCGCGAAGATCAGCAGGCTGATGGCCGAGCCCAGGCCGTAGGCGTAGCCGCCCTGACTCCGGAACGCCTCGTTGTACGCCCAGCTGATCAGGATGTCCGTTCCTCTCGCGGTCGCGGTGCCCCAGTCGACGGCCGGCCCGCCGTCGGTCAGGAGGTAGATGATGTTGAAGTTGTTGAAGTTGAACGCGAAGCCCGTCAGCGTGATCGGCACCAACGCGGTCCGCAGCAGCGGAGCCGTCACGTCGGTGAACGAGCGCCACGCCGTCGCGCCGTCGATGCGGGCCGCCTCGTACAGCTCGCGCGGGATGGCGGACAGGGCGCCCAGCACCGCCACCATCATGAACGGATAGCCCAGCCACAAGTTGACCAGCAGGACCGCGCCTCGCGCCGGCCATTCGCTACCGAGCAGCCAGTTCACCGGCTCCGGCGTGACGTCGAGCAGCATCGCCAGCCGATTGATGGCACCGAAGTTCTGGTTCAGGAAGCCGCGCCACACCTGGATCGTGATGATGTTCGGGAGCGCCCACGGGATGATCAGCAAGGTCCGGTACAGCCCGCGGAAGCGCAGGTCCGGATTGTTGAGCAGCACGGCGAGGAGCGTGCCCACGGCCAGGTTGAGGATCACCGTGATCGTCGCGAACGCCACGTTCCAGACGAACACCGGTCCCAGCGCGCGCGACGCCTGAGCGAAGATCGTCCGGAAGTTGCGCAGACCGATGTAGCCGAAGTCGTTGTAGCGGGCGATCGACACCGCCGCGAACCCATCGGGAAGCGGCTCTGCCAGGCGCACGGTGGTGCCTTCGTCCGAGAGGATGTCGACCTCGAGCACGGAGCGCTCGAGCCGGAGCACGACGTCGCCCAGGTCGGGCGCGAACGGCGGGGCGCGCTCCAGGATCAGCGTCGATCCCTCCACCCGGGCGACGGCGCTCTCGAACGTGAGCCCCACGTCGGGCAGGAACAGGTCGACCCCGCGCACGACGCGATCGTCCGGCGGCGGCTCGGCCAGCTCGAGGCGCGCGCCGTCGATCGCGATCGCCTCGACGTCGACGTCTCCGGAGCCGTACACGCGGGCGCGGACGCCTGCGCAGCCGGCCCGTAGGTCGTCGCAGTCGAACACCCGGGCGTCGGCGATCTCGATCGTCGTCCTGTCCGGATCGACGGCGACGACGTTCGTTTCGCTGGCGACGTTCAGCTGGCCGTTGCGAATCCCGGCGTAGTCGGTGAAGGCGAGAATGACGGTGAGAACGACGGGGAAGAGCGTGAACGTGAGCAGGAACACGAGCGCGGGCAGGAGGTAGTACCACGGCAGGATCCAGTCGTAGCGGCGGGCGATCACCCGCAACGTCGGGATCAGCGTGGCGATGCCGCCCAAGATGCCCAGCCAGACCGGCGCGGCTGGGGCGACCCAGCGCGCGACGACGACGGTGAGAACGCCGCCGGCCGCGGCGACGGCCAGCGCCAGCGTCAGCAGGCCCAGCGAGAGGAGCAGGCCGCCTCGGCCGCGGCTCGGCAGGAAGTCGGCCAGAGGCCTTGAGATGTCCACGAGGGTCCCCTTCGCGGTTCGGCCCGGAACGAAGACGGTGACCAGGGCGCGCCCTGGTCACCGTCCTAGGTCCGTGCGTGCTTCGTCCCTAGCTCACTCGCCCGTGATCTCGCGGACGGCCTGTTCGAGCGCGGCCTCGACGTCGGCGTCGGCGCTCTCCGTGATGACGCCCAGCGCGTTCGCCATGGGGCCCCACACCTGGCCCATCTCGGGGATGTTGGGCATCGGCTCGGAGGTGAGCAGCGCCTCGCCGAAGCCGGCGACGATCGGATCTTCGGCCACCTGCGCCAGGGCACTCTGCGAGGCGGGAACGCGTCCCTCGAGCTGCGCGTAGCCCAGCTGCGAGTCGGAACGCGTCAGCCACTTCGCGAGGTTGACCGCGTCGGTGCCCCGCTCGCTGAACTCGTTCACGAGCACGCCCTGAACGCCCATGAAGCCCGACCACGGGGTGCCGTCCGCCAGCGAGGGCATCGGCGCGACGCCGACGTCGATGCCGGCTTCGCGCGCCTGCCCGACCGCCCACGGACCGGTGTAGAACATCGCCAGCGCACCGTCGATGAACAGTCCGTTCGCGACGTCGTAGTTCGTTCCGGCGGGAACGATGCCGTGCTCGAAGCGCAGCGCCTGGAGCTCTTCGCCGCCACGGACCGCGCCCTCGTTCGCGAGGCCGACGTCCGTGGGATCGAGCGTGCCGTCGGTCCGACCGAACACGTAGCCGCCGAAGGTGTGCAGCCAGCCGTAGCTGAAGTAGAAGTTGTTGATGTCGTAGAGGAAGCCGAACGTGTCGCTCGTGGTGAGCTCCTGCGACAGCTCGATGAAGCCCTCGTAGCTGTCCGGAATCGACGTCACGAGGTCGCGGTTGTACAGGAGCGCGGGACCCTCGACGAAGAGCGGCAGCCCGAACAGGCGGCCGTTGTAGGTGAACGCGAGGCGGGACTGCTCGCCGAGGTCGGAGAGGTAGCTCTCCGTGGCGGCGCCGGTGAGATCGGCGAGCACGCCGCCGACCGCCATCTCGGACATCTGGTCGTGCGGGATGCCGACGATCACGTCGCCCGCCTGGCCTTGCGGCGCCGAGAGGAGCATCTGCTGCTTGAGCTCGTTGATGTCGAGCTTCACGACCTCCACGTCGACGCCGAAGGCGGACGCGAAGTCGGCGACGTCCTGCTGCAGGTAGTCCAGCGTCGGGTTGTTGAACGTCGTCCAGACGGTCAGGCCCTGCGCGAAGGCGGCTCCGGCCACCATCCCGAGAACCACGAGGCTTGCGAGCAATCGCTTCATGTGCGTCTCCCTTCGTTCCCGTGACGCCGTCGTCCGGTCCGCGAAGCGACGTGGAGGTCGCCCTCGCCCCTCGAGCCGATTCGCAGGTCGTCGGTCACGCCACGAGTGTACCCGCGGACTCCTGGGCGGGGAAGGTCGCGCGCCCCGGCGGGCGTCGGCGAAGGGTCGCGGTTCGCCGACCGTCCGGACGCGCCGGCGAACGGGCCGTCAGACGGCGCGCCAGCCGCCGTTTCCGTCGGGCCGGGCGCGTCCGGCCAGCTCCAGCTCCGTGAGCGCCGCGAGCGTGGCCGACGGGGAGGAGGAAGGCTGGATCAGACGCTCGAGCGAGGCCGACTCGAGCCCGTCCAGGACGCTCATGATCCGTTTGGCCAGGTCCGACGCCGCGACGGTCCGCTCCTGCGCCGACCCCGCTTCCGACGTCCGTCTCCCGTCCGCCGCCGCCTCGCGCACGTCGCCGGACGGGGCGCTATCGGCAGACGCGCTCTCGCGAGACGCGAGCCCGACGTCGCTCAGCAGATCGGCGGCGCTGCCCAGCGGCGTGGCGCCTTCTCGCAGCAGCGCCGTCGCCGCGCGCCCGGCTTCGCTGTCGGGTCGCTGCGGGACGACGTACACCTCGCGACCCTGGTCGAGCGCGAAGTCGATCGTGTGGCGGACGCCCGAAGCGGCAGGGGCCTCCACGACGACGACCGCCCGCGACAGGCCCGAGATCACGCGGTTGCGCCTGGGGAAGGAGCCCGGCCGGGCGCGCACGTCCGGCGGATGCTCGGTCAGGAGCGCGCCGCCGGTCGCGATGCGTCGCGCCAGCGCTCGGTGCGCGGGCGGGTGGAGGTGGTCGAATCCGGCTCCCAGCACGGCGACCGTTCCTGCCGGGTCCGCGTCCAGCGCGCCGCGGTGAGCTGCGCCGTCCACGCCGAGGGCGAGACCGGAGACGACCGTCACGCCGGCCGAAGCGAGCTCCCGGCCGAGTCGCTGGGCGAACGAGAGCGCCCACGGGGAGGCCCGGCGCGTCCCGACGACGGCGACGGCAGGACGGTCGGGCGCCGGCCCGAGCGCCGCCGGCAGGCGGCCACGGACGAACAGCAGGGGAGGGGGATCGTGCGTCGTGGCCAGCAGGCCCGGGTAGTCGGGGTGCTCCGGATGCAGCAGCGCATCGCACGAGGCGCGCCAGCGACGAACGGTGGCGGCCGCTGCCCGCAACGACGCCGGACGGAACGCTGTCCGCAGCGTCGCCTCGACGGCGCTGACCGCCACGTGCCCGGCGGGGCTCGCGATCGCCTCGGCGACGGCTGCGATGGTGCCGTGCCGATCGCGCAGCCGGGCGATCGTGCGCGGACCGACTCCGTCGGTACACGACGCCGCGACGTACAGCACGGCCGGATCGTCGGTCATGCGGACAGGCTAGCGGTCGCGATCGGAGCGTGCAGCCACGTCGTGGGAAGCGGCCGGGCCGGGGACGGCCCGGCCCGGAGCCGTCAGGTCCGAGGACGACCTCGTGGGGGCGTCAGCGCAGCTTGACGCGGGGTCCCGCGGGCGTGTCCTCGACCTCGATCCCGAGGCCGTGAAGCTGATCCCGAAGCGCGTCCGCCGTCGCGAAGTCGCGCCGCAAGCGCGCTGCCTCGCGCTGCTCCAGCACCATCTCGACGAGCCCCTCGAGCCTCTCGAGCGCCGCGGCGCCGTTGGCCTCGGCGTTGCCCAGCTCGACCCCGAGCACGCCCTCGAGCAGCGACTCGAACGCGTCCGCGCCGTCCGCGGCCTCCGCGGCCGTGAGCGCGTCCATGCGCCGGTTGGCCTCGCGCGCCAGCTCGAACAGCGCCGCGATGGCCCGCGGCGTCCCCAGGTCGTCGTCCATCCCCTCCGCGAACGCCCTGCGCGCGTCGTCCGCGAAGCCCTCCTCGCGCTCCGCCTCGCCCGCCCGGGAGCGCAACGCACGCCAGGCGTCACGCAGCCGGCCGAGCGCCTGGCTGGAGGCGACCAGCAGCTCCTCGCTGAAGTCCGACACGCTCCGGTAGTGGCTCCGGAGCAGGTGGAACCGCACCACCGCCGGCTCGTGATGCTCGAACAGGCCGGCGAGGGTCACGAAGTGTCCCTTCGACTTCGACATCTTCTCGCCGCCCAGCGTCAGCATGTTCCAGTGGATCCAGATGCGCGCGAACGGCATGCCCGCGCCGCGGGCCTGCGCCAGCTCGCACTCGTGGTGCGGGAAGATCAGGTCCAGCCCCCCGCCGTGCACGTCGAACTCCTCGCCGAGGTACTTCGTGCTCATCACCGAGCACTCGAGGTGCCAGCCGGGGAACCCTTCGCCCCACGGCGAGTCCCAGCGCATCAGGTGTCCCTCCTCGGCCCGCTTCCAGAGCGCGAAGTCGCGCGGATCGTCCTTGTCGCCCCGGACCTCGACCCGGGTACCCTCGACCAGCGCGTCCGGATCGCGGCCGGACAGCTCGCCGTAGTCGTCCCAGCCCGAGACGTCGAAGTAGACGTTGCCGTTGCGCTCGTAGGCGAGACCGGCGTCGAGAAGCTGCTGGACCAGCGCGATCTGCTCGGGGATGTGGCCGGTGGCGCGCGGCACCACGCTGGGGCGCCGCACGTTCAGCTTCGCCATCGCGTCGAAGTAGGCCCAGAAGTACTTCTCGGCCACCTCCATCGGCTCGAGCCGCTCGAGCGCGGCGCGCGCCGCCAGCTTGTCCTCGCCGTCGTCCGCGTCGTCGGTCAGGTGGCCGACGTCGGTCACGTTGCTCACGAGGCGGACCCGGTAGCCCGCGTGCTCCAGCCAGTTGCGCAGCACGTCGAACACGACCGGACCGCGCGCGTGGCCGAGGTGCGGCTCGGAGTACACCGTCGGCCCGCAGAAGTAGAGGCCGGCATGGCCCGGCGTCACCGGATCGAACGGCTTCGCGCTTCGGGTCTTGGTGTCGTACAGGGTCAAGGCCACGGCCGGGATGCTAGCACGCCGCATCCCACGCTCCGTCGCCGGTGGTACCGTCTCCCGTGCCGTTCACCACCGTGGGCGACCGCGCCCACGTCGCCCGGACCGTTCGCGGATCACGCTTCCTGGCCTACGTCGCGCCCGTGTCGGACGCGGACGCGGCGCGCGCCCTGGTCGCCGTGGCGCGCACCCGGCATCCCGACGCCAGCCATCACTGCAGCGCATGGCGCGTCGGCGCCGAGATGGCGGCCGACGACGACGGCGAGCCGGGCGGCACCGCGGGACGACCGATGCTCGAGGTGCTGCTCAAGCGCGACCTCGACCGGGTCTCTGCGGTGTGCGTCCGCTGGTTCGGCGGCACCAAGCTGGGCGCCGGCGGCCTGGCACGCGCGTACGGGGGCACCGTCGCTCAGGCGTTGGACCTCGCGGGCACCACGGTGGTGCACGAGACCGTGACCGCGACCGTGTTCGTGCCCTACCCCCGAATCGACGTGGCGCACAGGCTGCTGGACGGCTGGCCGGAGCTGCGGAAGGGGGAGCCCGCCTACGGCCCGGCCGGCGTGCGGATCCCCGTCACCGTCCGAGCGGACCGGGCAGATGCGTTGGTCCACGCGATCGCCGACGCCACCGCTGGGGACGCCCGGATGACGCTGGACGACGAAGCGCAGGGCGGCGCATCTGCCACCATGAAGCCATGACACGGCACCTGCTTCTTCCACTCGGCCTGCTCGCGATCCTCGCGGCCGGCTGCCTCCCCAGCGCCCTCCAGGACACCACGCCCGACGTCGCCGTCCTGGGCGTCCCCGCCGACGAGCTCGTGCCCGGGGCGGCCGGCCTGCTCGACGACAGGCTGCGCGCGGCGGACACCGGCTTCGACTTCGTGTCCGCCTCCACGCTGCGTTTCCTCGAGGTGCGCAGGGGTCTGGTCGGTAGCCAGGTCGTGCCGGGCGCGGCCCGGATCGCACGCACGAACGGTGCGGAGATCGCGATCACGATCGGACCGGACACGCTGACGCGCGAGCTGGAGGAGATCGGCCGGCGCTACCGCGAGCAGGTCGACATGCGACTCGAGGTGACGATCGTGCGCGCGTCCGACGCGACGGTGCTGGCACGGCTCGCGGGTCCGCGCCTGACGGGCGAACGGCTGATCGACGAGGATGCGCTGCCGCCGCTGGACGAGGACCCGCTGGTCGCGTCGCTGCGCGACGAGAGCGTCGACGACCTCGCGCCGCGCGTCGCGCGCGAGCTGCGTCGGCTGGCCGTCAGCGGAAGTAGCGCCGAATGATCTCCCGGTAGGCGCCGGGCAGGCCGGCCTCGTCCGCGGCCCGCTCGGCCGCGCGTCCGTACGACGGATCGACGGGCGCCCCTTCGGGCACCGACGCGGGAGCCTGTCCGCCACCGCGCAAGCTCCCCACGCTGGGGGCCGCCCCCTCGCCCAGCGGACCGCTCAGGCGCTCGGCGGCGCCGTCGGGACCCCCGAGGAACGGTTGCGGCTCGCCTTCCGCGCTCGGCTCGGTGCCGCCCGCCTCGCCGCCGGGCGCACCCGCATCGTCGCCACCGCGCCCGTCGCTGCCCGCCGCGCCGGGCCCGCCCGCCTCGCCGGCGCCGGGGTCGAGGCCGGCCGCGTCGGCGTCGTCCCGCCCGTCGCGCGCCGCGGCTTCGGCTCCCTCGTCGCGCTGCCCCTCGGGCGTGCCCCTACCGCCTTCGGACGCGCTGCGGGCGTCGTCCGGCGCGGCCGCACCCTCGCCGTCGGACGTACCCTCGCCCGCTCCCTCGCCGCGCTCGGCTCGATCGCCACCGCCGCTTGCGCCACCCTCCTCGCCCGCTTCGTCCCCTTCCGAACCGGAGGTGGGGCCGCCCTCGGAGCCCGGGTCCGCCCCCTCTTGCGCGGCTCCGGCGCTGGGCGAGCCTTCGCCCGACGCGTCGGTACCGCGGCCCGCCTCCGGTCCGGCGCCACGGCCCCGTGGCGGCACGTCCTCGGGGGCGGCCTGTCCACCGCCGCGCGCGTCGGGGCTGCCCTCCTCGTCGACGCGGCGCCCGGCCGGATCGAACGGGTTCGTCGCCTCGTCGGGCGTGGGCTCGAGGTCGCGCAGGAACCGGTCGACCGCTGCCCCTCCCGTGGCGGACGGCTCGCCGTCGCCGTCGGTCGGCGGTCCGTCGATGTCGTCCTCGTCGCGAGCGGTCGGCGCGTCGCGAGCGTCGGGCGGCGGCGCGGCGCGGTCGGCGACGGCGTCGGGACGTTCCGGCGGGGGAACGGCGCCGGCCTGGCCCGACGGATCGGCGCTCTCTCC
>Ga0102943_1002247_pt1 | contig 11448 bp, 10 predicted proteins | sample SalPonC_black_MG_FD_78174 | JGI IMG/M metagenome (GOLD analysis project Ga0102943, IMG submission 78174) | Salt pond soil microbial communities from South San Francisco under conditions of wetland restoration - Salt Pond MetaG... | ecosystem: Environmental > Aquatic > Marine > Intertidal zone >...
ATTCAACTACAACGTAACTGGTAACAGTAAGCGTGAATGTTTGAAAATGAATTAGATTGGACAATCAGCAGCCAAGCATCTCATCAGAGATGAAGGTTCAACGACTATCCCGGAAGGGAGTAGGATTCAAGTGAATCCAAAGTGCAGAGTATCTTAATGAGGTATAAAATGAATCTTTATATTAATAAACAATTAATTGAACAACTACACATATTGGTATTTAATTCTAAAATACAAATTGATAATATTACTGGATGTTGGAATTGGATTGGTGGTAAACATAAAACTGGATACGGTTCATTTTATATTAATGGTAAATATGTTAAAACTCATAGGTTTTCTTATATAATTCATAACCGAGTTGAGTTAAATCCATATTATTTAGTTTGTCATAAATGCGATAATCGGAAATGTGTGAATCCAGATCATCTATTTCTTGGATCTAATTTAGATAATAATCAAGATATGATGAAAAAGGGACGTCATGTTGTACTTAAGGGTGAAGATCACAAATGTGCAATTTTAACAGATGATTGTGTTAAACAAATATTAATTAATATTTATAATAATAAATATTCAAATGTATTTGATATTGCTGAAGATTATTCAGTTTCACATCATACAATTCACACGATTTTAGATGGTAAACGTTGGACACATATAACTAATCAATTGAAAGTACCACTTAAAGATATCAAAATTAAAGTTACGGGTGCTTCTAAACATGGTAGATTACATCCAAGATCTCCATTTGAATCGATTGATCAAGTTAAAAATATCAAACAGCGTTTATTAAATGGTGAATCAATTTATGATTTAGCTAATGAATTTAATGTTAATCATTTAACAATGTATAATATTAAAATTGGAAGAACATATAAATCCATATAAGATAATAATATAGTCTGATCTTATAGGAAACTATAAGTTAGGAAACTTAGACAATTTCCTAAGTAAAGTTTAACGAACTTTATTAACATATATGCTTGTACGTACTATGTCTGAAGCAATTAAAACTCAGATTCTTCTTAATAAAGATTGGGATCTTTCCTACTTCTTGGAAGCTAATGAATCTGAAATTGCTTATTGGGGTGCCAAACAAGATGTTAATCTTTCTCCATTCTTTGATGGTGAAGGTGTTATTTCTCCACGTTCTACTGTGGACATCTTTAAAACCATTTCACCTCGCATTGCGATGAATAATCGAATCATTCATCGTAACTTCCGTGCGACTCCCCAGTTTCTTGTAACTGGTTTGAGAACTGGAGCATTACTTGAATCCATGCAAAATTGGGTTGCTAGTATTCCTTCTATGACTCAAGGTGAAGTAGGTTATCAAGGTGAATCTGCACAGTTTATGAAACAAACTGTTCTTACGTCACCTGCAATCAGTGATAATAAGATTTATCAAGTTTATAAAGCACCTGGTGATAATCTTTCTCGTGCTGTAATTATTGACTTTGTATATAAACCTCTTTATATCGTTGAAGAAATTACAAATAGTGTGAAACGTACGTTTGTTAAGAGCCGTACTGCTCTTGAAGTTTGTACACCTCATGCTATTGGTTGTGTCGATGTAACAGGTCTCGATACCTTCTTAGGTGCTGAGCAACAGTTACCGTAATTGGTAGTTAAATGTAAAGGAGACTTCATCTTTTAGGTGGAGTCTCCTTTTTTAAGGAGAATTAATTAATGGATCCGAAATTATTAAATACATTTCAGAATTTAGAAAATCTCTCTAAAATTAGACAACGTGAAGTCTTCTGTCCTATCGCAAAAGTGACTGCTATTAATACCCCTCTTGTTGCTGCTGATGATTTGATGCTTAAAACAACAATGACATCTGTTGGAACATATGATCGTGAATTAAGTAAAGTTATATTCAACCATACAACATTTCCTGACATTGAAAGTCAGGGACAGAAAATTAGTTTCGATCAATTTGTAGAAAATATCGCATATTTAGATCGACAAGTACTTTTGTGGGGAATTTTTGATTCAACATATGGTTCATTGGGTAGTCGAGAAATCTCCTGTCCACATTGTGAAAATAAATTTAACGAAGATATTAAATCTGAAGAATTACTTCAGGATGATTCATTAACTGGATGGGAACATGAACAAAGTTTTCTTGAATATATATTTCCAATAACAGTTGATGTTAATATAGACAATATACATAAAATTGTTTTTAATACACAATTGCCCTCTATACAACAACATTTAGATGTACTTGCAATGTTACCAGAAAGTACGGTTCAGCAAAATTTTGAACAATTCGGTTCTCTATTTTCAAAAGTAGAAGAATTAACATCTGTAACATCTGCCGTTAAAATATATAAAACACCGAATGATGATGAACCTGATATAATAAATATAAAGAAAGATATATATTTTGTTATAAGCAAGTTTATATTATTGGATATGGTCACGGATGTTTTAAAACAATTTAACGATCATTTTAATAAGTATATTCCTAATTTTCGAAAACCTTATGTTTGCGGGAGGTGCGGAAAAGACTTTGATTTCTTTGTTGATATGGAAATTAGTCTTTTCCGTCGGTTTCTTGAAGCCGATTGACGGTAAGAAGGAAGCTAAAGAAACATATGATTTTTATATTGAGACTATTATTCAGTTTCAAAAGTTGTTTAATCATTCAGGGTCAATTCAATCATTATTAAATTTGCCATATTGTTTATTTCAAGATTTAATTGTTGCTAAAATTAAAGATCAACAAGAAGAAAAGAAACGCATTGAAAAACTCAAGAATAAAACAAATAATATGGTGACATATGGAATCGATGATAAACTTTAATGATTTACCAAAAGATGTTTTACAAAAGATTCCTTTAAGTTTACGAACAGCAAAAAATAAACACTATTTCAAAGATCTACCACCTGAAATTCAATATCTCCTTTCAAATTATAATTTAAATACATTTGATGAAAATGATCAAACGTCTGTTAAAGATATACATCCTGATATTTCTATTTATAATGATTTTAAAACATTGAAAACAACAAAAGAAATAGTAATTGAATATCTATCAAATCATTTAAAAGTATTAACTGGTAGTTATCCTTATGATATTCATATTGGAAGTAATCTAAAATATCATTTACAAACAAAGGATACTACTCTTAGAAGCACATTAGTGTTTAATGAGTTAAATAATATTGTTGGATCGATGTCTAATTATTATAACATACCAATACGGATTACTGATAAAAAATTTAGTTCTGTACAGTATGAAGATAGGACTGAAATTCAATTAAATTTAACTGTTACGGTAGATGATGAAGATTTTGCTATTTCGATTAATTAATCATTATAATTTAATGATAATCATTTGGAGAAATTAATATGAAATATAGGGTACCTGTATTAGAAACATTTGGTTGGCAGGAACCTGTAAAAAGTACCACTATTAATGCTGCTCCTAATTCTCCAACCAAAGGTGATCGATATATTGTTCCAAAAAATGTTGTACCAGCAGATATCTGGGATGGTCATTCAGATGACATTGCATGGTATGATGGAACAATATGGAAATTTGATACACCTGAAGCTGGTTGGAGTACATTTGTTGAATCTCAATTATTGGCATTCACATTTAATGGAACAGAATGGGGTGTTGCTGAAGCAGGTGCTGTAGTAACAACTGAATTGTTTGTTGATAATAATAGGGTTGATACGTATCCTGAAAATGGTTCACGTTCATTACCATATAAAAGTGTAATGGATGCAATTAATTCTGTTATTACAAAAGCTGATAATACATATGATAAGGCATATAGTATTTATTTAATGCCTGGTATGTATGATGAAAATGTTACATTTGAAAGTAGTAGTCTTGTGAATTTAACTATTAAAGGTAGTTCACGAGATTCTGTTATTATTCGACCATCTTCTGGAAATTCTTTACAGTCAAATTCGAATAATAACGAACTTAGAAAACTTGTTATTGAAAATGTTGGTCTTGATGCACCTATTGTAATGTCTGGTGCTGTTGATAATACTAATTTTGGTGGGTTTCTTGGATTTGATGATGTTTTATTAACTGAAAATGCAACAGTTGATATTTCAAATGCATTATCATTTCATATATTAGGTGATACTTACGTACATTCAGATGTAATAGTTTCTAATATTGGAATGACTGCAATAAGTAATGATGCTGGTTTCTTAGAAAATAAATCATTTACAGTTAAATCATTACCAGGTAATAATTCACCTAATGGTATTACTGAACCTAAATTATACGTTTTTGATAATATTATTCAACGAGATATAATTTGGGATTTAACTGGTGGTGGTACTATTGATGCTAAAGTTGTTTCTGCAGTTTTAGGAGCATCTGAAGATAATAATGTTATTATTCCGGATGGTGTTGTATTAACTGCAATTAATAGTACATTATTGGGTAATTATACATATAATGGTGAACTTAGACTTCGGGGTTCATTTGTTACTGGTACATTAGACCCAAATAGTACTGGTACATTATCAATGAAAGTTCAATCAGCAGACATGTTATCATTAGGATTACCACCTGATGGTGCATTATCTGATGGTCTTGTTGATCTTTCAGATGATTCAACAGTGGTATATGCTGTGGACGAATTTAATGAAATATTAAAAGATCTTGCCCCACCTCAATCAGATCCTTTAACAGGTGTTAATCTTGATAATAACAGAAGTTTAGTTACAGGTCGTATACCAAATGGATTATCAGCAAGTTGGATGGATGCTGAAAGTTTATCTCCTGGTGATCAAATCAATAATGTTATTACTCAAGATTCTTTAGTTTTAGCAAGTGGTGAAGGATCTCCTAATTCTTGGGAACCTCCAGGAACAGTTCCAGTAGAACCTGCTACAACTAATTCTGCAAGTTTTAGAAAAGGTGATGAAGGTAAATTGGTAGCTAAACATCAAATTGCAGCTGGTGCATTTGATATTGTTGCAACATTAGATATTGATGCTAATTTTAAAGAGAATCCTCCTGGTTCATCTCCTCCAAGACCTCATGTACAAGATTTATCAACATGGGATGCGCAAGGTGATGGTGATCCATGTACAGATGCTGTTGTTAATTTTAATAATGGTAAAGGTACTCTTCAAGTTACAGATGTTCGATGGTTTAATGATTTTAATAAATGGCAAAAGATGAATGCACAACTTAATATATCCAGTTTAGATCCTGGATATAATAAGTTCAGTTTATTACATCAACTTGCTTCAGATGAAGAATCATCTGCAACTGAGGTTTATTATGCAAATGATTCCAACGGAATGTTATTCAGTACAGAACCAACAATCGTTGAAGCCTCTCTTACTTCTTCAAAATATTTGTCTGGTGTTAGGTATTATAGTACTGGGGATACTTTCACTGTTAATTATGCTGGTGACAATGTTTTTAGTAATGTTTATCATCCTAGCCGTTGTTCTATGTTTAGATTTGAAGCACGTGCTAGTAATGATGACAGACAACCATCAACCCCACCAGGTGTAAATGATACATATACAATTAATGAAGTTGTAGCAATTGATCGTACAAATTATTATGATATTGATACGAGATTGTCTGCTAACTTTCATCACCCATATAAACCAACTATATCAGATCAAACAGTTTCTGAAAACCGTTTAGTAAATACATATCCAAATAACCGTTCGACTAATCTTCGTGAATATTTCACAGATGAAAATTATCGAATGGAAGATGGTGCGTTTGATTCATTACCAAGTAGTTTAACTGGAAATTGGGATTCTACTCAAGTTGTTGGACCAGGTAAAGCTATTGTTGGTGGTGGATCAGTACCTGCAGTTAGGGCTGGTAATTTTGATCTTTCAGGTACATTACCTGTAGGGAATCCTAATTATACTGGTCGTTCTGGAACAGAAGTATATGTTCGTGGATTTAAATCAGCTAATGCTAATAGTGGTTGTACTATTGAATTACAAGGATTAACTGGTTCAGATGTTGGTGTAGTTGGATCAGGTAACGTTAATGTTGAAATTAAACTTCCTACACAAACAGGTTGGTTAGACTTAGGAAAGGCATTTAATTCAAGTCAATTCTCAGGAGTTGATGGAGATGGATGTCAAACAGCCGTATCTGGAGATGTTTGGACTGTAACATTTGGAACCTTCAGTACTGCAAACTGTGATGGTACCATTATGGTCAGAATTACGTTCCTTAATACGTCAAGAGCCATTACTGGAATCATTGTAGGTAACTTTTAATACTGGAGGATTAAAATGGCTGATAAGTTAGATCTTGTCTTCAAGAAAGTCGTTAACCGCCAGTATACGAGTGCGGTTAAAGAATGGTATGAAGAAAATCCAGGTATTCCTTTTAAACTTAAAGGTTCCGATGTCTGGATTGATAATATTCCCGAAACTCCACCATCTGTAGATTCTGCCGTTGTAAAAGGATGGAGAATTACTAATAAATTACAATTAACAAAAGACACAACAGTTAATAATAATCAAGGTTGGTATGCAGAAGAAGGTGGAAGTAAATTAACAGGTTTTATATCCCCAAGATATGGACAAGGATATACTGCCAGATTATTTGTACAAGGTGGAGCAGAAATACCAACTACTCATTCTTCTGGTTGGTTTTTTGATTATGAATCTGGTATTTTAACATTTGATAGTTCTCCTCCTGGTTCTGCATTTGAAATTGTTGTTTATCAATATATTGGTTCAACGGCAGATGATCTTGCAGAAGCGTTAGAAGGGTCAGCTTGGCAAGATCCAGTATTAAGTATTTCAGATGCTCCAACAGGTAGTGAAGTTGGTGGAGAACGATATTTAATTTCTTCTACTCCATCTGGTGGATCTGTATTTGATGGACATGCTGAAGAAATTGCTGAATTTGATGGTGTTAATTGGAAATTTTCAGAACCATCAAGTGGTAAAATAACCTATGTAATTTCATTAGATCGTCTTTATGTTTATGACAATAATGATGGTTGGGCTTGGTCTGGTATTGATTCTGCGGATTTAGATTATAATAATGCTGATTCTGATCTTGAATCTTTATCTGTTAAAGGTGCGCTTGATGAATTAGATCGTTTGGTTAATACTATAACTAATTCGTTATATGTCGATTCAGCACGCACAGATAGTTATGTTGAAACTGGAACAATAATTAAACCATTTAAAACATTGGCTAATGCTGTAATAAATGCTAATAATGGTGATACATTACATCTTGCTGCACAATCATATGATGGAGCAGGTATCATTATTCCTAATGGAGTTTCAATATTAGGTGATGGTGTAGATGATACAACAATAAATGGTAGTATTACAATTGGAGCAGATTCAACAAGTAATGTGTCATTGACATTAGAAAATATTAATTTTGGCAATAATGGTAATGTTATAATTAATAATGAATCTAATGTAATGAATATTAAATGTAATGGAACATTAACACTTAATAGTAAATGTGTTGGTAATAATCTTGATATTACTGGTGGTTCTGATGCATTGGTTATTAATAACGGTGCTGTTTTGAATCTTACGACTGTAGAAGCTAGTAATGGAATGGCTTTACGTCATACTGGTGGTAAATTAATTTTATCAACATCTAAATTTGTTGGTTCTGAAGCTGCTGCATATATTGCAGAATCTAGTGGTGGTACAATTGAAACTGATTTTACATCATTTCTTAATAATGGTGGTGGTAAAGCTCTCAATATTAATAATACAGCTTTAGTTGATGATCCAAATAAATTATACGATACATTACATAAAGGTGGAATTGATTGTAATGATGCAGTTACTATTGTTGAAGGTGTTGGTGGAGGTAATCCAACTAGTACCGTTGCAGATAATGCTAATTTAATTTATCGTGGTGGAACACAATTAAAGAACGATTCTACGATAATTAAAGATGAATCTGGTGGTGTTCTAATTGGTAAAACTCTTAATGATAGTATTGACCGTGTAGCTAATGTTACACAATATGATCAAACTCATGGTTTTCTGTTAATTGAACCATGTATTGATGACATTGACATCACTTAAATTTTTAAAAAACTTAAATTAGATGAGGTAAATTAATATGGTTGCTTATCGCGTACCGGTACTTGAACAATTTGCATGGCAAGAGCCTGTTATTGCTATAGTTAGTGCCCCTACTCTTACAGCTAAGGGTACTCGTTATCTTGTAAGTGATTCCCCGAGTGGTGATTTTTCTGGTAATGCTAATCAGATTGCCTGGGCAGATGATGATGGTTGGCATTTTGATGTAGCTGCTGAAGGCTGGAAAGTATATGATAAAGATACTAATGCGTTTTATGTGTTTGATGGTACAGTATGGTCAAGTGCATCTAATATGGATGGACTAACTCTTACTGGAGATGTTTCTAATACTGAAGCTATTGATTGGGATCTTTTAGACAATAATGCTGAATCTCTTACATTTATGACAGCCAATGAGATTCAAATGTTAAATTTTAATACAACAGATAATGCTGAGGTGCTTTCTACTCAAGCTGTATTAAAATTAGAAAATGATATCGATCTTACTAGTGGATCAAAAGAAGTCACTTTATTTAATGCTACTGATGCATTTCAAATGACTTATGATTCAACTAGTATTTTTAATGTTGATGCTACTAATCGTCAGATTACAGCATCAGATATGGTTGTTACTGGTAATCTTGTTGTACAAGGAACCACCACAACAATCGAAACAACAGAACTTGTTGTTGAAGATAAACTTATTACTTTAAATAAAGGTGGTACAGCAGCTTCAGCTGGTGATACTGGTTTTGAATTTGAAGAAGATTCAGCTATTACTGGTTATCTTAAAACCAGTGCTGATCGTAATGATTTTGTATTTAATGCACCAGCTAATAATTTTGTTTTAACATTAGATGTGGATGCTAATTCAACGTTAAATATGTTAGGTAATCTTACTGTTGAAAGTGCATCGTTTATTGATCAAGATCTTACAGTAGATTCAACAGTTGTTCAATTTGCTGGTCTTTCTCTTACTGGCGATTTAAATCTTTCTGATGCTAATGCTGGTGATGTTTCTATTGCAACTAATGATCCTACTGCATTGAATGTGCAAAGTGGTCTCTTTGTTCTTGACACTACAACTGGTGCGCCAACTGTAAAAACAAATGGTGCCCTTGATGTAACTGGTGTTAGCACTTTAAGAAATGATATTTCATTACCGAATGCTATTGATGTTGATCTTGCTACTGATCCTTCTGCACTTTCATTTGATAGTGCTAATTTAGCAGGTATTCTTGAGATTGATAGTACCGTTGATGCTGAGAAAGTTAATATGGCTGGTGCACTTAGTGTTACTGGTGATATTGATGCTTCTAATTTAACTCTTACCGGTGATATTAACCTTGATGCAACTTCTTCATTAACAGATGGCACAGCTTCTGCAACGGTTGCTGAAATGCAAACTGCGTATGATACTCGCGCACAGTATGATGATACTCTTAAGGTTATGCGTTTTGTTGATCCTGATACTTATGCTGCGTAATTTAAACTGATATGAGTGGGAGAAAAAATTCTCCCACTCTTGATTGAGGAGATATAATGACAACTGCAAATATTAATGATTTAAAAATACGAGTACTGCAATTGAAAGGGCTTGGGTATGATAAATTGCTCAAGAAAGAAGAATTAAATTCACAACTTATACAACTTGATAAAGAATTAGATGCTATTGCTGCTGAAGTTAAAAATATAATGACAACACTTGAACAAATTGAACAAACATCAAGTGAAACAAATGCATCTGAAACTTCAAAATCTAAAGATAGTGATGAAGAAGATGGTGACGATGATAAAACAAAACAGCAAACATCACAATCACATGTTGTAGTTGATGAAAAAGAACTTGGAAATATATTAAGTCCTCAATCAAATGCAGGAAAACGTGGTAAAGAAAGAAAAAATAAAACATCACATACAATAGGTAGGAGAACTTAATGGCTGACTATATTGTACCTGTTTTGTCAGAATACGAATGGCAAAAAGGGGTAATTGATCATATTGATGATCCGCCATCTAGTCCAACTAATGGCGATAGATATATAGTAGCTTCTTCTCCAACTGGAGTTTGGATAGGTCATAATACTGAAATTGCAACATACATTAATGATCAATGGACATATCTTTCACCATTTCGTGGAATGATTATTTATGTTCGAAGTATTGATCGTTTATTACAATTTACAGATAAGTGGGAAAATCTTGTAGCAACAGGTAAAGAACCAATTAATGCAGTTTCTGTTGGATTATCATTAACTGTTGAGCAATCAGGACAGACAATTACATGCGATAGTTCTAATCCTGAGGTTTTTTACCTACCATCTGTAGATTCATCACATGTTGGAACTTGGTATAGATTTGTTAAAATTGGTTCAGGAAGTATGACTATTGAAGCAGCAGATTCTGATAGAATTGCTGATTCTGGTATTGGTGATACTATTTATAATGATGAACCTCTCCAAACTTATGCCACATTAACTTTATTATTAGTTTCTGCTACCCAATGGGCTATTACAGAAGGCCATGGGACTTGGACGACAACTGATTAGGGAGGTACCGAGTAATGGTTGATGTTTCGACCCTGTCATTTGGTACTACTGGTAATACTGGTGGATCCGGTGGTTCTGGCCGTATTGGTGAACCATTTCGAGTTGATCAGTTTTTCCAAGATATAACGAATGACGATATTACGTTTATTGAAAATAACGTTACTGCCTCTCCTGATAATTTGTATGTAGTTACGATTTTTAATGATAATCGAGCTGATACTAGTCTTCCAGCCAATTTACCATCAAATCTTCATCGTCGTGCAATTGCATGGGATGGAAATGAATGGGAAGATTGGGGCATTTCTATTGGTGAAACTGGTGGTTCTGGAGGATCTGGAGGTTCAGGTGGATCTGGAGGTTCAGGTGGATCTGGATTTACAGGTGGTTCCGGTGGATCTGGAGGTTCCGGTGGATCTGGTGGCTCAGGTGGATCTGGTGGATCTGGTGGATCAGGACGAAGAGGCGAAAATTTTAGACTTGACAAACATTATACTGAATTTGATGAAAGTTCAGTTTCTGAAGTAGAAGCTGTTCCTGGAGTATCAACTGAAGATGTATATGTTGTTAGTTGTTTACATGATAATAGATTAGATAAAGCAACACCAGCTGGTATTAATGGTAATATGGATCGTCGTCTTATGATGTACGATGGTACTAGTTGGTATGACTGGGGTATTTGGGTTGGTGAAACTGGTGGCTCAGGTGGCTCAGGTGGATCAGGTGGTTCTGGTGGATCTGGTGAAACAGGTGGTTCTGGAGGTTCTGGTGGTTCTGGAGGTTCTGGTGGTACTGGTTATACTGGAGGATCCGGTGGTTCTGGAGGCTCTGGTGGTTCTGGAGGATCTGGTGCAACAGGTG
>Ga0102943_1002254_pt1 | contig 11421 bp, 6 predicted proteins | sample SalPonC_black_MG_FD_78174 | JGI IMG/M metagenome (GOLD analysis project Ga0102943, IMG submission 78174) | Salt pond soil microbial communities from South San Francisco under conditions of wetland restoration - Salt Pond MetaG... | ecosystem: Environmental > Aquatic > Marine > Intertidal zone >...
AATCTACCGCAGTTATCACTTAGCGAAGCCTTAAATCAGAGGAACCGTATGCGGGAAAGCCGCTCGTACGGGTCTGTGGGGGAGCGGGGAGGTAACGAACCGCTCTACCCGGAAGTCGGAAGTCGGATTTGAAAGAGAGTTCCAATACCGTCAAAGTAATTTTTTCGGCCAATTCTTTGATTAATCAGTTGGTTGGTGCTTCTTCCATGACAACATGGTTGGTCTTTTTGCTTGGCATTCATTCGATCCTGAACACCCAGGCGTACTTTCCGGGCACATCGGTGTAGCCCAGCTCGCTGAGATCGATGTGCAGTTCACCGTTTTCGTAGCGCCAGGGCAATTCCCCCTCGCGGCCGAGCAGGCTGATGCGTTCGGGCGCCTGTTCCAGTTCCGGGGATAAAGTGAGGGTGTCACCCGGCCATTCCAGCGAGATGGCGTAGAGCTTGTCGTTGTTGACCGTATAAACGAGATAGGGTTTCAGGGAGGCGTAGACGCCCAGCAGGCCGTCGGCCTGGCTTTTGCCTACCTCAGAGAAGAGTTGCGATTGGGGGACGATCTCTTTTAACTGACTGTCACTCGACCAGAAGAGCTGCACCCGGGCGTTTTGTTTCTCCTCCCGGTACTCTACCTGAATGGGGTATTTCCTACCGGCTTTCAGCCGGATGCGGCCGCCGGCGCTGCTCCCCGTTTCGCTCTCCATGACATTACTTTCTGAGTCCTCCGTTTCTTTTTCCCATTCGTCAATCACCAGTTCTCCATTTACGTATACCCGCACGTAATCATCAGCTTCGGCCTCGAACAGATATTCCTCGGAGTAGCGGGGCTGGATGAAGCCCGTCCAGGTAGCTGAAAAGTGATCTTCCAGGATGGGCCGCCCCGGCGTATTGCGCACCCAGTTGAAGTCAATCACCGGATCGACACGCTGGAGGGTCACGGGTCGTTGTTCGGCCGTTTTTTTCCAGGCCTTGGATCCATAGATACCTTCGCCGTTGGTCTCCAGCCATTCGCCGAGTTGTAGCAGTCGCTCCTGCTGCAGCAGGGGAATCTGTCCGTCGGCTTTGGGGCCGACATTGATAATGATACCCCCGCCGTGGGCTACTGCTTTCGCAAAAAAGTGAACGAGTTCTTCCGGCGTCATGTAGGCGTCGAGCGTTTCATTGCGGTTCAGGCCGAAGGAGCGCCCCAGTCCCCGGACCTCCGCCCAAGGGCGTTCCCTCACCTCCAGGCCGGCGCTGTACTCCGGCGTCAGGAAGCCGATGTCGCTGCCGTGGCCCCAGCGATTGTTGACGATAGCCTCGGGGCCTACTGTCTTGTAGTACCAGTTGATGAGCTCACGGGCCTGCCAGGTTTCCGCCGGATGCGACCACTCGCCGTCGGTGAAGAGCACACTGGGCTTATAGTTTCCGATCAATTCCTTGAACTGCGGGACCATGTATTCCTCTACGTAGCGGTGCACCTTTTCTTCCGGGTCGTTGTACCAACTGTACAACGGATTGTTCCATTCCGCCAGGGAGTAGTACAGGCCCATGCGCAGCCCTTCGTCGCGCACCGCATTCGTCAGTTCGCCTACCAGGTCGCGTCGCGGTCCCACATCCATACTATTCCAGCCTTCCGCGTACTCGCTAGGCCAGAGGCAGTAGCCGTCGTGGTGTTTGGACACCAGCAAGACGTATCGGGCGCCCGCCCGGCGAAACAGGCCGGCCCATTCCGTGGGATCGAACAGTTCCGCCTTGAACATCGGGGCAAAATCCCGGTATTCAAAATCCTCGCCGTACACGCGGTCGACGAAGTTGCTGCGCAGGGAGTCGCCCGTTTGCAAGCCCCGCAGAAACCACTCGGCGTATTGCTCCTTTCCGCTGTAGGCCGGTACGGAGTAGAGCCCCCAGTGGATAAAGATCCCCAGCTTGGCCTCCTTGAACCACTGCGGGTAGGGGCGTGCGCGGAGGGCTTCCCAGCTGGATACTTCTTCCTGGGCGCAGAGCGGAGCTGCCAGAAAGTACAGAAGGATGAGGATAGATATTTTCGGAAGGTGTGGGAGTTTGTGTTGCATATTGCAAAGTGGTTCAGATGTAAAGTTTTTACTACTGGATGGAGGGCTACAGCTGCCCCCCGCCAATCGCTTTGGCCGCCACGCGGGCGGTGATGACGCAGCCCGACAGGAAAGTTCCCTCCAGCGCCCGTAGTCCGTGCATGCCACCACCACCAAAACCCGCTGCCTCTCCTATGGCGTAGAGACCGTGGATGGGCTCCTGTTTACCATTGACCGCTTTGCTCAGCACGCGGCTCTGCAGGTCGGTTTGTATGCCGCCCAGGGATTTGCGGGAGAGGATGAACTCTCGGATAGCGATCAGCGGATACGCTTTGGGATCGTCGATTTTCTGGAACTTGCAGGTACGCACCCGGTCGCCGCGGTACTGCCTGGCGTGGGCGATGCGGCGCAGCTGCTCATCATTGTGGTAACTCTTGCCCCGGTCGATGTTCGCGTCGTAGCGCTCTATAGAATCCCGCAGCAGCTGGGCGTCCACGTCGTTGTCGCCGGTGAGGGTATTCATCTTGTCGACGAGTTCTTCGACGGAGCCGGCCACGACGACATCTTCACAGGTTTCGATGACTTCCTGCACTAGTTTTTTATTGCCGAAAAGGATATTTTTGATAAACTGAAATAGTTTCTTATCGCGCACCGCCGGATTGTGCTCCGAGCCGGAGATGGCGAACTCCTTATTAGCGATCTTCCGGTTGAGGATCTGCCAGGAGTATTTTTTTTCTTCCTGACAAATACGCTCGACGAGGTATCGCGTATCATAGGCGGTAATGAGCGGCATGGGACCCATGCGTTTGCCCCGGTAGTTGGTCCACAGGGCCGATTTGCAGGGTACCAGGCTAATGCCGTGGTTGGGCATGCGCGGCTCCGGATGATGGATGCCGGCGGCGTAATTCCATTGCTTCTCCAGGTTGACGACCTGGGCGTTGACGCGCCCGGCCGCGTTGTGCAGGTCCCCGACGGCGTATTCGTGCGACCCGTTGAGAATTACCTCCGGAGGGCTGCCCCAGGCCGGGTACCAGTTTTCTTTCAGCCGCTCAATACTGCCGTTGATCCCGCCGGTGGCAATGACAACCACCTCGCCGCCGGCGGAGAATTCGACGCCGCTCTCTTCATTCGTACCGCGTACCCCGGTCACCGCTTTTCCTTCCGTAAGCAGGTCCGTTACCCGGTGCCGAAAATGGAGTTGCAGTTTACCGGAGCGGGCCTGCTCTTTCAGGCGCCCACCAAAGACGCGAACCAACTCGTAGCCGGTTCCCCACAGCAAGTGGAACCGGGGCACGGAGTTGCCGGGCTGCAGGAGGCCGCGCTCCACCCAGTGTACTACCGGAAAGAACTTGATGCCGTATTGTTTCAACCAATGGTAAGCATGCGGCGTAGTGTGGTGGATAAATTGCTCGGCCCATTTTTTTCCCCAGAACTCCCCCTCGTCGAATTCGGCGAAGCTCCACCAGTCGCGCATCGCCAGGTCCAGACTGTCTTTAATGCCCCGCTTGCGCTGGATGGGGCTGTCGACAAAAAACATGCCGCCGAATGCCCAGCGCGCCAATCCGCCAAGCTCCGATTCCTTATCGCGGTCCAGCAGGACAACGCTTTTCCCCTGGTCCAGTATTTCCAGCGCAGTGATGATGCCCGCAATGCCGCCGCCTACGACGATTGCATCGGCCTGGTAGTGTTGGTCGCTCATCGGTTTTAAGTTTTACAAAACTTAAAATAATCAAAAGATTGGCAATCCTGGTAAAATTCGCGATCATCGCTATCTATTTTGCTTCCTGTATTGTTAAGAAATCAGGATTACCAAAGCCTCTATGAGACAAATTCCAACTTTTCTGACACCGGCCATCGGCAACCGTTTTTCGGGGTGGCTGCGTCTGTTACAGGCCTACCCTGGCGAAACTTCCTCCAAATACTGGCTGCGCCTGCTGACAGTGAGTAGCATCACCTTCCTGAGTACGCCCTTTCAATGGTACGAAGACCAGCGGCTGCGGCGGCGCCTGCGCGAAACGCAGATCCACCCGGCTCCGGTATTCATCATCGGACACTGGCGCAGCGGCACCACTTTTTTGCACAACTTACTCAGCCAGGATGAGCAGTTCGGCTACGTGACCACGGTGCAGAGTATTTTCCCGCATTCCTTTATGACCAATGCCCTCTATCCGTACCTGACCGACAAGATCATGCCGCCCACCCGCCCGATGGACGATATGCGCCTATACATGCAAAGCCCGCAGGAAGAAGAGATGGCGATGGTTAACTACGGACCACATTCCTATTACCACGCCTGGCATTTTCCCCGTCGCATCCGGGAAATATACAATCGCATGGTCAAGCTGGAGGGGCTTTCCGATAAGGAGCGTCAGGATTGGGAAAGGGCCTATCTCGCCCTGCTCACCAAAACGACCCTTCATCACGGCGGCAAGCGACTTTTGCTGAAAAGCCCCTCCAATACCGCCAGAATAAATGCGTTACTGGAGCTGTTTCCCGATGCCCGCTTCCTCTTCATCTACCGGGATCCGCTGGAAGTATACCCCTCCACTCAAAAGCTCTATCGCAACGTTTTGCCCGTCTTCCAACTACAGGACTACGACTTTCAACAGGTAAAAAAAGACATCATCTGGATTTACAAAGATCTCATGCAAACCTACCTCGACGAGCGCACCCTCGTGCCACAGCATCAGCTCTACGAGGTCAGCTACGAAGATATGGTCAATCATCCCATGGAACACCTGGCCGCCGTGTACAATCGCTTCGAGCTGGGAGACTTTAGTTCTGTTTCAAAGCAGTTTGAGCAGTATCTCAACAAGCAGCAAATTAAGTCTTACCAAAAGAGCGAGTATGTTATTCCGGAGGAGGAAATACGTGAATTAAAACGAGAGTGGGGGTTTGCAATCGATAGATGGAGTTGAAGCCCCTAAAACCGCAGCTCCATCCCCAGTTTCACTCCTGTCCCTTTCATCCCGAAAGCCCTGGGTAAATTCGGGTGATGCAGATAAGTCATGCGTTTGACGTAATCGATGCGGAAAACTTTCAGGATGTTGGAAACGCCGACGCTCCATTCCATATACGGGGTATTGGTCAGTGCGTAGGTCTCCGCTACGCCTTCCTCCGACACGGGAAACTGCACCAACCCTGGATTCCTGGTGGGGTTGTTGCCCTCCGACAGGTTACCGTAGAGGATTTTCACGCCGCCGATAGCCCGCCATTTGAATCGCCGGATAAGGGGGATTTTGTTAAAAAGGAAGCCATTGAATTGATGAGTGAGATGAAAGCCGGCATACTCATCCGTGACAAATTCCATAAAGTTCATCAGGTTGTAAGCGCGAGGCAGGAAGGCATAGCTCTGGTTGGAATTGGGAATATTCAGCAATACGTAGGGCACTCCATCGGCCCACACTTTCCCGACATTGAGATAAGCATCCGTAAAACCGAAGGCCGCCATATAGAAGCGCTTGGTGACGCCCAGGTCCAGGGCCTGAAAAGCGTAGTCGCCGTTTAGCGGCCCTTTCCAGGCGCCGAGGTAGGTCAGCTCCAGAATGGGATAGCGATTGGGCATGGGGTAGCGAAAGTGAACGCTTTCGTACAGCTCTGCATTGGGAGCGTACTGCAGCACCACGCCTGTTTCCGCCGTCGTTATTTTATTGAGCGAGCGGGTGGCGCCGGTATTTTCGTCCGACAGTTCAAAGCTGAAGGCGCCGGCCGCGGCCTGAGACCGGTGTTGAACCAGGAAATTGGCGAAGAGGTTGCCCGGAAACTCCCGATGGTAATTGAGCTGGTACTGCTGATAGGCGATCATCTTATTGGCCTGCCCCGTCCGGAAGGAAAGGAAAAGGTTATCGCCCTCCACAAACTGAAAAAACTGCCCCGGAAACTGGTTGTCGCGTTCAACGAGAAAAGACAGGAAGTGGCGGGGAAAATCCCGGTACCGGTCTTCGAGTGCATAGCGAAGCATCCCGCTGTATTTTAGTCGCCGGTCATCGAAACCGTAGGCCAGGTAGCCCCGCAGATGCAGCTGGTCGTGAAAGCGCTGGTTGGTTTTGCCGCCAAGGCGAACCCGCCACCCTTCCACCTCGTTGTAGCTGAGCGCGCTGTAGATGGGGCCTACATAAACCGGCCCCGCCGGGAAGTAGCCTGAGCTGAAGAGGCGGGTCATTGTAGCGGTAGCCTTGACAAGCGGCACCTCTTTTAGAGCATCCACCATCTCATAGATCGCCGCCTCCTCACTACTCAGGGGCTCCGGCCGTTCCGCTTCCCAGTAATCGGGCTGTCGTTGGCTCTCTTCGGGCAGGGCGATCGATTGCCCCACCGCTTCGAACACCTGCGGATCAGCCGGTTCTATGAAGCGATAGTCGGAATAGATCGTCGTCTTTTTGCCGTAAAGGCCCATGAGTTTTTCCGATATCAGGTATTCGACCTTGACCTCATCGCGGCGGCGCACCCATAGACTATCCTGTCCGGTAAATTCCTGTTTGATGCGCAGGTTCTTTACAAAATTGAGATTGGCGTAAGGCAAAATCCCCATATCGACGCCCAGCACGCGGTAGGTGGAGTCCATCGCAATAAAGAGGTTGCCTTCGAAGCCCAGGTCGTATTTGTTGGCGGGAATGAAGCCCAGGTTGATCACCGGCCGGCCCTTCATTTCCAGGGTGTCCAGCAGGTAATAGCGGTAGAAGCTGGGTGCGACGACGCCCAGCGGACTGGTGAATTTCTGGTCGAAGAGCCAGATCGTATTTTCGTAAACATTCACGTCCTGGTAGAGGCGCTGCGTGAGCTTGTACAGCGAGGCATCCGTGACGTAGTCGTCCAGATTGGTCACCTTTAGCGCCTCGCGGTACTCCTTGCGGTCCTCCGGATTCCGGCGGTAATAGACGGTAGATTTACTTTCCTGCAGGAAAAAGGGCAGGATGTTTTTACCGTTCTCCAGCGTATCCATATGATCAAAAATAAAATCAACCGAACGAAGTGCCTTGCTTTCCATCAACTGCCGGGGGAGATTACTGACGTCCAGCTCTACCTTTTCGTACTTTTCGTATTGATAATAAGGCTGCACACTCAGGCGGTTGGAATCCTTGTGCGCGATCACCTGACGAATGAGCGCCAGGGCGGGGTTGTCCTTGCGCCGGTACCGCTTGCGGCGCTCCCGCACCGTCACTTCCTGTAGCTCGAAGGCTTCGGGGGAAAGCTCAAAACGGAGGTTTTCCAGTTCGGCATCAGCCAGCGCAATCTGCAAAGGTTGGTAGCCGACATAGGAGGCGGCCAAAGAATCCGGTCGCACTTCCAGCAGGAGCTCAAAGCGGCCATCCTCTTCGGTGGTGGCGCCGATATCCGTGCCCGGAACGGCGACATTGGCATAGGACAGCGCATCGCCGTTGCGCGCATCGACGACGATGCCGGCTAGCCGGATAAGAGGTTGAGCGGTGGAGATCTGCCATCCCGACAAAAGGATGGGCAGAAACAGGAAATTAATCACCGGGCAATATCGGGGCATTCGGTTCATAAGGGAGCGGAAATGTAAATCCGCGATAGTATCTTTTCAATACATTCGACCCTGGCACTTAGTTTCGAATGCGGAGATAAACTTGTCTCGCACCACAACTTTTTAACAAGGTCCTTTTCCGGGCTTTTTTCCACCCAAAGAAAATTCACCTGCTGTCAATTGAAATAATCACGCAATAATTTGTTAACACAAAAGCAAGTGTTCGCTGAATAGCCTTATTTTCAAAATCATTACCTGGTACATGTAATTAAAAGATCCCCGGTAAAATTTTGCTAAACAAAACAAACGCAATAAACCATGCTCAACCTCTCCGTACTGCTTGAAGACAGCGCCCGCCGCTATCCGGACAAGGATGCCTTTATCTTTATGGACAAACGGATGACCTACAAAGAGATCAACGCCGCTGCCAACCAGGTGGCTAACGGCCTGGTCAGCATCGGCATTCAGCCCGGCGACAAGGTGGCGCTGAGCTGCCTGAACCTGCCCTATTTTCCCATCGTCTACTTCGGAATCCTGAAGGCGGGCGCCATCGTCGTTCCCCTGAGCGTACTGCTCAAGCGCGACGAGATCGCCTACCATCTAGAAGATTCTGACGCCAAGGCCTATTTCTGCTTTCAGGGAACGGAAGAACTTCCGATGGCCAAGGAAGGGCATGCAGCCTTCGAACGCGTCGACAGCTGTGAGCATTTTTTTGTCATCATGCCCAACCCCTCCGAAGTGTCCCCCATCGAAGGAACGATGGCGCTGGGTCCCTTTATGGCCCGGCAGGCCCCTACTTTCCGGATGAAAGACACTTCGGCCGAGGATATCGCTATCATCATTTACACCTCCGGCACCACCGGCCGCCCCAAGGGCGCCGAGCTGACCCACTCCAACCTCCTGCAGAATGCCATCCTCAGTGCCGATGAAAAGCTGCTGGGACTACAGTCTGAAGATACGCAACTCACGGTGCTGCCGCTTTTCCACATCTTCGCCATGACGGTAATGATGAATGCGGGTCTCTATAAGGGTACGACTAACGTGTTACTTCCTCGCTTTAATGCGGAGACGGTGCTCGACTCGATGACGAAACACCAGGTCACCGTTTTCGCCGGGGTACCTACGATGTACTGGGGGCTGCTGCATTACGACAATGAAAAATTCGATCTGGAAGCTATTGCCAAAAACCTGCGCCTGTGTGTCTCCGGCGGTGCTTCGCTTCCGGTTAAAGTGCTGGAAGAATTCGAAGCAAAATTCAAGGTGCCGATCCTGGAAGGCTACGGCATGTCGGAAGGGTCGCCGGTGGTCACCTTCAACCCCCGCAACCGGGAGCGCAAACCCGGCAGTATCGGCATACCGGTCTGGGGCGTGGAAGTAATGATCGCCGATCCGGAAGACAAGCCGCTGGGCCCCAACCAGAAAGGACAGCTGCTCTACCGCGGCCATAACGTGATGAAGGGCTATTACAAACGACCGAAAGCCAACGCCGAAACGCTTAAAGGCGGCTGGATGCATTCGGGGGACATTGCCTACCGGGACGAGGATGGTTATTACTACATTGTGGACCGCAGCAAGGACATGATTATCCGCGGCGGCCTCAACGTATATCCGCGCGAAGTGGAAGAGGTGATGATGAAACACGATGCCGTTTCCCTGGTGGCCGTTATCGGCACACCGGATGAGGAAAAAGGCGAGGAGATTAAGGCCTGCGTCGTACTGAAAGAAGGCAAAAACCCCAGCCCGGACGAGCTTATCGAGTGGACTAAAGAGCGCATTGCCTCGTACAAATACCCCCGGGTCGTGGAGTTCGTCGATCAATTGCCGATGAGCGCGACGGGGAAGATACTTAAGAAGGAGTTGCGGAAGCAGGAAATGGAGGAGAAGTCATGAGAGGAAGTAAGGAATATCCGTAACTCCCGTTCCGTCGAACAGTGGGCGGTACACAGGGGTTTTCTCTGATAGAGCGCAAAAAACTCAATTTATGGCAAATACCGAAGAAAAGATAGAGCAACAGAATCAGGTCTTGCGTGACGATTACCAGCCGAGCCGCAATTTTTACCAAAGCGACCGCATCCTGCGGCACCTGCTAACGCGGGAATGTTCGGGTGAAGGCCTGAGTTTTATGGAAGAGCGCCTGCAAAAACTAGGAGAACAGGCAGCCGGTGTGATGAACGGGCTGTCGATGCGGGCCGATAAAAACGGACCGGAGCTGTTCAAGCGCGACTGGCTGGGGGAGAAGCTGGACGAGATTCGCTTTCATCCCGCCTACGAAGAACTGACGCGCATCGCCGTCGATTCCGGCATGTTTTACGTCAAGTGGGATCCCGAGCTGCGGCATCGTTTCCGTACGGAGCGGCACCGCCTCGGGTTTGCCGCCGGCTTCCTTTTTGCCATGAGTGAAAGCGGCCTCTACTGCCCGCTGTGTATGACCGACGGCGCCGCCCGCCTTGTCGACCGCTACTGTTCCGAAGAGGATCGCGGGCGGCTGCTGCCGCACATCTATACGCGCAACGCGGAGGAGCTCTACACCGGGGCCATGTTTCTGACGGAAAAAAGCGGCGGCTCCGATGTGGGCGCCAATCTCGTCAGCGCCGAGCCCCACCGCGATGACTACTACCTGCTGAACGGCGAAAAATGGTTCTGCAGCAATGCCAATGCCGAAATCATCTTCGCCCTGGCCCGCACCGATCCGGAGACGCCCGGCACCCGCGGCCTGTCGATCTTCCTGCTGGAGCCCACCCTGCCCGGCGGAAGCCGCAACCCGATGGATGTCGTCCGGCTCAAGGAAAAGCTGGGCGTGCGCTCCATGGCCAGCGCCGAGATCATCATGACGGATACCCATGGTAAGCTCATCGGTGAAGAAGGAAAAGGTTTCAAGATCATGACCGACATGATCAACCTCTCGCGCCTCTACAATGCCGTAGCCGCGGTGGCCGGCGAACGCCGGGCTCTCGTGGAAGCTTATCAGTTTCTCAAATACCGCCATACCTTCGGCAAAAATGCGCTGGATCACGCGCTGGTTCGCGACAAATTCACCGAGCTGGGGGCCCGCACCCTGGCCGATTTTTACCTCACCTGGCGCGCCATAATTGCCCTCGACCGTGCCGATAACGGGGATGAGCGCGAGCAGCACCTCCTGCGCCTCCTGACGCCGATGACCAAAAAGGCCACCGCCGAAAACTGCGTGTACAACATCCGTGAAAGTATGGAACTGATGGGCGGTATGGGCTATATCGAAGACGGCGTCATGCCCAAAATCATGCGCGACGCCATGGTGCTGCCCATCTGGGAAGGCGCCGGCAATATCATGGTGCTCGACATGCTGCGGGCGCTGCGCAAATCAAAAGGCGTACAATTTCTCTGTGAAGACATCAAACAGCTCCTCAGCGAAGGTGAATTGCCGGCGCGCGACTTCCTGCTGAAACTATTGCGCGATATCACCAGTCTGCTGCCGCAACTGCTCAAAGAGGAACGCGCCGTTATCGAATCCAGCGCCAAGCCGGTCTTCGAGCAGCTCACCCTGCTCTACCAGATCGCGCTGCTGCACCACTATACCGACGAATTCAGCGCTGAATGGACACGGCCCGCGCTGGACTACCTCATCGAATCGCTGAGGATGGATCGCCTGCGCGTACGGCAGCCGAATACACGCGAGGTGGTTGAAAGACTGATTGCCTGGGAGAACTGACTAAGTGCGAACAGCTTTTCGATTTCGCGAAAAGTGGTTTTGAACATCACGCCAAGCTCGCAGAGCACGCAAAGAGCAAATGGAATAGGGGCGGATACTAGTACACCGTGTATTAAGTTAGTTAGCATTTTGAATAGGGGATTTTTTCCTCAATCGAGGCGCTGCGGAGCCTCGTAGCCTAAGCTACGAAGGCGAGCACGGAACGAAGAGTGAGGGAAA
>Ga0102943_1002255_pt1 | contig 11415 bp, 8 predicted proteins | sample SalPonC_black_MG_FD_78174 | JGI IMG/M metagenome (GOLD analysis project Ga0102943, IMG submission 78174) | Salt pond soil microbial communities from South San Francisco under conditions of wetland restoration - Salt Pond MetaG... | ecosystem: Environmental > Aquatic > Marine > Intertidal zone >...
CACGTTTCATCTCGACGCCACAGCGCGGGCAGAGCAGCGGGTCGACCTCGAAGATCCTACGAAGGAGACGCGCCCAACTCCGACGCCGTGACCGCGCGGCAGGGGAGACGTCCCGGTGTTCGGCGTCGGTGCGGACCTCGGAGCGCGGCGCACCACTGCCGCCTTCTCCGCTCTTCCGCCGGGCGTGATCGCCGCGCGCACGTGACGAATAAATACGAGGAAGTGCTGTACGACTTCTACGGGCGCCCTCGCTACTGGACCTCGTCGACCTGAGAACCGACGGGGGACCAAGCGCGCGACCGCGAAAGAGGCCGCTCCGGGGCCGCGACCCATCAGAATCGAAGCGATCGTCGATCGTCGTGTGCGGTCGGCTCCCGGATCGCGTCGATCTGGACAACGGTGCTGCCACCGTGCCGGCGCCCTCGCTTCGACACCCCAGAGATCCCGATGCGCACGTTCCTGCTCGTCGATCTCGTCGAGATGGTGGCCAGGCGCGGGTCGCGTGCACGGAATTCTTGGCCGGGCGCGCATCCCGGAACGTCGGCGCATCGCGGACCATGGGCACTCCCGCTCAAATGGCGTGATCGCGCGATTGCACTGGATCTGCCATTGCGCTCGACTGACAGGGCCGGTCGGAAGTCCCGGACCGGATCGACCTTCCCCTGACGAGCGTGCAGCCTGATGACGACCCGATCCCTTTCCCTCGGCTGGATCCCATTCGCCCTCATCCTCCTCGCGGGCTGCGGCGGGGACGACGGCGGCGGTGGCAGCAGCGGACCCACCAACCCGGAAACCACCCAGGTCCCACTGCGACTCCAGGGGATCTGGGAGCAGACCTCGGAAGCAGTCGACTGCGATGCGGCCACGGCCGGCCTGTTCCGCGAGGCCGTCACCGAGACCGTCCAGATCTGCCCCGCGACCTTCGTCCAGGAGCCAGGGCAGTTCGACGACATTCCCTGCGAATTCACCTGGTCGGATGGCGACACTCGGTTGGACATCGACTGCGGGGGCACCCTCACGATCGCGAGCTGCACGACCGACTTCTCGTTGGTGGGAACCATCACGTACCTGAGCGACACCGAGGTCGAGTTCGAGTACCGCAACGAGATCCGGTCGACCGGCACGTGCGACTTCCCGATCGACGAGTGCAACGTCCAGACGGGGTCCATGGTGCAACTGTCGACGAGCGTCGAGGACTGCGAGATTCCCGACACCGGCGGTGGCGGCGAGGGCCTGAACCTGACGATCACCGGAGGAGGCAATGCGGGCTCGGTGGACTTCCAGACGGTCGCCGCCCAGAACTTCGGTGGATTCGCCTACACGATCGTCGCGGCGACGCAGCCGAACTTCACGAACTATCGCAATCTCAACTTGTCCGTTCCGGCGGACATCGCCGTCGGATCGCCGATCCCTCTCGACGCGTCCGACTTCATCTACGTGGAGACGCGCGACGGTACGGCGTGGTCGCTCGACACCTTCGACGGCACGATCACCATGTCGCGGGCCGATGCCAGCCGGGTGGCGGGGACTTTCAGCGGGAGCGGCGAGATGTTGAACAGCGCGACGCTCGCGCGAGAGAACGTCACGTTCGCCGGTGACTTCGACTTGCCGGTCAGTGACGTGTCCTTCCGGCCCGGATTCGCGGAGCCGAGCGTGCCGGCTCTCATCGCGCGGGCGTTGGCGGAGCGGTGAGGGGGGCTGGGTCGCGACGGCGGATCGCCTTCCGAGTTCGCCTGGTTTCTGATCCCACCCGGCAACGATGCGCCAGTTCCCGAGTTGTCTACGAATCCACACCTCGATCGACCGGAGCCATCCATGCGAGCACACTGTAGAGTCCTTCTCCCGTTTCTGGCCGCGCTTGCGATCCTCCCCGTGGCGGCCGCGCGGGCCTCGTTCAGCGACATCGGCGTTAGCCTGCCCGGCTACCTCGGATCGGTGGCCTGGGGCGACTACGACGGCGATGGAGACCTCGACATCCTGCTCGGAGGCTACTCGAGCGACGGATCCGCGGTGAGGATCTTCCGGAACGACGCAGGATCGTTCGTGGACATGAATGCCGGCCTGGGTTCGATCGACACGTCCGCATTGGCCTGGGGCGACTACGACAACGACGGGGACCTGGACATCGTCCTCACTGGAGTGCACGAAGGAACCTTCGACTTCGTGAGCCGGGTCTTCCGTAACGATGCCGGATCGTTCACCGACATCGGCGCCGACATCTTCGCCTCGTACCAGGGGTCATTGGAGTGGGGCGACTATGACAACGACGGCGATCTTGACATCCTTCTCACCGGGTCCCGGGAAGGGCCCTTCGCCGTGGCGACCATCATCTACCGCAACGACGAGGGATCGTTCACCGACATCGGCGCTGGATTGCCGAACGTCAGCGGGGACGCAGCCTGGGGCGACTACGACAACGATGGTGATCTCGATGTCCTTCTCGCCGGTGGAGATCTCAGCCCCGATTCCGCGTATGCATGGGTCTTTCGCAACGATGCCGGATCGTTCACCGATGCAAGCGCTGGTCTCCAGGGTGTGCGAAGCGACTCCTTCGTCGAATGGGGCGATTACGACAACGACGGCGATCTCGACATCCTGATAGGCGGTAGCTACATCGTAGGTTCGGACGACGTGGACATCGTGCGCGTCTACCGGAATGACGACGGATCCTTCAGCGACATCGGTGCCGGGTTGCCCGGCGTCTCAGGCGCTGCCGCCTGGGGCGACTTCGACAACGACGGGGATCTGGACATCCTTCTCGTCGGTCGCTCCGGAGGAGTCAATACGGCTCGGATCCATCGCAACGACTCCGGCGTCTTCGTCGACATGGACGCGGGGCTTCTGGGACTGAGCAGATTCCCCGCCGTCGCCTGGGGTGACTACGATTCGGATGGCGATCTCGACATCGTGATGTTGGGCAACGACTCCGGTACGCTGGTCACCCGCATCTACGAGAACCTGACCCCGGCCACGAACACGCCACCGACCCCCCCAACGGGCCCCAATGCGAGCGTCGACGAAGACATCGTGACCTTCACCTGGAACCAGGCTTCCGATGCGCAGACGCCGGTGGCGGGCCTGAGCTACAACCTGCGAGTCGGTCTGACGCCCGGAGGCAACGAAGTCGTCTCGGGCATGGCCTCCGGGCCGAACGGAGTCCGGCGCATCGTGGCTCGTGGCAACGCCCAGCAACGTCGGTCGTGGTCGATCGACGTGAGCGCCATCCAACCGTCAGGCCGAAACCTGTACTGGAGCGTGCAGGCGATCGATTCGGCCTTCGGTGGCTCGGTCTTCGCGCCCGAGCAGGTCCTGGACCTCCGCACTCCTGTCGCGACACCACCCGCGCCGGATCAATTCGCGCTGTACCAAAACGCTCCGAATCCCTTCAACCCACGGACGACGATCCGCTTCGAGCTCGTTCGGCCCGGCGCCGTCGATCTGGCCGTGTACGACCTCGCGGGTCGACGAGTCCGTACACTGGTCAACGGGGCCCGCGCGGCCGGGGAGCACGCGGTCCACTGGTCGGGACGCGATGAGAGCGGCCGACGCGTGGCGTCTGGCACGTATCTGTACCGGCTCTCGACGGGGACATGGCACGAGACGCGGCGAATGACCCTCGTGGAATGATCGAAGAGCCTCCGAAACTCCCGGGGCCGATTCACCCTCAGATCAGGCGCTCGCGTAGCGCCTTGGCTACGGCCGCACTCCGCGAGTGGACCTGCAGCTTCGCGTAGATGTTGCGCAGGTGGGAGTCGACGGTGTGCGGGCTGAGGTGCAACATCGTGGCGACTTCCGTCTGCGTATGGTCTTCGACCAGTAGCTGCAGGACCTCACGTTCACGGCGGGTGAGCCGGTAGTCGGGAGGAGGGGCCCGAAATTCGGTGAAAGCGCGCAGCACCTTGCTCGCGATGTAGGCGTTCATGGGCGATCCACCGCCGAGAGCGTCGTGGATCGCGTCGATGATCTTCTCGCCCGAGGCGGGCTTGAGCAGGTAGCCGATCGCCCCGGCGCAGAGAGCATCGAAGACCTTCTGGTCGTCCTCGTGCACGGTGAGGACGACGATTCGTGTGTCTGGGGCCACCTCGCGCATTCGGCGTATGCCCGCGACCCCGTCGATCTTCGGCAGTTCGAGGTCGCTCAGAAGGATCGGTGGCGGTCCCTCGGCCTCGATCGCCTCGAAGACCTGTTCGTAGTCGGGCACGGAGAGGGCACAGCGCGTCGCCGGATGACGATCGACGAGTTCGGTCAAGGTCGCACGCAGGTGGTGATTGTCCTCGACGATCCACACCGGGACGGGCTCCGCGTCTCCAGGCTGGACTCCACGCGCGCCTGACGTGTCGGATTGATCGTTCATCATTCTCCATGCCGGTCGTCCGGGAGAGCGACGATTCAACGATGTGCTCAGACACCGCGCGCTCGACCATGACTTTCGCCGCGAAAGCCGTCGATCGGCAATCGCGCGTTCACGCCATATCGGCGACGAACCGGACGACCGAGCCGGCGTTCGGGCCGGATTCGATCTCGAGACGTCCCCCGACCTCTTCGGCGCGACGCTGCATGCTGTCGAGTCCGTGTCCCCGCTCGACGACCTTCGGGTCGAATCCGCTGCCGTCGTCCTGGATCTCGAGTCGGACCCGGCCCTCGTCCACAGAGAACGCGACCTTGACCCGCGACGCGCCGGCGTGCTTGGACACGTTGTGAATCGACTCCTTGTAGATCAGATAGATCGTGCGGAGGATTTTGGTGTCGATCCTGCGTTCGAGTCCGGTGCGAGGTAGATCGAAGAGGCACTCGGTCCCGTTGAGCTGATCCCTGGCCGTACGACGCATCTTGCGGGTCAGGTCGCCCACGTTCTCATGGGCGGGGTCCACGAGCCAGATGATGTCACGTAGCGAGACCATCGTCTCCGTGGCCGCGTCATTCAGGCGCTGGAGGTGCTCGCGGCCGTCCTCTCCGACCCGGGACTCGTTTTGGATGATCTCGCTCAGGATCGCGATCGAACTGAGGTTGGATCCGACGTCATCGTGCAGATCCGAGGCGATGCGCAATCGCATACGTTGCATGCGAAGCAGATGGTGCGCGCGATAAAGGTGCAGGGCGAAGAGGAACAGTGCGACCCCGATGACGACGAGAGTCCGGAACCACCACGTCTGCCAGACGAACGCACCGACGTGCACCGGCCAACTCGTGACCGCTCCCCAGTCGCTCGCACCGCTGGCGCTCTGAACCCGGAAGATGTAGCGGCCCGGCGCGATATTCGTGTAGACGGCTCGTCTTCGATCCCCGGCCTCGACCCACTCGGTGTCGTAGCCGTCGAGGCGATAACGGTGACGCTGTTGACCCGGCCTGACATACGAAATGGCCACGTACTCGATCAAGAGGTGACGCATGCCCGGCCCGATCTCCGCGGTTCCGTGGACCGGAACCGGCTCGCCGTCGGCGGCGGCCTCGATCAGCGCTGTCGGTGGGGGCGGCGTCATCGGCGTACGGGCCGGATCGACGATGGCGACGCCGCGAAGGTTGTTGAAGACGAGTCGGCCGTCGCTCAGGCGCGAACCGGCCGGCGAGGCGCGATTGCACTCGCGGCTGGGTAGACCGTCGTCCTCGGTGAAGACCACCGGCCTCAACCGCGTCGCGGGCTCCCGCCCACGCTCGAGTGCGTCGGCCACAGCGGTCAGACGCTCGAACGCGATGCGGAACACCCCCTGGTCACACGACATCCAGACGTCGCCCTGGTCATCGTGCAGCATGCTCCACACACCGTCGTGATAGAGACCGTGCTCTGTCGTGACCCTCGCCAGAAGCCCGTTCCGCCACCTCACGAGGCCACTCTCGTAGGTACCGAACCACAGCGCACCCTCGGGATCCTCGTGGATGGAGACCACGTGGTCTTCCTCGAAGCCCGGCACGGCCTGCAGCGTCATCGCGTCAACTCTTCGGAAGACTCCCGTCTCCCCGCCGGCCCACAGGACATCGTCGCGATCGACGTGCAGACTCCACAGTGAGTCCCTCCGGTCGGGATCGACGAGTGCGAGCCCGGAGTCGTCGCGCACGGCGAGGCCATACGCCGTCGCGACCCAGAATCGGCCGTCGGAAGTCTCGGCGAAGTCACGATGTTCCTGCTTTGCGCTCGATCCGATCGACAGAGTCTCGATCACCTCTCCGCCGCGGATCCTTGCGACGCCACCGAGCGTTCCTGCCCAGAGACTACCGTCACGGGCTTCGTACAACGACCGCACGCGGTCGGTCACGAGCGCGTCGCCGTGCAGACGATCGATTCGCTCGCGTCCGGCGAAGCGGTGCAGTCCACCGCCCCAGGTCCCGACCCAGAGCGAACCGTCCACGGTCTCCAACACCGCGGTCGTGAAGCCTTCGACCAGACCCTGCTCGCGCGTGATCGTGGTGACGGCACGCGGCACGAGTTGGACGAGTCCTCGATCGGTTCCGAACCAGAGGCTGCCCTCGTGATCCATGAGCATGTCGTTGCACCGGACCTCTCCGTCCAGCAGAGCGACCCTATCGACGGCGTTCCCCTCCACGCGGAGCAGGGTCGGGTCGAGCGAGCGCGAACGGTCGATCGAGAGGATCCAGCACGAGTCGTCTCCGTCGCGCAGGACCTGCAGCACCTCGTGCCCGACCAGTCCCGCTCGCTCGAGCACGCGCGCGAACTCTCCATGCCACAATCCGGGTACGAACACCCGGACCCGCTCGCCGACACGGGGGGCAAGATCCTCGATCCGGAGCGGATCGGCGTGTACGGTTCCCTGTTCGTCCACGCGCCACACGGTGTCTCGCGTCGTGATCCACACGTTGCCACCCTGAGCATTCAGGGTTTCGGGATCGGGGCCCGGAGGAAGATCCAGTGGAGCCGTGGGCTCGAACGACCGGACCTTCGTCTCGGAATCGACGACTTCGACGTAGACTTCGTCCACCGCATACACCACCACGGCGCGACCGTCACGCAGGACGACGCCACGCGGCTGTCGTGCGGGGAGCCCCGAGTCGGGACCGAAGTCGGTTACGACAGGATCCCCATCGGGGCGGACCTCGACCAGACCACGTTCCTTGACGATCCACACACGACCGTCCGCGGTCTGATCGCTCCAACGGATGCGCCCCGGAATCGACCGCGCGACAGGTCGGAATCGACTGTTCTCGATGACACCGAGATCGCCCGCGGCGGAGCGAACCCAGATGCGCCCCCTGGTGTCGGCGAAGATGTCGAGGACGAACGTGCTCTCGAAGCCCTCCAAGGGGACGTTTCGGAAGCGGCGACCATCGAAGCGAGCGAGACCTCGTCCGGTCGCAACGTAGAGAAAACCGTTCCTCACCTGGGCGACCTGCCGCGCATCGGTGACGGGTAGGCCGTCGGGAGGGCCGTACACACGGACGTGATAGTCCTCGAGAACGCTCGCCTCAGCGTGCGCGAACGTGGCCGTGCTACAGAATGCGAGCAATGCGAGCAGAGCGAGTCCAGACGACCCGATCCTGACCTGGCCGCCGCGGTGGGGCCCGGCACACCGCGGCACCTGCGCCTCGCGAAAGATCACTGAAAGTCCATCCTGTGCAATTCGGACTCGTGACGCGTGGCCAGCGACGCGTTGTCGAACCCCGGAGATCGGAGGGGGCGCGGCGAGCGGTGGCGCTGGGCCTGCGGAGTCGGACCGACCCTAAGCGAACCCGGCCGCGAAGCCAAGAACTTGCCTTGGCTTCGAATGGCGTCATCACGCGATGGTCACCGCGAGATCGAGACGGCATGATTCCGGCCGGGACGGCCCGATCGAACCCACGCACGTACGGGCGGCGACCGTCCGCCTCCATCGCTCGCACGAACTACGGAGTTTGTCATGTCCTTCCGGCGCCCTGCCTGGCTCGAGCTCCTCCTCATCGGATTCGTGGCGATCGCGTCGGCGGGCTGTGGAGACGATGCCACCGCTCCCAACGATTCTCCGCGTCTTACGATCCTCGACCCTGAGTCCACGCTCGTGGCGCCACGCAACTCACAGATCACGTTCAGCGCCACGGCGACCGATACGGAAGACGGTGACCTGTCCGAGGACATCATCTGGGTGTCTGACCTCGCAGGTGAGCTTGGAACCGGTGGGGACATCGCCGTCGTCCTCGAGCCCGGAGTTCACAACGTCACGGCGCGTGTGACCGACTCCCAGGGCGAAACCGTCACGGCCACCACGTCACTGGAAGTCAGCCAGGTCGAGGCCAACGGCTTCACGCCCGAGATCAACGCGCTGGTGCCGGACTCCTTGATCGCCGCAATGGAGGATCTCGGCATGCCGATCGCACGCGGCCCCGACCCGCCGGCGCTCGAAGCCGCGTTTCTCGTGAGTCCCTTCGTCCTGACCGCGAGCAGTGTTCCGGGCGATTCGCCGGGATTCAGGTTCCCCGACTACTACGTCGAGTACTCGCGCCTCGATCCCGATAGCCTGACGCTCGACATCGACTGGGTGAACGGTCCTAGCCGCGCGGAAGGGATCGGAGGGCTGATCGTGGGTGAGGACGGTCGCTTCAGCATCTTCTCCACGAGCACCGCCACCCTCGCCGGGGCCGTGGCCACGATTCTCGAGGTGCACACAGGGACCATCGGCATCGACGGACTCGAGGACTTCCACACTGCGGTCTTCATGCTCGACAACCAGGGCAATCCGGGGGGTGTCTTCATTCCGGAGGCTACAGGTCGTGTTGGGAGGGACGATGACGCGTTCTCTCCCGAGATCGACGGCATCCCTGCGGCCGCTTCCACGTCGATCTCGGCCGGGGCGAGTGCGCGACGAGTGCCCGCACTCCTCTCGTGCGACCCCCGAAAGCTGCGGTCCGAACTGGCCCGAGTGGAATGAGCGGCGCGCCGTACGATGGCCGCGAGACTCGAGACGCCGTGCTCACGCTGGGCCAGCGGAGTCAGGACTCTGCCATCCTCCGGCGGCGATGCCCGGTACCGGCGCCCGGGTCGTCAGGATCGGGGATTCGACCCGACGATCCCTTGCGGGTCTCGGTGTTCGACTGCGGACGTGCACGGCCGGCCCTCGTCGCACTCATGTGTCTCGTGGTGGCAACGAGCGTCCCGTGGAACTCTGCTGCAGACATTTCCATGCCTGTCCTGCCGGATGACGCATCTCCGTTCTGGTTTCCGAGAGCGGTCGAATCACTGCGTGCAGGAGGAGACAATTTTCCGGACCCGGCGTTCAGTCGGAGCTATCTGCTGGGTATGTACACCCGACTGAACAGAGCGTGCGGTGACCGCATCCCTCCCGGGATGAGCGAACTGGAGATGCAGATCGCGCTGGCGGCATGGACCTTGAGTTCCACGATGACTCCGAATCCTGACGGATCCCTGAAGACGATCCACCCACCTCGACTCGACTATGCGGTGTTCGGTGGACAGGACGCGACGAAGTTCGTCGAGCTCTACGGGTGCGATGGTGCTCTCGAGCTCCATCACGGAACGCAGCGGGTGATGGCCCGCTACTCCAAGAAGGCGACGAACCCCTACGCGTTGCCGCGGTTCCACGCGATGGCGAACCCTCTATTGTACGATGCGCTCGGAATCGACCAGAAGGAGATCGAGAGGTTTCTGCCTGGCTACAAGGGCGGATGGCGGGGCTTCCAGGAGTCGATGGAAGCTTCGATCCGGCCTCTTGTTCCGACGAGTTCCAGCGGCTTGTCTCCCGGCCAGCTCCAGGGTGAGTGGCAAGGGAGCGTTCGTCTGATCGATGGGACGGTGTTGGAGTTCGAAGTCAACGTCTGGGAGCGACGGGGTGATTGGCTGGCCAATCTCGAGCTGGACCGAACCAAGGCCTTTCTCCCGATGGTGGTGTTCCGGGGCTCGGATCGTGCGGACTTCTCGTTCGGCTGGGGCGACGAGGTGAACTTCAAGAGACTTCTGGTCGGCTGGCTCTCGGACGATGGCAACTCGATCACCGGGCAACTCGCCCATCACTCCTGGAACGACGAGGCACGCGCGATCGTGCTCGTGAGGAAAACTGAGGACTGACGACTGTGCGACCCGACGATGCCGGGTGCGGGTGGGAATCCGACGGCGTCGGAAGTCAGCGGGCGCTGGGGCGAATTCGGGTGACCGTGCGCGAAGTGTCACGTCGTGGGTTCCCGATCAGTCTCGGGAATGGCGTGAACGCGGGATTGTTCGTCCCCGTTGACTCGCGCGACACTCCCGTGATCGCGCCGGTCGGGCACCTGATTCTCCGCCCGCCGGAAGCCGCCATCGTTGCGAGTCGTGAACGGTCCCCTACAGAGGAAGTAGATGCTGATGACGAACGTTGGAAGAGAAGTTGTCAAGAGGTGGGGTTTGGCCGCAGTGGCCCTATTCGTCCTCTCCGGGTGCTCCGCCCGCATCGGTGACTTCACCATGGTCTCGACTCATAATGTCGCCCTCGGTGAGAAGTACGAGAAAGTCGGGACGGCCGAGGGGTCGAGCGGCGGCTTCTTCCAGAATCCCGACATGAAGCTCGCTGTCGACAAGGCTCTGCGGGCCGTGAGCTCGGACGCCGTGTTCCTCACCAATGCGCGCATCTTCAGTGAGACCTGGCCCGTGATTCCCTACAGCAAGATCAAGGTCACGGGAGATGCCTGGGCACCGATCCAGACGTCTCGGGCCGGCGACGTCGAGGGTTACCACCTCGAGACGTCCGACGCGGGGACCTTTCTCGTGAGCGAAGACGGTAGCGATCGTGTCGAGGTGATGGTCGCTCCCTAGAACCGGCGGGCTGCGACCGGAAGAACTCTGTCGGGTCGCGGTCGATCAGCCGCGGCCCGACTCATGACACTTCACCGGGGGCAGAGGCAATACGTCCTCGGACCGGGTGATTCCTGCACATCGACATCTTGTAGCAACCCCGCGCTACGATGGCGTCGCGCCCTACGTCGACACGCTCCCGAAGGAACGTCCGACGGTGGACTCGGTCATGGCCAAGTGCTACGCCGGCGACGTGGCGATGGAAGTCATCACCGACGCCGTGCAGGCCTTCGGCGGCCAAGGCTCCATTGGCGACGACCCGATCGAGAAGACCATTCGCGACGCCAAGATCACCCAGATCGACGAGGGCACGAACCAGATCGAGCGGGAAGAGATCAGCAAGATCCTGGTGAGTGAGCACATCGCGAGGTAGGGCGCAGTCATCGGCCGATCGCTGGGCCTTGTCGCTCGCTCTTGCCAAGGACGCCCGAAGGCGCGGAATTGAATCATGGGAGGGATAGTTGAATCAATCCCCACCACCCAGCCCATCCGGCCTCGACGACGCAGGATCCACGCATGTCGACGCTCCCCGGCGAATGCCCCGGCCTCCCGAACACCGCCGTCGTCGACGTCCGGGAACCCCACGAGCTCGAGTGTGTCAGTGCGGTGACGATTCCAGCAGGCTCGCACACACACGTCACCGTCGACGC
>Ga0102943_1002259_pt1 | contig 11402 bp, 7 predicted proteins | sample SalPonC_black_MG_FD_78174 | JGI IMG/M metagenome (GOLD analysis project Ga0102943, IMG submission 78174) | Salt pond soil microbial communities from South San Francisco under conditions of wetland restoration - Salt Pond MetaG... | ecosystem: Environmental > Aquatic > Marine > Intertidal zone >...
GAACAGGTGGTGCTGTTCGGCTTTTCGCAGGGCACGATGATGGCGCTGCACGTGGCCCCGCGCCGCGAGGACGCGGTGGCGGGGATCGTGGCGTTTTCCGGCCGCCTGCTGTCGCCGGACCTGCTGGCCGACGAGACCCGCAGCCGCCCGCCGGTTCTGCTGGTGCATGGTGACGCCGATGACGTGGTGCCGGTGCAATCGCTGCCCGAGGCGGCGGAGGCGTTGCAGGAGGCGGGCTGGAAAGACGTCTATGCCCATATCATGAAGGGCACCGCCCATGGCATCGCGCCCGACGGGTTGTCGGTGGCGCTGGCCTTCATGCGCGACAAGCTGGGTCTCTGAGGGCGGGGCCGGAAAATGCCCCTCATGTGCCATATTGCGATCACGCGCGCGGGCTAGGCGCGGGGGATGGAGCAGACATCGGCACATAGCGGCCTGCCGCATCGCGCGCTCTGGCTGGGCGCGCTCTTTGTCGCGGAGATGGCGGCCCTGGTGGTGGCGTTTCAGGTCTTGAGCGATATCGAATGCCGGGCCACCGGGATCGAGGCCGCCTGTCGCAGCCTGCGGTGGCTGGCGCTGTGGCTGGTCTGTGCGGGCTCGCTTCTGGGGGTCTATCTCTGGGCAAGGCCCGAAGCGCGGGCGGGCTTTGCCGGGATCACCGGCACGGCCCCCGGCGGCCGTTTCTGGGCGCTGCTGCACGGGGCCGGGCTGGCGGTGAGTTTCGCGCCGCTTGTCGTCGTGCCTGCGGGCGAGATGAACGCCGGCTTTCACCTTGTCTTTCCGGTGCTTTGTGCGGGGGCGGTGATGACGGCGACGGGCGGGCTGTTCTGGCTGGCGCGGCCCAGTGCCTGGTCCGGGTGGCTGTCCGGGCGGGCCGCGTCGGTGCTGGCGATCTGCGGGGTTGCGGCCGCGATCCCGGGTGTTGTGGTGCTGGCCGGGCCGCTCTGGACGGTGCAGGCGCTGACCGATGTGACCTTCATCGCGGTCTACCTGATGTTGCGGCTCTTCTCTGATGCGGTGGTGGTCAATCCCGAGGCCTATATCATTGGCACCGACGGGTTTCTGGTGGAGGTGGCCGATAGCTGTTCGGGGATCGAGGGGCTGGTGCTGATCACGGCCTTTCTGGCGCTTTATGCGGTGCTGTTTCGCGATGATCTGCGGCTGCGCCGGTTCGGGCTGGTGATCTGGCCGCTGGCGCTGCTGGTCAGTTGGGTGTTCAATACCGTGCGGATCACCGCGCTGATCCTAATCGGCGCACATGTCTCGCCCGATCTGGCGGTCAACGGATTTCACAGTTTCGCAGGCTGGATCATGTTCACCGCGCTGGCCGTTGGCGTGCTGATCGTCGTCAATCGCAGCCGCTATGCGTTGCAGGATGCGGCCTTACCGCAGAAGCGCGGTGCAGCCGTGCCGCCGCTGGCACAGGATGACGTGGCGGGGCGCATTGTGCCGTTCATCGTCTTTGCGCTGTCGGGGATGATCGTACAGGCGTTCTGGGCCGAGCCTGCGCTGGGCTATCCGCTTCAGGTGGGGTTGATGCTGGCCGCATTGTGGTGGGCGCGGGCCACCGTGGCGCGTTATCTGGACTGGCCATCGCCGCTGGCAGTGCTGGCGGGGCTGGGGGTCGGTGTGGCATGGATCGTGACGGCCCCGCCCGCAGAGCCGGTGCCCGAGGCGCTGGCAGGCTTGGGTGCAGGGGCTTTCGCGGTCTGGGCCGTGCTGCGCATTCTGGGCACGGTGGCGCTGGTGCCGGTGATCGAGGAACTGATCTTTCGCGGCTACGTGCAGGCCCGGATCGACCGGGGCACGCTGCTGAGCCGGGTGGCTGCGATCGCGATTTCGGCTGGATTGTTCGCGCTGGTGCATGGTCGCTGGATCGAGGCGGCGCTGGCGGGGGTCGTTTTTTCGCTGCTCTACATGCGACATGGGCGGCTGGCTGATGCCATGGCCGCCCATGCGAGTGCCAATGCACTGATCGCTGCCGTCGCCCTTTGGAGGGGGGACTGGGCGCTGATCTGAGGGGGTGAGCCCTCAGCCCCGCGCGCGACGGCGGCGCTTGATTTCCCAGGCGAGCACGAGTGCGGCCAGAACCACGGCGATGGCAAGCGTACCGCTTGCGGCGTCCATTTCAGGCACGGCCGATGCAGACCCGGTATCACCCCCGGATGTGCCGCCGCCGTAGTAGCCACCAAAAAACCAATTCCACATTGTATCGTCTCCCCAGAATCGATGTGCCCTGATCACTCACGCACGTTCATGCCCGAAATTCGCCGCTTTTCCGCCATTTTTCAAGTGGCGGGCGCGATTGACCGTGAATTGTCAACGACGCTGCGAGGTGAGCGGTTATTGTTTCCATAGTGCTGCCCGCGATGCGGGCAAACCGGCGCGGGCGTGCTCTGGCGGATGGCGTTGATAGAGAATCACTCGGCAGCGCGCAGGGGAGGCTTGGGGTCGCGGTCTTCCAGAACGCGCTTGAGATCGTCGAGACGGGGGGCCTCGGTGGTCTCTTCCTCGACATAGCCGGGGCGGGGCGCGCTCTCGTCCGGCCAGACGAGTTCGGTGCCCGCCATGCGCCGGGCCGCGCGCTGCAACGCCCAGTCGCGTGCGGCGCGGCTGGAGCGGCCCATCGACAGCATTGCCATCAGCCGCGCGCCCCAGAGCACGTAGGTGGTGGCCCAGACCCGGAGCGCCAGCATCGCCGGGGTGAAGATCAGGGTCAGCACGGTGGCGATGCCGAGACCGAAGACCACCGCCGTCGCCAGTTGCTTCCACCAGAGCGCGGTCGGGCTGTTGAAGGCGTAGCCGCCGTTGAAGAAATCGAGGCTGAGGCCGAACATCATCGGCGCGAGCCCCGCCATGGTGGTGATCGTGGTCAGCAGCACCGGGCGGATGCGATCCTGTGCCGTGCGGGTGATCGCGGCGATGCGCGGCATGTAGCGGGCGTAGTCCTGATAGGTGTCGATCAGCACGATGTTGTTGTTCACCACGATGCCCGCCAGAGCCACGATGCCGGTGCCGGTCATGATGATGGAAAACGGCTGGTTCATCACCAGCATGCCGATCAGCACCCCGGTGGTCGAGAGCACCACGGCCAAGAGCACCAGCACCGCGTTGTAGACGCTGTTGAACTGCGCCAGAAGGATGATGAACATAAGGCCGAGCGCACCGGCGAAGGCCTTTTGCAGGAAGGTGCCGGATTCCTCCTGATCCTCGGCGTCGCCGGTCCATTCGTAGCTGATGCCCGGTGGCACCACGCCCGATGAGAGCCATTCGGTCAGTCGTTCGATGCGTTCGTTGGCGGTGATCGGCACGCTGGTCTCGGCCCCGTCGGGGCCGGTCACGGTATGGGTCATCCCGTCCGCCACCGCTGCTTTGACGTCAAAGAACCGGGTCTGGTCGATGCGGTCGATCTGTGCCAGTTGCTGCACCGGTTTGCGGCTGATGAAGTTGGACAGCGGCACCAGCCCGTCCGGGGTGCGCACCTTGAGGCTGTCGAGGGTCGAGAGCACGCGGTCCTGATCGGGCAGGCGCACGCGGATTTCTATTTCCTCGTCGCTGCTGTCGACGCGCATGGTGTCGAGCAGGATGCCGCGCGTCACAAGCTGCACCATCGCGCCCACGATGGCCACGTCCGCGCCGAAGCGACCGGCCTTTTCCACATCGACGTCGATCTGCCAGTCGATGCCGGGCAGGGGCAGGGTATCTTCGATCTGACGCAGGCCCGGGGTCTCGTCAAACTGCGCGCGGGCCTGTTCGGTGAAGGCCTGCAAGGCCTGCCAGTCGTCGCCCTTGATGCGCAGGTGCACGGGCTTGGCCGAGGCGGGGCCGCGCGCCTGTGCGAGGATCTCGATCTTGATGCCGGGGATCTGCTCCAGCTGCCGGGTCAGCTCGGCGATCACCGCGTCGCCGTCAAACGCGGGGGCGACCACGTGGCGGTTCACGGGAATGTCGAGCAGCGGAACGGTGAACCAGGTTTCCATTGCGCGCGGGCGGTCCTCCCACGGGATGGTTTCAAGCTGCACCTGGCCGATGGTGTCGCGTGGCGGCTGCGCGCCGCCGGTGTTATTGTCGAGCCCGCCATCCCCGGCAAAGGCAAAGGCGGTCTGCACCCCGGGATGGGCGCGCACGATGTCCTCGACCTGTTTGACGAGCCGGTCCTTCTGGTCGATCGAGAGGTTGCCGCGCCCGCGCACGTAGACGATGGCCTGCTCGGGTTCGCTATCGACGAAGAATTCGGTGCCCTGATTGTTGTTCACGTAGAACATCAGCACCGATCCCACGAAGACGAAGATCGCACCGAACGCGACCAGCGGCATCACCGGGTTGCCGGTGATCGCGTGGATCACCCAGCCGAACACCGAGCGGCGATAGCCCGCGCGCACCCGCGCGCGGCGGCGCGGCAGGAGGGCGCGGCCGATCGCGCGCACGAGGTTGCCGCCGCGGCGCGGGATCGCCATCAGTCCCAGAAGCGTGGTCAGGACGCTGGCCACGCCGACCCCGATCAGCGCCACCACGCCCAGAAGCAGGCCGAAGACCGTGGCCAGCACGGGCACAACCGAGCCGAGGATATCCGTGTTATCCATGCCCGCGAACTGCGCCGTTACCTTGTCAAAGAGCAGCGGGGCCGCCTGACCGGCCAGATAGACCGCCCCGAGCGCCAGCGGAAAGAGCAGGATATGCCAGAGCCAGAAGCCGCCTGCGATCTGGTCGATCCGGTCGTTGAACCACCGCTCCAGCCGCCCGGTGACGCCGCCCAGAACCGGCAGGTACACCAGCGCCACCAGGAGCGAGGCGGAGAGGACGAAAATCAGCGTGACCGGCAGCATCCCCATGAACTGCCCCGGTACGCCGGGCCAGAACAGCATCGGCAGGAAGGCGCAGAGCGTGGTGGCGGTGGAACTGACCACCGGCCAGAACATCCGCTTGGCGGCCCCGACATAGGCATGCATCGGGCCTTCGCCCTCGGCGATGCGCTTGTCGGCGTATTCGACCACGACGATGGCGCCGTCGACCAGCATGCCGACGGCGAGAATCAGGCCGAACATCACGATATTGGAGATCGGCACGCCCATCACCGCGAGCAGGGCGAAGCACAAGAGGAACGAGGTCGGGATCGCGAAGCCCACCAGCAGCGCCGGGCGGATGCCAAGAGCGGCCAGCGTGACGATCATCACCAGCGCGATCGCGGTCAGCACCGAGCCTTCGAGCTGGCTGACCATCGAGGCCACGGTGCGGGACTGATCGTTCGAGGTGCCGACATTGACCGCGACCTGCAATTCTTCGGGCCAGCGGGTCTCGGCCTCGGCCACCACCTCGCGCACCAGATCGGCGGTGTCGATGATGTTGAAGCCCTTGCGCTTGACCACCTGCAGCGCGACCGTCGTTTCGCCGTTGAACCGCGCGGTGCCGATCCGGTCCTCGAAGGTGAGGTTGATCGTGGCCAGATCGCCCAAGCGCACGATCCGGTCGCCGTTGGTCTTGATCGGCAATTCGTAGATATCGCGGGTTTCCTCGAAGGAGGAGGGGATCTTGACCGCGAAGGTGCCCTGGGCGCTGTCGACCTCGCCTGCCGGGATAAGCTGGTTGTTGTTGCGCACCACCTCGACGAATTCGTTGACGGTGACGTTGTAGGCTTCGAGGCGGAGCGGGTCGATCACCACTTCTACCATCTCGTCGCGGTTGCCCGCGATACCCGCCTCAAGCACCGGCTCCAGCCCTTCGAGCGTGTCCTGAAGATCCTTGGCCAGCCGCGACATGGTGCGTTCGGGGACCGGGCCCGAGAGATTGACGATGATGATCGGGAACTCGCTGAAATTCACCTCGTTGATGGTGTATTTCTCGAACCCGTCGGGAAACTCGGCCTCGGCGGCATCCATCGCGTCGCGCACATCGGCGAGGATCTTGGTCTTGTCCCAGCCGAATTCGAATTCGAGCGCGACGCCGCCGAAATTCTCGGCCGCGGTTCCGGTCATTTCCTTGAGCCCGTCGAGATCGCTGAGCTCGGTTTCCATCGGTTTGACCAGCAGTTTCTCGCTGTCCTCGGCGGAGATGCCGGGGAAGGGCACGGTGATGAAGAGCGCGGGGATCTCGATATCGGGCTCGCCCTCCTTGGGCAGGCCCATGTATGATAGCGTGCCCGCAAGGATCGACAGCACGATGAAGGCCAGCACCATCCGCGCCCGGGCGGCGGCCCAGTCGACGATGCCGGTCATTGGCCAAGCTCCTGATAGACCGGGCGCACGGGCACGCCGTCCGAGACGTATTCCTGCCCGATCACGATCACGTCGGCCGTGTCCGGCAGGCCGGTGAGCCAGACACCGTTGGGCGTGTCGCGCAAGAGGGTGACGGGTACGAAGTGGGCACGCGTCTCTGCGTCCACGAGGCGCAGGCCAAGCGTGCCTTCGTCATTGAGCGTGAGCGCCGATTGCGGCAGCAGATGCGCGGCCCTGCCCTCGGCGCTGATCCGGATCTCGGCAGTTTCGCCATCGCGCAGGCGGAGATCGGGATTGGGCACGCGGACCTCGACCCGGAAGGTGCGGGTCGTCTCGTCTGCGGCGCGGGACAGAAAGTTGACCTCGCCCGTGACCTCGCTGCCGGAGGTGGTGCGCGCGGTGGCAGGGGCCCCGCGCTCGACGCGGGCGACCTGCATTTCCGACACGAAGCCCACCAGCGTGATCGGGTTGAGTTGCAGCACTGTGGCGCAGAGCGCGCCGGGTTGCAGCAGACTGCCCAATTCGGCGGTGTCGGTTTCCAGCACTCCGGAAAAGGGCGCGGTGATGCTCAGGCGGTCGATTTCCTTTTCGGCGCTGGCCACGGCGGCGCGGGCGGATTCGATCCCGGCGCGGGCGGCCTCGAGCCCGGAGGTGGCCGATTGCACCGCCGCCTGCGCGGAGCTGACGGCGGCGCGGGTGGCGGCGACGCGGGTCTGCGAGGCGAAGCCGTCGGTGACGAGGTTCTCGGCGGCGTTGCGGTTGATCTCGGCCTCTTCGAGTTGCGCGCGGGCCTCTTCGACGCGGGCCTCGGCCTCGGGGACGCGGGTCTTGGCCTCGGACAGCCGGGCGCGGGCCTCTTGCAGCGTGGCCTGCCGCGCCGCCGGATCGAGGCGGCAAAGCTCGTCGCCCTGATCGACGAAGGCCCCCTTGCGCAGCGGGTCGGAGATCACTAGGCCGGAGGTTTCGGCGCGCAGTTCCACGATGCGGTCGGCCTCGGTGCGTCCCCGGACGATCACGGCGCTGTCCACCTCTCGGGCCTTTGATCGCTGCACGACGACGCGCATGGTCGCGGCCCCGGCTTGTGCCGATTCGCCGGTGTCGGGCGCCGCGTCCCGGCTCTCGGCGCTGTCGGACGTGTTTGGTGGTATCAGGGCCAGCAGCCGGTCCCGCTCGAACACGATGCCATAGATCAGCCCGGAGACCAGCACGGCGATCAGAATAGGAACCAGACGCATGAGTGAACTTTCAAGACTTGTGACAGCGGTCGGCACGCCAAGCGGCGCACCGCCGCTAACTGCAACGTATACGCTGAACTGACCGGTTCAGATTAATCTTTTCCGTACCTCTCTGCAAGCGCGACGCGCAACCGCGCACCGCCGCCCCTTGGCAGGGGGCGGGCTTCGGGTTAAGAGGAGCGGAAATTGCGCAAAGGGGCGACAGCGTGAGCGACACCGACAGTTTCATCGAGGAAGTCACCGAAGAGGTGCGGCGCGACCGGTTGTTCCGGCTGATGCGACGCTACGGCTGGATCGCGATCCTTGCCATCCTTCTATTGGTGGGCGGAGCCGCGTGGAACGAGTGGCGCAAGGCGCAGGGGCGGGCGACGGCGCAGGAATTCGGCGACAGCATCCTGTCGGCGCTGTCGGCTGAGGATCGCGCGGCACGTGCGACGGCCCTGGCAAATGTCGATGCCCCGAACCCCGAGGCAGCCGCGGTTGTGGACCTGCTGACCGCCGCCGAGGGCGCGGAACAGGACCCGGAGGCGGCGGCGGCGCGCCTGCTGGACATCGCCGACCGTGATGCCACCCTGTCGGTCTATCGTCAGATCGCCACACTCAAGGCGGTGACGCTGCCGGGATCGGAGTTGAGCGTCGAGGACCGTCGCGCGCGGCTGGAGGAGCTGGTGAGCGCAGGTGGCGTGGTGCGCCTGATGGCCGAGGAGCAACTGGCGCTGATCGAGCTGGAAACCGGGGACCGCGATTCGGCGCTCGAGGCGCTGATGCGGATCGCGGTGGATGCCGAGGCGACACCGGGCTTGCGTCGGCGCGTCACACAAGTGATTGTGGCACTGGGAGAAGAGCCGCCGGACACACCGATGGCCGACCCCGATGCAGCGACCGTGCTGCAATAAGCGCGGCGGCACGGGGCAGGCGGCAAGAGGCGACAAGTGAGGGCGATGCAGTGACGGCGAAGACGGTATTTTTCGGGCTGGCGGCGGCCCTTGCCCTGACGGCCTGTTCCAAGGATGAGCCGATCCTGAGCGGCGAGCGCGAAGGCATCCGCGAGGTGCTGCAAAGCGAGGTGCGCCGCGCTCAGGCCGAGGAAACCCCTGAAAACCAGGTGATGGCGGTCACGCTCCCGGCGGCGGTGAACAATGCCGAGTGGACGCAGCGCATCGGCACGCCCTCGACCCGGGTGGCGCATCCGGCGCTCTCGGCGGCCCCGCAGCTGGCCTGGTCGGTCAATATCGGCGCGGGCGACGGTCGGCGCGTGCGCATCACCGCCGATCCTGTGGTGGCGGGCGGACGTGTGTTCACGCTCGATGCGAAGGCGCAGGTCGCGGCGGTCTCGACGAGCGGGTCCCTGCTGTGGACCAGCGACCTCACCCCGCCGAATGACCGGTCCGATCATGCCAGCGGTGGCGGGCTCGCGTTCGGCGATGGCAAGCTCTTCGTGTCCTCGGGGTTCGGCGTGCTGAGCGCGCTTGACCCTGAAACCGGCGCGACGCTGTGGTCACAGGACCTTGGTTCGCCCGGCACGGCGACGCCGACGGTTTATGACGGTCGGGTCTACGTGGTGGCGGGCGACGACGTGGCCTGGGTGCTTGATACCGCGACGGGCCGGGTCGATTGGCAGCTGAGCGCGACGCCGGACATTCATAATGTTCTGGGAGGACCCGCCCCGGCGCTGACCGAGAAATATGCCGTGCTGGCCTTTGGTGCGGGCGAATTGCAGGGGGCGTTCCGCAAGGGCGGCTTGCGGCTCTGGGATGCGCAGGTCGCGGGCGAGCGTTCCGGCGTGGCAAGTGCGCGGGTGCTGGATATCACCGGTGATCCGGTGGTGGTCGGTGACCGCGTCTACACCGGCAGCCACGCGGGCCGCATGGTCGCGCTGCGGCTGGGCAGCGGCAATCGGATCTGGACCGCGAATGAAGGCCCGCTGAACCCGGTCTGGCCTGCGAGCGACTCGCTCTTCATGGTCACTGACCGTAACGAACTGGTGCGGCTCGCGGCGCAGGACGGCACTCGGATCTGGGGCCATGCCCTGCCGCTCTTCGAGGAGCGCAAGCCGCGCAAGCAGGCGCAGATCGTCGGGCATTTCGGCCCGATCATCGCGGGCGGTCAGGTGGTTCTTGCTTCTGGCGACGGGCGGCTGCGGTTCTTTGATCCCGCCTCGGGTCAGATGACCCGCAGCATCGATCTGCCGGGCGGGGCCACGTCCAATCCGGTGGTTGCGGGCGGCACGCTTTATGTCGTGTCGAAAAAGGGTCAGTTGCTGGCTTTCCGTTGACCGCGCGATCCTGTATCAGACCGGCTTGACGCCGGAGCGGAGCCTGATCCATGTCTTTCACCCTCGCCATCGTGGGGCGCCCCAATGTGGGCAAGTCCACGCTATTCAACCGCCTTGTGGGCAAGCGCCTGGCGCTGGTCGATGACCAGCCGGGGGTGACGCGCGACCTGCGCGAAGGGGCTGCACGGCTTGGCGACCTGCGCTTTACCGTGATCGACACGGCCGGGCTGGAGGATGCGACCGATGACAGCCTGGAAGGCCGGATGCGGCGGTTGACCGAGCGGGCGGTGGAGATGGCGGACGTGTGCCTCTTCGTGATCGACGCACGCACCGGGGTGACGCCGGTGGACGAGATCTTTGCCGAGATCCTGCGCAAGCGGTCGGATCACGTGATCCTTGCGGCGAACAAGTCCGAGGGTTCTGCCGCCGATGCCGGGGTGATCGAGGCCTGGGGGCTGGGGCTGGGCGAGCCCATTCGCCTGTCGGCGGAGCATGGTGAGGGGCTGAACGATCTCTATGCGCAGTTGCAGCCGCTGGCCGATGCCTATGAAGAGCGCGCCGAGGCGGACGCCCCGGTCACCGATGTCGAAGTGAATGAAGAGGGCGAGACGCCGGCGCAGCACGATCATACGCCCACCAAGGCGCGGCCCTTGCAGATTGCCGTGGTGGGGCGGCCCAATGCCGGAAAATCCACCCTGATCAACACGATACTGGGCGAAGAGCGCCTGCTGACCGGGCCGGAGGCGGGGATCACCCGCGATGCGATCTCGCTCGCGCTCGACTGGGATGGGTTGCCGGTGCGGATCTTCGACACGGCGGGCATGCGCAAGAAGGCGCGGGTGCAGGACAAGCTGGAGAAGCTGTCGGTGTCCGACGGGCTGCGCGCGGTGAAATTCGCCGAGGTTGTGGTGGTTCTGCTCGATGCCGCGATCCCCTTCGAGCAGCAGGATCTGCGGATCGCCGATCTGGCAGAGCGTGAGGGGCGCGCGGTGGTGGTGGCGGTCAACAAGTGGGACGTGGAGCCCGAGAAGCAGCAGAAACTGCGCGAGTTGCGCGAGGCCTTCGAGCGGCTTTTGCCGCAGTTGCGCGGCGCGCCGCTGGTGACGGTGTCGGCCAAGACGGGGCGCGGCCTTGACCGGCTGCGTGCAGCGGTGGAAAAAGCGCATGAGGTCTGGAACCGTCGGGTCACCACGGCGCAGCTCAATCGCTGGCTGGTGGGCATGCTGGAGCAGCACCCGCCGCCCGCGCCGGGCGGGCGCCGGATCAAGCTGCGCTACATGACGCAGGCCAAGACAAGGCCCCCAGGATTCGTGGTGATGTGCAGCCATCCCGACAAGCTGCCGGAAAGCTATACGCGCTATCTGATCAACGGGTTGCGCGACGATTTCGACATGCCGGGCACGCCGGTGCGCCTGTATATGCGCAGCCAGTCGGACAAGAACCCCTACAAGGCCAAGAAGAAGCCGGGACCGTCGAGCCTGCGCAAGCATATCTCGGGGCGGTCGTCGAAATAGGGGGTGGGTGGTTTTGGCCTTGAGCGGACCTTTGTTCGACAGACCCGGCGCGGAACAAGGCCGAAGGCCGCCGCGCATCGCCGTGCCGCCCCCCGGCGCGGCGATTTGGCTGCAACCTGTTCTGCGATCAGTTCTTTCTCGGATTTGGCCGACATAAAGCCCTGCC
>Ga0102943_1002260_pt1 | contig 11400 bp, 7 predicted proteins | sample SalPonC_black_MG_FD_78174 | JGI IMG/M metagenome (GOLD analysis project Ga0102943, IMG submission 78174) | Salt pond soil microbial communities from South San Francisco under conditions of wetland restoration - Salt Pond MetaG... | ecosystem: Environmental > Aquatic > Marine > Intertidal zone >...
AGATCGTAGAGACCGTTGTAGACGAGTACCGCCAAGGGCGACGGTATCATGACGACTCGCGAGGCCCTTTTGCGACCCTTGATGACCGTGATGGGACGCACCAGTCTGTTGCCGATCTCTTCGAGTTTGTTGTCGATAAAGGCTCCGAGACGTAAAATGACCGGTTTCCAGTTGCGGTTGTGTTTGGCATGCTTGGCGGCTTGCACCAACAGCTGATGAATGTTTGAACGGTTGTTTTGGATGATTTGTGCGCGGTCCGGATCGTTGTCGACCATGACGATGGCCATTTGCGTAGCGACGCCCATGTCGAGTTTGCAGGCCAGTTTGAGTGCGTGTTTGGCTTGCGGGTTTTGCGGCTCAAAGTCGCACAGGGCGGCCAAGATGCGCGAAGCCCAATCAGGGTCGGTATCTAGAGCCGTTACAATGACTGTTTGCGACAGCCATGCGGGCGTTCCTGTCTCGACGATAGACTGAACAGTCATTAGGCGAGCCATGCGGTTGCGATGCAAGATGTACTTGTCGGGAGACTGAGGCGTTGTCAAGACGGCCTCGAAGAAGCCTTCGGCCGGATAGTGCGCGACTTTGATCAAGGCCGCGGTTAGTTTGCGACAACAAATGGGCGAAAAGCGCGATCTGTAAACGACGTATGCGGCCGGCAGTTCCCGAACGGGCAGGCCCAAGTCGAGGTACAACGGAATCATCATTTCGATGGCTCTTTCGGTTCCCGATTCCAGCGCAAAAATCGTCAGTTGTTTGACAGCGTCTGGGATCTGTTCGGCTTTGATGGCGTCTTGGTATTTGTTTTCCGTTTCCCAGACGGCGTCTTTGACGTACCAAGAAGTAGCGTTTTTGCCTGCACGGTAGACTTTGATAAACGCCTCAAAGAGCGCTATGCAGACAGCCAGACCACTGTCGCACATGGTTCCGATAAACAACGCCATCAAAGGAACAGGCGCGCCAAAACCTTCCTTGACAAACTCTTGGTTGACATAGTCGACAACGGACGACAAGCAGATCTTGAGCGCAGGATACTCGGTATGCGTGTTGAACGCGTGGATAGTACGCGCCAATTCGGACGAATCAAACAGGCAGGCGTTGGTTGTCATTTCGCAGGCAAACGCCAAAACGGCATAGTAACCGGCGCTATGCCAAAACTCTGTGGCATACTCTACCAACGTCCAAAGCCTCTCAAACGTTTGCGGATAGTTGTTGAGAATCCGTTCCGGACTCTGGTTGAGGTAATCGAAAATCGGTTCGGCGACTTGGAGGTACGTTTGCTCTGCCTCGCAGACAATGTTTGCCGCCGAGTAACCGTCAAGAAACATCCCGACCGGGTTCCTTTGCCACGCTCGGTTATGCAACAACGTCCGTTGGTCTGGATGACGGAAAACATAACGAAAAATCGTAAACTGATCCTGAACAAGTTCAGAGAACGGTTCGCCTGCATAGCTAAGGGTCACGATATGCGTAGGCCAAAGCCACTGAACAATAGCATCCAAAACGCGATAATCCTTTGGATACAACCGCTTACCGTCCTTATCCGTAAGTGTGAGCGGCGTTTCCAAAATTGCCCTTAACATCGCTTAGAGACGAGTGGTTTGCCTCTATTCGTTTTTAAACACCTTTTAGGCAAAACATTCTTTACTACTCATTCATACCTTTACGCCTTTCTACGTCGTAATCTCTCGCAAAAAATCAAACTTTTTAAAGGGCTTTGCGAACCGTGGTATTCAAGTCAAAGTGCCCGAATCGCTCGATAATAGGTTTTTGTATAAATGACAAACGTATAGTAACTACTACCGGTTGAAGAAAACCGTAAGGGTTCGATTTTTTGTCGACTATTTTTTTTTGCGTCGATGTACGGTAGGTGATTTTCAGCTTGTTGTACCTTGCGTTCAGGTATAAAGCCAAAAGCTTGGTCACCCGTTAGGTCGGGGGTGTCGGTACGAGGTTGTCGCACCTCACGCATAGATGTTATTTTAACGACTTGTAGATCGGTCGTTTGTTTATACCTGAAAAGAGCATAGCAACTTGTAAATGTAATCTAGACGTGAGGTTGTTGCACCTTGCGCATAGTTGTCATTTTAACGACTTGTAGATCGGTAGGTAATACCTGAGAATTTGCTTACAGATACGATCTAGACGTGAGGTTGTTGCACCTCATGCATAGATGCCATTTGTAGATCGACAAACTGCCGATGAGGTTGTTGCACCTTGCGTACATGTACAGGGGTTAAAGACCTAGACGGTTTTATTTCAAGTGTTGGCGAATGCTTTGCGTTTTGAGTCGCAGTTGATTTCGTTCGTCTTTTTTCAAAAAGAACGATGCGACGAGGTCGATCTTTTCGAGTTTGCGTTTGATGTTGTCTTGGATGCGACTAGCACCCTTGCGCTTTTTGTTTTCGGTTGTTGGCGTTTCGGACTCGCGTTTTCGCTTTCTCGGATTGATCGAGATATGCGTGAAACGAAGCGTTTTGGTCTTTGAGTGTTCACGGTCGTTACAATGCGGACAGACGTAAATGTAGCGAAAGGTACTGAGCAAACCTATGCGTACGGGAACCTTGATTAAGCGCATGTCGCCAATGACTTCGTCGTTACCCGGTTCGTACTCTTCGTCGCTTGGCTGTAACTTGTTGCGTGGCGTAGCCGTAAAGATTCTGTTGCGACATGAAGGACAGTTTTCCGCTAAACGCGTGTTGGGCGGAATGGGTTCTGGCGTTTGCACTATGCTAGCCAACAGTTCGATAAAACGCGCGGCATGGCTCGACAAGTGAACCATGCTTTCCAACGAAACCATATCGATCGCTCCCTTGACGCGTTCAAACGTTTTGATGCTTGACGCAATGTGTTTGCTTTCCTGGCACAGATGCCGAGCGATAGTAATGTCGGCATAATCTTCGATCGAGCCCCAAATGTTGCGATTAGAGACGGGCGTGTTGGCCATCGTAAAAAGAATCTTGAGCGTTAAAAACAATCCTGCCGGCATAGTGCCTGAATAGGTCTTTGTCATTTGTCTATCGTCTTCAAGCGAAAACTGAACGCCGACAAACACAGTATCGGGCGTAGAGCCCAAGTATGGCGCCAAGTTGACTTGTTGCGCAGGGTTGTACAAAAAGTTGCGTGGCAACGTAACGTTGATAGCCAAACTGCACAAGGCATTGACGACCCAAAGGGTCATGTTGGACCCTTGCTGCCAAAGCTGCTTGTCGATGTCGTCCATTTGGTAAAGCGACTTGCTGACGATTTGACCTTCCAAAAACGGAATTTCGGCCGTATTGCCCAAGTGCTGCCGCGTACCGGACGTATTGAGGTATGCGTTCTGTACCGCCTGAATGTGAGGCAACATGGCTCCTCGGCCTTCAACCCAAAAGACGCTTATGTCTATGCTAGCGGGTAGCGGCGTCAGGCAGGGAATCAATGACAGCTCTGGAAAAAGCTGACAACTGTCGTCCATCGCTGCGCAAAAAATTCCCGAGACAAGTGCTTGACGTCAGAAAGATTACGTTCGCCTCCATTGTTTACGATTTTTGAAAGGCGCAATCTACAAGGCCGACCGCCAAAGGCCTGTAGACACAGTACGAAAATGGGAAGCAACCAATCTAGTCAAAACGACGGCATCTACAAGGGCGGCGTGTCCAAGTCCGCGCAGCAGCCCGCGCGCCAGTCCCCCGCCGGTCTGCCAACGCCGTCGGCCTCTGCGGCGCCTGCGCCCTCTGCGGCACCACCTACGCCAGTCGGAGCGGAAGTCGAAGAACTGAAGCAAAAGGATGCCAACGCTATGATGCGTTCTTGGGGACGCAACTTGGCGCACCAGATTCGTCTTGGTACGATTGCACTGTTGGCGCCTGAGGGCTCTTCTCTGCGTGGCGAGGTCGCCAACATTGATGTCGAACGTCTGGTTGAGGAGCTGAAAAACACGGTCGATCGCGATTACTACCGGCGTATCTCTTACCTGGTGGGCTTTATGCATGCGTTTACCGATTCGACCGATGCTGCTCGCAGCGACCGGTTGGCCGACATCATGTATCGCACCGATTTGGACGCCAACGAACAGGATATTCGGGACAGATACGACGTTTTGGAGGACGTGCGCATGTACCTGGGTCTCCACGTCGAGATTGCACTTGAGCTACTCAAGGAGCTGGCCCAAAACGGAAAGCGTGTCGATGAACTTCAAGAAGCGTTCAAGGACAATGCTGAGGCGATTGGCTTGGCGCTAGACAGCAACCTCGACGCATCCGATGCGTTTTACTCCAAGGGCCTCATGGCACACGCCAATCTGACCATCGAACAGGCTCTGGCTACCAAGCAAGACAAGGCCGCCGAATCGATCGCCAAGGGCGCAGAGATCAAAGAGCTCCTGATTGCCTTTTCAGAGCGTCTGGCTCAAGCGCTCGACAACATTCTGGTTCCGGCCATGAATGGTCTGTAAAAAAAAGCTGTTTATTCGTCTTGGTCGTCGTCCGAGTCGACTATGTCGTCAGAAGTACTGCGAGGAGACAGATAGTAGATCAAACTTCCGACACCGCCCGGAAAGGGACAGTAAACACAAAGAGGCATATCGTCTCCCTCTGCAGCCATACGCAGTTCTACCGTTTCGGCCACTTCCATCGCTTTGGAAAAGAGATGCAAGTACTTGAGCGGATAGGACTGGTTGTATGGAACGACTTTTTGAAACTCTACGCCCGAGTCGCCGTCAAACAGAGTCCGAACGGCAGTTGTCGTGTCGCCTTTGGTCTTGAACTTGATGCGATTTTCGGTGACATAAATCGTCAAATCATCTCCGAAATCGATGTTTTGGCTCATGATGGTAGCCAACAACTTGGTAGGCATGCGAATGACGGTTTGGTACGGAATGTTTTCAGGCGCACAGAGCATCTCAGAGTCGATATCGAGCAGTTTGAGCTTGTAGCTGGCCAAGGCACGTTGACCCGGTCGACGAAACGAGAAGAGGACTTCAGACGTATTGGTAGGCACTTGAATCGCTACGCCATCAGACTTGCGTTTGCTAAAGATCTGATGCATGCCCGTAAAGTTGATACCCAACGCAACCGCATAGTCGCAACGAAATCCTTCAGCAAACCACTCTTTGGGAATATCCAGTTTGATCATCGAGATGTTGGACACGTCCATAGCGGTCATACGCAGTCCGTCGGGTGTCATGTCGATGTTGGCCTCGCCGACAAACTTTTGAAAGGCTTCGGCTACCAGACGCAAGGGAGTACACTCGGGCGCTGCTGCCGAAATCACAAACTTTTTGTCGCCAATCATTGCGTCGCCAAACAAGTTTTTCTGGCGTTTTGCGGCCTGAGAGCCTTCTTGGCCTGCAGTTTTGCGTTTAGACGACATGTCGAGACAGGTCTTTATTCGGCAAAAAAGACGTTGCCCAAAACGTAAAAGGATTTGTCGTTGAGTGTAACACGCCGTCCTTTTACCTTGTACCACGTTACGTTTTCCTGACTGGTGTAAACATGCCTACCGTTGACAAACAGGCGGTTAGCGTCTAGACTGACTTGCGTACGTTTGTCTATGCATGCAGTAAACGTTAGCGTAAACTTGGAACGAAAGGCCAACCACAAAGCGTACATAATAGCAGAGCACAGATTTGCAGACGTTTAAAGACGGGTACAAGTAAAACTATGCGCAACAAGATACCTTTCCAAAACGCTGTGTATAACAACCCCATAACCGGCCGGCCTCTATGGGCTCACGTGCGCAATCCCAAACGTTTTTTACGTTATGGATACATAATTTTCAGTGGGTCCTTTCGTTGTTGTTTTGGGTCCCGATAGCCTTTTTTATCTTTCCTGCTGCTGTTGTGGGAAAGTTTATCGTTTCGTCTTTGATTGCAGGCATTTCTGGAACGTTTGCCGTAGTCTCGTTTTTCGTTTCTTGGCTGTTTACGTTGGGAGACTTTGCAGCGGGTGCTCTATGGCTGTTTTTGCGCTTTAGTACGCCGTTGTGTTGGTCGATTTTCTTTTTCCTAACCGGCCTAGATGTTCCTGCGATTCTGGCCAACCTGTTCCGTTTCTTTTGGCAGTTGCTCATCTTTTTCGGTATCGTGGGTCCGGTACTGGCTGTGTTTACGTGGTGGGGTTTCCAAAACGAAACGCAGCAAGCGATCGATGCAGTCTACTGTCAGTTGGTTGCACTGCAAGAGCCCGTGTGCAACTTTTACAACCTGGCAGCGGATCTGTACGAGACGCTGGCTCCTGCATTCAACTTGGTCCTCGACGTTCTCTATGACTTTTTACAGGCCGTATTCGATGGTCTACTACGATTTGTCGGTACGCTCTTTGGCCTAATAGTTCGTTTTGCTGCCGACCCCATCGGAGAGACGCAGGCATGTTCGGCGTTGGGATTGGTGTTTTCGCGCGAACCTTTTTGCGTTTCAAGCGGTACACCCAACGCGCCCAACCAGTGCGTTCTTCGCGAGCTCTACTGCTTGGGTCTCGATGCGCTCAACTTAATAATTGTCGAAATCATCGGAGGCGTCATTCGACTGTTTACAGGAAACACAGTCGCCAACTTTGCCGTCAACGGTCTGATTGGCCAATTGGAAGGCATCATCCTGCAGTTTGATTTGGCCATCTCGGTCATCAACCCGTCGTATTTCATAGGTTGTGACACTAGCTTTATCGGCCTTACGTCGACCGTTCAGCAGGCACGTATGTGCTACAATGATCGTAACCGTTGCCCGCAGAACCGCTTGCTTTGCTACGTTCTGTTTTGGATTCGGTTGGTGCTGGGTGGCTTCCAGGCAGTTTGTGACTTTGTCTTTGCTGCGATCGATGTAGCTCTCTCGGGAGTCTTTGGACCGATCGGCGACTTGTTGAAGCGGTTCCTGCGAACGCTGTCTACCGTTATCGATATTCTCGAAGATCCGGTAGGATGGTTTGAAGGACAGTTTACGCGCTTGATCACGCCAATCAAGCAGTTTTTGGAAGGTCTTATTTCCGCCAACCTTCGGCGGATTACGCGAATCATTACCGATCCGCGTGGCACCATCAACAACTTGGTCGGCGTCATCTTGGGTATCGTTCAAGACAACCCGCTCGATTTTGCACAAGCCATCTCGTCGCAAATGTTTAACCTGTTGGACATTGGCGGTATTCGTGGTCTGATTTCCGGTCTGCAGAGCGCGCTCTCGGGCGGTGGCCTCTTTGGTCGGCGTCGTTTGCTCGGAGAAGACGAGAAGGCTCCAGACCTGCCGCTCATCTACACTGAGGAAATCATGGAAAAGGCCAAAGCTCTTGTCGGAGAAAACGACCGCTTGGCTCACGAGTTGCTGGCTGCCTACGAAATCGAGCATGGTTACCTGAAGCGCGAATCGGGTGTTTCCGACAAGTGCTTTGATCTGCTCAAATCGTACGACGGCTTCCCCGAAGACATGTCGACCGAAGCAGACGACATCATGTACGACGACGCTATGTGGTGTGTCAACCAGTACGCCAACACCAGGCACTATTACCAGAAAGAGTGGAACATGACGACCTGGCCCGACTACCATCTGCAGACCGGGTCGACTTGGCTCCCCGAGGACGACTACTGCAAGCCCGTACTGGAACGTGATCTCTTTGGTCACCTCCAGCAGTTGGAGCGCGATCAGGCCAAACATTTCGATGACCACGGTTGGTGGTGGGACGAATACGCACCATGCGCCAAAGAATACGCCGACTCGTTTATGGAAGAGTACAGAGTCTACAACAACGGCTCAGAGACCGACAACATTCCAGAAGGCGTATTGTACTTTTTCAAACGTCCCACAGAGTTTTTGACCAAAAACATGGCCGACCAAGAGTACCGAGAGGACAAGGCTCTGGCTATGCGCTTGGCTCTGTTGCCTAACCGTGTCTTGCCAACTTACCGTTACGAGACGGTCGGTTACAAGATGCTCAGGTATGCACAACACGTTCGTGTCTGGTTCCACGAGTACCACAAAAACGTACCCGAAGAACATGCGTACCAACAACAGCGCGAAGCAGTCAACATGATGAGACGGCGCCCTACAACGTTGCACACTATCGGAGAGTACTCGATCTACGCAGACAAAATCGACCCGAAAACAAACAAGACTCGTCCAGGTCTGGGTAGCGTGTTTAGACCGGTGCACGACAAGATGGCCGACTTTAACTGGGCAAAGACCTTTGGCGAAGTCTTGGTCAACTGGGGCAACACAACGCATCTTCAACAGTTGCGCGAGAATGCCGTCCAAGTCAGTTTGGCAGGCACTCTGCGCGTCGCCGGCGGAGTACCCGTCATTCATACTCGGGCAAAGTACCGACCGTGGCGTCACGTCAAGACGCTTCCTGTCGCACGTTCCTTGCTGCAGCTGACACCTCGTGACTTTAACCTCAACGAAATCATCCGTAACTCTGGTGAGAGAATCGCCAACTTTTTCATTATCGTATTCAAGACGATTGCGATTATCCTAAAGTCTATCGGCTTGCCAGGGTTTGAGACGGTGGCCATGTTGTCGGAAATGGTGGTCGAAGAAATCGAAAACTTTGATTATGGAGCGTTGCTTGACCGTATCGTAGACTTTGCGCTCAGTTACTTTAACGACATCATCGATTCGCTCGACTGCTCTCCGCCTGATTGGTACGACGCGCGTAGCAACCCTGACGGACCGTGGAAGTGTCAGTGCCTGCTGCAGCTCAAGTTGCCGCCTTTGCTTCCTAGATGGCCAGACTTTACGCAGATCACCATTCCGTGGGGCTCGCCCTGTAGAGCCGAAAAGAAACTCTGCGGATGGGACGGGTCATTCCCTGGACTGGACTTTCCTGGAAACTTTTTCGACGACGTTCCGCTTCCGCTGGTCAACCAGGTGCCTTGCGAAGCGGGGTACCGCGACTGCGCAGAGCTTGGCTTTACAGACGGTTTCGACATTTTGATCTGGGTCGTAGAGTTGATTTCCATCGAAACGGGAATCGATATGATCGGTTACTTGCGCTCGGAAGAAGTCGGTATCATTGTCAGTCTCGGGCTCAACTTTGCCGCTGCGGCACTGTACCCGCTGGGTTGGCTGTTTGGCTTTACAGACACGCTCAACGATTTTATCGGAGCAACAAGCCTTCGCGAATTGCCATACATCGGTCCCATCGTCTTTAGGTTTGCAGACTTTCCAACGTTCCCCGAAGGTCCGTTCTACAGCTTTTGCATCGGCTGGGGTTACGCACTGGCTACCCTCCCGTTGATCATTACGATCGCCCTGTTTATTTCGTTTGGTTACTACCTGTTCGAGGTTGCAGGCATCTTGTTGAGCTTTGCTAGACTGATCTACGGAACAATCAGGTTCCCTACCGGTATCCTTTCTCTTGCAGACACAGAACGCTTCAAGGAGCGTTGGGACGATCCGGTATGGGTCTACGAACAAAACCCAGACATCTACGACGACGAATCGGGTGCAGTCAACTACTCGTCGCAAGCCGTCACAAACGATACAGACGTATCGTCAAGCGTGCGCCAGCGTTTGTAAACTCAATACTCGTTCCATTCGCGTATGTCGTCTTGACTGGCGTTCCAAAGCCAAGGATACGGATAAACTTTGAAACGATGTAGCGAATTGTCAATCTTGACGTTGTCGGCAGAAAAGCCAATCACTTGGTACACCGTGCACGGAGCCGTAAGGTTGTCTGTAACAATGCACGATTCGTCTCTCTTGAACGTTTTGTAAATCTCGGAAAGATTGCGATAGATGTTGTGTGCAGTGGCTTTGCCTTTGTCAAGTTCGAGAGCAGCGTCCAACGGGTGTGCTTTGCATGCGACCGTAGTCCAGCCGTTACCGCGGCGTTCCATCTCAAATGCAAAAGCCCATTGCCCTTTGTCGGTCATTTCAAAAAAGCGTCAAGTCTTTTGCTTGTGGTTGTTAAATACTTGACGCACCAAACAATGAACGAATTGACACAACGTCGCGACCCCGCCCCGCCTCAACCAAGGCCTCGCATACCCAAACGTCCATCTCGCTTCAAGTCTAGCCGAAAACGTATCAGAGCATGCTGCTGTTGCGTCAAAAAGACAGTATGTTGTTTACCGTGCGTCAAATGTGCGGTGTGTTGCTGTGAGCCCCTCTGCAACTACTGTTACGAATCGGCTCGTGACGGCTATCGTGGAGCTGTTTATACCTGTGAGCACGCTGGAAAATGTTGTTTCTGTGTGACATTTCTAACGATCGGTGCGGCAATTGGACTGCAGATCGTTGAAGCCGTTCTGGGATTCCCGTTGCGCGATCGTCCTTAGATAAACGCCGCACCAAACATAAACCCAAAGCCCATAACAACCGCAAAGACAAAAGAGTAGTCGGACGGGACAACGTGCGTAGAGTCGGACGTAGTCGTCACAGGCTGGATGCAGTTGGTAGTGCACTCTTGTCCGCCCACAACCCGCATCTGGAAAACGCTTGCGCCAGAACAGGTCGATGGAACGCCATCAATGCTGCTGACACAAAGCGAGTCAAATGTAACCGTCCGACGGAACAAACTGCACGAAGAGTCGTCATAGACGTCAAAGGATGGCGTGTTGGACGCCTCGCGAAGCACGAAAAAGCTCACGCAAGGCTCTTGCCCATTCACCAAGTTGGTAAACGAAAAGCACTTTTGAGGCTCTGCAGTCGCATTGAACCGCACGTCGCCTCCAGAAATCGGACAACTGGTCGTGTTGTACCCCACAAACTCGATCGCACTGGCAGCTTCAGATCCGCTGACCGCAAAGGCCAAAACCAAAACAAACGCAAAAGCAATGAAACGCATTTTTTTTCAAGCGTCAAGTGTTTGCAAACTTTTCGTCTCTTGCGAAAAGTTCTTTTGACGTCAGTCACATACAAACGCAAAAACCATCCGATGACGTTTTAGAGCCAAAAGCGACACCCCGTTTCGCCTTTAGAAAATAGCGCTAAATCTTCGAAGCGTTTTTTAACTATCGACATTATAAGCTTAAATCGTCTTCCTAAACCGTACTAAAAAATGCCGAAAAAAACCTATGTTTTTAGGCTTATATTTTCGATTTTGATCGACGTTTTAGGCTTATATTTTCGATGAGATTTTTTAAAAAATTTTTGTACACGTTTTAGGTTTATATCCTTTTGTTTGTACGGTTTAGCCAAAAACCCGAAAAACCATTTGTTCGAACGGTTTAGCCATTTTCCGATTTTGGCCCCTTTTTAGGCTTATATTTTCGATAAAAAATTCGCCTCTAGAAAATAAGCCTAAAACTTACCTATTTTGGGTATTTTCCGAACCGGTTTAGCGTCGTAGTGTTTGAGGTTCGCGTTTCGGCAAAAAATAGAAAATATAAACCTATAACGTCAATTTTTGACGATTTAGGGCTAAAATTTCGATTTTTTGCTCTGACCGGCCAAAATGTCCTCTAAAGAATAAGCCTAAAAAGGCAATTAAAACACTC
>Ga0102943_1002261_pt1 | contig 11393 bp, 8 predicted proteins | sample SalPonC_black_MG_FD_78174 | JGI IMG/M metagenome (GOLD analysis project Ga0102943, IMG submission 78174) | Salt pond soil microbial communities from South San Francisco under conditions of wetland restoration - Salt Pond MetaG... | ecosystem: Environmental > Aquatic > Marine > Intertidal zone >...
ACGCGTTTTTCTGCCGAATTTTGGCCAGGTTATAACAACATTGGTCCGGTGAATAATGTCAACCGAATATTTGTCCCGTCCAATTCGGGTGTCACTCAAGGAAATGTTTTTAGTATCCTTCAAGTTGGAGATGATTTGGACCATAATTTCGCAAGAGACCGGATGCACAAAGGGATTACCATGGGAGCGGGAAATGACATTTTTTGGAGTGGCATCATCCAAGATCCTGAAAATGATGACAATCAAAATGGCGGCGATGCCGTGATAGCTTGGGGCGATAATGAAGATCCTGAGGACTTTGGTCCTGATAATTTTCGCTTTTTATTTATCTCAAATCTTACTTCTGCCTCTACCGGTCCCAACTCCGATCAAGGCCGCGAAACCATGCGGATAACACCTAGTGGAAATGTGGGTATCGGAGATTCTTTTTCCAATGCGCTGCAACCCAGCCGCAGATTGGTAGTTCATCGACAAACCAACGCGCCCCAGTTTAGAATAGCGTGGGGCTTGAATGAGGATCCATCGCTCGGTCAAAACGCAGACTTTCAAGTTACTCAGTTTGGTGTGCTTCACTTAAAGAGTCGATCTGATACAACGCGCAGGCCCGTGGTAGTAGGATTTCTACCAGGCGAAGCGTCTAACCCTACGTCTTTTACTACTTTAGATATTGGTGGGATAACACGCATCAGAGATTTGCGAGAGGACTCAACCAAAACATGTCTTATACTGGGCACGTTTGCTGATACCCTTCCAAATGGTGATTCGGCTGATCATTATTTGACCCGATTGGATTTTCTTGGAGCAACTGATTCTGTCCTATCTAGCGCCGGGACATGGGTGCCGCTGAGTGGAGGGTTAGACTGTCGGTGGGAAGACATCACATCCAACACCGTAGAAGGGGAAAAAGATATTCGCACAGGATTTGACGTAGGCGCTGATTGCTACCGAGGCAAAGTAGCAATTGGTGTAGAACTTGCGAAAGAAGCCAAACTAGAATCGCATAGCAGCTATATGAGAGATTCCGTTTCAACGGCCATTTTGGGAGAAATAAGACAAGTTGATAATTCGGATCTGGAAAATTATTCACGAGGTGTTTTTGGCCGAGCTTTCGGCTCAATGCAGGGATCGGAAGTTAATCAGACTTTCATCGGTGTAGAAGGGCGAGGAGGTTTGAGCGAGCCTGGTCGTATCAACGTTGGCGTGCACGGTCAAGGAACCTCCGAACAAGGCGGTGTTGGCATAGGCGTTTATGGCATAGCATTTGGCTCAGGACAGCAAATAGGGGTGTATGCCGAAGCAGATTCTTCCGGATATGCTCTTTATGTAGTAGGTCCCGCTACAGACAGTCAACCATCCATTACCCTAAGCGATGAAAGCATAAAAACCGATATAGAAACGCTCTCCAATGCAAGTGAATTACTTCTCGAGCTCCAACCGCGCACCTATTCTTACACAACCTTGGAAAATAGGCCAAATGCATTAGAAGGTGGATTACAGTATGGTTTTATAGCTCAAGAGGTACAGGAAGTTCTGCCGAATATTGTGAAGGCTTCAACTCTTCCCCCGCCAGCCGATTCGACTGGTTTTTCTGAAAGCGAAGGCATGGAACTTTTGGGTATTCAGTACGAGAAATAAATTCCAATCCTTGTTGCCGGTTTCCAAGAACAAAATGCCGAAATGGCCGCTCAAATTCAAGAAAACGAAGCACTCCTTGAAGAAGTGAATGACCTGAAAACGCAGATGGCGGCTATGCAAGAGCAATTGTCAAACGTGCTCGAGTCCGTTCAATCCACTCAAAGCAAAATGAATAACTGCTGCGGAACAGCGCCTGAAGAAAAGGGCAATTCTGAAACCGGGGTACGGCTCCGCTCACCCTCCGGAAAGGTTATTCTTGAGCAAAACTTCCCCAATCCGTTTGAGGACGTAACAACGATCAACTTCAGCATCGACGAGCCTGCTCAGATTCGTTTAGAAATCAGCGATGCTCAGGGCAGGGTGCTGGATGTACTGATCAATGCACGTATGGAGAAAGGTGAGTACACCGAGCGATGGGATGGCTCAACCGTAGCACCTGGCACGTACTATTACTCGCTTTATGCCGATACGGAGTTGTTGACCAAAAAGATGATTAAGAAATAATCTACCCAATTTAATGAATTGAACCGCTGCCGTTTGAGGCGGCGGTTTTTCTTCTACCCCTGCCTACGGCAAGCAGGCCCGCCAGCGGGGGACAAATCCTCCCATCTATCAACTCCGAACTATTGACGAGCTACTATCGACTAGCTACGAGCTACCCGCGGCTCTCGTCTCGTCCAATCTCAATACCCCATACCCACTACTCACTACTAATAAAAAGATGATCCACCTTCGTCTCCGGCATCATGCATGTATCTTTCTTTCCAAACCAACGGTAGCGGTTTCGGGCAATAAAGTCGTAAATGGGATCACGAAGAAATCGAGGAATGATAAAAAATACTTTCATTAGTGGCCAAAGCCCCTTCAGCCTGCCGGCAATTTTTAGGGCCGCCGTGCTTTTCTGATAGAGGTTGCCATTTTCGTAAAGCAGGATGCTGTCCGTATCTGCATATTTCGGATAATCCTCTAACAGTTTTTGAGTGGGTGGCCAGCTCAGGCTCGAAAAGCGGAAGTGTTCTTTCGGGTCGCGCTTGATGATAAATTGCACGGCACCGTTGCATAAATTGCAATAGCCGTCAAATAAAATCAAGCCTTTTCCTTCCGGCAAATCCGGTAAGCCTTTTTGCATAAAACAAAGGTATGCCTTCCAAAGGAATTCCTAATTTTGGGCTTTGCTGAAAAACACACACATGAAAAGAGATCAACTCGTATTCGATATTATTGAAAAGGAGAAAAAAAGACAGCTCGAAGGCATCGAACTGATTGCATCTGAAAACTTCGCCAGTGAACAAGTGATGGAGGCCATGGGCTCGGTAATGACCAACAAGTACGCCGAAGGACTTCCGGGAAAGAGGTATTACGGGGGGTGTGAGTTCGTAGACCAAACCGAGAATCTAGCGATTGATCGACTTAAAAAACTTTTCGGAGCGGCTTGGGCCAATGTGCAGCCGCATAGCGGTGCGCAGGCCAATGCAGCGGTAATGCTCGCTTGCCTTCAGCCGGGTGATAAAATCATGGGGTTCGATTTGAGCCACGGCGGACACCTTACGCATGGTTCGCCGGTGAATTTCTCGGGGAAACTCTACCGACCTTCATTCTACGGAGTGGAAAAAGAAACGGGAGTGATCGACTACGACAAGCTCGAGAAGAAAGCAATAGACGAAAAACCGAAAATGATCATTTGTGGTGCTTCAGCATATTCGAGAGATTGGGATTACGCCCGACTCAGAGACATCGCCGATAAAATCAAAGCATTGCTATTGGCCGATATTTCGCACCCCAGCGGACTGATCGCTGCCAAGCTTTTGAACGACCCGCTACCCCACTGCCATATCGTGACCTCGACTACCCACAAGACATTGCGCGGTCCGCGAGGAGGAATTATCATGATGGGCCGGGATTTTGACAACCCCTTCGGCCTAACTACAATGAAAGGAACCATCAGAAAGATGTCCTCTCTTTTGGACTCGGCGGTTTTCCCGGGTACTCAAGGAGGTCCGCTTGAGCACGTTATTGCCTCCAAAGCCGTAGCTTTTGGCGAAGCCCTCACCGATGAGTACAAAGTCTATTGCAAACAAGTCGTTAAAAATGCCCAAGCCATGGCGGCCTCTTTCATGAAAAGAGGATATGACGTGATCAGCGGCGGGACGGACAACCACAGTATGTTGATCGACTTGCGCTCGAAAGACATCACCGGAAAAGACGCGGAAAATGCGCTCATCAAAGCCGACATTACGGTGAACAAAAACATGGTTCCATTTGACGATAAGTCGCCCTTTGTCACAAGCGGAATGAGGATAGGAACGCCTGCCATCACTACTCGGGGACTGACCGAAGAACATATGGATGCGGTGGTAGATTTCATCGATCGGGTAATTACCAACAGCGAAGATGAATCGAGCATAGAAAAAGTGAAGGGAGAAGTCAATGAAATGATGAGCAGCTTCCCGCTCTTCGCTCACAGTGAACTAACATCAAACTAAAATTCTTTTATGGAAATTTCAGCCAACGACCCAAAGAGAAAGTCTTGGGTCGAAATCCCTCATAACAGTGATTTTCCAATACAAAACTTACCGTTTGGAATCTTTTCTTTAAAGTCGGGAAATCCGAAACCCTGTGTAGCTATCGGAGCTCACATAGCCGATCTTTCAGACTTGGCCGGCCAAGGTTTTTTCTCAGACCTGCCGTTCGATGCAAATGATTTTGCAGGGCCGTATCTCAATACACTGATGAAGAAAGGCAAGCAAACCACACGGGCATTGAGAAACCGATTAGCCGAACTTTTTGACGCCGATGGACCTTTTGCCCAACGGAAATCCGAAATCGAATCGGCACTTCATCTGCAGTCGGAAGTGGAGATGCACCTCCCCGTTCAGGTGGGAGACTACACGGATTTCTATTCGAGCATTGAGCATGCCACTAATGTGGGGACCATGTTTCGCGATCCCGATAATGCCCTTCTTCCCAACTGGAAGCACATACCCGTTGCCTACCACGGAAGAAGTTCATCGATTGTGATCTCGGGAAAAGATATTCATCGACCGAAGGGTCAAACCAAACCAAATGACAACGAGCCTCCGGTTTACGGTCCAACAAAATTATTGGACTTTGAGCTGGAAATGGCCTTTGTGACTTTTGACGGAAAGCCCATGGGGGATTCTATTTCCACTTCCGAGGCGGAAGAATACATCTTTGGTATGCTGCTCTTCAACGACTGGTCGGCCCGGGACATCCAAAAGTGGGAATACGTTCCTCTCGGCCCCTTTTTGGCCAAGAACTTTGCGTCTTCTGTTTCGCCTTGGATTGTGACGCTCGATGCATTGGAACCTTTCCGAACAGAAGGCCCCGTGCAAGACCCGAAAGTCCTTCCCTATTTGGAATACAGCGGTAACAAGAATATTGACATCAACCTTGAGGTAGCCATTGAAACCGAAAAGGGCGAGGAGAAAACCGTTTGCCACTCCAACTACAAGAACATGTATTGGAACATGAACCAGCAATTGGCTCACCATACCACAAACGGATGCAACGTGAGGTGCGGCGATATGATGGCTTCTGGAACCATTTCGGGCAGCGATCCGTCAAGCTATGGGTCAATGTTGGAAATAACCTGGCGTGGATCGAAGCCGGTGCAGATGCCCGATGGCAGCGAAAGAAAATTCATTAACGACGGAGATTCCGTGATCATGCGAGGAGCATGCGAAAAAAACGGTGTGAAAATTGGTTTTGGCGAGGTTAGAACCAAGGTCTTACCCGCTAAACAATAAGCGGTTAATCAATACCCGAAAGTGAAGAAACACGATCCTGAAGTCGACAAGAAGCTCATCCTCTCTGCATACAGAGGACTTCTTCGCGTGGCCAAATTTTCGAAGGATAAAGAAGACCGAAAAATCATTCGGAAAGCTTTTGATTTGGCAATGGAAGCGCACAAAGACATGCGCCGAAAATCGGGAGAGCCCTACATTCTTCATCCATTGGCGGTAGCCAGAATATGCGCCGAAGAGATAGGTTTGGGAACGACCAGCATCGTAGCTGCCATTCTTCACGACACCGTGGAAGACACGGAGATTACCTTGGAGGACATCGATCATCTTTTCGGACCCAAGGTTCGCGATATCATTGACGGTTTGACCAAAATCTCCGATGTCTTTGATCACACGGCCAGTATTCAGGCAGAGAATTTCAAGAAAATGCTGCTCACCCTCTCGGATGATGTGCGGGTGATTTTGATCAAGTTGGCAGACCGGTTGCACAACATGCGCACTCTGGAATCGATGAGGCATGATAAACAACTGAAGATCGCCAGCGAGACGCAATACATGTTTGCACCTTTGGCACACCGTCTGGGTTTGTATGCGATCAAAACTGAGTTGGAAGACCTCGCACTGAAATACACTGAGCCCGAGGAGTATGATGAAATTGAAACCAGCCTGAAGAAAGGGCAGGCGGTTCGAACCAGATTTATCAATCGATTTACCCTTCCGATTAAGAGAGCACTTGATGCAGAGGGATTCGGCTACGAGATCAAAGGACGTCCGAAGTCTATCCACAGCATTTGGAATAAGATTCACAAGAAGAACATTCCTTTTGAAGAAATCTACGATGTCTTTGCCATTCGCATTATTCTCAAAACAGACCTGAAGAACGAAAAGGCTCTTTGTTGGAAGGTATACAGTATCGTAACCGACTTTTACCAGCCAAACCCCGACCGACTGAGAGACTGGATTTCTACCCCGAAAGGAAACGGATATGAGTCTCTCCACACCACGGTCATGAGTCCAACGGGAAAATGGGTGGAGGTTCAAATCCGCACCGAGCGGATGGACGAAATTGCCGAAATGGGTTATGCGGCCCATTGGAAATACAAAGATCAGCAGGCACAGGAGTCGAGCTTGGATACTTGGCTCAACCGCATTCGTGATATGCTGGAGACCAATAACGGTGAGGCTCTGGATTTTATCGACGACTTCAAGCTCAACCTGTTTAGCGACGAAATTTTCGTTTTTACTCCCAATGGAGATTTAAAGACACTTCCTGCGGGAGCTACGGCCTTGGACTTCGCCTTCGAAATTCACTCCCAAGTCGGGGAGGCATGCATCGGCGCCAAGGTAGACCAACGTTTGGTGCCCTTGAGTCATAAACTCAAAAGCGGCGACCAAATTGAAATTCTCACTTCAAAAAAGCAAAAGGCAAAAGAGGACTGGCTGAATTACGTGGTGACAGCCAAGGCCAAATCCAAAATCAAGCAAGCCCTGAAAGAGGAGCAGAAAAAAGTGGCGAGCTTAGGAAGGGAAGTGGTTCAGCGGAAGTTCAAAAGCTTGGGTGTAGAATTCACCAGTAGAAATGTCTCTGAACTTGAAAAATTCTATGGTTACCATTCTGCTACTTCCCTTTATGAAGATATAGCAAAAGGCAAAGTAAGCTTAAAGAAATTGAAAGGATACACGGTTGAGCAAAAACAGCTCAACTTTGAACGCGCCGAAACACACCAAGAGAACGAGGATCTGAAGAAATCGGGAAACCAATCGATTCCTAAGGATACCCTCATCATCGCCGATGACGAAGTAGATGTACCTTACAAGCTATCGCAATGCTGTAATCCCATACCGGGCGATGATGTATTTGGTTTCGTAACGATAAATGACGGTATAAAAATTCACCGCGTACGCTGTCCGAATGCAGTACAAATGAGGTCTAATTTTGCCTACCGCATCATCAAGGCCAAATGGCAGAGTCAAAAAGAAAGCGAGTTTGCTGCCAAAATTCGCTTTAAAGGGATCGATGATTTGGGGTTGGTGGAAAAAATCACCCATGCCATCTCTACCGATCTCAATGTAAACATGAAAGCGATCAGCTTCGAAAGTGATGATGGCGTTTTTGACGGAAGAGTAACCGTGCTGGTTTACGATACCGATCACTTGAACAATTTAATTAAGAGACTTCAAAGCGTAGAAGGAGTACTTACGGTAGAACGTGTAAAACTTGGTGAAGAATCAAGTTCCAAAAACACTTAGCCGTTTTCTAAAATCGACTACCTTTGAAGATTAAAGTCAACACGTGGCGACACTAGAACTGAAGGAAAAAGTAAAGCAAATTTTTTCGGCGTATCTCGAGAAGAACGGCCACCGAAAAACACCTGAAAGGTTCGCCATACTCAACGAAATTTACGAATACGAGGGGCATTTTGATGTAGAGTCACTCTACATCCAAATGAAGAACAAAAACTACCGTGTAAGTCGCGCCACTCTTTACAATACCATCGATTTGCTTATGGCGTGTAGCTTGGTAAGGAAGCACCAGTTTGGCAAAAATCCGGCGCAGTTTGAAAAGTCGCACGAGTACAAACAGCACGACCACGTTATCGTGACCGAGACCGGTGAAGTACTGGAATTTTGTGACCCGCGAATTGAAGCAATTAAAGCCACCGTTGAAGAGATTTTCAACGTTAAAATTATGCACCATAGTTTGTACTTTTACGCCGAGAGAAACGAAAGCGGTAAAAGCGACTCAAACCAATCCGAATAAAAATACCAATGGCATTTAACTATTCCATCACCGAAAAGGAAGATTTTGTTATTCTGGAAATGCAAGGCAAGCTAGTCGACAAGGCTGAAGCGATTGACATAGGCGCCGATGTAGAGGAGCAAATGGCTTCGGGCCACAATCATTTCATCATCGATTTGAGCGAGTTGGAATACATGAATAGCACCGGGCTGAATATCATCTTGAACCTGATGAACAAGTGTCGCAATAGCGGCGGCGAAGCTGTAGTGGCCGGGGCGACCGCCAGAATTAAATCGTTGTTCTCCGTCACCAAATTAGATACGGTCTTCACGCTGAAAGATTCGCGTGAAGAAGCGGTGAAACACCTGAAAGAACTATCTCAATAAGCGTGCATGAAATCAAAAGTTGACGTACTTCTAGGGCTCCAATGGGGCGATGAGGGAAAGGGGAAAATTGTGGATGTGTTGACACCGCAATACGATGTGATTGCGCGTTTTCAAGGAGGACCCAATGCGGGCCACACGCTGGAATTCAATAATATCAAGCACGTATTGCACACCATTCCATCGGGAATTTTTCATTCTGACAAACTAAATTTAGTTGGAAACGGTGTAGTGATTGACCCGATCATTTTCAAAAGAGAAATAGATGCCCTTGAAAAAATGGGAGTCGACGTGAGTAAAAACCTGGTGGTTTCACGAAAAGCTCACTTGATCTTGCCTACCCATTGCGTACTCGATGGTGCCAGTGAAGCGGATAAAGGGAAGAAGAAAATCGGTTCGACCCTGAAAGGAATCGGGCCCACTTACATGGACAAAACCGGACGCAACGGATTGCGCATCGGTGACATCGAATTAGAAGATTTTCGGAGCCGTTATGAAGCACTGAAAGCGAAGCATCAGCGACTCTTGGAGCCGTACGATTTTGAATACGACATTACCGAAAAGGAAGAGGCCTGGTTTGAGGGCATTGCCAAAATCAAGGAACTGACCCTGATTGACAGTGAGCATCAACTCAATAAAGACCTCTCGGCGGGCAAGAAGATTCTTGCCGAAGGAGCACAAGGCAGCCTGCTGGATATCGACTTCGGAAGTTATCCATTTGTAACCTCATCCAATACCATCGCGGCGGGTGCCTGCACCGGGTTGGGAGTTGCACCCAACAGAATCGGCGATGTCATCGGAATTTTCAAAGCCTACTGCACCCGCGTGGGTAGTGGGCCATTCCCCACCGAACTATTTGATGAAACGGGAGAAAGACTCAGAAAAGAAGGCCACGAGTTTGGTGCTACTACCGGCAGACCTCGCCGATGCGGTTGGATTGACCTTCCCGCATTGAAGTATGCGATCATGATCAACGGAGTCACCATGTTGAACATGACCAAGGCCGATGTGCTTTCGATTTTTGAGGAAATAAAAGTCTGCACGCATTATATCTACCGCGGCGAAAAGATCGACTACCTTCCTTATGATGTAAATGGTGAAGAAATTGAACCCGTTTATGAATCATTGGCCGGTTGGAAAACAGATCTCACGCAACTTCATAGTGAGGATGACTTCCCTCGTGAATTGAGTGACTACATTACTTATCTTGAAAAGGCGTTAGACACTCCGATCACAGTTGTTTCGGTAGGTCCCGATAGAAATCAAACCATTGTTCGCACCGGCGTTCCCGCTTAATAGCGGCACGAGAATTGCCAGCGGAGTTCCGATGAATTTCGGCAAAATTTGGTTCGGCATCTCGGTGCTCTTATTTCTTCTACCTCTTTATTCGCTTGCTCAAGACAAGAACAAAATTGAATTGGTTCGCGCGGATAAATTGCGCTTTGACAAAAGCATTGGTGTAGATGCACAGCGCCTGTTGGGCGATGTAGTCTTCAAGCACAAAGGTGCGCTGATGTATTGCGATTCGGCCTACCTCTACAATGCTTCCAATAGCCTCGACGCTTTCGGGCATGTGCGCATCAATCAAGGTGATACTCTGACCATGACCAGCGATAAGCTGAATTACAATGGGAACACCCAACTCGTCAAGGTCAGAGACAATGTGGTCTTGAAAGACGGTGAGATGACGCTGACCACCCATACGCTGGACTACGATCGAAAAACAGGGCAGGCCATTTTTTACGATCGAGGAAACATCGTGAGCCAAAAAAATGACAATCGACTCGTCTCCTGCGAGGGTATCTATGATTCGAACAGCGAGTTTTTCTTCTTTCGCGACAGCGTAGTGCTCAATAACCCTCAATACCGCGTAGAGACGGATACCTTGAGATATGGGAGCAATTCGGAAATTGCCTATTTCTATGGCCCCACCTTTATTTACAGTGATGAGAATACGATTTACTGTGAAAACGGATGGTATGACACTTTCAATGATATTTCTCAGTTTAATAAGAACGCCTATATCGACAATGGAAATCAGTTACTGAAGGGCGATAGCCTCTGGTACTCCAGAAATGAAGAATTGGGCAAGGCCTATATCAACGTGAGCGTGGTGGATACGGCTGAGCAATTTGTCATCAACGGTGATTACGGCGAATACAATGATGCGACGGGAAAAAATTTCGTGACGGGGCATGCAGAAATGTTGCAATACGATTTGACCGACACCCTGTTTCTTCACGGCGATACCCTGATGGCAGTAGAAGACAGCCTCATCGGAAATCGGGTATATGCTTATCCTTCGGTAAAATTTTTCCGAAAAGACATGCAGGGAGCCGCAGACTCACTCATCTATGCCAGTGAAGATAGCCTCATATACATGTTTACTGATCCGGTACTTTGGGCTGATAGTTTGCAAATAACCGGCGACACCATTTTGATTCGCACCTACGACGGAAAAGTTGAGAATCTATTTGTCTTCGATCATGCCTTTATGACGAATAAGGTCGACTCGACCAAATACAACCAAATAAAAGGGAAGCGCCTGACGGGATATTTTGAAGAGAACGACCTGCGTCGGATTGTCATAAAAGGAAATGGAGAATCGCTGTATTACGCGGCTGAAGAACAGAAGAATGACAGCTCAATGGCAGATACCACCGCGGCACCGCTTCAAGCGGTGAAGTATATTGGGGTAAACAAGGCCATTTGTTCCACCATTCAGATTTTTATGATTGATCGGGAAATTGATCAAATTTTATTCTTAACCAAACCCGATGGCACATTTTATCCCATCGAGCAGCTACCTGAGGAGGAGAAACTCTTTGATGGTTTTATTTGGGACGACGCGCGGCGGCCTTATTCGAGAAA
>Ga0102943_1002262_pt1 | contig 11390 bp, 10 predicted proteins | sample SalPonC_black_MG_FD_78174 | JGI IMG/M metagenome (GOLD analysis project Ga0102943, IMG submission 78174) | Salt pond soil microbial communities from South San Francisco under conditions of wetland restoration - Salt Pond MetaG... | ecosystem: Environmental > Aquatic > Marine > Intertidal zone >...
ACTGCTCATCATCCTGGTCGTGGTCCTGCTGATCTTCGGCCCGCGCCGCCTGCCCGAGATGGCCAAGGGCCTCGGTCAGTCGGTGCGCGAGTTCCGCAAGGGCATCCGCGACATCAAGAACGATTTCGAGGAAGGCGAGAAGGACGAGCCGGCACCGGGAGCGTCGAAGGCCGCGAGCCGGCCCGCGCCGCAGGCCGAGCAGCGGCAGCCCGCCGCGCCCGCCAGCGAGTCCGCCGCCGACCAGGCCGGCACGAACCAGCCCGAGACGAACGACGCCGAAACGAACGATGCCGAGAAGAAGAAGGCCGCGCCGGACGCTTGACGCGCCGGTTCGGTCCGCACCCGAGCTCGGCGGCGCGCAGGCGTAGCGCGCCGCCGAGCTCCGTCCCGCTCTCGGTCCCGCCCACCCCATGGCCATGACCCTGATCGACCACTTCGCCGAGCTCCGCACCCGGCTGTTCATCTCGCTGGGCGCCTGGGTCGTGGCTGCCGGCGTCGCCTTCGCCGTGCGCTTCCAGCTCCTGGACTGGCTCAAGGCGCCGCTCCCGGATGCGATGACGCTGAACTACTTCTCGATCCTCGAGCCGTTCGTCGCCAGCATGCAGATCGCGTCGTTCTTCGGTCTGGTGATCGCCGCGCCGGTGATCGTGTCGCAGATCTGGGCGTTCCTCGCGCCCGGCCTCTACCCCGAGGAGCGCCGCTACGCCGTGCCGTTCATCCTCTTCACCGCCCTCGCCTTCGCGGCGGGCGTGGCGTTCGCGTACTGGGTCGTGCTGCCGTTGACCATCCCGATCCTGCTGAGCTTCCTGGGCGGCGAGGCGCAAGGGCTGCTCTCGATCGGCCGCTACATCTCGGCCTTGCTGCTTCTGATGGGCGTGTTCGGCCTGATGTTCGAGATGCCGGTGCTCGGCTACCTGCTGGCCCGTATCGGCATCCTTCGCGCACGCGTGATGACGCAGTACCGCCGCTGGTCGATCGTCGGCGGGCTGGTGCTCGCCGCGGTGATCACGCCGACCGCGGACCCGTTCAACTTCGCGCTCGTCGCGGTACCCCTCGTGGTACTTTACGAGCTCACCATCGTGGTCGTGCGCCTATCGCAGCGGAAGGAACGCCATGGAAGCGAAGATCCGGAGCCTTCGTGACGAAATCGACGCCCTCAACCTCGAGCTCCTCGAGAAGCTCTCGAAGCGGGCGGAGCTCGCCGAGGCCATCGGCGAGCTGCAGACGCAGACCGGATCCTCGCACTACGATCCGGTGCGCGAGCAGGAGATGCTCGACGCGCTGACCGCTGCGAACCGCGGCCCGTTCGACGACGCGACGGTCAAGAGCCTGTTCAAGCAGGTCTTCCAGGCGTCGATGCACCTCGAGCAGGAGCAGGACAAGAAGAGCTACCTCACCTCCCGCCGCAGCCGGAGTCGCGACACGATCGTGGAGATCGGCGAGCTCCGCGTCGGCTCGGGAGAGCCGCCCGTGCTGATCGCGGGCCCGTGCGCCATCGAGTCGCGCGAGCAGGTCGAAGCCACCGCGGCACGTCTCGCTTCGCGCGGGGTGACCCTGTTCCGCGGCGGAGCGTTCAAGCCGCGCACCGACCCGTACTCGTTCCAGGGTCTCGGCGTCGACGGTCTTCGCCTCGGCCGCGAGGCCGCGGACGCGCACGGCCTGAAGTTCGTCGCCGAGATCATGGACGCGCGCGACCTGCCGGCCTTCGAGGAGCACGCCGACGTCCTCCAGATCGGCGCTCGCAACATGCACAACTTCACGCTTCTCCGGGCGATCGGCCGCAGCCGCAAGCCGGTCCTGCTCAAGCGGGGGCTGGCCGCCACGATCCAGGAGTGGGTGATGGCGGCGGAGTACCTCCTGCACGAGGGGAACCCCAACGTGATCCTGTGCGAGCGCGGGATCCGCACGTACGAGCCGACCACGCGCAACACGCTGGACGTCTCGGCGGTGGCGCTCGCCAAGCTCGAGACGCACCTTCCCGTCGTCGTGGACGTGACGCACTCCGGCGGTCGCCGCGACCTTCTGGTCCCGCTCACCAAGGCCGGCCTCGCGGTCGGCGCCGACGGGATCATGGTCGAGGTGCACCCCAATCCCGCCGTCGCGCTGTCGGACCAGAAGCAGCAGCTCGACTTCGACGACTTCGACGCCTACCTCGAAGCGACCGGCTACGCGAAGAAGCTCAGCCCCGAACGCCACGAGGTGTACGGCTTCTGAGCCGGCTGTCGCGCGGTCGGGCCGGTGCCCGCCGCACCACGGAGATTTCGTGTTCGACGACCTTCTGAACTTCGTCTTCCGCGCGGCCGACGTTCGGCCCGAGTTCACCAAGGCCCGCTGTCTGGCGGTGCGCCAGTCGCCCGCCGCCTGCACGCGTTGCGCCGACGTCTGTCCGCACGATGCCGTCACGGTGCGCGGCCGTGGGGTCGAGATCGACGACGTCGACTGCAGCGGATGCGGACTGTGCGTGCAGGCGTGCCCCTCGCAAGCGCTCGAGCCGAAGCTGCGCCTGTCCGCGGGCCGCCCCGCGAAGTGCTCGCGCGTGAGCGGCGACGCCCAGACCGTGCACTGCCTGGCCCGACTCCGGCCCACCGACCTGCACACGCTGCTGCGCGGACGGACGTCGGTCGTGCTGGCGCACGGCGACTGCGCAGGCTGCGACGTCGGTGGGCAGGCGGCGCTGGACGCGATCCACGCCGTCGCCGAGCGGTCCCGGGAGCTGCTGGCGCTGCGGGGCGCCGACCGAGAGATCCGCGTCGAGCGGCGCGACGCCCTCGACGACGAGGACACCGCCGAGGCGATCGATCGCAGGACGCTGCTGCGCGGCGGCTGGCGGAGCTTGGCGACCAGCGCGTCCGACGCGCTGGCGCCCCTCGATCCGGGCGACGACGACGGCGAGATGCCGAGCGAGGCGGCGAGGACCTGGCGGGCGCTCGCCCTGGCGGCGCCCCCGCCCGAGCAGCCGGTGCCGTGGCCCCTCCCGCTCGTCAGCGACGCCTGCATCCTCTGCCCGATCTGCACGCGGGTGTGTCCGACCGACGCGTTCTCGCGGGCGTACGACGACGACGGCGGCGGAGCCCTGCTGCTCGAGCCGTCGCAGTGCATCGGCTGCGACGCCTGCGTGTCGGCCTGTCCCGTGAAGGCGATCACGATGGAGCGGACGCCGACCTGGAGCGACGCCTCGTCCGGATCGCGCGAGGTCTACCGGCGGCCGGGACGCCCTGCGGACGACGGCACGGTCGCGCGCTGAGCCCGCCGTCGCCCGCAATCGCGACCGTACTCCACGACCCCCGAGGCCGCACGCCGATACACTCAGGGCATGACGACCGTCGACGACTGGGTTCACGAAGCCGTTGAGGCGGCGGGGCCGCGGGGCGCCAGCGTGCGCGACGTCCAACGCTGGGTCGACGAGGCCCGTGGCGAGGAGCTCGCCGTCGACACGATCGAGGCCTCCATCGCCGCCCTGGTGCGACAGGAGCGTATCGAGCCGGTGGGCGAGGGCCGGTGGGCCGTCCGAAAGAAGACCGGCAAGGCCGACGCCCTCAAGCGCCTGTTCGGCGAATGACGGCGCCCGCCGCGCCCTCCCGAGAGGATTCCGACGCATGAACCCCACCACCCCCGAAGCCAAGACCTCCCGCGAGCTCCAGGACTTCTACGAGATCGACGCCCTCCACACGCCCGAGGAGCGCATGATCCGCGACAGCGTGCGCGAGTTCGTGCGATCCGAGCTTCTCCCCCACGTGGGCGAGTGGTGGCGCGAGGGCCTGTTCCCCGACCACCTTCCGCGGGCGTTCGGCGAGATGGGCATGCTCGGCGTCGCCCTTCCCGAGCGCTACGGCGGCGCGGGGGCGTCGTACACCGCCTACGGCCTGCTGAACCGTGAGATCGAGTACGCCGACAGCGGCCTGCGGAGCTTCGTCAGCGTCCAGTCCAGCCTGGTGATGTGGCCCATCCACGAGTACGGCTCCGACGCGATGAAGGAGGCCTGGCTGCCGCGACTGGCCTCGGGCGAGGCGGTCGGCTGCTTCGGTCTCACGGAGCCCGACGCCGGCAGCGACCCCGGCGCCATGACGACACGCTGCCGCAAGGTGGGCGACGAATGGATCGTCCGCGGCGTGAAGCGCTGGATCACCAGCGGCACGCGCGCCGACGTCGCGATCGTCTGGGCCCGTGACGACGACTCGGGTCGCGTGCTCGGGTTCCTCGTCGAGACCGACCGCGAGGGCTTCTCGGCCGAGGACATCAAGACGAAGGCGTCGATGCGCGCCTCGGTCACGAGCGAGCTGCACCTCGACGAGGTCGCCGTTCCGGACGCGAACCGCCTGAACGTCGTCGGCCTCCGGGGGGCGCTGTCGTGCCTGAACCAGGCGCGCTTCGGTATCGCGTTCGGCGTGCTGGGCGCCGGGTTCGCGACCTTCGAGGAGTCCGTGCGCTACCTGGAGGAGCGGCCGTCGTTCGGGGTGCCCCTGACCGGCAAGCAGATCGTGCAATCCAAGCTCGCCGACATGCTGGGCGAGCTCACGAAGGGCAGCCTGCTGGCCTACCAGCTGGGCCGCCTGAAGGAGGCGGGCAAGGACACGCCGGCGCGCGTGAGCCTCGCCAAGCGCGACAACGTTCGCGCCGCGCTCGGCGTCGCTCGCGCGGCGCGCGACCTGCTCGGAGGCAACGGCATCACCACCGAGTACGCCGCGATCCGGCACATGCTCAATCTCGAGACGGTGTCGACCTACGAGGGGACGGACACGGTCCACACCCTGATCCTGGGGCGCGAGATCACGGGCCGCGCCGCGTTCTGAGCCGGCCGTCGACGCGCGTGCTCCTCGCCGCTCAGCGAAGCGTGACGGCGGCGAGCACGGTGAGCGCCAGGCCCAGCCCGGCGCGCGCCAAATGGTTGCGGACGACCACGCGGCCCAGCACGTGGCGCGCGTTCCACAGCGACGCCGCCGATGCCGTCGCGGAGCCGGCCGCGAGCAGGATCCACGTCTCGGGCAGGCGGTAGGCGGCGGCGACGCCGCCGACCGTGAGCAGCGCCGCGGACGCCATGAAGGCGAACGCGAGCGCTCGCCGCCGACGCACCACCGTCCACGCGCCGAAGGTCGAGACGACGGCGTAGCCAAGCGACGCGATCAGAATCAGCCAGCCCATCGCTCAGGACGCCCGCTCCTCGTCGTCCGAAGGGAGCCCGTCCGCCTCCGAAGGGGGCGCGGACGCAGCCGTGCCGACCGGAACGGCGACGGGCGGAACGGCGCCGGCTGGAAGCTCGACGGTGTCGAACGGCCGGCGCACGAGGGCTCGCGCCCGGCGTGCGAGCCACGCGTCCGCGCCCGAGTCGGGGTCGACGACCATGCGCACCCGCGCGATCCCGGGTCGGCGCGCGAAGAGCCGCACCGCGCCCAGCGCCTCCGCGTCGCTGGGCGCCAGCTTGTCGTCCACCCGCCAGCCTTCGCTCCGAAGCGCGGCCGGATCGAGCCGATGCGCCGAGACGAGATGCTCTCCCGTCGCCTCGAGCCGGCCGCGCAGCGCCTCGTCCAGGTGCCACGGCTGGCCGACGAGCGCGACCGTCGACGTCACGGAAGGCGTTCTGGCGGCCGGGACGCCCGGGGCGCGGGGCGTCCTGAGATCGGCGCGATGCGTCTGCCACAGCCGCGGCACCGTTCCCGGCGACGGCGACACGGTCGAGAGGATCGAGATCGCCAGGCTCTCGATGCCGGGCGACGACAGGTCCGCGGGAACCGCCAGGAGCGGCGGCAGCCCTGGCACCGCGTGCGCGAGCGCCCCGGGGAAGTCCGCGACGAACGGATCCTGCGCGCTGCCCCGCGCGCCGTCGTAGCCGAAGTTGGGGTGGGGCACGATCAGCCGCTCGCATCCCGACAGCGCGATCGCCTCGGCGGCGGCCGCTCGGAACGCCCGCCCCGACACGGCGCCCAGGCGCGGGTCGTCGGACGCCTGCTCCAGGCGCGCCGGGTCCGGCGCGACGATCTCGGCGCCGGCCGCATGGAGCAGGCGGCTCCAGAACGGACCCCAACGATCCCAGAGAAGACGGGTGACGAAACCGATGCGCATGGCGCGGCAGTCTAGCACGCCGCTCCCAGGACCCGCTTCGCGTCCGATCAGGCGGACGCGACCAGCGAGCGCGGGCGCGCCAGCCGCCCCAACAACGCCTCCGCGAGGGTGCGCGCCGCCTCCTTGTCGAGGAACTGGTTGCCGTTGCCGCACTTCGGCGACAGCACGCAGCGCGGGCAGCCGGTCTTGCACGGACAGGCCTCGAGCCGCTCGCGCGCGGCGTCGAGCCAGCGCAAGGCGACGTGCGCCCCGGCCGCGGCGTACCCGACGCCGCCGGGAGCTCCGTCGTACACGAACAGCGTCGGTTGTCCCAGCTCCGGATGGAACGGATACGACACGCCCCCCACGTCGGCCCGCTCGCACAGCACGAACGCGGGGAGCAGCCCGATGAGGGCGTGCTCCAGCGCGTGCATGCCGGAGGCGAACAGCGCGGTGGCGACCGACCCCGAGCGTGCCTCTTCGGCCATCACGAACCAGGCCGCCTGGGTCTCGTACGACTCGGGCGGCAGGTCCAGGATCCGCTCCTCGAGGATCGCACCGGTCCGGTAGCGCTTCCTGACGTAGCTCGACACCTCGTGCACGACGCGTACGCGTCCCACCGACACGCCCGGGCGCAGCCCGAGCTCCGCGGCCAGCCGCAGGTCGCCCTCGGCGCCGGCCTCGAGCACCTCGACCCGGGTCTCGCCCCGAATCTGCGTGTACCAGTCCTCGATGTGCGGCAGCAGGGTCGCCCGACGCGCCTCGAGGTCCAGCTCCACGACGAGGTACGGATCGCCCCGGTGGAGGTGCACTGCGCCGACGTGGAGCTCCCGGACCGCCCGCGCGACGTCCACGTCGCCCAGCGAGCGGCCCTCGGCGGCCTCCACGAGTCGCACGCGCCCCACCCCGCCGCCGCGCAGCGACACCCGCCGGTGCGGGAAGCGGCCGCTCGGATGCCAGCGCTCGTGCACGCGCCTGAGCCCAGGCACGTCGTCCAGGTCCAAGCCGGGCGCGAGCCACCGCTCGCTCGCGGCGAGCGGCAGCTCGGCCGCGGCGCACGGCAGATGCGCGGCGTGGATGACGTCGTTGTGGCCGTCGGCGACCGCCGCCTCGACCGCCCCCTCGAGGATCTGCTCGGGGTGGCGCAGGTAGTGGTCGTCCAGAGGATCGTCGCCCGGGACCATCACCGTGAGCGCGCGCGCTCCACTGCGCCCCGCCCTGCCCGCCCGCTGCCAGAACGACATCGACGAGCCCGGATAGCCGACCATCGTCACCGCGTCCACGCCGCCGACGTCGACGCCGAGCTCCAGCGCGCTCGTCGCCGCCAGCACCGTGATCCTTCCCTCGCCGAAGTCGTGCTCGATCCGGCGCCGCTCGGCGGCGTCGTAGCCGGCCCGGTACGCGTCCACCCGCCACGCCTCGGCCTCGCCCAGCCGTGCGCAGGCGTAGCGGGCCAGCAGCTCCGCCGACCGGCGCGAGTTGCAGAAGAACAGGCTCTTGACGTCGGCCCGCGCGAACGCGACCGCGAGGTCGGCCGCCTCCGCCACCGGATTGCGGCGCCGAGCCGCGTCGCCGCTCCGGGCGGGAGGCTCCCAGAACACCACCTCCCTGGCCCCGTGCGGCGCCGCGTCGTCGTCCACCGCCACCGCGGTGCGGCCGGTCAGCGCCTCGAACAGCCCGTCCGGGTTCGCGATCGTGGCGCTGGCCGCCACGACTCTGGGGGCGGCGCCGTAGTGCTCCGCGATTCGCAGCAGCCGCCGGAGCACGTTCGCCACGTGACTTCCCAGCACGCCGCGGTAGGCGTGGAGCTCGTCGATCACGATCACCTCGAGGCGCGCCAGGAACGACGCCCAGGAGGCGTGAAACGGCAGGATGCCGAGGTGCAGCATGTCGGGATTCGTCACCACGACGGCGGCCTGCTCGCGGCGTGCCCGACGCTGGGCACGCGGCGTGTCGCCGTCGTACGTCGTGTACCGCTCCTCGGCGGCCACCTGGCCCAGCGCGCCGGCCAGCGAGCGGAGCGACCGCAGCTGATCGCCGGCCAGCGCCTTCGTCGGGAACAGCATCAGCGCCGTCCGACCCTCGCCGGCCGCCTGGAGCACGGGCAGCTGGTAGACGAGCGACTTGCCCGAGGCCGTCGGGGTGGCCAGCACCACGTCCCGACCGTCCGCGAGGTGGCCCCAGGCGGTCGCCTGGTGCCGCCACGGCCGCACGCCCAGTCGTTCGACCAGGGGCGCCCACGGTCCGCGTACCTGGCCCGCCGGGTCGCCACCGCGGGGCGGCACGAAGGCGTGAACGGCGATCCGTCCGCGTCCCTCGTCGAGCTCCCGCAGCCAGCCGTGGAAGCTGTCGTAGCCGGCCGGCGGTCCAGGCTGGCGGAGAGGGGTGGATCCCGGCATGCCGGACGCTACCCCGGCGGGCGCCCGACGGCCGTCGTGGTAGGTTCACCGCGTCGCTGGAGGTCGTCGCTGTGCTCGCTGCGTTCGTGGTCGTTCTCTACGCCCTCGCCCTTCCCTACCTGGGCCTGATGGGGCTCGCGTTCGTGGGCCTGTTCGTCCGCGGCGAGGAGCGCCTGACGAGCCGCCGTCCCTCGGTCAGCGTGATCGTCCCCGCCCACGACGAGGAGCGCGATCTGGCGCCGACGTTGGCGTCGCTCTCCGCGCAGGACTATCCCGGCGACGCCGAGTTCGTGGTGGTCGACGATCGCTCCAGCGACGGCACGCCCGACGTGATCGCGGCCGCGGCCGCCCGCGATCCGCGGATCCGCGGCGTTCGCGTCGACGCGCCCGACCGCCGTCTCGCGCCCAAGGTGAACGCCGTGAACCACGGCATCGCCGCCTCGAGCGGCGAGATCATCGTGACCAGCGACGCCGACTGCCGCTACCCGGCGGGCTGGCTCGAGGGGATGATCGCGCACTTCGCACCGGGCGTGACGATGGTCGTCGGCTACGTCGAGACGACCCGCAGGGGCGGCGTGCATCGCTTCCTGCACCGCTTCGAGACGATCGACTGGCTGTCGCTGATGCTGGTCTCGCGCTCGCTCACGAGGTTCGGCTGGAAGTTCGCGTCGAGCGCGAACAATCAGGCGTACCGTCGCGACGCGTTCGAGGCGGCCGGTGGCTTCGGCGCGATCGGCCGGGCGCCCAGCGGCGACGAGGACCTGCTCACGCAGCGTCTCGGCCGGCTGCCGGGGAGTCGGATCGTGTTCGCGAGCCGCCCCGAGACGCGCGTGCTGACGCAGCCCGTGTCGGACTGGCGCGCGTTCTACCTGCAGCGCCGGCGCTGGGTGTCGCGCTATCACCATCCGATGCACTACCACCCGGGCTTCCTGGCTTCGATCGCCGTGCTGGGGTTCCAGTCCGTCGCGCTGTCGCTGGCCGTCGTCGCGACGCCGCTCGCGCCGGAGCTGGCACCGTGGGTGGCCGCGCTGTGGCTGGCGGAGATCGCGATCGAGGTGGGCGGCGTCGCGATCGGCGCGCGGCAGCTGGACCGCGACGATCTTGTGGGGCCGGGCCTGCTGGCGTGGGCGGTGCTCCACCCGTTCTTCATCGCGTCGATCGTCATCGGCTCGCTCCTGAAGAGCGGCGAGTGGAAGGCGGGCGCGGATCCGTACCGACGGCGCTGGCTCCAACGCCGCTGGCGCGCGTGGCGCCGACGCGTCCGGATCGGGCCCAAACGCGAGTCCTGAGCGCTGGCGGCCGGTGGTACAGTCGAGCGTTTCCGCGAGCGCAGCGCGCGTTCTCTTGGCATCCCCACTTCACCCGGAGGTCCGAATGAAGGTCTTCATCCTCGGCGGCGACGGTTTCTGCGGCTGGCCCACCAGCCTGCACCTCAGCAACCTCGGGCACGACGTCACCATCATCGACAACCTCAGCCGCCGCAACATCGACAACGAGCTCGAAGCCGGCAGCCTCACCCCCATCCAGTACATGGGCACCCGCCAGAAGGCGTGGAAAGAGGTCAGCGGCCACGACATCCGCTTCGAGCGGCTCGACGTCGCCAAGAACTACCACCGGCTCCTCACGCTGATACAGGACGAGAAACCCGACGCCATCGTCCACTTCGCCGAACAGCGCGCCGCGCCCTACTCCATGAAATCCAGCGCCCACAAGCGCTACACCGTCGACAACAACCTCAACGCCACCCACAACGTGCTCGCCGCCATCGTCGAATCGGGCCTCGACGTCCACCTCGCCCACCTCGGCACCATGGGCGTCTACGGCTACGGCACCGCCGGCATGAAGATCCCAGAAGGCTACCTCCCCATCGAACTCACCACCGACGACGGCACCACCGTCCGCCAAGAGATCCTCTACCCCGCCAACCCCGGCTCGATCTACCACATGACCAAGACCCAAGACCAACTGTTCTTCGCGTACTACGCCAAGAACGACCACCTCCGCATCACCGACCTCCACCAAGGCATCGTCTGGGGCACCCACACCCCCGAGACCGACCAGGACGAACGCCTCGTCAACCGCTTCGACTACGACGGCGACTACGGCACCGTCCTCAACCGCTTCCTCATGCAAGCCGCCGTCGGCTACCCCCTCACCGTCCACGGCACCGGCGGACAGACCCGCGCCTTCATCCACATCCGCGACACCGTCCGCTGCATCCAGATCGCCCTCGAAAACCCGCCCGAAAAAGGCGAACGCGTCAAGATCCTCAACCAGATGACCGAAACCCACCGCGTCCGCGACCTCGCCAAGATCGTCGCCGACATCGCGGACGCCGAGATCGCCTACGTCGACAACCCCAGGAACGAAGACCCCGAGAACGAGCTCCACGTCCAGAACGACCTGTTCCTCGACCTCGGCCTCGAGCCCACCACCCTCGAAGCCGGCCTCCTCGAAGAGGTCACCAGCGTCGCCCGCAAATACGCCCACCGCGCCGACCGCGCCAAGATCCCCGCCACCGCCACCTGGACCGAACGCCAGAAGCCCGGCGTGCCGCCAGGCGACGACTGAGGCGATCCCGGAGGCCAGCCGCGTGCGTATCGCGCTCTTCACCGAGACGTTCCTGCCGAAGATCGACGGCGTGGTCACCCGCGTCGTGCGAAGCCTCGAGAAGCTGAGCGAGCTCGGCCACGAGGCGCTGATCTTCGCGCCGGGGAAGCCTCCGCCCGAGGCCGCCGGTCACCGCGTGGTGCGCGTTCCCAGCGTCCCGTTCTGGCCGTGGTACCCCGAGCTGTTCCTGGGCCTGCCCCGGCCGCGCATCGGCCGCGAAATCGACGCGTTCGAGCCCCACGTCGTGCACGTGGTCAACCCGGTCGTGCTGGGCCTATGGGGCACGCTCGTCGCGCGCCAGCGGGGGCTTCCGCTGCTGGCCAGCTACCACACGGACATCACGCA
>Ga0102943_1002267_pt1 | contig 11377 bp, 9 predicted proteins | sample SalPonC_black_MG_FD_78174 | JGI IMG/M metagenome (GOLD analysis project Ga0102943, IMG submission 78174) | Salt pond soil microbial communities from South San Francisco under conditions of wetland restoration - Salt Pond MetaG... | ecosystem: Environmental > Aquatic > Marine > Intertidal zone >...
ATGTCAATGAACCGCATTTCTTTGTCGACGAACAACGCTCCGGTCCTTATCGCTTCTGGCACCACCAGCACCACTTCGAGCCCTTGACCTCCGGGGTCAGAATGACCGATCTGGTCCACTACCAGCTGCCTTGCGGCTGGCCTGGGCACCTGCTGTTCGGCGGCATTGTGGCCGACCGTCTGCAGCGGATCTTCGCTTACCGCAGCGAGGTCTTGTCCCGCCTGTTCGACTGAGTCGGAAAGCCGAGGCCCTGCCGCAGGCTTTCTGCTCGAACTCCGTCCAAAGTGTCGCCGAATTAGGTCTTTGCAAAGCCGAAGCGATGGGTTAGTCTTTCAAATTGACCTTCTCCCGGCTGGGGCAAAGATCACTTTGCATTTGCGGAGCCCTCATGGCGACCCAGGACATCCTCCAGTTTATTTTCTCCGGCCTGACCAATGGCGCCATCTATGCCCTGATCGCGCTCGGCTTCTGCGTCGTGCACAACACCATGGGGATCGTCAACTTCGTGCAGGTCGATTTCGTGTCCCTCGGCGGCATGCTCATGTTTTCAGCGCTGTTTGCCGTCGGTCTGCCGATGGTCCCCGGCCTGCTCCTGGCCGTGGCGGGAGTGGCCCTGGTGGCGATGCTGGTGGAGCGCTTCGGTCTGCGCCCGGCCCGTTCCAGCCACGAACTGGTCCTGATCTTCATGACCGTCGGTCTTTCGATTGTTTTGCGCGGGGCAATGAAGCTGATCTGGGGCAAGAACCGGATGGCGGTGCCGCCGTTGACGCCGGACGAACCGGTGCGCATCCTGGGCGCCTCGGTTCTGCCGCAGGCGCTTTGGATTCTGGGGCTGTCGATGGTCGCCATTGCCCTGCTCAACTGGTTTTTCTACCGGACGTCGCTCGGTCTCTCGATGCGGGCCGTCGCCAGCAACCCGACTGCGGCCGCCGTAGTCGGCATTGCGGGCGGCCGCGTCCGGCTGACCAGCTTCGCTCTGGCGGGCGCCCTGGGCGGACTGGCCGGGGTCCTGGTGACGCCGATCACCACCCTCAGCTATGATGTCGGCGTGCTGCTCGGCCTGAAGGGCTTTGCCGGAGCGATTTTGGGCGGGTTCGGTTCTTTCCCGGGCGCGGTCATCGGGGGCCTGGGGCTGGGCCTTCTGGAATCCCTGGCGGCCGGCTATCTGTCGAGTGCCTACAAGGACGTGCTGGCCTTCGTGGTGCTGCTGCTGGTGCTTTGTCTCCGGCCGAAAGGCCTGCTGGGCAAATAGGTTTTGCCACCGCCAGCCAGAGGCGCTTTCAGGCAGGACATCCGGTCGCCGGGAAAAGCAAAGCTTTAAAATCGCTGTGATCGATTAAAAAAGACAAGATTCTTTTTTCAACAAGGAGTACGACAAACATTTCGATGCCACGGAATTTATGGTGTCCTGGTGACAAATCAATATGAAGCATATTAAACAAACGCAATTACTGATGGGCAACGAGGCGATCGGGCAGGCCCTGATCGAGGCCGGCTGTCAAGTCGCGGCCGCCTATCCGGGCACGCCTTCCACGGAAGTACTGCAGGCGGTCATCGACCGGCAGGACCAGGCCGGCGATCCGCTGCACGTGGAATGGTCGCTCAATGAAAAAATTGCCTTCGAAGTGGCCCTGGCGGCCAGCTATGCGGGCAAGCGCTCGGCGGCGGTCATGAAACAGGTCGGCCTGAACGTGGCTTGCGACCCTTTCATGCGCACTGCCTATCTGGGCGTCAAGGGCGGCATGGTCACGGTCGTCGCCGATGATCCGGGGCCGCACAGTTCCCAAACCGAGCAGGACAGCCGGTTGTTCTGCCTGCAGGCGAGGGTGCCGGTGCTCGACCCGGCCAGTCCGGCCGAAGCCGGGGCCATGGTCGCCACAGCCTACAGCTTGTCGGAAAAATACGAGATGAATATCGTGCTGCGGCCGACCACCCGCATCTGTCATTCGCGGCAGAATGTTCTGGCCGGCGAGGCGGTTGCCCTGGGCCGACCAGCGCATTTCGAAAAAGACCCGACCCGCTGGGCGGCCACTCCGCCGTTTCTGCCGGCGCTGCACCGCAAGCTTAACGACAAACTGGCAAAGATCTCCCGGGAAGCGGACCTGCAGCCGCACCTGCAGAGGGGCGACGGCAGCCAGCCGCGCCGGGCGCTGGTCGCCTCGGGGATCGTCTACGGCCACCTGGCCGACCTGCTCGAAGAACTCGGTCTGAGCGGTGTCTGCGACCTGTACCAGGTGACCATGCCCTATCCGCTGAGTCCGGAATTCATCGATCGGCTGCATCATGACTATGAGCAAATCCTGGTCCTCGAGGAAACCTGTCCGGTCATTGAACTGCAGTTGGCGCATCCGGGTGTGGCCGGCCGGCAGAGTGGCGCGGTGCCACGCGAGGGCGAACTGAACCCCGATGTGGTCTGCGGCATCCTGACCGATTTCCTCGGCCTCGACATCGCCTGCACAGCCGGCCCGGAACGGCGCGGGCAGCGGCCGTCCCTCTGCCCCGGCTGTCCGCACCGCGCCAGCTTCTACAGCATCAAGAAATGCTTCCCGAACGGGATTTTCCCCTCCGACATCGGCTGCTACACCCTCGGCATCAATCTGGGCGCGGTGCATACGGTGCACTGCATGGGAGCCTGCATCAGCCAGGGCGCCGGCTTCTACCAGGCTTACGCCCAGGACGGCGATTTTCCGACCGTTGTCGTCACCATCGGTGACTCGACCTTTTTCCATGCCGGCATTCCGGCCCTGATCAATGCCGTGGTGCAGCAGGCGCGGATCATCGTGGTCATTCTCGACAATGCCACCACCGCCATGACCGGCGGGCAGCCGGTTCCGCACATGGGCGTGGCTGCGGGGGGCAAACCGACCCGGGCGGTGGCGATCGAGCCGCTGGTCCTGGCCAGCGGGGTCGATTTTCTGGAAGTCTGCGACCCCTACGACCGGCAGACCTTCGAGCAGCTTCTGCGGCGGGCCGATCAGCATATCCGGGATCCTGAAGGCGGGGTCGCGGTGCTGATCTCACGTCACGGCTGCATGATGGAGCGCGGTGTTCTGGCCGCCCAGCAATCCTGGAAGATAGCCATCACCAGCCAATGCATCAGTTGCGGTCAATGCGTGAACGCCTTCGAATGCCCGGCCCTGCACATGGATGAAGCCAGCGGCAAAGCCGTGGTGGATCGGGACCGTTGTGTCGGCTGCGGGACCTGTATTCCGGTCTGCCCGGTGGATGCCATCGTCAAGGAGCCCAGCTCATGAAGCAGCAGATCTTTGTCAGCGGCATTGGCGGCCAGGGGGTTCTGTTCCTCACCAGGGTGATCGCCCAGGCGGCAGTCGCCGGGGGGCTGCCGGTGCTGACCGCCGAGACCCATGGCATGGCTCAGCGCGGCGGCACGGTGCTGTCTACCATCAAGGTCGGCGATTTTGCCAGTCCCCTGATCCGCTCGGGGCAGGCCGATGTCGGCCTTTTGCTTTGGGATGCCAATCTGGTCGTTCATGAAGGCTTGCTCAAGCCTGGTGGGGGGTTGCTGATCAACACCGCCGGCGCCTGCAAGGGCTTGTGCATCGACGCGGTCGGGCTGGCGCGGGAACTCGGCAATCCGGTGCTCGCCAATCTGGTGCTGCTCGGGCTGGCTGTCCGGCATGACGTGCTTTTCTGCAATCTCGAGGCCTGCCGGGATGCGATTCGCCTGCTGGCGCCGGAGAAGTTTTTGGACCAGAACCTCGCAGCCTTTGCCCTCGGCCTCAAATCCTGAGCAGAGGCAACTGACCGCAATTGGCCTGGAAGCCCTGATTGTTTGAGGCAATGACCGCGAAACAGAAAATCCTTTATTTCATCTCACTGCATCGCACCGGACTGGCCGTAATCGCGCTGACCCTGGGGATTGCTTTTTATCCTCTGGTGCAGGACAATCCCTATACCCTCGGCCTGTCCAATCTGATCGCTATCTATGTCATCATCGTTCTCGGTCTCAATCTGTTTATCGGTTTCGCCGGCCAGATTTCCCTGGGCCATGCGGCCTTTTTCGCGCTCGGGGCCTATGGTTCGGCAATCGGCACGGTGACCTTCGGGTTGCCGGCCTGGCCGACCATGGCCGGGATGGCCATGCTGGTCGGTCTGGTTGCTCTGGCGGTCGGCCTGCCGGTGCTGCGTCTGTCAGGCCACTATCTCGCCATGGCGACCCTGGGTTTCAGTTTCGTCGTTCACACCGTTTTGCTGCAATGGGATGAAGTCACCGGCGGACCGAGCGGTTTTGCCGGGATCGCACCGCTGGCTATCGGCGGTTTCAGCTTCGATAATGAAGTTCGCCTGCATTACTTGATCTGGGGTTTCGCTCTGGCCTGCCTGCTGCTCTGCCTGAACCTGGTCCGCAGCGGGGTAGGGCGGGGACTGGCGGCGCTGGCCGGCGATGAGACAGCGGCCGCCGCACTTGGCGTCAATACCCGCCGGGCCAAGATCAAGGTGTTCGTGCTCTCCGCGGTGCTGGCCTCTCTGGCCGGCAGCCTCTATACCCACTGCTACCAGTTCATCAGCCCCGACACCTTCGACATTTTTGCCTCCACGGACCTGGCCATCATGGTTGTGATCGGCGGCATGGGCTCAATCTGGGGCTCATTGGTCGGAGCCGGCCTGATCACCCTGCTGCCGGAGTGGATGGATGTGTTCGAAACCTACAAGGATTTCGTGCATGGCGGCATCCTGATTCTGGTCCTGATGTTCCTGCCGCAGGGACTGATTACGGGATTGGTCGAAACGGTGCGGATCCGTTTGGCCCTGCGGAGGCGCAACGATGCTGCAGCTTGAGGACCTCAGCAAGCACTTCGGCGGGCTGCCGGCCCTGGATGCGGTCAGTTTCAGTGTGCCGCGCGGAGCGATCACGGCCCTGATCGGGCCGAACGGCGCCGGCAAGAGCACTTTGATCAACTGCCTGACCGGGGTCCTGCCTGCCGACCGTGGCGCGGCATTCTTTCTTGGCGAAAACCTGGTCGGCCTGCCCGCCCATACGATTGCCTGTCGTGGTATTGCCCGCACCTTCCAGAATTTGAAAATTTTTCCGCGCTTGTCGGTTCTCGACAATGTCCTGACCGGCTTGACCTGCGAAGGCGGCCGCTCGATGGTTATGGCGATGCTCCGGCTACCCGCCCTTCGCCACCGGGAACGGCAGCTCAAACTGCGCGCCCTGGAAGCGCTCGATCGCTACAGTCTTGCCGACAAGGCCGCTTGGCCGGCCGGCGTACTCGCCTACGGCGACAAGAAGCGGCTGGAGTTGGCACGGGCCACAGTCAGCCGCCCCGCATTGATCCTGCTCGATGAGCCGGTGGCCGGTTTGAACGCCGCAGAGACAGCGGCGGTCGGCGAACAGCTGCAGCGCCTGCGGCTGGCCGGACAAACCTTGCTGCTGGTCGAGCATGACATGGAACTGGTCATGGCGATTGCCGATCAGGTTGTGGTTCTGGACAGCGGCCGCTGCATCGCCGTCGGGACTCCCGCCGAAGTCCAGCGCAACCCGCTGGTTCTTGAAGCCTACCTGGGACGCATGGAGGCCACCGCCTGATGCTCGCGATCGAATCACTCAGTGCCGACTATGGTGCGGCTCGGGCTCTGTTCGATGTCAGTTTGAAAGTGGCGGCCGGAGAGACCGTGGCCCTGGTCGGAGCCAACGGTGCCGGCAAGACCACCCTGCTCAAATCCGTCATGGGTCTGGTCAAGCCGAGCGGCGGCAGGATTCTGCTGGACAACCGGACAACGACCGGCCATTCGCCGGCGCGCATGGTCAGGCAGGGCCTGGCCCTGTCACCGGAGGGGCGGGAGGTGTTCAGTCACCTTTCCGTGGCGGAAAATCTGATACTCGGCAGCATCCCGCTGCGGTTGTCCCGCAGGGACCAGGGTCAGCGGATGGCCGATATCTATGCGCGATTCCCGAAGCTGGAAGAGCGCAAAGAGCAGCTGGCGGGAACCCTGTCCGGCGGCGAGCAGCAGATGCTGGCCATGGGCCGGGCATTGATGGCCCGGCCGCGGCTGCTGCTGCTCGATGAACCAAGCCTCGGCCTGGCGCCGCTGATCACCGACGAGATTTTCGCGATTATCCAGCAGCTGGCTCGAGCCGGCACCACCATTCTGCTGGTTGAACAGAACGCCGCCCGCGCCCTGTCGGTTTCCGACCGGGCCTATCTGCTGGCCAACGGCCGCATTGTCGAACAGGGCAAAAGCAATGAGTTGCTCAATGATCCCCGGTTGCGGGCCGCATTTCTGGGGTCGGCGAGTCATAACAGTGCGGCAGCCAGTCGTCTTGGCGCCGCCGGTCTGACCAATATCCGTCTGGAGAAACCCGCCATGCAGGAACAGAATTTCATGCCCGCCTTCCAAAACGCAGAGGAACTGAAAACCCACCAGCTCGAAGGTCTGCAGTGGACCCTGCGGCATGTCTGGGAAGGGTCGAGCTTTTACCGCCAAAAGCTGGAGGCGGCCGGATTGACGCCGGACTCGATCCGTTCCCTGGCCGACCTGCGGCAGCTGCCGTTTACGACGACCGACGACCTGCGCGACGGTTACCCTTTCCCGCTGCGGGCGGTGCCCTTTGAGCAGGTGACCCGGATTCATGCTTCATCCGGAACCACCGGTCGTCGCAAGGTCTTGAGTTATACGCAAAAGGATATCGACGACTGGACCCATTTTTTTGCCCGCTGCTACCAGATGGCCGGAGTCACGCCCCTGGACCGGGTGCAGATCGCAGTCGGCTACGGCATCTGGACGGCCGGTGCCGGTTTCCAGAACGGCTGTGAAAAGCTGGGGGCGATGGCGGTCCCGGTCGGACCGGGCAATATCGATCTGCAGATCCAGTGTCTGCTAGATTTTCAGTCGACCGTGTTCTGCTCGACGGCTTCCATGGCGCTGTTGATGGCGGAGGAAATTCACCATCGCGGCATCGCCGACAAGATTGCCGTCAGGAAGGTGATATACGGATCCGAGCGCTCCTCGGTGTCGATGCGCAAAAAGATTTCCGAATTGTTCGGCGGGGCCGAACTGTTTGATATTACCGGGCTGACCGAACTCTATGGTCCCGGGACCGGCATCGAGTGTCCCGAACATGACTGCATCCATTACTGGGGTGATTATTACTGCCTGGAGATCATCGACCCCGAGACGCTCCAGCCGCTGCCGGACGGGGAGTGGGGGGAGATGGTAATCACTACCCTCTGCAAGGAAGGCTCACCGCTGCTACGCTACCGGACCCGCGACATCACCCGTATCCTGCCCGGCCCCTGCCAATGCGGCAGTATCCTGCCGCGGCATTCCCGTATCCGGGGGCGCAGCGACGACACCATCAAGTTCCGCGGCGTCAACATCTATCCGTCCAGCATCGACACCATCCTTTCGGCGGTGCCGGGTCTGGGTTCGGAATATCAGATCCGCCTGACCCGCGAGGCAGCGACCGGGCGTGACCATATGCGGCTGGTGGTGGAGCGGGCCGAAGGCGTCCCGGCTTCCCGGGGGCCCGAACTGATGCATGAAGCCGGCCACCAGATCAAAAAGCAGCTGCTGGTCTCCGCCGAACTGGAGCTGGTCGATTACGGCAGCCTGCCTCGCTCCGAACGCAAAAGCCAGCGGGTTTTCGATTCCCGTCTTGAAGGTGAGATCGTGGAAGGCTGAAACCGGTGGCCTTCGGGATTAATTCTTTTGCAACGGCAGGTCTTAAGCGTAAAATGGCCAAGAACCAGGTTCCATTGAAAATGAGTTCGCAAAACCGATCTGCAGAGATGTTTTTTCTGCTTTTTAAATTCCGGGCGAATTTCCATGAAGGGAGCGAAGCGATGAAGAATTTTGTTGTGATGTTGTTGTTGAGCCTGATGGCAGTGCCGGCATTTGCCGCCGAACCCATCAAGATCGGGGCCTTTTTCGATCTCTCGGGGCGGGCCGCTTTTATCGGCACTCCGACCAAGCTGGTCGCGGAAATGGTCGTCGATAAAATCAACGCCGAAGGCGGCATCAACGGCCGCCCATTGGAGTTGGTGATCGGCGATACCGAGGCCAATCCGGCGAAGACCGTCAACCTGGCCAAGAAGTTCATCTATAAAGACGGGGTGACCGCCATCATCGGGCCGACCCTGACCGATACCGGCATGGCCGTCAAGCAAGTCGTCGATCAGGCCGGCATGCCGATTTTCATGACAGTCGGCGGAGACCCGGTCATTATGGGCGGTAAGTTCGGCTCTTACCACTGGGTGTTCAAATCCCCGCAGCGGTCCAGCACCGCCGTCGAGCGGCTGTTCATGTATCTCCAGGATAAGGGCCTGACCAGGGTGGCTCTGCTGGCGGCGGCTGACGGCTTCGGCAAGGACGGTTCCCGCTGGATGCAGAAACTGGCACCGGAGTATGGCATCGACATTGTCATCGAGGAATCCTTCGGCACCCGCGACACCGATATGACGGCCCAGTTGACCAATGCCAAGAATGCCGATCCGCAGGCCCTGATCGCCTGGACCATTGGCCCGGCAGGATCGATCATCGCCAAGAATAAAGCCCAACTCGGCATCGACCTGCCGTTGTTCCAGTGTCATGGCCTGCCCGACCCGAAGTACATCGAACTGGCCGGCAAGGCCGCCGAAGGCGACCGCATGCCGGCCACCAAGCTGATGGTCGCCGATGAACTGCCGGATGCCGACCCCCAGAAGGCGGTAATCCAGGATTTCATCCGTCTGTACAGTGAAAAATACAACTACGACGAACAGTTTCCAATCAACACCCATTCCGGATATGCCTGGGATGCGATTACGATCGTCGCCGAGGCCATGAAGAAGGTGGGAACCGAACCGGAAGCCTTGCGCCAGGCGATTGAAAACACGAGGGGCTACGTGGGGATTTCAGGGATCTACAATATCACCGCCGAGGATCACAACGGTCTGGGGGTGGATTCGATGGTCATTGTCGAGGTCAAGGATGGTAAATTTGTGATGGCACACTAAAACCCCGCACGAGATTAACCCCGGCAGGGTGCCAAATAACATGAATGAGAAGGGCCGGCGGCAAGCGCCGGCCCTTCCTTTTTCCTGCAGTCCGAGCTTGCTTACCGGACCGGGTCGTGCTTACTGGCCTTCGCCTGCGCCGGCATCGGGATTGAACTCATAGCCGCAGGCAGGGCACTTGACTTTGCCGCCGCCGCCACTGGTCGTGGCACATGCGGTCAAAGAAAGAGCCAGAAGAACGGTCGAGAGCAGAATCAGCATTTTTTTCATGGTTGCACTCCTTGAAAAGTTGTTCATTTCCCCATTTCGCATTTGCCTAACCATAACACAGACTTGACTAGGTGCAAACTTTTTTTGCAAATGATTATTTACCTTGAATGTTAAAGGCGCAAGAGTGCCGACTGCAACTCGATTTACGGGCCGCCATTGCCCTGAAAATTACACAACTTTTACGTGCCGACCTCCCAAAAGCACCCATAATGGAAGGCCAACCTGAATTGCACCTTCCAGCTTTTTACGATCAGCGAGGAACCTATGCCCAGCACCCTGGAGACGGTCCGTTACAGTCCCGGTGAAGAAATCGCCAACAGCATAACACATGGCGTGGGACTGCTTTTGTCAATCGCCGGCCTGGTCGTTCTGGCCGTCTGCGCCAGCTTGTTCGGCAACGCCTGGCATCTGGCCAGCTGCACGATTTTCGGCAGTTCCCTGGTCCTGCTGTATGCGGCCTCCACCCTTTATCACAGCATTCAGCAGCCGCAGACCAAACGCATTTTGCGGATTCTGGATCATTCGGCGATTTTTCTGCTGATCGCCGGCACCTATACGCCCTTCGTCCTGGTCAGTCTGCGGGGTGCCTGGGGCTGGGCGTTGTTCGGCGTCGTCTGGGGACTGGCCGCGCTCGGTATCCTTTTCCAAACCACTCTGCTGCGCCAGTGGGCGCTTGTTTCCGCCCTGCTTTACATCGGCATGGGCTGGGTGGTGGTGGTGGCGGCCAAACCGCTGTTGAATGCCATTGATGCGGGCGGACTGCTCTTGTTGCTGGGCGGCGGTATCGCCTATACTTCAGGGGTCGGGTTTTACCTGAGGCGCAGCCTGCGCTATCATCATGCCATCTGGCACGTGTTTGTGCTGGTCGGCAGTGCCCTGCATTTTTTTGCCGTTCTGTATTACGTGATTCCCCCGGCTCCTTGAGGCTTCTGTGCAAATCGACGGCATCTCTTGGACTGGCCGGGAAAAGCCAGGGCGGAGTGGCACACAAAATTGCATGAGACGTTCGTCACGGAGAGTTCAAGTCATGCGTCCATGTTTTGCTGCGGCCCGGCTGCTCTTTCCTGAACGGTCATGCCATCCTGGAATGATTTCCCTGCAGGCCATGGGAGGCGCAAGCTATGAGCGTGGATCTGTCGTTCCATAATCTGTCTCCGACCTTTGCCGGGGGACTGATCGACGACCCTTTGCTGTTGGTTCGGGTCGTTCCCAGCGGGCGTTTCCTGATGTTCGACTGCGGTCAGGTCCACCATCTCGCCAACCGGATCTTCAGCCGGCTGGATGCCCTGTTTATCAGTCATGCCCATATGGACCACTGGATGGGAATCGATACGGTGATTCGCTGCGTGCATGCCGCACCAAGAACCATCGATCTGTTCGGGCCGCCGGGATTGGCTGACAAGCTGGAGAGCAAACTGGCCGGCTACGACTGGAACCTGGCGGAAGACTATTGGGCGAGTTTCCGCGTCCATGAAGTTTTCCCGGACCATATCTGCTGCGACCGGTTTTGCGGTCCGGAGGGTTTTCGGCGCCTGGCCCAGGGTGCAAGGCCCCATGGCCGGCAGCGGCCGATTTGCCGAACACCTCAGTTCGAGGTCCTGGCGGCGACTTGCCAGCACCGGGTCGCCAGCCTGGCGTTTCGGATCAACGACCGGCCCGGTTTCCTGATCGATAAAGAAAAGCTGGCCGCTCTCGATCTGGTCCCCGGTCCCTGGATCGGCGACTTGAAGGGCCGGGTCCTGCGCGATGAAGGTCTGGACGCCGGCCTGACCGTTTGCCGGCGCGGCCCGGATGGGACCGATAGGGAGGTCTGGATCCAGGATGTACCGGCCCTGCTCAGGCAGATTGAACGTCCGCAGCGGCCGGCCGCCATCGGCTATGTCAGCGATGTCGGCTTTACCGACGCCAACCGGGCCACGATCGTCGATCTCATGGCAGGGGTTGACCTGCTGGTATGCGAATGCACTTTTCTGCAAGATGGCCGGCAGCGGGCCCGCAATTCACATCACCTCTGCACCGACGACGTCAACTGGCTGCTCAGGGAATTGCGCCCGCGCTTTTTCCTGCCGATGCATCTTTCCAAAACCTACAGCCGGCGCAGCGCCGAACTCTACCAGGAGCTTGTGCCGCCAGAGGGTACGCAGTTA
>Ga0102943_1002268_pt1 | contig 11376 bp, 9 predicted proteins | sample SalPonC_black_MG_FD_78174 | JGI IMG/M metagenome (GOLD analysis project Ga0102943, IMG submission 78174) | Salt pond soil microbial communities from South San Francisco under conditions of wetland restoration - Salt Pond MetaG... | ecosystem: Environmental > Aquatic > Marine > Intertidal zone >...
GTTTTTTGCCGCCGGGGTTTCGACCATGGTCCTGTTCGCATTCGTCGACCCGATCGACCTGGCGTTGATCAGCTTCCCGGACCTGGAAATCTCGCGCCAGGCCGGGCATACCGTGGCATTCCTCGGTTTCTGGCTGGGCTATGCCTCGGCCTGTACCTTCACCTGGCTGCTGCTGCGCCCGCGGTCGCGATTCAACCATGGTCGACAGGTCGCGGAAAAGAACCGCGGAGGGATGCCGCCGCAATGAGTCCGGCCAGAAAGGCGAAAAGCAGTTGCACGAAGAGCACGAAGAAAGGCACGAAGAACACGAAGGAAAGCAGGGCGAAACAAAACCCTGAACCCATGTTGAAACTGGCTGAGAGGAAACGCGGGATTCTTCACGCTATCTTCGTTCCCGGTTTTTTCTTCGCATTCTTCGTGCCCAGCTTCGTGCTCTTCGTGTCCAGCTTTTGATTTTGACCACCTCGATGTGAGTACATCTTTCGAAAGTTCCTATACCCAGGCAGCTGAATGACCGACACTTCTCAATCCGCCAGCGAGCAGGAAATCAAGCTCTACGTCAAGGCGCCCAAGGTTTATCCGCGCGAAACCGACGGGCGGTTTTCGCGCCTGCGCGTGCTGGCCGGCTGGGTCCTGCTGGGGCTGTTCTACCTGCTGCCGTGGATCAACCTCGACGGCCAGCAGATCGTGCTGTTCGATCTGCCGGCGCGCAAGTTTCACGTGTTCGGGCTGGTTTTCTGGCCGCAGGACTTCGTCATGCTCGCGCTGCTGCTGGCGATTGCGGCGATCTCGCTTTTCTTCTTCACCGCACTGGCAGGGCGCCTGTGGTGCGGTTACGCCTGTCCGCAGACCGTCTGGACCGAAGTGTTCTTGTGGATGGAACGCTTTGCCGAGGGCACGCGCAACAAGCGCATGCGCCTGGACAAGGGGCCCTGGACGGCCGAGAAGTTCCGCAAGAAAGGTCTCAAGCAGTTTCTCTTCATCACGTTCTCGCTGTGGACCGGCATCACCTTCGTTGGTTTCTTTACGCCGATACGCGAACTGGTTCCGGCGCTGTTTTCGCTGCAGGCCGGCGGCTGGGAAGTGTTCTGGACCTTTTTCTACGGTTTTGCGACCTACGGCAATGCCGGCTATCTCCGGGAACAGGTCTGCAAGTACATGTGCCCGTATGCGCGCTTCCAGTCAGCGATGTTCGACGACGACACGCTGGTGATTTCCTACGACGAAAAGCGCGGTGAGCCGCGCGGCAAGCGCAAGCGCGACGCCGACAAGGAAGAGCTGGGCCTGGGTGACTGCATCGACTGCTACGGCTGCGTCCAGGTATGTCCGACCGGCATCGACATTCGCGACGGCCTTCAGATCGAGTGCATCGCCTGTGCCGCCTGCATCGACGTCTGCGACGAGGTCATGGACAAGATGGGCTACCCGCGCGGCCTGATCCGGTATTCCACCGAGAACGCCATGGTCGGCAGGAAGTCGCGCATTCTCAGGCCGCGAATCTTCATCTATCTCGGCGTGCTGCTGGCGCTGATCGCGCTTTTCGCCGTGATCCTGACCGGACGCGAAATGGTCGATTTCGACGTGCTGCGCGACAGAACCGCGTTGTACCGAATGGCCGGCGACGGGATCGAGAACCCCTTCCAGTTGAAGATAACCAATCGCACCGAACAGCCCGTCACGTTGTCGGTGCGCGCCACCGGCATCGAGGGTCTGGCCGTGGTCTCGCCGGACCCGGGCTTTGAAGTGCCGCCGGACGAGGTCAGCAATCGCGCAATGACGCTGGCCGTGCCGCGCGACGTGATCGGACCGGGTATGCACGAAGTCGAGATTTCCTTGTCCAATGAACAGACCGGAGAGGTGCTGACGCGGACCGAAACCCGGTTCTACGTGCCGCCGGAAGGCAGATGATGGATTCTTCGAACCCATCGGTTTCCGGAAACCGGAAACCGCCGCTTTTCCCGACCAAACGACCAAACGACGACCCAACATGGAACAACTAGACAACACCCCCTGGTACCGCCAGTTCTGGCCGTGGTTCATCCTGGCGATATTGAGCTGGGGCGTGGTTTCGGCCACCATTACGCTGACGATGGCCCTCAGGAATCCGCCGCACATGATGACGGGGGATTACGCCAGGCTCGGCAAGGCGCTGGTCGACACGCACTTGCGCGCCGATCGTGCCGAGGCGCTCGGTCTGGCAGGGACGGTTGTGGCGGAACGCGACGAGTGGCTGCTGCGCCTCGATGTCACCGACTTGCCGGAGCAGCAACTCATCCTGCTTGTTCAGCATCCGACCGATTCGGCCCGCGACCGCCAGGTCGTGCTCAACCGCAGTGGGCCCGGCGAGTATCGTGCCGCCGCCACCGAAATTCCTCCACGCGGAAGGCTGATCGTTTCCGACCTGGAGCAGACATGGTGGATATCATCCAGCTTCAGCCGGGACGAGTCGGGGCTGGCGGCGGACTTGAAACCGGAGAGACTTTGATGAAAACAACGGTTTCGGGTTTCCGGTTTCAGGTTTCCGGAAAAGCGGAAACAAGACCCGTGCGTCCGTCAAAACAGCGGGCTCGCTTCTCGGCCTGTCAGGCTTTCCACCGACTACCGGAAACCGGAAACCCAATCGTTTGAAACCGAGCCGCCCTTGAACGACCATCGCGGAAATCCCTGCTTCCACTGCGGCGAGCCCGTGCCGCCGGGGACGGATCTCGCCGTCGAGATCGGCGGCGAGCGCCGGCCGATGTGCTGCGCCGGCTGCCGTGCGGTGGCCACGCTGATTCATTCCTCGGGACTGGACCGCTACTACGATTTTCGCGATGCGCTGCCCGAGCGGCCGGACGCGATCGAGGCCGAACCGGGGCGTTTCGCGGCCTGGGATCGCGAAGCGGTGCTCGATTTTCATGCCAGGCCCGCAAGCGATGCCGGGGACGATAATCGGGGCCGCAGTCGGCAAAGCATCGTGCTGGTCCTGGAAAATGTGCACTGTGCCGCCTGTGCGTGGCTGATTCATCGCTACCTTCGACAGTTCGCGGGCGTTTCCGAGACTCGGCTGGACGTGGGCGACGGCCGGCTGCATCTGAAGTTCGCACCCGACCAGACGCCGCTTTCGGCGCTGGCCGCGGCGCTGGAGCGCATCGGGTACCCGCCGCACCTGGACACGCCGGATTCAGGTATCGACCGCGACCGGAACGAGCGCCGGCGGATGCTGCGCTACCTGATCGTCGCGGCGCTGGGCATGATGCAGGTCATGAGCTATGCGCTGGCCAAGTACATCGCCGGGGGTTCGCCCGAGGCTGCCGGCGGCATGGACCCCGAGACCGAGGACTTCTTCAGGTTGATCAGCATGCTGGTTGCGGTGCCGGTGGCGCTGTATGCGGGTCAGCCGTTCTACCGTTCTGCGGCCAACCACCTGCGCCAGCGCCACCTGGGCCTGGACGTGCCGGTGGCGGCTGCAATCCTGCTGGCGCTTTTTTCCAGCGTGCTGATCACGCTGTTCGGCCAGGGTGAGGTCTACTTCGATTCGGTCGTGATGTTCGTTTTCTTCCTGCTTCTTGGGCGCTTCGCGGTGATGCTTGCGCGCCAGCAGTCCGGCGCCGTCCACAGCGCGCTGGCCCGGGCGCTGCCCAGCCAGGCGCGCCGGCTGACGACGACGGGCAGCGAAGCGGTCGGACTGGTCGAACTGCAGGTCGGCGATCGCGTCATCGTGGCCGACGGCGACGTGGTTCCGGCCGACGGGGTCGTGATCGAGGGCGACGGTTCGGTGGATGAATCGCTGCTTTCCGGCGAATCGGAGCCGCGTCCGCGGGCGGCCGGCGACGCGGTGCTCGCCGGCAGCCTCGTCACCGGCGGCTCGCTGCAGCTTCGAATCGAAAAACTCGGCAGCGGCACGGTGCTTTCCGGCATTGTCGAATTGCTCGGCGAGGCCCGTCGACGCCGGCCGCGCCTGGCCCGGCTTGCCGATACCGTCGCGGCCTGGTTCATTGCGTTGATCCTGATCTCGACCGGCCTGGCGGCCATCTACTGGTGGCAGACCGACCCGGGCAGCGTCATTCCGGTGGTGCTGGCCATGCTGGTCGTCGCTTGCCCGTGCGCACTGGCCCTGGGCACACCCACGGCGCTGGCTTCGGCCACCCGGGGCCTGGCGCTGGAAGGCGTGCTGACGGCCAACCCCGACGCCCTGGAAGCGTTGCCGGGCATCACCCATGTGGTGCTCGACAAGACCGGTACGCTGACCGAGCCCGGCGCGCGCCTGGTCGAAGTGCGGCCGGGTACGGGCCTGGGGCGTGATGAAATCCTGCAGCTGGCCGGCGCGCTCGAGCGGGTCAGCAATCACCCGATCGCGCGTGCGCTTGCGCCGTTCGATTGCGGCCGGCCGGTGGCGCAAGCGGAGAATGTCGCGGGTGCCGGTGTCATGGGCGTGATCGACGGTCGGAAATACTGGCTGGGCCGCGCCGACTGGGTATCCGGGCGGGCCGGCGGTCGGTGGTCGGAGCCCGGTGAGGGCATCTGGCTGGCATTGCTGGCCGAAGGCGCCGACGAACCCGCATGGCTGCGCGTGGAGGCCAGGCTCCGGATCGGTACGCAAGCGCTGATCGAGCGCCTGAAGGATTCGGGCATCCGGGTGGTTCTGGCCTCGGGCGATCGTGAGGTCAACGTGGCCCCGGTCGCCGCCGCCCTGGACATTCAGGCGTTCCACGCGGCCATGCGACCGGAAGACAAGCTGGCGCTGGTCGAGCGATTGCAGGGGCAGGGCGCCAGGGTCGCGATGGTCGGCGACGGCATCAACGACGCCCCGGTGCTGGCCGGCGCCGATATCTCGATTGCACTCGCCGAGGGTGCCGCCATTGCCCGCACCCAGGCCGACCTGGTGGCCACGGGCAGGGACCTGAATCCGTTGATCGCAGTGTTCGACCAGGCGCCCCGGGTGCGTAGAATCATTCGCCAGAATCTGGTCTGGGCGCTGACATACAACCTCGGCGCGTTGCCGCTGGCGGCCGCCGGCCTGGTGCCGCCGTGGGCTGCGGCCATCGGCATGTCCGCCAGTTCGATCGCGGTGGTGCTCAACGCCCGCCGGCTGGGCAGGACCCGTGATCGCAGGCCGGCGGGTACTCGAGCCGCGCCGCGCACCGCGCTGGAAACCGCATGAAGATCATCTACGTTCTCATCCCGTTGTCGCTGATGCTGCTGAGCCTGGCCGTCTGGGCGTTCTTCTGGGCCGTCAGGAACGACCAGTTCGACGACCTGGACACCCCGGCGCTCGACATCCTCGACGACGACGAGGAGCCCGGCGGGGAGATTGAAAACCGTGAATAGCCCCCGTAGGAGCTTGCCCTGCAAGCGATCTGACCATGGTGCATGCTACCGGACCGATCGCTTGCAGGGCAAGCTCCTACGCGGGTTCTGTCCGGTGCAGTCGGGTGAAGTCCGATGACCCCCGCCGCCGCTCTCCTCACCGGCCTGCTCGCCGGCCTGTTCGGATCCACGCATTGCGTGGCGATGTGCGGCGGGATCATGGCGGTATTACATGGCCAGGTGCCGCGCGGCCGCGACCGGCTGGCCGCCGGGTTCCATGCGGGCCGGCTGACCAGCTACCTGCTGCTGGGACTGGCCCTGACCGCGCTGGGCATGTTGCCCGAGCGCCTGCTGCCGGCCGCCGCGGCGCCGGTGATGCGCATCGCGCTGGGCGCATTGCTGATCCTGATTGCCGTTTATATCGGATTGCCCGGTCGCGTTCGGGATGCATTCGGCGAGTTGGCTCAGCCGATCACGCGGCGCGTGATGCCGTTGTTCAACCGATTGCTGCCGGCCGATAGCTGGGAAAAGGCGATCGGCCTGGGGCTGCTCTGGGGTCTGTTGCCATGCGGCCTGCTTTACAGCGTGCTGGCGGCGGCCTGGCTGCTGGCCGATCCGGTCCCGACCATTGCAATGGTGCTGGGCTTCGGCCTCGGTACCCTGCCGCTGCTGCTCGGCGGCGGCCTGGCGCTGGCCCGGATGCGAAGTCGCATCCGGGCGCCGTGGCTGCGCGGCACGGCGGCCGGCGTGGTGGCCTTGACCGGTCTCCTGGTGGCCGCCGGCCCCTGGATCGCGCACCGCTTCGGCCACTCGGCGGTGCAGTTCCTGGTCGACTGCGTTTCGCCCTGAGCCTTGCGAATGACAACCAATCAAAATTGATGCGAGTCAAAAGCGGATTCGGCCGCGCGCCGTATGCTTTGCGCTACGAGAATACGCGCAGTGAAAAGACCATGCAGGCAGCCATGCGACCCAAATTCGATGCCGACCTGATCGCCAAGTACGGCGGTGCGGGTCCGCGCTACACGTCCTATCCCACGGCTGTTCAGTTCAGCGACGAATTCGGCGCGAAGGCCTGGCTGTCGGCGCTCAAGGACAGCAACAAGCTGCCGATACCGGCCGACCTTTCGCTGTACGTGCACGTGCCGTTTTGTTCCAGCCCCTGTTTTTACTGCGGTTGCAACAGGATCATTACCCGTTCGGTCACTGCCGGCCAGGAGTTCCTGGTGGATCTCGAGCGCGAGCTCGATCTGACCGCGCCGCACATCGATCACGACCGGAAAGTGCGCCAGGTCCACTTGGGCGGCGGCACGCCCACCTTCCTGTCGACCGACCAGATTCATCAGTTGCTTCGGCTTCTGCGCACCCGTTTCCAGTTCGACGAAAAGGCTGAAATCGGGCTGGAAGTCGATCCGCGCTCGGTTGAGCCCGCCGATATTCGCAGGCTGCGGGAAATCGGCTTCAATCGCATTTCGATCGGCGTCCAGGATCTCGACGAATCGGTGCAGGAAGCGGTCAACCGGGTTCACGACGAGACGCGCGTCGCCTCGATCGTCGGGGCCGCCCAGGCGGTCGGTTTCGAATCGGTCAGCATCGATCTGATCTACGGGCTGCCGCGACAGACCACCGAAGCCTTTGCACGCACCGTCGAGCGCATCATCGACATGAAGCCCGACCGGCTGTCGCTGTTCAACTACGCTCACATGCCGCACCTGTTCAAGGCCCAGCAGCGCATCAAGTCCGACGAACTGCCCGCGCCTCCGATCAAGCTCGCGATCTTCCGCAATACGCTGACCCGATTGCTCGATGCCGGCTACGAATTCATCGGCATGGATCACTTCGCGCTGCCCGGTGACGACCTGGCCCAGGCGCGCCGGAACGGCACCATGGTGCGCAATTTCCAGGGGTATTCGACCTGGGCCGGGCTGGATCTCCTGGCCTTCGGACCGAGCGCGATTTCCCAGGTGGGCGATGCATTCGCCCAGAACGAACGCAAGCTGCTTGACTGGCAGATCGCCGTGCGCGATGGCCGGCTGCCGGTGGCACGCGGACTGATGCGCACCACCGACGACCGTTTGCGGGCCGAAATCATCAGCACCGTGATGTGCAACGGCAAGCTCGATTATCGGCCCTTCGAGCGCGACTACGAATTTTCCTTCAAGACCTATTTCCGGACCGAGCTGGAGCGCCTGCAGCCGCTGGTCGAAGATGGATTGATGACCTGGACGGAACACGGGTTCGAGGTGACGGCCGAAGGTCTGCTGTTCGTCCGCGCCATCGCCATGGCCTTCGACGCCTATCTCAAGCGGGAGAACGATTCATCGTCTTCGCGGTTTTCGCGGATCGTTTGATTCGCGATTCTTGACCAGCAGTTCCGTTTTGCGCCGGTGTTTTTAGCGCGCCGGATTCGACCAATGCGACGTTTTTCTTGCTATTCTCTCTGCATTAGCAGACTTGAATCAAGGGAGACGCGCATCGTGAGCAAACCCATCTCGCTGACCGAAAAGGGCCAGGCAAGCGTTTCGTGCCGACAGTGCGGGTTGTTCGACCTGTGCTTCGCCCAGGAGGTCGCCGAATCGAGGCGCGACGAGCTCGATCGCATCATCAGGCGGCAGCGTCCGTTGCAGCGCGAGTCGCACCTGTTTCACGCCGGTCAGCAATTCCGCAGCGTCTGCGTTGTGCAGTCCGGCACCGTGAAAACCTACCAGCTCTCCAGCGAGGGCGACGAGATCGTGACCGGCTTTCACCTGCCCGGCGAGTTGATCGGCCTGGATGCCATCGGCAAGGGTCGCCACCCTGAGTTTGCCGTCGCGCTGGAAGACAGCCGGTTCTGCGATATCCCGTTTCGTGATTTCCAGAAGATTCTCGATGAAAGCCCAAGCCTTAATCAATTGATGCTCAAACTGCTGTCCGCCGACATGGCCGAGACCCGCGAATTGTTGCTGGTCGTAGGGCGCATGGATGCCCGCGCCCGGGTCGCGACCTTCCTGCTCAACATGTCGCGCAGGCTCAAGCGCCGCGGTGAGGACGGCGCCCGGTTCCGCTTGACCATGGACCGGCGCGACATTGCCAACTACCTCAGCCTGACCATCGAAACCGTCTCGCGCACGCTGAGCTGGATGCAGAAGGAAGAAATGCTGGCCGTGCGCGGCAAGCTGGTCCAGTTGCTGGACCAGGAGGGCCTGCTCGACACGGCCGGGCGCGAGCACGAGGATCTTTTGCTCCACACCGGCTGAAGCGTTCCCGGCACCGGACGCCGCGCGTCCGGTGTTTTTCAGCGATTTCCGGCGGCCTTCAGTCCGGCATGCGGGTCGAGTCGACCAGCTGACCGAAGAACAGCGCGTTGGCGAACAGCCGTTCGGTGCCCACCCAGTAGCCGCGGAACAGGTAATCGTCGGCAATTCGCACCACCAGTCCGCGTCCGTGACGGTCCGCTGCCAGCGCTGCGGTGCCCGCCAGTTTTTCCGAAACCGGTTCGGACAGGTAGCCCGCGACCAGTGGTTCGCCGGCGTAGCGCCCTGGCGTGGCATAGCGATTGCCCGTGGTTCGCAGCAGATGGGATCCCTGGCGAAAGACGGTGACCTGGTCCTCGTCGTAGCCGTATCCCAGCGGATGCGTGGTGTCCAGCGTCATGGCCAGCGCGCTGCCGCCGATCAGCGTGCGCGCGAAGTCGCTTTCGAAGTCGGCATAGCGCGCCGACTCGGCCGCGCCGGCCTCGGCGTCTGTGTCGGCGCCTGTCTCGGCTTCGGTGTCCGCCTCTTCGAAAGACCAGCCCAGGTCCAGCGATTCCACCCATTCGGCGCTGCCGCCCAGCGCCACCAGCTGACCGCCCTGTTCGACGAATCCGGTGAGCGTCGCTGCGAACGTGTCGCCGAGGCTGCCCCAGGCGCCGGGCGGCATGATGATGTGGGTGTAGTCGCCGAGATCCGACGGCAGCGCATCGGCGTCGATCCGCGTCAGCGGCTGGTCGAGAATCGTATCGAACCAGTGCCAGACGTACCCGGCGCCGTAGGAACTGACCGCGTCGCCCGTCAGCAGGATGGGCCTGGGGGCGTCCAGTACCGGAATGGAGGGGCTGCCGAGGTCGCTGCCTTCGCGCGCCAGACCGCTGCCGATGCCGGCGATTTCCACATCGTGGCGCTTGCCCAGTGCCGCAAGCGTTTCCTCGACGGGCGGCAGGTGATCGGGCTGGATGCCGTGGTGAACGACGATGCTGCCGCGGCCGAAGCGCCGGACCTCGTCGGTGCCGGTCAGTTCCAGCGGTGTTTCCGTTGCCTGTACCCGGTAGCCCTGCGCCAGCAGCGCGGCCAGCACGGCCGGTGCGCGGTGCTGCTGCCAGTCGATCACCCAGGCTGTGGCCGACGCATCCAGGCTCGGCGCCGGCACCTTCGGAAGGGTGTCGCCGGATAGACGCTCGCCGCGAGCCTGGAGCCGGGCGGCGCGCGCAAGCGGAAGCCCGAATGCGTGCTGCAGCGGCCAGGAAGACACGTCGTAGAAGGTCGCCATCGGCAGCTCGGTGGGCGTGGCGAAGATCGCCTCGATGAAGCGATACTGATCCTGCATCGCCGGAATCGCCCAGGCCTCTCCCGGACCGTATTCGCGGTCGTCTATCGTGACCGGTCCGGTCACCGCGTGAACCTCGATGCCGTGTCCCAGCAGGACTTCCAGCAGTCGCCGCGCGCGCATGGGATCGCCGCCGTCGCCGAGCAGCCAGCCGCCGCGGCCGGCGATTTCGCGGGCCTCGGTGAAGAAGTCGGCCTGGTGGGCGATCAGGTCCCCGGCGAGATCTCGACTGGCGTTGAGCGTGGATATGGATGTCCGAACCTGGTTGGCGACGGCGTCGGCAAAGGTCCGTTCGCCGAACGGCGTCTCCATCCGGTGGCCGCGCGACGAGCCCTGTTCGAACAGGATGCCGATGCCGCCGGTCAGGTCGGGGTAGGTCGAGCCCTTGCCCAGGTAGTAGTCGTCGAAGCTCTCGCGGCTGTAGTAAGGTTCGCCCGCCCGGTCGAGAATCTCGCCGTGGTATTCGGCGATCTTCCGGGTCAGTTCGAAAACCCGGGCCGGCGTGGCCGGATTGTTGCGCTCCGGGATGCCGGGCTGGAAAAAGTAGCTCGAGCTGCGACCCATCTCGTGCGCATCGGTCAGCACGTGCGGCCGCCACTTGCGGTAGTGCTCGATGCGCTGGCGCGAAACCGGGTGAGTCAGCGGCAGCCAGTCGCGGTTGAGATCGAACCAGTAATAGCTGGTGCGACCATAGGGCCAGCCTTCGCTGTGCTCGCGATCATTCGGGTCGGCCGACGGGTTGCGCCCCTTGTGCATGTTGACCCAGTGGGCAAAGCGGGCGCCGCCGTCGGGATTGATGATCGGCTCCATCACGATCACCATGTCGTCGAGCCAGGCGCGAACCTGCTCGTCGTTCGAATGCGCCAGGTACCAGGCCATGACGGCCGCGGCAGAGGCACCCGATGCTTCGTTGCCGTGCACCGAATAGCCCAACCAGACGACCGGCGGACCGTCGCCCTCGACGCTGGCGCGCTGCCGGTCGGCCCGGATTTCGTCGATCTGATCCAGGCGCTCCGGGTTGGCGAAGTACAGCAGGATCTGTTCCCGCCCGCCGTGGCTTCGGCCTATGGTCTCGATGCTGACCCGGTCCGATCCGGCCGCAAGCTCGCGGTAGAAGCCGAGCAGTTCGTGATGATAGGGGTGGCGCTCGCCCGGTTCGAATCCGAGCAGAGCCGCCGCTGACGGCGCGTCCGGCGCAATCTCGATCGAATCCGGCAGGCCGGGCGGCGCGGCGTTTCCGAATATCGGGACGAGCAAGCCGGTCAGAGCCAGAAGAAGTACATTCGCGAATCGCGTCATGATTGGGCCAAGCGTTGAGGGGCCTGATAGCATAACGGACCTGTTCAGGCAATTTGGCAACTGGTGTACCCCGTCGTTAATCCTGTAACATTCAGAGTGCGACTGAGTCGACAGTGCAAGGCGCGACCCGCAGTGAATGGCAAGCCCTTTACAAGGGTCGGAACGCCGCGATGTCGACTCAGACCCACGCCCGAAGGGCGAGCCCGAATGAAAGAACAATCGCGCTCA
>Ga0102943_1002270_pt1 | contig 11370 bp, 13 predicted proteins | sample SalPonC_black_MG_FD_78174 | JGI IMG/M metagenome (GOLD analysis project Ga0102943, IMG submission 78174) | Salt pond soil microbial communities from South San Francisco under conditions of wetland restoration - Salt Pond MetaG... | ecosystem: Environmental > Aquatic > Marine > Intertidal zone >...
AGGACACCCTGTGCTATACTTTCTTTTCTGGCGTCGGGTGACATCTGGAGGCCAGTCGTGGCGCATCCGGCTAAAAGGCAGAGTGAAAGTGCGAGTGCTATTAGTTTCATTTTTTTTGTGAACAGTATTATTCGTATATCTCTTCAGTATAAGTTTCAGTGTTTAAATAGCAATGTCCATTTGCCGAAAATCGGTTGGTAAATTCCCTAAGTGACTCGTGGATAATCGTAATAGACAAAAGTGTGAGGCGAAAAACGCGCTCGGACAAACTCGATATTTTGGGCGCATGAGCATAAAATATACCCGAACATACGCGCGTGTTCGTCCACTTTTTTACAATTTTTTTTATTTTGTTGATTTCGAACAGATACTTAGTCATGATTTTTGGTGAACATAATTTCACCAAACAAATGCTTACGTTTTATTTCAATCAATGGGAGGTTGCCTTGGCGAAGGAATCCCTGGCGGATAACTTGAAACGCTCCTACAAATATACAACCCTCGGATATTTGGGGTATTTGCAATGCCAAGGTGGCCTTGCATCTATTCACAATGCAAGGACTTGCACACGTGAGGTTATTCAGGAAGAGCAACCTGCTTCCTGGCAGGCACAACGCTGGAAAGACGCTCTCAATTGGTGGTTTAAAAAGCCCCGAGTAAGCGGCGGCACAACACAGCAACAGATAAGCATTCTCGATCAAACATGCGAAAAGACGCTGCCAATTTGTTGATGCAAGACAAAGCTACCCGGTAATTGGTTGGTTTAACAAAGCCCTCACCCTCATGCTCAATTGCTCGCATATACGTCTACACAATGTTGGGAGCATTGAATATGGTCACTTTTCCCGGCAGTGCTAACAGCTCTTTTTTTGCGTTTTTTGCCTGTTTTCGCGGCTGAAACAGCTTGTAAATGCTGCTGTTTTGCAGGTAGAACTGGGAGCCAAAATCGCCGCAAATACCTTCAATCATTTAAGACGCGCACACAACAAAACCTATCCATATCCATCTATTCGTCATTGCCTTCATGTCCAAACCTCAGCATAAAGGGAGTCATGTTGAACACACATCTACCGCGACGCTCGCTGCAACATCTGGCGGCCCACGAGCGCCCACAAGAACGTCTGGAAAAACAGGGGCCCAAAGCACTGTCCGACAGCGAACTGCTCGCCATGATTATCCGTAGCGGCAGCAAAGATCTTGATGTCCTCAGCCTTGCGACCGACATCATCAACGATGCAGGTTCACTCGCTGGCCTGCTCAATTGGTCGGTAGAGACCTTTTGCGAGAAAAGAGGCATTGGCAAAATAAAGGCCCTGCAGCTCATCACCATCATGGAGATTTCACGGCGCATCCTGCAACAGCGCACTGCCACCGATACCATTTTTGATACAGCGGCCAAGATTTACGCATTCGCCCTGCCCTATGCAACCGGATTGGAGGTCGAAAAGATGTGGGTGTTATCGCTGAACAATAAGAACCGCTTGCTCAAGTTTACGGAAATTACTTCGGGCATTGTCAATGCCAGCATTGTCCACGCCCGAGAAGTTTTTCGGCAGGCGATCAAGCATAATGCCTCTGCCATTGTTGCGATCCACAACCATCCAAGTGGGGATCCATCTCCCAGTCGACAAGACATTCAGGTCACGCGATCCTTGCGCGAAGCTGGTAAAACGCTGGGTATCGATTTCCTCGACCACATTATTGTCGGCTCGCGATCGTATGATCCGGAAGGTGACGGCTACTACAGCTTTCATGAGCGAGGGCTTTTGTGATTCTGTAAAAAAACGGCAGCTGAAGGTTGGTGCGCTGATTTGCCTGCGCCCTCAGTGCCCGTTCTTTACCGATACGTTATAGATACGTTATAAACGTATTAGCAGCGCATTAGGCAGTGTTGTGTTGCTGACCGTATGGAAGACTGCATTGTCAAAAACCAAAACAAGCTCGCTCATTTTCGTTTATGGTCTACGGCATTTCGCGAGCGAAAGCCCTACGAAAAAACACACACCTACTTTTGGATAAAGATCCGCTCAGGGCAGCGCGCCCACCTCCGGAGTTAAAGGTCTCGATGCAGGATTGACTATCCAACACGCCGCAAATTAAAGTCGTGATTTTCTATGAAAGTCGAAAAAACATTTGTTGTCGCAGCCTTGTACAAGTTTGTGCAGCTACCGGATTTCAGGGAGCTGAAGGACACGATCTACGCAGCGTGTATGCGTTACGAAATCAAAGGCACCCTGCTGCTCGCCAATGAGGGCATCAACGGTACGGTAGCCGGAACGCGACAGGGGATTGACCGTTTATTGGCTTACTTGCGGCAAGACGAACGGTTCAAGGATATGGATCACAAAGAATCCTTTGCAGACTTCACCCCGTTTCACCGCATGAAAGTGCGCCTGAAAAAAGAAATCGTCACACTCGGGATGCCACAGGTCGACCCCACCTGCAAGGTGGGTCAATATGTCGACGCCAAAGATTGGAACGCTCTCATCTCTGATCCAGAGGTGATCGTCATCGATACGCGCAATGATTATGAGATCGCCGTGGGCAAATTCAAAGGTGCAATCGATCCACGAACTGCTGATTTCAGGCACTTCCCAGACTATGTACAGGCACATCTGGCCGATAAGAAGGACCGTAAAATCGCGATGTATTGTACTGGCGGTATCCGTTGTGAAAAATCCACATCTTACCTGCTCGATCAAGGGTTTGACAATGTGTATCACCTTAAGGGGGGCATTCTAAAATACCTCGAAACCGTTCCTGAAGAAGAGAGCCTTTGGGAAGGAGAATGCTTCGTGTTCGACGACCGCGTGGCGGTCAATCATGCTCTTGAAAAAGGGGATTGGGAGCTTTGTTTCGGCTGCCAGTCACCGATTAATGGTGAGGACCGGGCGAGTGAGCACTATATCCACGGCATCCAGTGTCCCCATTGTTATGCTACTTTATCGAACGAGCGCCGAGCGGCTCTGCAACAAAGACAAAAACAAATGGAACTTGCCAAGGCACGCGGCGAAGCCCACATCGGCGACCCTCCGGGTCGCGCCTACCGTCCAGCCTGGTCAAAGTAACATCAGCACTGCGCAACCCATAAGCACACGGTTCTGCAAAGTGCCTTAAAATTAAGCAATCTTGCTGAAAACAAAGACTTTAAGTAAAATCGGTCTCGACCGATAACACCCTATACGTTTGTCTGTTTATTTCGTTTTTAACCTTGAACACACACTACCAGGACCTAAAGCAGCCCCGTCTTCTCATCGTAGATGACAATCCGTCGATACACGCAGACTTGAGCAAAGTGTTATCCGGCTCGAATGCAGAACAACAAGCGCTCGCCAATGAAGCTGCTGCATTATTTGGTGAAGAAAAGAAAAGCAGCGTTTACAGCCTGAATTTTACAGTGGATTCTGCGTATCAGGGACAAGAAGCCTTCGATTTAGTCAGTAGCGCTGTAGACGCCGGAAGGCGCTACGCTCTGGCTTTTGTGGATATACGTATGCCCCCCGGCTGGGATGGCATTGAGACCGTAGAACAGCTGTGGAAAATCGACCCCGCTTTGCATGTTATCGTGTGCACTGCATATTCTGATTACTCACTCGATGATATCATCGAAAAAATTGGTCTTAGTGACCGCATGGTCATATTAAAAAAACCGTTTGATAATGTCGAAGCACTGCAATTGGCCAACGCTCTTGCGCACAAATGGCACTTACAGGAAGAATCTCATGCAATGTATGACACGCTGCAACAACGCGCTGAGCAACATCAACTCAAACTCGAAAAAGCCCGCAAAAAAATCCGCGAACTCGAAGCAATTATCCAACGTGCGAATATCCAATAGTATATTCACCACCGATTCACACTACTATTTGCCGTCTCCAATCAACACATGCTTACCTACATTGTTGTATTTACTCATTTGAAAGAAAGGCAAATATGCACTACAATTCTGGTGTAAGTAAATCAATCACCTGGGCAATTGTTTACACTTTCATAGTGATGGCAAGTCTTGTGGCGGAAGCACCCAGACTGGCGGATATGAGTATCGAAGAACTGATGGAAATTTCAGTCACCTCTGTGGCGAAAAAAGAAACTTCGCTCATTGAATCCGCAGCGGCCATCACCGTTATTACCGCAGAAGACATACACCAAATTGGGGCTCAAAGTATTCCTGAAGCACTGCGCATTGTGCCCGGTATAAACGTCGCGCGCATCAATAGTTCCAACTGGGCGATCAGTGCGCGTGGATTTCAGGATCAGTTTGCTGACAAATTGCTGGTGTTGATGGATGGTCGAACCGTCTACACTCCTTTTTTCGCGGGTGTTTTCTGGGCTTACCAGGACGTTGCGCTGGAGGATTTAGATCGGATTGAAGTTATTCGCGGTCCCGGTGCTACTTTGTGGGGAGCCAATGCCATGAACGGGGTCATTAATATCATCTCGAAAAGTGCCAAAGACACCCAGGGAAGTATCCTGACAACAAGCATGAGCACCTTAGAGGACTACCAAGCGACTGGCCGCTACGGCGGCCACATCAACGATCACCTCTTTTATCGAGTATACATTAAACACCGAGAGAATGGCTCACTAGAGATCGCTCAAGGCAATGCGCCCGACGATTGGCGCAAGGCACAAACCGGTTTTCGGCTCGACTGGCACCCCACCGGCGATAAGGCCTTCACCTTTCAAGGAGACATATACATAGCTGAACAAGGCGGCCAGCTCTCAGAACCCAATATAGCGACACCTCCTTTTAATAATACGCTGACGACTCTGGACTACAATAGCTATGGGGGCAACCTGTTGGGAAGGTTTAAGTACCAAATATCTGCAACCGATAGCCTCACTTTGCAAAGCTACTATAATCGTGAATATCTCGACTTAAACCAGTTCGAACAAACTATCGATACCTTCGACATCGATACCACCTACCGCTTGCAAGTGAGTGAATCGAACGCAGTCGTTACCGGTATCGGCTATCGTCTGATATCCGATCAATTTGCCAACAGTCCATTGCTGGAGCTGGACCCCACACAGCGCACAAGTCACCTCTTCAGTATGTTTCTGCAAGATGAAATGACCTTCTTCCAAGATAAATGGAAACTCAGTCTAGGTTCGAAGTTTGAGCATAATGAACACACCGGTTTCGAAATCCAGCCCAGTGCGCAGGCTATCTGGCAAGTGACTGCAAAGCAAGCCCTGTGGGGTTCCATATCGAGAGCTGTGCACACTCCTGCCCGGGTAGAACGGGATTCAAGATTAAATCGCAGCGCATCGGACACGCCGCTTTCACCTTCACTGGTATCGATTGTAGGTTCTTCGAACGTCGACTCAGAGACATTAACGGCCTATCAAGTCGGTTATCGCAATCGTTTCAACACGCATCTATCTCTCGAACTGTCGGCCTTCTATAACCATTATTACGATTTGCAAACGACCCGCCAGGGTGCCCCTTTTGTGGAAAACCAAAATGGTATCACCCGCTTATTAATCCCACAATACAGAGAAAATACCGATGCCGGGCATGTGATGGGAGTCGAAGCGTCGCTTAACTGGAGCAGCTCGAACAACCTGCACTGGGCGTGCACCTATTCTTGGCTCGAAATGAAGGTGGGGTCTCCGGGAACCAATGACGCCAGCCCGCAACACCAGCTCAATCTGAGAAATCACTGGCAAGTAACCGACCAGTTTGCTGTCGATAATGTGTGCTACTATGTCGACCAGATATCCAATGCTGCCAGTGGGCTGAATGTTCCCGCATACATCCGCTGGGATCTGGGAGTCACCTGGAAAGCAACCGACTCGCTGCAATTGAGCCTCTGGGCACAAAATCTACTCGATGACCAACACCCGGAGTACACAAGCACACTATCCGCAAACGAATACGAAATACCTCGCAGCATCACCCTCAGCACTCGTTGGAAATTCTAAGTTGACCCAAACCTATTGTGAGCAACAGCCATACCAGCGCCCCTCTCAACTGCTTGCATAAACCCTTGTCGGTTTTGGGTCTGGCTTTGTGGATACTGTTGCCGACCAATCTTAACGCAACCGCAAAAGAATACCAGATCAAAGCAGCTTTCATTTACAACTTCACCAAGTTTGTGAAATGGCCAGAACCAGATTTTACAACATCGAACGCCCCCATTGTGATCGGCTACATAACCAACAATCCATTTGGGCCGGAACTCGAAAACACATTGCGCGGACGCACGTTACACAGCCGACCTTTTGTGTGTCGGCACATAGAAAATGCTTACGAAGCAAAACAAGTACACGTCCTGTTTATTTCGCTGGATAACCCCCATTACAATCAGGCCCTCTTGCAACAACTTGGGTCGGCTCCTGTATTGACCATCGCAGAAGACGAAGGCTTCGTCAAAAGCGGTGGCATGATCGAGTTCTTTCTCGAAAAAGGAAAAGTCAGATTCAATTTGAATATGCCAGCCGCAAAGAGAGCCGGACTGTCCATCAATGCCCGCCTTCAAGCTTTAGCCAGGAAACCGAATTAGATGAATCGAGTTAAACAGTATTTCCACAACTTACCCATTAAGCACAAACTAATCGTGCTGTCGGCACTATCCGGCGGCATCTCGGTGCTACTCGCTTGCTCCATTTTGCTGGTCAAGGAAATCACCAACATTCGCCAAAACCTGATTTTAGATCTCTCTGTGACTGCAGAAATTGTCGGCGCGAACAGCTCAGCTGCACTGATGTTTGGCGACCAGGATGTTGCGGCGGAAATCCTCAGTTCACTCCAGGCGCAACCGCAGATCAAACAGGCTTTCATATTCAATCAAGCGGGCGATATCTTTTGCCAGTACACGCAAAAAGGGGTGCCCAAAGCCGCCCAAATCAGTCCCCCTGAAGCATGGAAAAACGGCCCTGAATTCAGCGAACACCACCTTAATTACGCAATCCCGATTGTCCTTGATGGTGAAACCATCGGAACGTTATTTATTGTCTCAGACCTGCAGAAGTTAAATGCCGCGTTATTGGAACTCTCGTTAGTCACTCTCATTTCAGTCTTACTGGCCGTATTAATCGGAATTCTCATTGCATCGAGACTACAACGTCTTATTTCCAGACCCATAGCAGATTTAGCATCAGCTGCCCAAAAAGTGCGTGATGAGGATGATTACTCGGTGAGGGCCAAAATGGATACCAGAGATGAGCTCGGGCAACTCGTAGACGGCTTCAACAGTATGCTCGACCGCATAGAAGTCATCAATCAGGAGATCAGTCAAAGCAACCTGGAATTACAACAAGAGATCAAAGACCGGAAAGAAGCGGAGACCCAATTAAAAGCCACACACAAGCAGTTGTTAGAGACCTCTCGACTCGCAGGGATGGCCGAAGTGGCGACCGGCATGCTGCACAACGTCGGCAATACGCTAACCAGTGTGAATGTATCTGCCACGATCATTGCAGACAAACTGCGATCCTCAGGCACCCAGCATCTGGTAAAGCTCAATAGCCTGATTCAGGAGCACGCGACCGATCTCGCAACTTTTTTCAAGGAAGATCCCAAAGGGGAAAAAATCCCAGCCTTCCTCGACAACCTTACCCAGGTTCTTCAAAAAGAACAGAACCTCTATAAAGACGAAATTGAAAGCCTGCGGAAAAACGTTAACCACATCCGCGACATTATCGAAACGCAACAAAACTACAGCAAGGTAGTTGGCGTAAAAGAATTGGTGAGGTCGACAAATCTTATGGACAACGCTTTGTTTTTAAATGAAGCAAGTATTCTGCGGCATGATGTCCGCGTAAATAAAGACTACGATTTCCACGAGACCATCATTGTTGAGCGGCACAAAGTCCTGCAAATTTTGGTTAACCTCGTACGCAACGCCATTCAAGCAACCAGGCGCAATAAAGCACACGACCGCGAAATCGTTCTCTACGTGCAACGCCATGGCGATCGTATCATTGAGTTTCAGGTGACCGACAATGGCGTAGGTATTGCAAAAAAAAATTTAAAACGCATTTTTCAACATGGATTTACCACAAAAAAAACCGGGCACGGCTTTGGTCTCCACAGCAGCGCCTTATTCGCCAAAGAGATGGGAGGGCAACTCAGTGCGTACAGCGACGGCCTCGGCAAGGGCGCGAGTTTTGTTTTGCAGGTACCCCTCGAGACAGTCGAATCGGGCTTAACAGCAGACCGTTCTGAGGGTGCCTGATCGTTATCCATAAGTCACAAAAGTGTTTGCCAGGCATTCCCTGTAAATGAAGCAGTGTTCTGTTACTGACCGTCTATCTCCCCAAAGCCTCGAGGGCGAAGGTGGATGCGCTTTCTTTAGCTTTCCAGGTCTTACAAACGATCGGTGGGACGCCCGCTTACGGGTCGTCGCTGACGAAGGCACGTTGTGCCCGTAATCAGGCGATTGTATTTGCGAGGACCCATACACCGCACCAACAGCCGCTGACAGGCTTGCTCCGCGGCATTCCGCAAGCGGAAGCTCTACAAAATAAAGGCAAGATGGTGCAAGCCTTGATGAGACGAAAAGATAATGAGATGACAGGTAAAGGGTAGACACGAGTTTGCCTTCATCAGAAGTCCCAGTCCAAATCGATCTTGTGGGGTGTCGGCATAACACGAGAACCATGGAACCATGCATTTGATATTGTCATCCTTACGTTGCTCACCTACTTCTACACGCATGCTGTTCAAATCCGATAAACTGTTGTTACTCGCAGGGCCCTGCTCGCTTGAAAGTGAAACCACTTGCCTATCGGTTGCAGAAACGCTCCTCAACCTGCAAAAACGGCATCCAGATCTCAACATCATCTTCAAGGGATCGTTTGATAAAGCCAACCGCACCAGCCTCGATAGTCAGCGAGGCCCAGGCCTGGAAGCTGGCTTAGCATTATTGGCAATGGTGAAAGAGCGCTTTGGCTTTCCAGTGGTCACCGACATTCATTTACCCGACCAATGCGAAATCGTGGCACACACCTGCGATGTATTACAAATACCTGCATTCCTGTGCCGCCAAACAGACTTACTGTTTGCCGCTGCCAAAACCGGAAAAGTTGTAAATGTTAAAAAGGGCCAGTTTTTATCTCCGTATGAGATGGAGTTTATTGTCAATAAACTGGAGGGCAGTCAGTCAGCAGAGATTTGGCAAACCGAAAGAGGCACGCTATTTGGCTACCAGAATTTAGTGGTGGATATGCGTTCGTTTGCAATCATGCGTAAATTTGGGCACCCGACTATCTTTGACGCGACTCACAGTGTGCAACTCCCAGGCGCTGCAGGTGGCCAGTCAGGAGGACAGCGGGAATACGTCTCAACACTGGCTAAAGGTGCCCTCGCTGCTGGCGCAGATGGATTATTCATGGAGACCCATCCGGCTCCCAACAGAGCCATATCCGATAGACAAAGTCAAATACCACTGGAATCATTTCCAGAACTGATTGAGCAGTGCCTTAAAATTTGGCAGGCTACTCGCTGATGCGTTATGATTCGAGCTGGAATGCGCTGTTAAAACCTGGGGACAGTCAACTCTGGTTCGAGGACGTCAAGTCAATCAAAACAATCCCCTGCACTGCCGATTACTCCCCATCACTGGCTTGGTTATTAAGCGAAGTTTCTAGGTTGTGTTACCTGGATCCCCAGGCCCAACCCGCTCTTTTGACAGAGGCACTCGGTCGTGCGCATCTAGCATTGGTCGACAGTATGCAAACCGGTGCACTCAAATGTTTATTGCTCGAATCCCAAAACCCCACACAACACCGCTTCAAAATTCTGGCGTTTCGGGGTACGAGTGACATTGAAAATTGGCTGACCAACTTGCAGGTCCTCACCACTCGCTGGGACACCCCTACCGCCGCCACCCACCGTGGTTTCACAGCTGCGTTCTTTAAGCTATGGGTCAAAATACAGCCGCGATTGCACACCTCAACGGCTGCTTACTATTACACCGGCCATAGCCTGGGAGCGGCACTCGCTACACTTGCGGCGGCACAACATCCACCCACCGCACTCTATACCTATGGTTCGCCAAGAGTCGGCAACCACGCGTTCGCAGAGTCGGTGACCCAAGCCGCACCCGTATTTAGAATCGTCAACCACTGTGATCTGGTACCGTCTCTCCCTTGGGCGCATACCCTGTCACCGTTTGCGCATACCGGAGAATGCCATTACTTGGATCACACACAGAAACGCCGCATCAATCCCAATAATATGGACATTTTTTGGACCCAGCTAAAACGGAATGCCCAATGGCACGAGGTGTTTAACTACAAGAAGATGGCAGCCCCGGTAAAAGCACTCTCAGACCACAGTCCGATCAACTACAGCTACGCACTCGCAAATGAGTTGAACGAGCAATAAGGGCGAGCGAACGCTCACCTTAGCGTTGGCGCAACTTCGCCAGCAAGCGCAGCATCTCGATGTAGAGCCAAATCAATGTCACCATCAATCCAAAGGCTGCATACCACTCCATATACTTTGGTGCCTGCGTCTCAGCGCCTTTTTCAATGAAATCAAAATCCAGCACCAAATTTAAAGCTGCCACAATAACGATCACCGCGCTCACAGCAATACCGACAGGACCACTGTCATGAATAAAGGGCATGCTGATGCCGAAAAAACCTAAGATAAAGTTAGCGGCATATACCAGTGCTATAGCACCCGTCGCGGCAACGACACCGAGCCTGAAATTTTCCGTAACCCGGATCAGACCCGATTTATACGCTGCCAGCAGCGCGAACAGCACGCCGAAGGTCAATCCCGCTGCCTGAATCACGATGCCGGGAAATTGCGACTCAAAAATAGCCGATAATGCACCGATGACCAACCCTTGCAAAACCGCGTACACGGGTGCGGTGATGCCAGCCCACTGCTTTTTAAACACAGTGATCAGCGCGGTGATCAACCCGCCAATGACTCCCAGCAGAAGCAACATTTGGATACGCGCTGGATCGACTCCAGCAAAGAATTGGTTCCACACCCAACAGGCTGGAAATAACAGTAACGCCAGCAGCAAAATGGATTTGTTGACCGTTCCCTGCAGGGTCATTACCTGCGATGACGGTTCGACGTGTGCTAACCTTTTGAAGGTGTTGTCATTAAGCGTGGGATTGCCTGTTCTCATAACGGTTTTCTGATTGTTCTAAACGCAAATGAAAAACGATTTTCCAACATTAAGCAATTAGAAACGCGTAGTCGCCAGTGCGCGGGGTGCCACAACAACCAGGAACCAACAGATTCGTCCAGATGTCCACTCCCTCATTCAATTTTGTCGCTATTTTCTATACCCTCTCCAGGCGATCGCCCTGCAGATTTAACACGCGCGCCTCTGTGTATTCACCAGCGCGATGAATCCGACAAGTCTTATGGCACAACCGTATTGGCAACCCCATCAT
>Ga0102943_1002271_pt1 | contig 11368 bp, 10 predicted proteins | sample SalPonC_black_MG_FD_78174 | JGI IMG/M metagenome (GOLD analysis project Ga0102943, IMG submission 78174) | Salt pond soil microbial communities from South San Francisco under conditions of wetland restoration - Salt Pond MetaG... | ecosystem: Environmental > Aquatic > Marine > Intertidal zone >...
AAAAAGTTGGATATAGAGACGCAAGAGAACCTCACTGAATTTATGATGCAGCTTGAAAAGGAGAATGCATAATTGATCACACCTCTTAAGAAATTGTTTAAAAGCCTATAACAGGCACTTTACTCTTCTGTATACCTATTGTTGACCTGCTTAAAATTGCCCTTCTCGATCTGAACAAATAGGTTTTTGAGCAACTCAGGAGCAAAATAGAAAAGCTTCTGAAGTCAGAACCCCAAAATTAAAAACAAGAGCGACATGAATAAATTAAAAAATTCTCTTCTACTGACTATAGCTTTCATTGTTATTGCACCTCTTTCAATCGCAGCACAAAATAGTAATATATCATTCTCGAAAGCTGCCGATAGTGATCAACTCCAGTGGGGAAATTGTCCCGATTTTATGCCGGAGAGTTGTGAAATCGCAGTACTTCAGGGAGATCCTACGAAGCCGAATGCTGACGTGTTTTTTAAAATGCAGGGAAATTCAAGTGTCCCGAATCATTGGCATCATTCAGCTGAGCGTATGGTCCTGGTATCCGGTGAAATGCAAGTGAATTATAAAGGACAAAAACCGGCCGTTATTGAAACCAATATGTACGCTTACGGCCCTCCGGAGAAACCTCACTCCGCATCCTGTCTTTCAGATGAGCCCTGTGTGTTATTTATTGCATTCAACAAGCCTGTAGATGCTTTTCTCGCTGAATAGGCGTGCTTGAGCGAAGTCAGTTATCAAAAAAATAAACCCTTAGAGATTAGATATGGAAACAATTGAAGCATTAACGATCGAAGACAAAACCATCAATTTAGACCGGGAGAAGTTGGATGAACTGGAGAGCCAACTACGTGGAGATCTTATTACTTCCCAAAGCGAAATCTATGACGAAGCCCGTTCTGTTTGGAATGGATTGATCGATAAAACACCCTCACTGGTTGTAAGATGCATGTACACCGGAGATGTGGTTGATACCGTCAACTTTGCACGAGAAAATAACCTTCTTGTAGCGGTTCGGAGCGGAGGACATAACGTAGCCGGGAACGCAGTTTGTGATGAAGGGATTGTAATCGATCTTTCTGAGATGAAAGGAATTCATGTAGATCCTGAGGCCCGAACTGCCCGGGTACAACCCGGTGCAGACTGGGGAGATGTGGACAAAGAAACACAGCTTCACGGCTTGATAACGCCCGGCGGTCAAGTTTCTATCACCGGAGTGGCCGGCCTTACATTGGGTGGTGGTATGGGCTACGTTCGCCGCAAGTGGGGCCTCACTTGCGATAATCTGCTTTCTGCCGAAGTTATTACTGCAGATGGTGAAATTGTTACTGCCAGTGCCAATAAAAACGAAGACCTATTTTGGGCGCTTCGTGGCGGAGGCGGGAATTTTGGTGTGGTTACCTCTTTTGAATTTCAACTTCATGAGCTTGGGCCAGAGATCTATGGAGCGCTGACAATTTATCCTTTTGAAGATGCTGAATCAGTGCTTAGAAAATGGCGCGATTTTACTCTTAATAGTCCAAATGAGGTCACCTGCGATGCATATATCTGGGGTATGCCGCCACTGCCGGAGGTACCGCCAGAAATGCACTGGTCACCGGTCGTAATCATCTCCGGAATGTACGCAGGTCCTGTTGATGAAGGTGAACAACGACTTCAACCGACCTCCGAATTGGGAACTCCCATAGTGGATATGAGCGGTCCCCGACCGTACATTGAAATGCAAAGCGACTTAGATCCTCTTTTCGCTGATGGACAACTCTACTACTGGAAATCGCTCTTTTCTGATAGTATGAGTGATGAACTGATCGACGAAATTGTAGCACATGCCGCTGATAAACCGTCTAAACAATGCCTGTTTGCATTGCGGACATTGGGTGGCGCTATGAGTGAAGTACCAGAAGAGGCAACCGCCTATGGCAACCGAGATGCCATGTTCAACATCAGCATCGACAACACCTGGCAGGACCCCACAAAAACCGACGAGATGATTGCCTGGACTCGACATACATGGACCAACCTGCGTGAACAGACAGACGGTGGAGTTTATGTTAACTTTGCCGGATTCGGAGAGGAGAAAGATAATTTAACACAGGCAATTCACGGCAAAAATTATGATCGATTACAAGAGGTGAAATCCCAATACGATCCGGATAACTTCTTTCAAATAAATCAAAACATTAAACCATCAAATAAATAGATAAGGAATACTAAGCAGTGTTCTTGCTGTTATTTCAAACTTGAACAAGGCCAATTTAAAAAAACAAGAGATAGATTATGCTTACATCTAACCCCAATATTCTACCTTTGAAATTGATAATCATAATATTTCTATTGTCTGGCATATTCATCATAAATGGCTGCGATGATGATAGTAATCCAACCTCTACAGAAAAACCTGTAATTGCTGATATTATTATCTCACCAGACAGTGCAGAAATTGCTGTGGGTGAAGAGTTAGACTTTTCTGCTGTTGCACTGACTGCCACCGGAGATACAATAGAAAACCCTGAAATGGTGTGGCTTTCCAGTGATCCATCCATTTTTACAGTGCAAGATAATGGAACTATTACAGGTCAGTCACCCGGAACAGCTTTTTGTGGAATTGACGCCGCTGAGAATAGTTCAAAACTGAAGGGCAAGATTGTGCCCATTGGATTAGACTCCGCCTTTGTGAGGATTTTTTAATCGACAAGTTGTTTCAAAATCAAAAACCTTTTAACACCAACATGAATAAAACCCATTATGAAACGAATCAGTGCGTTTATATACGGCATAATCAGTTACTTAATTTTCTTTGGATCGTTCATCTATCTCATCCTTTTTACGGGTGATATGATTGTTCCGAAAACTGTCAATTCCGGCCTTGAGGGACACTGGGTTGAGGCATTTTCTATCAATCTTGGACTCATTGCTCTGTTTGGACTGCAACACACCGTTATGGCTCGAAAATCTTTCAAAGAACGATGGACGAATATTGTAGCCAAACCGATTGAACGGAGTACCTATGTACTTTTCTCCAGCCTGGCGATTATTCTACTACTATGGTTTTGGCAACCCATTACAGGAACTATTTGGCAGGTGGAGGCGAGCTGGTTGTCAGTTGTTCTTCAATGGGGATTTTGGCTGGGTTGGCTTGTGCTGTTTCTTTCCACCTGGATGATCGACCATTTTAATCTTTTTGGTTTGAAACAGGTGTGGAATTACCTCCGAAAGAACGAGCAAGATCCACCTAAATTTATGGAGCCGGGATTTTACAAATATGTTCGACATCCACTTATGCTTGGATTCTTGATTGCATTTTGGTCCACTCCTCATATGACAGTCGGTCATTTCGTACTCTCTGCAGGGATGACTCTTTATATTTTTGTGGGCGTATATTTCGAAGAAAAAGCGATGATGCGTCGCTTTGGCGATGATTATCAAGATTATAAAGAGAGAGTTCCAAAATTTATCCCTTTTCTGAAGAGCTAAACAAAATAAAGCACACTTTATGGTTCATAATAAAGCGAAAAAATCTGAACCTTGGATATTCCCTCGTTTAAATCCAGTCTTTAAGTAATCCATGATTTAAACAACTACAATACAAAAATGAGAGTTAACTCTTTTCAAATAGATCACAAGAATCTTCTTCTTTGAATGATCTTACCTAAATAACAAATCGGAGTTTTAATATGGCAGATCCAAAAACGATTAAAAAAGCTTTTGACCGAAACCAAAAAGCACTTGAAAAACGCCCCTCAATTGGTAAAAGAACTGCCACAACAAAGGTTCGGGTGCGAGAGGGAACAACATGCGAAATTACTGCCAGCGGTAAAAAACTGATTTGTGATGTAGGGATAGATACCGGCGGGAATGATGCCGGACCCGGACCGGGAATTCTGGAACGTGGAGCTCTCGGGAGTTGCCTCGCCATCGGGTACGCAACCTGGGCAGCATATTTGGAGATCCCTATCGACAGTATTGAGGTAAATATCGAATCCGATTATGATGCAAGCGGACAGTTTGGAGTTGGAAATGATCCTCCCGGCTTTAAAGAACTTCGATATAAAGTCTTGATCGAGAGCCAGGCTTCTAAAGAGAAAATCAGAAAATTAATCGAAAAAGCTGATGCTCATAGCCCAGTTCTGGATGATTTTAGACGACCCATTCCGATCAAACGGGAAATCAATATTAAATCAAAAGAGAAACCGTTATGAAACCGGATCTTCAACGCCGTGTCCAGCGATATGGATGGGACAATGCTGCTCCCTATTATGATACCGGCTGGCAAAAACAACTTTGGCCGGCCCAGGAACGTCTTCTCTCTAAAATTGAAATTAAACCGGGCGATCAAGTTTTGGATATTTCGTGTGGTAGCGGGCTGGTTACTCTGCCAATAGCCAAATCAGTAACTCCGAGAGGAAAAGTTACGGGAATAGATCTCTCTGAGGGTATGATTGAGAAGGCTCGAACCCGAACAGATGAAACGGATCTCAGCAATGTTACATATCAACAGATGGATGCTGAAAATCTTGAATTCGAAGATAACCGATTCGATGCAGTGATCTGTTCATTAGGTTTGATGTATTTCCCCTACCCCGAAAAAGCGCTTGAAGAGATGTATCGTGTCGCCAAGCCGGGAGCCGAAATTTCAACTCTTGTTTGGGGGGCTCGAAAAGGGTGCGGATGGGCAAGCATATTTTCTATTGTTGATAAAAGAGTAAAATCTGATGTTTGTCCGCTGTTCTTCAAACTAGGTACAGGCAATGCTTTGCAAAAAACTTTCAAATCTACTGGATTTAAATCCGTCAGTTTAGATCGATTCTCCCTATCTCTGAATTTTAAAGATGATGAGCAGGCTTGTATCGCCGCATTTTGGGGTGGAGCGGTGGCACTTGCCTATCAAAAATTTGATAAGACAAATCGAGCAGAAGCAAATAATGAATACCTGAACTCCATTCAAAAATTTAAAACGAAAGACGGTTATAGCATCCCGGGAGAGTTTGTAATTGCCAAAGGAATGAAATCGTAATCGAGAATTATTAGAACTGAATAACATGAAGTCAAAAAAAGCAGAATCAGTTAGAAAAAGGCAGCAACCGCTACAAAATCACTACAAAGAGAAGCCAGGAGATGCAAAAATTACTGATCGGGCGATAACTACTGGTGGTGAACTTGGTGATCCGTGGCACGGGGGCATCAAACCGGGCAGTGTTGATCACGGTGTGGAATGGAAATTTGGCGTACATCGTGCGGTAGGTGGCTATCATGATGCCCCCAATCCCGGCGACATTTTGTGTGCTGCGCTGGCAGCCTGCCTGGAATCGACGATCCGGCTAATTGCCGACCGTATGGATATCACCCTGGAAAAGCTGGAAGTGGAAGCAACCGGCAATGTTGATGTTCGGGGCACACTGGTAGTTGATCGGGATGTACCCGTTGGATTTCAATCCATGCAGTGCAAGGTAGATATTCAGGCGTCAGATGCAACAAGCAAACAAGAATTGCAAAAGCTACTGGCTTATGCCGAGTATAGTTGTGTCAATTTACAAACTCTCAGAAAAGGTGTAGATATAGAAACGACCATTAATCTCTAAATCAAACTGAAAATCATACATCATCACCCTTTTTTGCTTTGATATATAAAGCATCATTTATTATCTGGTTTCCTGTGGAGTGAGAAGCTGCCAAGAAATCCACCAGTTGGAAAAACCATAGATGATTTCAAGTGTATTTTATATGCTCCACAAATCATAGCTAATATGGAAGAGCTGCTGGAAGGAACAAAAGAAATCGACGATTTTGACTAGACTTGTATGACAGCATCTAAAGACCTGCCGGTGAGTGAACTATTTGAACGTTTCCACGATGAACAACAGGGACTGGCTTTCATACAGAAAAATGGAAGAATCCTCGTCCTTGTAACCCTGACTGATGCTATTGAAACGATTATGTGAAATGCATAAGATCCATTAGATCTGCTCGAATCTCGGTAAGAATGTTAGCAGATTTAAAAAAAATATCATCGTAACTCATTTCATATCATACTTTTACACCATAATTGTTGTTTTTTCAAATTTTCTTAACTACATAGGTAGTAGTAATCTTCACTCAAAATACTACGCCCATGTCTGATCTACTCGTTTCTCTGAATTGGTTTTCAATAGTTGTTGCAACCGTGGTTTATTTTATTTTAGGTGCCCTTTGGTACAGCCCGGTTCTATTCGGGAATATCTGGATGAAGCTCCGGAATTTAGACCCTGAAACAATGGAGCAGCCCAACCCAATCATATATCTATACTCCTTTATCTTGCAGTTTATTGGTGTCGCTTCACTCGCCCTATTCATATCGGCACTTGGAGTAAACTCTGCCGGAACTGGTGCTTTCATTGGATTCGGAGCCGGAGCTGGTTTTGTTTTTTCACTTGCGGGAGCAACCGGAATTTTTACCGAAGTCCCCATGAAACTTCATTTTTTGGATAATGGCTATCACGTGGTTGGATTGATTTTAGCCGGACTCATTTTGGGTTTGTGATAATTTGAGATAGACAAAACACAAACGGTAACATTGAAAAGTTTACCCGGCTGGCGATTGGGGTTTTCGCCTGCCGGATAAAACGTTTTAAAAACAAAAATTCGTCCGCCGAAAAAGACAATCGACGGACGAAAACGTTTCACTTCTTAATCCGCCCATGCTTCGGCATCACTGTACACTTCAACGAATTCAAGTCGATTTCCATCCTTGCTGACAGTCGCTTCATATTCAATCATCTCATTGTCGTCTTCCCGTTTAATCAACTGTTTTGCGAGCTGATTGACGATTTCAGTTTGAATGAGTCGCTTCAGCGGCCTTGCTCCGTACACGGGATCGTATCCTCGGGTTGCCAGCCAGTCTTTGGCTTTATCTGATATTGAGAGTGAGACCTTATTCCGTCCCAGCATTTTCTCAACCCTTCTCAACTGGATATCCACAATTTGACGGATATGGCTTTGATCCAACGGATGGAACACAACTACATCATCAATCCGGTTCAGAAATTCAGGGCGGATTGTTTTTCGAAGTTGTTCAAGCAATTTAGCCTGCAAGTCTCGATATGTATCCTCATCCATCTCTCCTCCACTTTTCTCAATCTCTTCGGAGATCAGGTGAGAACCGATATTACTGGTCATGATGATGATAGTATTTGTAAAATCAACCGTTACACCCTTGTTATCTGTTAAACGGCCATCATCCAACACCTGGAGCAGAATATTGAACGCATCCGGGTGTGCTTTTTCTATCTCATCTAACAGCACCACAGAGTATGGTTTTCTTCGCACAGCCTCAGTCAACTGCCCCCCTTCATCATATCCTACATAGCCCGGAGGAGCCCCGATTAAGCGACTTACGCTGTGTTTCTCCATGTACTCACTCATATCGATTCGAATCATGGCATCTTCATCATTAAAGAGGAAATCGGCCAGCGATCGAGCCAATTCAGTTTTACCCACACCTGTTGATCCCAGGAACATGAATGAGCCAATCGGTCGATTTTCATCCTGCAAACCCGCTCTGGATCGTCTTACAGCATCAGATACAGCCTCAATGGCCTGGTCTTGACCAATGACTCTCTTGTGAAGTACTTCCTCAAGCATCAGCAGTTTTTTCCGTTCGCTGGAAAGCATTTTTGTAACCGGAATTCCGGTCCAGCGTGAGACAATATCTGCTATCTCTTCAGCCTCCACTTGCTCCTTCAAGAGGGAGCGATTTTCCTGGACATCATCCAACTCGGCTTTTGTAGTCTCAAGGTCCTTTTCGAGTTGAGCAATTGTACCATATCGCAATTCAGCCACTTTTTCATAGAGACCTTCCCGTTCGGCTTTATCAGCTTCCATTCTGGCTGTTTCAATAGCTTGCTTCAGTTCACGGGTTTTTTGGATAAGGTTTTTCTCGAGATCCCATTGTGCTCTCATGGAGCTACGTTTTTCCTCAAGATCTGCCAGCTCTTTTTCATTTGATTTTAGTTTGGCTTCATCCTTCTCACGTTTGAGTGCTTCCCGTTCAATTTCAAGCTGACGAATTTGTCGTTCAATGCTATCTAACTCTTCAGGCATGGAATCGATCTGCAACCGAAGTCGTGAAGCCGCTTCATCAATCAAGTCAATCGCCTTATCAGGTAAGAATCGATCTGCAATGTATCTGTGAGAAAGTTCAGCAGCCGCAACAATTGCAGCATCTGTAATTCGAACTCCGTGATGGACTTCATACCGCTCCTGCAATCCTCGTAAGATGGAAACGGTGTCTTCCACCGAAGGCTCACCAACATATACAGTTTGAAGTCGTCGTTCAAGAGCTTTGTCTTTTTCAATATATTTTCTGTACTCGGTAAGCGTAGTTGCACCAATGGCATGTAATTCTCCCCTCGCCAGTGATGGCTTTAAGATATTGGCAGCATCCATCGAGCCCTCGGTTGCGCCGGCACCAACAAGAGTGTGGATCTCATCAATGAAAAGAATCAATTCACCGTCGGAATCGATGACTTCCCGAACAACAGCTTTGAGTCGCTCCTCAAATTCTCCCCTGAATTTGGTTCCGGCAACCAATGCGCCCATGTCCAGTGCAACGACCTGTTTGGTTTTCAATCCCTCAGGAACATCACCCCGAACAATTCTCAGAGCCAATCCTTCGGCGATAGCAGTTTTACCTACGCCAGGCTCACCAATCAAAACAGGATTGTTCTTGGTTCGGCGAGAAAGAATCTGCATGATCCGCCGAATTTCCTGGTCACGACCGATAACCGGATCGAGCTTATTCTTCTCGGCCAGTTCATTCAGGTTCCGGGCATATTTTTCAAGTGCCTGGTATCGGCTTTCGGCGTTCGGATCATCTACGGTTTGTGATCCGCGTATGTCTTTCAACACCTTTAAAATTTGTTTCTTCTGAACCCCCATCTCCTTCAGAACAGATGAAGTTTCGGATGAGACTTGTAAAATTCCCAGCAAAATATGCTCAGAACTTATGTACTCATCTCCTAAATCATCCGCCTCACTCTGGGCTTTATCGAACACCTCTTTGGTTTTATTCGATAGATATTGGCCGGAAACAGATGCACCCTTAACAACCGGAAATTTCTTGATGATCCGGTCAAGCCTGTCATGCAAACCAGGAATATTTACACCAATTTTCTTAAGAATGTTGATTGTTACATTCTCCGAATCGGTAGTTAAAGCGCGCAAAACGTGTGCTGGTTCAACCGCCTGGTGATTTTCATTTTGAGCAAGCTCAATACCGGACTGAACAGCCTCCTGGGCTTTAATCGTAAATTTGTTGAAGTTCATAACTCACCTATATTTGTGTCCTTTTTATATAAGGCTGTTGCTAAAACCGTACCTTCCGACAAAGACCTGTCGGATTTGCAGATTCATGACGATCAGAACAGAATGGTAATAAGAATGCAGACGGAGTTGGCAGATATCTGACATATTGTTGAACCTTACCGGGCAATGGACAGTTCTCATAATCAACCTTTTTTGTATAGTAATAAATATATCCTCATCTAAATCTAAGATGCTCATAACCCAATTAACTTATTTATAGAATGCTTTGAAATACTGGACATATTTCGACTTCGCTCCGCTGCGCTCAATAGGACGTCAGTTTGAGCGCCCCAAAGGGTTCCCTTCGGGACAATGAGGAGGTACGACGAATGAAGTCGAAAACAAATAGTTGGTTCTGCAAAGCCCTCTTATAAACCTACCAAAAATACTTTAACACGGAGAATTAAACTCAAAACTAAACTAATTAAAGTAGCCCTGTAAGTAAAAAGATTACATTGTTAATCGGGATATTCTCATCGAAATAAAAGGTGCTAGAATACGGAGTTGATTAACTTGCTTTATAGTTAAAGAACATTCTACAGTTAAACAAAATTGAGGCGGGGCTATGAAATCTTACCTAAAAATTGTAACCGTACCACTTTTTCTTGTTGGAATAGTAATGTTGGTTCTGAGTAGCTGTGAAAATGATGGTTCACCTTTATCACCCGATATAGATGAAACTGATGTGAGAGATGCATATGTATTCTTAGTTGAGTCACATGCAGTAAAACAGGAGGGCTTGTACACTATTATCAAAGCTTTTTCGAATGACTATAAGAGCAAATTTTTAGAAGAAGAAATGACTGATGAACAGTTAATAACAGTTGCTGAAACCTTAGATTCATTTGCTGCATTTGCTGTTGAAAATGAAGATAAACTGAGAGAAACCGAATCAATTTTCACACATTACAATGGTCCCAATAAAGATTTGAAAGGGGCCATGGTGGATTTTTGGGGATGGATGTCCGGGTCTGCCAAAAGAGCCCGCACAAGAGTTTTAACGGTTGCTTCGAATTTAACAAAAGAGGAAAGATCACAACTGTATGATGATTGGTTGAGAGACGAAACCAAACAAGAATTTGAAAATGAAGATGAATTCTGGAATAAATTAGAAAAGGGGGATTTAGACACAAAAGCCAACAGTATTTTCGCTGATTTCAACAATAACTTAGAGTTCATTGAAATGGCTCAAGAAAAAGATCTTGATATACACAAGATTTTTGTAAAAGAAGGAGCTGAAGGCGTTAACAAAGGCGCAACAGTACTTATTGAAGCCGTAAAAGAGGCAACACCACTGGGTGAAGGTATGGGAATGGTAGAAAACGCTGCAGATTTCGTAGATAATGCAGAAAAATCCGTTGATTCTCCTATGGATGGGGATGGAAAACTCGATCAAGTAGAGAATGCATTAAAGGATTACCTGAGTGGATATGTACCTATAGATGAAATCATCGATAACAGTGAGATGGCAAAAGATTTAAGTGAATCTTTAAAGAATCTTTACAACACATCAAAAGGAGCTGAAAATCCAGAAAATTGGCTTAATAAAAATCCAAAATGGGGTGGTGTGAAAATTGTGGATGAAAGTAAAACTGGTAATGAATGTGATATTGTAATAGCCGAAAATACCAGCTCAAATTATGATAATTTAACTAAGGTTATAATTGGTTTAAGTGACTTATTGAGCAATTCAGGAGTTGATATGGTAGTGCCTGAAGGGAATTGGGAATTCAAATCTGTGGACGTATGGGGAAATTTTGAAAAACAGATTGCCGACGTAATTGCGGGGACAATGAACGAACTGTCAGTTTTCAGTGACCCCAATGAAAATGGTGGAGATGACGGAGATGACGGAGATGACGGAGATGACGGAGATGATGGAGATGACGGAGATGACGGAGATGACGGAGATGATGAGCAAAGCAAAGATCTTACCGGCAGGTGGGATGGTACCCTCATCATTGAAGAAATAAATTTTGACTCTGAGGATATTGAAGAAGATGAAGATCTTGCGGAGGGTTGTGAAGTAGATGATTTT
>Ga0102943_1002272_pt1 | contig 11365 bp, 11 predicted proteins | sample SalPonC_black_MG_FD_78174 | JGI IMG/M metagenome (GOLD analysis project Ga0102943, IMG submission 78174) | Salt pond soil microbial communities from South San Francisco under conditions of wetland restoration - Salt Pond MetaG... | ecosystem: Environmental > Aquatic > Marine > Intertidal zone >...
ATTACTTTCGACCTAATGTTGCACCTCAGCAGCGGCTTCCTCAGCCTGCTTTTTCTTATCCCATTTGTAATGTTCATCCGGCAAGGTCCCGCCCAATTCATAGAGCTTGGCTTTTTTGTGGACAAATTCATCCCGCGTGTAGCCAACAATTGAATAAATATCCTGCAGGAAAATCGCTTCTTCCGGACAAACTTCCTGACACATTCCACAGTAAATGCAACGCAGCATATTGATTTCAAATTCTTCAGGTGCCTTTTCCACATGCGCGTGCTCGGCCTGGTCCTCCGGCATTGCACCGGGCGTGATACGAATCGCCTTGGGCGGGCATACGAACTCACACAACTGGCAAGAAACACATTTCTCTCGGCCGTGCGGATCTTTGACCAGTGTGGGAACGCCCCGATAGCCATCAGGAATAATGGGCCGTTCTTCCGGATACTGTAACGTCACTTTGGGGCGAAACATATTGCGCACCGTGACTTTGAGACCTCCCAAAATTTGCGGAACATATGTTTTCTCTGCCAAGCTCAGTGGCTTTCTTTCAACTACTTTTGCCATCGTAAACGTTTTTAAAAATTCAATCTTTGTTGTGTTCTAGATTTGCCGCTAATTCGTCACAACCCTGTCAAAAATAGCGATACCAATTGCATACACCACCACATTGGCCAGCGCCAGTGGCAGTAAAGCTTTCCACCCGAGATTCATAACCTGATCATAACGGTAACGGGGCAATGTCCATCGAATCCAAATGAAGAAGAAAACTAAAAACAGCGTCTTGGCTAAAAACCACAGCACACTGCATACGGACCCGAATAGCCCCCAATCCGCCCAAGGATTCACAATCCAATCCGGCAGGATACCAAACGACGGCAGGAAATTCCAACCACCAAAAAACAACAGCGTAAACACCGCCGAACCAACCACCATGTGCGCGTACTCCGCCACAAAGAAAAGGCCAAATTTAAACGAACCGTATTCAGTGTGAAACCCGCCCACAAGTTCCGTTTCGGACTCGGGCATATCGAACGGTAAGCGGTTGGTCTCCGCAAACAATGCGACCAAAAAGATGAACGCACTGAGCGGCTGCCACATGAACAACCAAGCTTGATTCTGAGCTGTCACGACATTGAACAAACTCAAGTCACCCATCGAATTCGGTCCATTGGCCCACATAAATACCGGAAGGATCGACATACCCATGGCCAACTCATACGATATCATCTGCGCAGACGAACGGATACCGCCCATAAATGGATATTTACTGTTGGCCGACCAGCCGCCCAGAACAATCCCGTAAACGCCGAGCGAACTCACCGCAAAAATAAACAAGATACCCACGTCAATAGGCGCCAGCACCAACGGTTGCATCACACCGTCTTCCCAGTAAGCGCCAAACGGCAAGACCACCATGGTAACCAGGGCGGGCACAACTGCCAGCATCGGCGCCAGGGCATAATAGAATTTCTTTACGTGGGATGGAAAAGGATCTTCTTTGAACAAAAACTTGGCTCCATCTGCCAGTGGCTGCCAAATACCCAGGCCCTTGAGAAAAGGCCCGATTATGGGAATCGCCGAAACCAGTGGTAGAGCCGTTCGGTTGGGCCCCACACGCCCCTGAATCCAACTGGCAACCTTGCGTTCGGCAAGTACGGAATAACCTGCCATCGACATCACGACAACAATCATGATCAACGCGTAAACAAACCGCAATAATATGTCTGTAGCTTCCATTTCTTATGATTTAACAGCGCCGGCTAATGCTTGAGCCTGAGGTTCGTAGTGCAAGGTTTTGCCTTCACAAAATGGTAAATCGACAAACGCCTGGCTGTCGAGCAGTTTACCCGTTTCACCAATATTCGCAAAGCTCAGGCCCGCGAAAATGGGCAGGTCCTCACTCATTTCTCGCCAAATTTCGTTTACGCCTGGGTCAATGGCTTTTTCTCCCTGTAAAGCCGCGCGCAATTTTGCAATCAGCACCACATCGGGCAACAAACCAGCCGGTCCCGGGATACATTGAAGAAATGTTTGCAAACGAAACTGTTGATTGATGAAGGATCCGTTCTTTTCAAATACAGTTAAAGTCGGTAACAGCGCGCGCGCCAGTTCGCTGGTCGCATTAGCGTGCGTCCCAAAATACACGATGTTTATTTTCTTCAGTTGCTCAGCTTTGATGCCGTTTGCCAGCAAATCCTCGCCGAACACAACGATCGTTTGAATTTCACCCGCATCCAGTTTAGTCGCAAGCTGAGAGAAATCTGTATCTGGCAAGGTTTGCGTCAACTGCGTCACCAGAGCCCCGCGCGTGTTGGGCGTACGATCGTTGGAGATCAACAATCCGTCACCTTCTTTTTCATGTCTGAGCATGTGGACGCTGCCCGGCTCGATCTCAATCACCTTGCGCAATAAATACTGCTCTTCGACACTCATGTGTCCGGAAGCCACGTAGGCAACCGGCCCGACTTTTATCAGCTCGACTGCACGTTCAATTGCCTCAGCGATGCACGCTTTGCGCCCATCAGTGCCAAAGCGCTTTAAACGCGTCTCCGCTTCCACCTGCCTGTACAACTCACGACCACTGTCACTCATCCAGGTATCGTTGACTGCGTCGTTGCGCCGTGGGGTCACTCGATAAATTTTGCCTTCACGGCTCCACACTTCCGTATTCACTCCGACACTACTTTCGGTACAAATGCTGCGCACAGGCTTCAGAAACCAAACGCGCATTTTAAAGCGAAAGTCGGTACTGGTCAAAGCACCTACCGGACACAGGTCTACAGTGTTGAGAGAATAATTATTTTCTAATTGTTTGCCGGGGTAACACGTCAATGTGGAATAGCTGCCCCGCTCGGTAAAGCCCAGCACTGGGTCATCTACAATTTCATCGCAAAAGCGGATACACCGAGAGCACAAAATACAGCGCTCGTCATCCAGCATCACACGCGGCCCCAATTGCGTGCGTTTCGGTTTTACATTCTTGTCTTCAATAAAACGGCTGTAGCCCCTGCCATAATCGGTGGCAAACTCTTGCAGACGACACTCTCCAGCCTGATCGCAGATGGGACAATCCAAGGGGTGATTGACCAACAAGAACTCCATCACACTCTCGCGGCAGTCTTTGACCAAATCGGTGTTGGTCCGGACATGCAAACCCGGTGCTACTTTGCTATTACACGCAATCCCCGGTCGCGGCATCCAGCCAATCTTTTGCTTGCCAGCATCATCCAATATCGCCTCGCCGGTATCGCGGTCTTTCATGGGCATCCCCATTTCGACTAAACACATACGGCAATTCCCAGATACGCTGAGCTTCGGGTGGTAGCAATAGTGCGGTACTTCCTTTTTCACGCTCGCCATGGCATCCACTAAATTCATGCCTGCAGGCAGTTCATAGTCCTGCCCATCAATGTTCATGGTCACTAGCTCAGTCTCTTCTTTGCTCTCGCTCATATTTAAATCAGCCTCAGCGCTTCTTCGGACCGCCTTGCCGGCTGGCTGGCCTTGGCGACAAATTCATCTTTAAACTTATTAATAAAACTTTCAGTCGGCCATGCACAGGCTTCACCATGCGCACAAATGGTGCGTCCAGAAATCTGCGTGGAAATGGAGTGGAGTAAATCGGCGTCCTCTTCGCGGGCACCCCCATGCGTCATGCGTTGCGTGACTTTTTTCATCCACAGCGACCCCTCGCGACAGGGCGTGCACTGGCCACAACTTTCGTGCGCATAAAAAGCGTTGATATTGGCCAATGCCTCGACCATGTCTACCGAATCATCCATCACGATCACAGCCCCCGATCCCGACATGCTGCCGCAAGCGGCTAAGCTATCAAAGTCCATCGGAATATCTGTAATGCCCCAATCAAAGGTTTCACCGTTTTTCAACGTTCCAGTAAAGCGCTCATCCGCACGCAAAATTTTCGAAGACGACCCACCCGGGATCACTGCTTTCAACGAGCGCCCTGGCAACAATCCGCCGCAAACATCATAAATCAATTCGCCCAACGTAATTTCACCACAGGCGTATTCATAATAGCCGGGTTTGTTTACCAGACCACTCACACTCCAGATGCGAGTACCGGTGTTACCAGGTGTGCCGATCTTGGCGTATTCTTTGCCACCGTATTCTACGATGTGTTTCACATGGCACAACGTTTCGACGTTGTTAACGATGGTCGGGCACTGATACAGGCCGAGAACTGCTGGAAAATAAGGAGGCTTGATCCGCGGGTAAGCCCGCTTGCCTTCCAGCGACTCAATCAAACCCGTTTCCTCTCCACATATATAGGCACCGGCACCGCGATGGACCAGCATATCGCAGGAGTAGTCGCTGCCTAAAATATTATCACCGAGAAGATTTTTCTCCCGCGCTTCCTCAATCGCGCGTTCTAAAATGCGTGCCCCTTCCTGCATCTCCCCACGAATGTAAATAAAGGCCAGTTTCGTCTGCGTTGCGTACGCGGTGATCAGCATGCCCTCGAGCAGTTGATGCGGATCCTTGTGAATGATCTGCCGATCTTTGAAGGTTCCCGGTTCCGACTCATCCGCATTGCATATGAGATAAATCGGCTTGCCTGACTTGCGGTCGAGAAACTTCCACTTCATGCCCGCCGGAAAACCGGCGCCTCCACGGCCACGAACGCCGGAATCCATAACCTCGGCACACACCTCTTCTGGCTTCATTTTAAATGCTTTTTTGAGCATTTCGTAGCCACCGTGCTTGAGATAACAGTCGATGTCCTGCGTGTAATTCGGCTCATCGGCGTATTTCAATATGATGCGTTTTTCTGGTTTAACCACGACGATTTGATTTAGAGTTTCAGATAGTTGATATGGATGACCTGTATTAAAAGATGCTGATGGACACTACGCAGGTTGTTGACTCGCCACGCTATCCTTGAGTTGACGCGCAAATACCTTGGCTTTGTCGGGCGTGATGTGCGCATGCATCGTTTCATCAACGTGCACAACCGGCGCATTTGCGCAATCAGCGATGCACTCGACGAACTCAATAGTAAAATCACCCTCTTCAGACGTCTCATTCAAACCACATTTGAGTTCAGTTTGCAGCGTGTCACACGTCTGGTAGGCGCCTTTGAGCGCACAGGACAACGTCCGACAGACACGCACATGGCATTTCCCGATGGGTTCTTGCCTGAACATTGGATAAAACGTCACCACTTCATACACGTCGATGGGTTGCAGAGACAACTTTTCCGCAATCCACTCCATCGCTTCCTTGGAGATGTATCCCTTATCCTCCTGCACCAGGTGCAGCATGGGCAGCAGCATACTCCGGGTTTCCGGATACCGTTTCAATTGCTTTTCAATTCGCTCTAATGTCTGTGGCTTTAAATTCATTTTGCTAAATTAGACATCGGAAAGGCAAATAGATGAAAACTGACGCCATCACCCTGCCCTTCTTTCGTCAATTAAACCATTATCCTACTTCGCACTTCTTACTTTTTACTTCCCCCTTTACCGATCACACTCGCCAAGGACGAAGTCCAGGCTGCCTAAAATGACAGGGATATCCGACATCATGCTACCCACTGCGATCTTCGGTAAAATACTCAAATTGCAAAAACTCGGAGCCCGGATCTTCAATCGATAAGGTACCCCCCCGCCTTTGCTGTGGATATAAAAACCCAGTGCACCCTTGGGATTTTCCGCTTCAAAATACACTTCCCCCTCCGGCATTTGCGGTCCCTCGGTCACGATCATAAAATTCTGGATCAACTCCTCCATGCTGGTGAGGATCTTATCTTTGGGCGGCGCAAAGATCTTTTTGGCTTCCTCTGCGTACCAGGGGCCGTCCGGCATCTTATCGATCACCTGACGCACAATGCGCACGCTCTGCCGCATTTCTTCCATCCGAACCAAATAGCGATCGTAGCAATCGCCCTTAGTACCAATCGGCACCTCAAATTCGTATTGCTCGTAGCCACTGTAGGGGTTATCTTTGCGCAAATCCGCTTCGACCCCACTGGCACGTAAGTTCGCACCCGTGATGCCGTAAGCAATCGCATCCTGCTTGCTAATGGGCGCAATGCCATCCGTGCGATCAATGAAAATTTTATTGCGGGTCAGTAACTTATCAATCTCATCAATCACTGGCAGCGTTTGATTGCAGAAATGATTGACGCGCCCCAACCAACCCTCGGGAATATCTCTCAACAGCCCACCAATTCGAGTATAACTGGTAGTGAACCGTGCACCTGTGAGTTCCTCAAAAAGCGTATACAATTTCTCTCGTTCGGTGAAGGTATACATGAACGTGGTCAACGCTCCCGTATCCATGCCATATACACCGATCCCCAATAAATGCGAAGAGATGCGTGCTAACTCACAGCAGATCACCCGAATTGCCTGACAACGCTCCGGAACTTCGAGACCCGCCAGCCGCTCTACCGCGATCGCAAACGCCACATTGTTCGCCAGCGGTGCCAAATAATCCAGTCGGTCCGTGTATGGAATGAACTGGTTATACGTCATGTTTTCAGCGATTTTTTCATCTCCCCTGTGCAGGTAACCGATAACGGGGTCACACTTGGTGACCATGTCGCCATCTAATTCGAGCTTGAGCCGCAACACACCGTGGGTGGCCGGATGCGAAGGCCCCATATTCAGGGTCATGCTGTCACCCTTGAGAGGTTCTTCTCCATGTTGTTGCGAAGAACGCGCTACGGTATCGCCTATTGAAATTTCAGTTTCCATCAAAAGTCATTTTCCTCACTACTTGTTTGGCTTGGGTGTCTGTTCAGTCCAGGACTGATCCGCTGCTCGAGGCTCACGTTTCGACATCGCACCCGCTTGCGGCGCATGAAACGGTCCCCCCATCATCGGCGCGGGCTCGACCTTGGCCTGTGTGACACCGGCAACGTCTGCAGCTGGCAGATCGGTTTCGAAGCCAGCTAACGGGAAGTCTTTGCGCAAAGGGAAATGTGGAAATGCATCCCACATCAAAATACGCCGGAGGTCTGGATGCCCGGTGTAGCGTATACCAAACATGTCGTAGGTTTCGCGTTCGTGCCAATTCGCAGCAGGCCATAAGCTCACCACACTCGGTAAAGTCGGCTCGACAACATCCATGCAATCAGTCGCCACGCGCACGGTCAAATGCTTCTTCAAGGAATAAAGATGATAAATACCGGTGTAACGAGGATGCGCATCAACTCCCCAATCGATCGCGGTCACATCCGTCAGTAAATTTAAGTTGAATTCATCCCGCAAAACCTGCAACGTCTCCAGTAATTTTTCGACCGGAACGTTCAACGCCAGATGGTCTTTGGTCGGCCGCTCAGAAGCGTGTGGCAAACGTTCGAACACCGACTCTCGCATGCTGTTTTCAATCACGACTTTATCTTTGCCTCCGCCACGTGCATATTGGAATTGAGCAAGTTCCTGGTCGATTGCTCATGCATTATTTTTTCCTGCAGTTTCATCATGCCATCCAGCAGAGCCTCCGGACGAGGTGGACAACCGCTGATGTAGACATCTACCGGCACAATGCGATCTACGCCCTGCAATACCGCATAAGAGCGATACATACCACCAGAGGAGGCACACGCTCCCATCGCCACCACCCACTTGGGCTCGGCCATTTGGTCATAAATACGGCGGACGGCTTCCGCCATTTTGTAGGTGACCGTCCCCGATACAATCATGCAATCTGACTGCCGTGGAGAGAACCGCATCACCTCCATACCAAAACGACTGATATCGAACCGCGAGCCTCCAGAAGCCATTAATTCGATCGCACAACACGCAAGCCCCATCGGCATCGGCCAAATCGAGTGTTTGCGCACCCAGTTGATAACCGCATCTGCCTTGGATACAATCACTTCCCCTTCAACCTTGCTGTTATATCCGTAATCCGAAGTTGGTGAACTCATTACAAAAATTGCGTAAATTATTACAGCTTCCAATCTTGAATCAAATTAAAAGCACGCCCAGAGATTAGATAGCTCCTACTTGCGTTCAAGAAGCAAATACTTAGTATTAGTAATTCTATTAACAAAATATAGAACAGCTAATAAACAAAAGGGCAGCAACAAAAAAACGCCCATTGGCATTAGCGGGTAAATTCGTGTGCTGCGTAACAATGCAGCTTATGGTGGTTTGAAAGCTGTTTCCTGCAAAGCGGCTCCGAGGAGCCTGTCCCAATTTGTTGTGCAACACGATAGGATTGTGAATTCTGTTGTATTTTTTCATGGTTTGCCTCTTCTCATATCTTCGTGTCGCACAGTCATCCGCAAATTTTACCAACTTCGCCAACCAAACTAACGTGTAGAAAAACCAGTACCGTTTTATGGAGATGACGACAATCATCACGACCATAATCATAAAATAAAATCGCAATCGACAACGGATGAATCGGACTGGTCATCTTGAGATCATACCGGATCGCTGGAAATTTTTTTGCCGCTACTATCACAAGCGTTCGCCATTTTCTTTCAAACGCATACGATTTTTGCATAGGCAGTTGCCGCCTCCAGCTTCAGAACTGAAGCAAGATGCTTCAGCTACTTTAATTTTGTGAGAACAGTTACCCCAATAGTATAAGAGAAAACACCCATAAGGTGCGTGTAAAAATGATACACCTATCGACATATCATTAAATTTAGTTCTATAAACAAAATCATTATTTGACAACCTTTCCCAAAAGCACGATTTTCGCATTTTCAAATTTTTAATAACATTGTGCTAATTTAATAGTTAGTACTATTTCGCTATCCTACTGTAAAGAAAGACAAAATAATGATTGTATTAGGCATTACTGATAGTTTCACCAGCGGAGCCGCTATCGTTATCGATGGCAAAGTAGTTGCTGCGGTGAATGAGGAAAGACTCGACCGTAACAAGATGAGTATGGGATTTCCGAATCTAAGTATCCGAGAAGTCATGTCCATTGCCGGCATTCAGCCGGAGGATGTTGATCAGATTGCGGTCGCAACGTCGAATCTCTTCTGGCGTCCGAATGCGGTGCCCTACACTGATTATTTCCGCAGTAAGAAAGGAGGCCTTCGTGACACATTCCTGTCGTTGGGTTCAACCTTTTCTCGCGTTGTCGGCGACAGTCAAAGTGCACGGCAGGTTTACTTCGGGCTGAAGCAGCAATTAACCCGACCGCGACGCAAGCAATTGCCCGAGCGCTTGCGCAAAGAATTTAGTCTGTCGGCCCCAGTCACATTTCTGGACCACCACCTCTGTCACGCAGCATCCGCTTATTTCACCTCTGGTTTCAGGGACGCTACCGTCATTACTCAAGACGGTGCGGGTGACGGCAAGTGCTCACGCGTGTATGCAGTTCGGAATGGTGATTTTAAACTCCTCAAAAGTTTAGACAGCTATGATTCAGTCGGCAATTACTACTCGTATGTAACGCACTTGTGTGGTTTTAAAGCTCACAAGCACGAAGGCAAAATCACCGGACTGGCCGCCTATGGCAAACAAACGTATCTGGATGTGCTCAAAAGCTTTGCCAGTTACAACGGCGAAGAAATCCGCAACACTGGCAACTGCTTTGATCACTCGGCGATTGATAAACTGGAGCGTGTGCTTCCCGAAAATTTTTCTCACGAAGATTTGAGTGCCAGTGTGCAAACCCTGCTCGAAGAATCCGTGAGTGGCTTTTGTGATTTCTGGGTGCGTAAATCCGGCATTGCCAATATTGCCCTTTCCGGAGGTGTTTTTGCGAATGTAAAACTCAACCAACGAGTCCATGAACTGGAGTCGGTTAACAATATTTTTGTGCATCCGGGGATGGGAGACGATGGCCTGGCGGTTGGCGCAGCACTGTTTCTAAACAGTGACATGAATGGGTTTAAACTGGAGCCAGTAATCGATCATGTCTACCTGGGTAATAGTACAGATGCCGCTGCTATTGACGACGCGATCGCACAGTCAAGCCTGCCATTGGCCGATTGCCCACAAGGCCCGGAACGTGCCGTTGCCGAGTTGTTAGCCCAGGGGAAGGTGGTCGCACGCTGCGCTGGACGGATGGAATACGGTCCGCGGGCTCTGGGCAATCGCACGATTATGTATCAAACCAATGATCCTGAAGTGAATAAATGGCTTAATGAGCGCCTCTCCAGAACAGAATTTATGCCCTTTGCTCCCGTTACGCTGTGGGAGGATCGGTATGATTGTTACAAAAACATCGAGGGTGCGGAGGAGACAGCACGGTTTATGACAATTACCTTTGACTGCACGGATGCGATGAAAGCGCAATCTCCGGCGGTGTGCCACATCGACGGCACAGCACGCCCGCAGTTAATCCGCCAGGAAGATAATCCGTCCTACTATAACATTTTGTCCGAATACAAAAAAATCACCGGTATTCCCAGTCTGGTCAACACCAGTTTTAACATCCACGAAGAACCGATTGTCAATACTCCGGCAGAAGCCATCAAGGCATTTCAAGACAGTAAACTGGATGCTCTGCTGCTTGGGGACCGTCTGGTTTTAGCTCCAGCCACTGCCAACGTGCAGTCTTTAGCCGGGGTTAAATAGTAACTGATTTTTCATCAACAGCCATGTACGTAACCGACTACAATTTGTGCGGGAGGTTCACTCAACAGCGGGCATGTTGCACTGCGGTAGCCTTCTTAATACTGTTGGTTCAAACTGCTTTAGCAACCGATCTCGGGAGCCGCAACACGCCGCTGTGGAGGCCGATTGATTGGGAGTTGACCAACCCGACGTATTCAGGCAACCCCTTTGACGTCATCGGCACCGTCACGTTTGCGCATGCTTCCGGCCAAAATGTGCAAACCGAAATGTTTTACAACGACAACAACAAATGGGCATTTCGCTTTACCGGCACAGCTTTGGGAACGTGGACATTTACGACCACGAGTGCGGATCCGGAGCTGGACGGATTCACCGGGAGTGTCGAGATTGTGGCAAACTCGAATCCAAATGAGCGCGGCTTTTTAACTGCAACCAACAATAAGTGGGTCTGGTCAGCCAGTGGCGAGGCTATCACGCCTCAGTATGTTATGTGGGGAGGGAATTCAGGCGATAGCAATACTCTGAAAGATTTTAGAGACAATCTGGCAGTAGTCGACGCGCAATTGGATGAGTTTTTAAGTGTTCATGGCTTTACCGGCTTTCATATTTATTCAATTGCCCGTGGCTGGTTCAATATAGATGAGCCGGGTGGCGGCCTGCTTGCGGATGGTGGCGAACCGAATCCCGACATTCGATCGTTTGAAGGTCTCGAAAACCTTATTTTAGCAACTTATCAGCGGGGTGGCCATACACACCTTTGGGCTTGGGGCGATCAAAGTCGTGGACAAACTCCGCTCAACATCCCGCAAAGTTTAGGTGGAGGCCTCAACGGCACCATCGACAGACGCTTGCAG
>Ga0102943_1002273_pt1 | contig 11365 bp, 9 predicted proteins | sample SalPonC_black_MG_FD_78174 | JGI IMG/M metagenome (GOLD analysis project Ga0102943, IMG submission 78174) | Salt pond soil microbial communities from South San Francisco under conditions of wetland restoration - Salt Pond MetaG... | ecosystem: Environmental > Aquatic > Marine > Intertidal zone >...
TCATTTGAGAGGAGAAAACCATAGGATTAAAATCACTCATATTGAAGATGATTAATTTTGACCTACAAACATCTGAACGAATAAACGACTCAACGGTAAACGGTAAACGGCAAGCGGTAAACGGTAAGCCAAAAGCCATTTACGGCGCCAATCGCGTGCGCTTCCAGGCCTGCTTTTCTTTTTGATACAAAATTCGATCGTGCAGTCGATTCGGTTGCCCTAACCAGAATTCGATGATTTGAGGGCGAATCAAGTAGCCACCCCAATTTTCAGGTCTTTCCAAAACGTCCTGATCTTGAAATTGGTCCTCCGCCTCAAGCAGCTTTTCCTCAAGGTATGTAGCATCGGGGATGGGTGTACTTTGAGGGGAGACCATAGCTCCAATTTGGGAGCCTTTGGGCCGGGATTTAAAATATGCGGTAGATTCCTCAGACGAAATTTTTTCTGCCACCCCCTCAACGCGAATTTGTCGCTCCATTTCTGGCCACCAAATCGTAGCCGCCACTTTGGGATTTACTTCGATGTGCTTGCCTTTTTGGCTGTTGTAATTGGTGTAAAAAACAAAACCCTCTTCACGTATTTCTTTAACCAGGACCAAACGGACAGCGGGCTGCCCATCGGCATCTACTGTACCTAGGGACATAGCGTTGGGTTCTTTTAAACCATCGTGATTCAGAGCTTCACGAAACCAAGCCTGTATTAGTGGCCAGGGTATGTCGGGCAAGGGCTCTTCCAGTCGAACATTGTTATAATGGGCGCGCAAATCGGATAAATCCATACTTAATCGTTTAGGTTATTGTACCAACGCATAAAATAGAATTTTAGTTGATAACTAAGCCAGTACATAATGGGTACCACTATTAAGGTTAGAAAGGTAGCAAAGGTTAAACCGTAAATAACGGTTTTAGCCATGGGCCCCCAGAAGGCTGCATTATCGCCGCCTACATAAATCTGAGGGTCAAACTCAGAGACTAAAGTAAAGAAGTTGATATTTAAACCGATAGCTAGCGGCATTAATCCAATAATCGTGGTTATCGCTGTTAGCAAAACCGGCCGTAAACGCACACCCCCTGCCTCAATGATAGCTTCTTTTACTTTTTCCAGGGGAAGCCCATTATTGGGAAGGCCTAAGGCCATCCGTTTCCGGCGTATGGTTAGATTGATATAGTCAATCAGTACAATGGCATTATTAACCACAATACCTGCGAGAGAAATAATTCCTACACCCGTCATGACGATTACCACATTGTCCCCAGAGATCACAAGTCCCAAAAACACCCCAATCGTGCTCAGTAGAACAGATCCCAGAATGATAAAGGGAGAAATAACTGAATTAAACTGAGCAACAATAATCACGAAAATCAGGAATACCACAATCAATAGGGCTCGACTCAAAAATTCCGAGGTTTCAGCCTGGTCGGCTTGCTCTCCGGTGAATTTATAGGTAAATCCATCCGGCCAGTCAAACCGTTCGAGTTCCTGTCCCATTTCTTCTACGATTTCATTGGCATTATATCCATCCAGTACATTGGAAAAAATAGTGATCATTCGCTGTTGGTCTTTCCGCTTTATCGCAGAGTAAGTGGAACTATATTCGACATTAGCAACGGCTGAAATCGGAACCTGTGTAATTTGGCCACTCGCCGGATCCCGGAAGGTGATGCGCTGATTCATCACATCAGTAATGTCTTTGCGATATTGTTCTTGTAGCCTGATGAAAATCGGATATTCGTCCTCGTCCAGTTTGTATTTGGACACCTCTTTCCCAAAAACAGCTGTTCGAATAGCATCACTAATCGCAAAAGTGGACAAGCCATATCGGCGTGCCTCCGCTCGCTTTATGTTCACTTGCAACTCGGGTTTGCCTAACTTTACATCCGCCTTGAGTTCTTCAATGCCGGGGATTTGTTGTGCCTCTATATATCCAATGATGTCTTGAGAAAGCTGAGTCAGGTTTTCGATATCATCCCCCTGAATTTCTAAGTTAATCGGTTTTCCAGTAGGGGGACCGTTTTGATTTTGATCCACTACGATCCGAACGCCGGGAAAGCCCTGCATGGCTTGACGGATTTTTTCCATAACTTCGACAGTGCTGACACCGCCGCGCTCCTCAAATTTTACAAATTCGACGGTAAGCCGTGCTTTATTCGGTGTGGCGCCGGGTTCTGGAGGCCCGGAAGGATCTGCTGTGTTTTCTCCAATTTGTACCAAAACGGAGGCTATAATGTCCTCGTACGGTTCGATCACTTTTTGAATGCGTTTCTCTATATCCCGAACCATCTCATCCGTGCGCTCAATATCCGTTCCTAAAGGCAATTCGATAAAGGCGTTGACATAAACGGGGTCCGGACTGGGAAAAAATTCAATTTTGGGTTGCCGGGCGCCGACGAGAAGAATGGCCACGACCAGAAGCACATTTGTACCTCCAAAAATCAAGTAAGGTCGGTACCCCGTCAAAGCCAGACGCACAAAGTTATCGTAAAAATTCTCCAATTTTGGCAATAGGCGGTTTTGGAAATAAAACGCTGAGGGTCTTAACGCAAAGAAATTGAGTAGACTGATAACGGCTGCGATACCCAACGCATTCCGTAGCCAGATGATGCCCGCAAAGTAAAAAATCCAGGCAAAAACCATCATTCCAGCGGCACCCAGAAGAACATTCCTGCGCCGGCGTTTTCTTCTAACCGGACTATCTGCTTTTTTATCCACCTTCATGAAGCTGGATGTAAACACAGGGTTGATAATTAGGGCTACGACAAGCGAGGAAGTTAAAACCACGATGAGGGTGATGGGCAAGAATTTCATAAACTCACCCGATACACCCGGCCAAAACAGTAATGGAACAAAAGCAGCTAAAGTGGTTGCAGTGGAAGCGATGATAGGAATGGCAACCTCGCCCGCACCGTATTTAGAGGCTTCAAGCGGACTATACCCATCTTGGACATATCTGTAGATATTCTCCACCACTACGATCGCATTATCTACCAATAAACCCAAGGCCAGAATGAGAGAGAATAGAACCACGATATTTAATGTAAGTCCCATTAAGAATAAGACAAGGATTCCTAAAAGCATAGATAATGGAATGGCAAGTCCAACGAAACTGGCGTTTCTCAAACCCAAAAAGAATAAGAGGACCAAAACAACCAAAATCACACCGGAAATGATGCTATTTTCCAGATTTGAGACCTGGTTGCGCGTATTGACAGACTGATCGTTGAAAATCTGGACACTTAATTCATCCGGAAATTGATCTTGCTTCGCTTCAGCTATGATTTCTTTGATGAGATCAGACGCCTCCAACAAGTTTTCTCCCTGACGCTTAATGACATCTAATGACACTACGGGAAAGCCGTCAGCGCGGGAAATACTCGTTCGGTCTTTATACCCAAATTCGATATCTGCAATATCCCGCAAATAAATCGGGTTTTGATTTTCACTTTTAACAATGATGCCTTCCAGCTCCTCAGCATCCTCAAATTCACCAACCACTCTTATGGCACGCCTAAATTTGTCTTGGACCAACTCCCCGCCGGACATGGTAACATTCTCTGCTTTAATCGCATTTTCAATATCCGTAAAATTGAGCTCTAAGCTCTGCATTTTATATGGATCCACGTTGACTTTCATTTCGCGTTCCAGGGCCCCTTTGATCTCCGCATCTGAGATTTGGGACAGCCGTTCAACCTCATCCTCCAGGTATTCAGCATATTGTTTAAGCGCATCAAGTGAAAAGTCACCGGATAGATTGATGGTCATAATGGGAATTTCCGAAAGGTTGACATCGAGGACATTGGGTTCCTCTGTGACGTCATTGGGAAATTCAACTTTGGCTCTATCGACAGCATCTTTTACTTTTCGAACCGCATTTTCGATATCAATATCGGATTCGAATTCAGCCACAATGATTGAAAAGTCCTGAATGGACGTACTATTCAGCTCCTTCAGATCTGAGATAGTCCCTACTTCTTTTTCCAGCGGCCGGGTAATTAGGTTTTCTATGTCCACCGCTGAATTTCCAAAATAGGGTGTATTGACATAAACGGTTGGGAAGCTAATCTCAGGAAATTGCTCCTTTGGCATATCCTGATAAGACTGTACTCCGAAGATGAGAATCATCAGCGTTATGATGAAAATGCTGGTCCCATTATCGACAGAAAAAGAAGTAGGGAGAAACTCCCGTAGTCCTTTTCTTTTATTTTCACTGGATGAAGACATAGTAGTAGCGTTCTATTAATTTAAAAAGACTTATTTCAGGGGACTAAAGGGTTCTCCGTCCCGCAAATTGCGCGCTCCTTCAAGCAAAAGGATTTGACCTTCTTCCAGGCCCTCTTTCACAACCACTTGACCTCTGTAAACGCGTCCGGTAGTAATACTCTGCTTTACAGCAACAGTCTGTCCATCTGACCTCCGCCCTTTTACGAACACAAATTTATCACCGCCGATTTCCTGTTGGACCATATTGATAGGGACTTGGAGTACTTGGGGTTCACTGTAGTCATTGATTTCTGCCGTTACCAGCATATTCGGTCGAATTAATCCATCAGAATCCGCGGTGAGCAGAGCTTCTGCAGTAAACGTCCGATTGCGGGGGTTTATTCGGCTACCTACGAGGCTGACAATGGCCCATCTTTGTTCGTCAATATTTGGGAAATTGAGAATAATCGTATCCCCCTCATTTACTTTACCGAGGTAGTTTTCAGGGACCTCCATGACCACTTTCAATCTTCGGTGATCAATAATCACGGCTATTGGTAAGCCGGGTGACGCAAATTCACCGGACTTGAGGCGCAGCTCGTCTACGACACCGGATTTGGGCGCCCGAATTTTTGTTTTCGCCAGATTGACTTCAAGCGTCTGGAGACGTTTTTCTAAATTCTCTTTGTTATTTTTAGCCTGTAAGTATTGAACTTCAGAACCAATTTCTTTTTCCCAAAGCTGCTTTTGGCGTTTGAACAAATCGATGGCCAGTGAGAGTTGAGATTCCACTTCATTTTTTTGTGCCTGGAGAGTAGCGTCATCAATTTGGGCGATGATTTGGCCCTCTCTTACGTGATCACCTTCATTCACGAGCATGGACGTTATGCGCCCTCCTAATTCCGAGGTGGCCGAAACCTCATCGCGTGATTGAACTGTCCCCTGAACTTCAACGAAATGGTTGAAGTCGAAGCGAACCAGAGTATCCAGGCGGACAGTGGGCAGAGCTCGAGTTTGGCTGGTGTCCAACTTTTGAATGCGCTTTTCCAATTCTTTAAGCACTTCCTCAAGCTCTTTCAGTTCAGAGCGTTTTTCTTTTTGAACTTCTTTCAATCCCGCCAGATCTTCAGGCCATTCTCCAGAGGAGGGTTCATTGCTACACGCTATAAAACCGCTTAGAGCCAAGAGTACAATCAAAGAGCGCCATTGAATCATTTTATATTGTTTTATTATCATGAGTTTATATTTTTCCTAAAGCTTTTTGTAATTCTGTGTATGCATCCAGCAGGTCATAAACTGCATTGATGTGGTTAGATTGCGCGGTATAAAAATCCGACTCAGCTTGTCTCAGCTCCACACTGCTACCAACGCCTTCATCAAATTTTATTTGGGTCGTCTCATATATTTCCTCGGCCAAATCCAGGTTCATTTGAGCATTGACAGACTGTGTTTGAGCATTGTTGTAATTGATCCGAGCATTTCGGACCTCCATTTCAATCGATCGCTCCAATTGGTTAATTTCCTTTATCGTTTTTTCCTGAGTGATTTTCGCGCGCTGAATTTTTGCCCGGCGATCGAAACCATCGAATAAAGAAAAATTCATATTAACCCCCACAATAGTGGCAGGTAACCAGCCCGCTTCGGAGTCATCAAACAAATCATTACGTTGAAGGGTGCGTGAGGCGCTGGCAAAACCCGTTAGAGTCGGCAAATATCCGGCCCGCAGACGACTGATATCCACTTGGCTCAATTCCAAACCTTTATTAGCTATTTGATATTCCATTCGCTCATTGTAGTTGACGGGCTCTTCAACTTCGACTTCTTCCACCAAGGCAGAGGAGAAAATACTATTCAGGTCTCCTTCTACTTCGATCTCCTCTTCAATGGGGTAGCCCATTTGAAACTTGAGCAAATTTGCTGCAATCAAGGCATTGCCCTCGACCGACTGCCGCCGTGCTTCTAAGGTGGAAAGAGAAAGACGAATTCGATCCACGTCAAGCTTTTCAATAAAACCTGCTTCAAAATTAGCCTCGGCATCGCTTAGATTGGCTTCCAGGTTTTCAATGTTTTGTTCCAGTATACCTACATTTTCTTGCGCCACGAGTACATTGAGAAATGCTTTGGTTACATTATATCGCACTTCGGTTTCACTCTGAACTAATTCTCGCTTGCGCAGCTCTTTATAGAGTCTTTGCGCTTTCAAGCCTACAAAGAAACCTCCGTCAAATAATAGGGCACTGAGCTCAAGTGCACCTTCTAACCGGTTGTTGGTTCCAAACTGAACTTCGGCGAATTCGCCCGGCATACCACCAAAAAATTGCGCCGGAACCAGTGAAACCGGGATATCTACAAAGTGCTGATACTGGACAGAGCCATTTAATTTAGGGATCCCTCGTGACCAATATTCCAGAATTTGGGCATCGGCATCTTCGATTTCTAATTTGTCGATGTCGAGTTGATTGTTGCGATCTATACCGTACTCAACGGCTTCTTCCAAAGTGAAATTCGTGGGATTTTGAGCGTCCAGCGAAAGGACCACGACCCAAAAACACAAAATTAGGTTACCATATCTCATGATTCGATTTCTTTTTTATGCTCTATATGTAATGTCTCTTTATACTTACGCCATTTATCGACTCCCTTTGGTGTAGTGATTCCGTTTAGATGATAGGATATAAGTTGCATCAACAACTGATCCCGTTGGTATTGGTCTAAAGGAAAGTATACCTCGTTCACAGCAACGGAAGCCTTATGGACAAAAAAGCGGGAAATGATTTCAGCATCTACGTTTTCTCGGTACATACCCGTTTTTTTCCCCCACTCTATATTTTTTTTCAAAAATTCGTAAATGAAATTCATTTGGCGCCCTTCAATTTCTTTCCAGAGCGGGCCATAGTATTTGTGAAGATCATAGTGGGTCACCGGACTGATGCGGCGCATCTTTTTCATAAGATAAATAGTGGTTTGCACCATTTGGTCAATGGCATCCAAGCATTGCTGACCGATCTCAATCATAGCCTCCTGCTCCTCTTTCATATCGAATTCCATAACCTTTTCAACGAGTTCATTTTTACTCTCAACCTCTTGATAAATGGTTTTTTTGGAAACGCCGAGCTCAGTAGCAATGTCTGACATTGTCACTGAACGAATGCCATAACGCATAAACAAATCTCGAGTCTTTTCTATGATCACTATACTTTGGATTTCTACTGCAAATGTGCGCTTTTAACACGAAGGAAACTATTTTGTTGTTAAAAGTTTCCTTGGTTTTCGATAAAAGGTGCTTTTCTTTCGACGATTGTTTTTCAAGTTCGTTTCACGAGGGTATAATAGGCACCCGGAATCCGCAGGAGAATTTGTAAAGCAATATTTAGAGCAAGCGTAAGTCAATTGAATGCGGGGTAAAAAGAAAAGAGCTGTCATAGGGTTTTCAAAAAAGCCGTAAGATCTTGTGAGATCCATGTGGTATAAATGAGTTTGAACATGTTATTTCTTAGAGGGTACAGCAAAACGCTCCATTTTTTTGTACATACATTCAAAATGCCAAAAGGGTCACTGACAGGTCCCAAAACCTTCTTTGCAGATTTTTATCTTTGTACCCCGGGATTTAATTTTTGTAGGAGGAAATCACCTGCAGTCATCTGCCGATCAAAATTGGAGCAATATCAAAACCTCAGACGCTGTTTTTGTATTTAATGAGAAATAAAGAAAGATGAAGCCTCTTCGCTTTTTTACGATTAGTATCATCATTGGCATCCTGGTCTGGGGGCAGCAATGCAGCTCTTCGGATAAGCGCAATAGCCCTGATGAGACAGACGCAAGCCTATCTTCAGAAGAACAGGAAATAGCATTGGGAAAGAGAGTTTATAAGAATCATTGTGTGGCTTGTCATGGAATGAACGGAAAAATGGGATTCAATGGAGCTAAAGATTTGACCGAATCAGAATTGACCCTGGAAGAGCGAAAGGTCCTCATTGCCTATGGTCGCGGATCGATGATGGCATTCAAAAGCATATTGTCGGCGGAAGAAATTGAGGCTGCGGCAAACTACTCCATGACTTTTAACCAACCGGATGAGTAAACCTATTCATATACTTGGAATGATGTCAGGGAGCTCCTTGGATGGGATGGATTTGGGCTTAATCCGCTTTCATGAGGAAGGCGCTTCGGATATACCTCAATTTGATTGGGTAGCCACCGACCATTTTGCTTATTCGGATTTGTGGGTTGAAAAACTGAGGGGGATTCACGATCTCTCGGTAGCAGACTGGATGAAATTGGATGTTGAGTATTGTCGGTACGTGGCACAAGAGTTAAGGTTTTTTAAGAAATGGGTTGATAAGACCGACCTTATTGGATGGCACGGGCATACTAGCGCCCATCATCCCGATGAAGGCTGGACTTTGGCTCTTGGAAATGGTCAAACGCTGGCTGCGACTTTAGGGAAACCTGTTGTGGCTGAGTTTCGACGAAAGGATGTGGCACAGGGTGGTCAGGGAGCTCCTCTGGCACCTATTGTCGATGCTCACTTTTTCCCTGAAGTTGATGTGGCGATAAATCTGGGTGGTATTGCGAATATGACTCTATTGAGCCAGGGTCAAGCAGCTTTTGACGTGTCAGCTTGCAATCAGGTACTAAACCATCTCGCCCAAATCTTGGGAGCCGAAATGGACATGGACGGTCAATGGGCAGCATTCGGAACCGTTCAAGCTGAGATTTTAAACTCACTCAATTCATGGTCATACCTGCGTTCATCTGCACCAAAATCTTTGGATAATAAAAGCATTACGCAATTCTACGGAAGGGTCTTTTCCAAGTTTGAAGCCAACCCCAAAGATCTGTTGGCGACAGTAGTAGAGCATATTACAGACGCTATTCACATGCATCTCGATTGCAACAAGAAACAACAAATTCTGTTAAGTGGGGGAGGCGCTCGAAATCTCTTTTTAGTTCAGCGTTTACGTGAAAAGGCACCACAGCACGATTGGGTCTTGGCTCCGGGGCTTTGGCTGGATTATAAAGAGGCTTTTTTAATGGCATATATGGCCTATCGGTTTATAAATGATAAAAATAATGTATTTTCAAGTTGGACAGGAGGAGTCCGGGATCACCTGGGCGGAACGCTTTATAACCCCTAATGTATGAAACCCCACGTTTCAAATAAAATCATTGCTGTGACTGATGCACTTGGCCTTATGGGGCCCGCGGTGATTCGGGAGTTACTGTCGTTTAACTATTCCGTTCGCGCACTAATACAACCTCATGCGAACCTACCATCTGAATGGACGGATCACTCCCATTTGGAGATTCTTTTTGGCGATATTCTTGACCCCATGAAATTAGAGCAACTTATGGATGGGGTTGAGGCCGTTGTAAATACAAGTCAGTTATTTTCACTTCAGCAAAAAAACAAGGTTAAAATGCGCTCTCTTCACATTGAGGGTGCTTCTAATGTTATAAATACGGCCCTAAGGTGCTCCGTGAAAAAACTAATCCATTTAAGTTCGACTGAGGTGTTGGGCCATGGGGATCAGCGAGAAGGAGATGGGCCTAGGATGAGCTGGGGCGAAGGTGGTAAACACAGTTTTTACGGACGTAGCCTTTTCCAAAGTGAACTGCAGGCTTGGCGAGGACAAGCAGAGGGTCTCCCAATCGTTATTTTACGACCCTCGTTTATCCTGCGCGCCTGCCCACTGAAAAATCCTATAGCCGATTGGTTAGAGCAAGTGGTGCAGGGACTTTCTTTTTTCCCTACCGGAAGCGCTGGGTGGGTAGATGCAGCAGATGTAGCTCAGGCGGTTCGCTTGAGTTTAGACGATGCTGTCTCAGACCAGGCCTGGGTGATTAGCGCAGGCAATTTTTCGTATAAATCAATCATTGATCATCTTACTCATGCCTGTGGTTCCCGCCCTCCAATTAAACCCTGCTGGGATGCGCTCAGTCCGTTTATTTCTACTTGGAACCGCGTGCGGTCATGGTGGTCTGCAGATAAATCCTGGATTAGTGGAGATAGTTTATACCTGAGTAGCATTAATTCTCAATATGATGGCACAGGTGCAGCCCGGGATCTCGGGTTTAGCTATCGCCCTCTACGCGAGAGCGTTGTAGATTTGGCGAATACCCTGGAACGGCCAGGCTGGGAAATGTATCCACAGCTCTTACCTCACCAATAATTCCTTTGGGTCTTTTATCTTTACCCTATGAATATTGGATATGATGCTAAACGCGCATTTTTAAACCGGACAGGATTGGGCAATTATAGCAGGGATTTGATTGATCTGATGGCCGAGAAAGCTGTCATACCTACCTTATTTTCCCCTACAAAGTCAAGCGAGACAAACTGGACGCCACCAAAAAAAGCATCAATAATAGTTCCTACTCGGAATTCTTTTTTATGGAGGACTTATGGTATGTACCATCAGGCTCGTGAGCTTCCTTTGGATTTGTATCATGGCCTCAGTCACGAAATTCCTCTGTCAATCAAAAAGTTTCCCTGCCCTTCTTTGGTTACCATGCATGACCTAATCTATAAACGCTATCCGCAGTATTTTGGGTGGTGGGATCGCCAGATTTATAACTTAAAATGGAGGTGGTCAGTCCATGCGGCAGATCACATCGTTGCTATTTCTAAATCCACTGCAGATGACCTGGTGAAATTCTTTCGAGTTCCATCTGATAAAATAACTGTAATATATAATTGCGTATCGGCGCAGTTCCAGCCGGAAGAATCACCCGAAAGCGTTCTTCCCCCCGATATTCCTGAGAAAGAATTTGCCTTATTCTTGGGGCAACATAACGAACGCAAGAATCTTGACCTATTGATTCGTGCGTATGAAACCGCAGCTAAAGATCTGCCACCACTGGTTGTTATCGGGGCCGGGAATGGCCTCACGTTTTCAAATTCTGAAGCACAAGAACGAATTACTCCACTTTCAGGACCTTTTTCAGGCTCTGTGCTGGCTGCCATTGTTCGTCGTGCTCGCATGGTAGTATATCCTTCTCGTTTCGAGGGGTTTGGCTTACCAATTCTGGAAGCTATGCAGTCGGGAACACCCGTAATTAGCTGCCGTAACTCATCCTTGCCCGAAGTGGGGGGAGATGCTATACTATATACTTCAGCGGACGATGAAAACGAACTCGTCGATCATATGCAGCGGGTATGGAAAGA
>Ga0102943_1002274_pt1 | contig 11364 bp, 9 predicted proteins | sample SalPonC_black_MG_FD_78174 | JGI IMG/M metagenome (GOLD analysis project Ga0102943, IMG submission 78174) | Salt pond soil microbial communities from South San Francisco under conditions of wetland restoration - Salt Pond MetaG... | ecosystem: Environmental > Aquatic > Marine > Intertidal zone >...
GATATGATCAATATGTACGGGAGGTGTAAGGATATGTTTTCAAGAAATTTAATTCTTACAGAACTATAAGGTTTTAGTCTGAAGAAAGATCACCTACAACTTTCCTGCAAATTTTGATTGTATGTTTGAAAACTGAAACTGGAACCGGATACAAATAGAGAGGATGTATGAATGCGGTAAAGATTATTGGTCTGCTACTTTTAACTGTTCCGTTGATGGTCAGTACTATTGGTAAAAGTCTTTCAGCTCAGGAGCTTAACAACAATCCTGAATTAGACGAACATGTACAGGCTTTTCTCAATGAAAACCAGCGTAGCTGGAGAGATATGAATGTTCCCGCGGTGGACGGGCAAATACTCCATGACATCATTGTGGAAAACGGCTACACACAGGCCCTTGAAATTGGAACTTCCACTGGGCATTCAGCCATCTGGATCGCATGGGCGCTCAGCAAAACCGGCGGAAAACTCATTACCATCGAGATTGATGAGGACCGCTACAATGAAGCACTGGTAAACTTTGAAGAAGCCGGCCTTTCCGAATATATCGATGCAAGACTGGCAAATGCCCACACGCTCGTACCTGAACTGGAAGGCCCGTTCGACTTTGTATTCTCCGATGCCGACAAAGACTGGTACACCAATTATTTCAAAGCAGTAGATCCTAACCTGGTTGTTGGCGGATGCTTTACGGCTCACAATATCGGAAGGGGCCGTGGCGGTACGCGTGATTTTTATGAGCACATTACAGGATTGCCAAATTATGAAACGACGCTGAATAGTACCGGAAATGGGGTTTCGATTAGTTATAAGAGAGGTGAGTAAAACTTTTTGTCGGTTTTTCTATTTAGAAAATCTCCCTTCGAGGGGAGTCCGCCTTGAGGCGGGAGGGGTGTAGCCTACTCCAGTATTTTGATTTAACGATTTTTGAGATTTAGCGATGTAGCGATATTCGATCTATATATTGTAAATCGCTATATCGGAAATCGAAAATCGCATTTCGATAAATCAACCCCCATTTCGAAGCCTCTCATACGATTCCTCCAAATCAATAATCGGCTCAGGATAATCTTCTCCAAGTACTACATCATACATCTTCATCTCTTCGGAATTTTGCTCATGAAATTCCGGCAGCAGCTTACCCGGAACCTCACTGAGTTCAGGCAGCCAGTGCTTCACGTATTCACCTTCCGTGTCATACTTTTTTGCCTGGTTGACAATATGGAAATACCGATTTCGCGTATCCGTTCCCACTCCTGCGACATACGCCCAGTTTCCGTAGTTGGAGTACACGTCGTAGTCGATCAGTTGAGATTCAAACCAGGCCGCTCCCCAGCGCCAGTCGATTCCGAGATTTTTGGCCAAAACGGAAGCAACATTTTGTCGACCGCGGTTCGACATAAACCCGGTACGTTTGAGCTCCCGCATGTTGGCATCCACAAATGGGAAGCCGGTGGTGCCATCTGCCCATCGATTGAATATTTCGGCATCATGTTTCCAATCAACTTGCTTGTCTTGAATTCCGCCGGGATAAAATATCTTCGGATCATGCTTCACAAACAGGAATTTCCAGTAATCCCGCCAGATCAGTTCAAAAATCATCCAGTATGTCGAGCGGTTATTGACCCGTTCGTGTTCATATTTTTTGACCTCTTTGTGGATCATTCGCGGTGAAAGTGCTCCAACTGCCAGCCAGGGAGAAAACTTTGATGAGTAGTTCGCCCCCAGCAATCCATTTCGGGTTTTTTTATAGTTTTTGAGATGATCGCCATCCCAAATGTAGTCGTTTATTCGTTTAAGCCCCTCCGTTTCTCCGCCTTTAAAATGAAGGACAGCACGGTCGTCGAATTCGGGTTCTCGATCGTATCCCAAGTCTTCAAGTGTGGGAATCGTGGACTCACTGGACTCAAAATCCGGTGGTAATGGGGGGATCTTGTCCGGAACAGGAAGTGGATCACGAACATCCGATTGTTTCTCACACTTCTTTCGGAAATTTGTATAAACGTCTGGTATATCAGATGCAGAAAAAGGTATATCCCTCAACTGGTAAAGCGTGGACCCCCAATATGAATGGACATCTACATCGGGTGTGATTTGTTTTATGATTTTATTCCGAAGTGTCCGCTCCTCATAGGCCGGCTCTGCGTGGTGATAGAGATCGGTTATTTGATATGTATCGATAAATTCCGGTATCAGTTTAGCCGAATCACCGACAAGCACAAGAAGTTTTGAATTTAGAGACCGAAGCTTTCCATCCAGATCTGCTAATGTCTCCAACAGAAACTGTGCCCGCCGAACCTCCATTTTTTTAAAACCAAGTTGAGGATGGGGTTCAAAGAGAGATTCATCGATCACATAAAGTGGTAGTAGTGTATTGGAATCCAGGGCTTTTGTAAGTGGAATGTGATCGTGCAGCCGCAGATCGTGGCGGAACCAAAGTAAACTGTTCTTCATGGTAGTTGTGCTGTTTTTCGTATCAAACGGACAGAGTGTTGTTCAGCGTTCCTATCCTTATTGTCCTTAATCCCAATCATCAAAAAGAGCTTCTGAAAAAGCATTTCGAAGAAAAAAGTATCCACAACTTTTGAATGTAGACTGAATCTAAGTTTCCAAACGGTTATCAAAAGAGAACGTCTAATCATCAAATAAATAAACTTTAAACGGTTAAAAAAAGCGAGTGAACAGATGGCTAATAATCATAAAAACAACAAGAAAAGCATTCACTATTATATGCGCATTCTTCACCGGGATATTGGATTTTTAATTCTTGGGCTGATCGTAATTTATTCAATCAGCGGAATCGTGCTAACCTTTCGAGATACAAATTTCCTAAAAACCGAGAGACAAGTTGAGCAACAGCTGGAAACCAACCTGCAGGCGAATGAGTTGGCAGAAGCACTTCGGATGAGAAGATTTAGCGTGGAAAGCGAAGGCACAGAAATCATCGATTTTGGAATAGGTACCTACAGTAAAGAAACTGGTTTGGCTACGTATACAGTATATGAGTTACCGGTGATTCTCGAAAAGTTTAACGATCTGCACAAAACGATGAGCAGCGGGGCCGCCAGTCCGTTTACCACGATACTCGGTTTTTTACTGCTGTTTATGGCTGTATCATCTTTTTGGATGTTCAAAACAACGACACCTCATTTCAAGCGAGGGATGATTCTAACGGCGGTTGGAATAATTGCCTCAATTGCTCTGTTAATTTTTTAAAGTGAGGGTTTTCCAAGTGATTCAAAGAATGGAAACGGAATAAGTGTAAAGAGATCAATTTAGATGAAAAAATCTTTGATCTCTGATATGGTTAAGTGATCTAAGATCTTTAGAAAGATGCAATTCCTTATTTATCATCATCAACGAGAATCATCACTCCAAACCATTATCTCCGAAATACCGGTATAACCATCTTCTTGATGTGTTAGCATCAACCTAATTTTGTTACTTACCACAGGTTCATCAAGTAAAAATGTATTTAGTGCCATTGGCATCGGTTTATCTGAACTGCGACTCTTTACCTCCGCGGTATTCCATTCTTCCTGATCTAAGTATTGAATTTCAATCGAGGCAGGGGCACCGGCGCGTCCACGGTCTCCGGCAAAGATGATATCGAGCTTTTGTACCGTTTTTCTTGGACCGAAATTGATCTCAACCCAGTCGGTTTTGTTGGGTGAATCTTCAGATGTCCATGCAGGGCTGTTGTTATAGGGAATGAGGTGATTCATATCACTCACATTTGTTAGACTTGAGCCGGGACTTGTATAAGATGCCGAGAAGATCGGGTAGAGTTTACTATCGGGGTTGTATGCCAGGTTTTTTATTTCGTCAGTAGGCTGATCCAGTGGAAATTCACCAGGTCCCCAGCCTTCAAGTTCGGTGAGTCCGACGGCTTGATTGGGTTGTGGGATGAATTGGACTCTGATTTTGGAGGTGTTAATTATCTCATCAAAAGTTAAAATATTTGGGCGTCGTCCCGTTGGAGATTGGGGAGTGTGGTTTGAGGAGGAATGGCTTTGCCAGCTATTGCCGTTCCAGGATTGAACTTCGTAACTGGTTGGAGGGACGATTCCTTCGCCGTCATCTAAAAAGTAGAGTTTGATCTCATTGATCGGGCGCTCCACACCAAAATTCACAGCAATCCATTGTTCATCGTTACCGGATTGTGAAACCCATCGGTTGGCCGGTGTTTCGTGATACCAATAATTTCCTTCATTGGCATAGTATGATGAATGCCCGGTTTGATAGGATGATGCGGTGATATGGGGAAAGTATCCGCGTCCGTTGTTTACTGCATAGTTGACGGGGGGTTGGGGTAGAGGCTGATCTTCGACTGGCTCAATCGATACTTCCAGATTCTGAATGGTTTCGGAGGATTCTACTTTTTCTCCATCTACAAAAACCATCAAACCTTGTCCGCGATTATATTGAGCCCCATCACGATCCCAAACAATTGACACTAAGTGACCGTGGTAGTCCACATCTTCAAGGGCAAAATAATCCCAATTATCAGGAATCAGCGGATTGACAACTAACATGTTTTCAGCCTGCGGACGCAATCCAACAAGTCCGGTAATCACATTATTGATATACCCTGAATGGAGGTAGTGCTCACTGTGGTAGTGGTCATCGTGGCCTTCCCATGACCCGGTAAATGGATCGGCAGCTTCAGCGATATATGGCCTGCCGTCTTTTTCGTGTGTTTTTGCGTAGATCTGTAATATATCTATATAATCATTTTTGTCAATCACATCCTGATCGTAGTTGTTCAAGAGGTTAGCCATCGCAACCAATGTTTGGGTATTGGCATACGGCCAGGAATTTCCACTCCAAACACAGCAATCATCGGCAACCAAGAACTGTGGATCATTTTTTTCAGTGGTTGTAGGGCCATATTCTGAGTAAAAATAATTCTCATCCATCAGGTATTTCCATGCTTGTTCATATCCCGGATCAGGCAGATTGAACTGCCAAGGGACGAATCCAATCGCCTCTCGCCCGTGCGGACTGCCGGCGTAGTGTCCTGTTTCATAGGTAAGCGAATATGCTTCGATTCCGTCTTTTTCATCAAACGCAAATTGGTGGAAAAAGAACTGGCGATCTTTATCCCAAAGTTCTTCCTGGACTCGCTCTTTTAGTTTTTCGGCTTTCTTGGCATATTCTTTGGTTCGATCGGATTCACCAAGCAGGGCAGAGGCTTTGGAAAGTGCCAAAAGATCGGCGTACATATAACTGTTGAGGGTGGGACGGAAGCCATCGCCGCCATCAAATTCTTGGTCAGTTTGCCGCCCGTTGATGTTTAACTCCATTCCGTCATGCATGCCGTCCCACATAAACAAGCCATGGTGGGGTTCAAAATGCTCCTTTACAAAACCGTTGTACTGCTGAATCATATATGGATAAACAGTCTCAAGAAAATTCTTGTCTTGATTCAATTTGTAGATCGCCCACATCGAATCGCCGTACCAGTTGCTGTAACTCCGTGGTTCCGCACCCGGAACTTCAAACCAGTACCGGGCAAAATCATCAATAATTTTTGGATTTTTTAACCATCTCACCTCGTAAAACTGGTGCCCCAGCGGACAACTGATCGCACCATAGGTTCCGGACCAAAATGGCCGGTTGATAAACTCAGTAAAGGTATACCCGTGTTCAGGCGAACCGTAGATAAGGTGTTTGGTCATTACCTCCCATCGGTAGTAGTAGATCTCGGTAATCGCTGAATCCGGAGAATCAAAAAAGGGAATATTCTCTTTATACCAATCCCAGTCTTGATTATCCCACCATCTGTATCGGTCCAGGATTTCCTGTTTATCTAAAATGGAGGATTGCTTTGTTTGGCAGTGGGCAATTGAAATAAAACCAGAAAGGATAAGAGCGGCTGTGGCAATTCTAAACGAAGATCTCATGGAAGGTATTCAGATTTGTAAATGAGAAGAATAGCCACGGAATCTCAGAAAGTCTTTTAAAAAACGGGGAGTTCTTTGTTTCTATGGCAATGATATTACTGGTTAATCTATGGATGAAGAATCAGTCGTCAAAATGTAATCAGAGAAATGCATATATCAGGAATCCACCAAGGAGAAGCGCTAAAATTGCACCAAGGTACCGGAATGGTTTAATAAAATTTACAGCCCAATCAATCAATTTCCGGAAATTGTCATGCCCGATTAAGATTAATGCAACAGCTGCAATAATTGCGAACCAGCCTAAAGTTTCTATAGCAATAGGATAATGAGAGATTGAAGCATAATAGATCAACAGAATTCCAAGAAACAGCCGAAGTGTAATTGCAAAGATGTGGAGCTTGTAGTTATCTGATTCACGTTTGAGGTAATCAAAAATGGAATCCGGTTTAATTAGTATCCCAATTCCGGCGAGGATGATCAGAACACCGAAAAGGATGATAAGTAGATCCATTGTTGGATTTAAAAATTACCTGCTTGTCTGCGATAAACCACATTTGTTTTGGATCGACTGAATATCCTGATCACTGAGTTTAAGTCTCTCTTCATTTTGCAGACGCATATTATAATTCATAATAGAAACGGGATTTTCATTATGGCTTAATCCCAAAACATGGCCAAATTCATGAGCCAGGACTAATTTCAGTTTATTGAGGTTTTCGAATTGATAGATATTCACTTTTTTTTGATTCCCGACGTTGGTATAAAACCCCTGGAAAAATGTTCTCGACTGTGAGTAACGGTTTCGATACTGGAAAACATATTCATTCACTTCATCAGCATAATCATTCAGTTCTTCGGAGAGACGATTCAGATTCTGTTCCTCAACCGTTAACTCTTCCTCCAATGGATCGAGTTTTTTCTCCAGGAACTCCATCTCTTTCTTTAAATTCTTCAATTTTTCATCGTCATCCCGCGATACAATTCCGTTGTTGGTTAACCGAGAGAGGCGGAGATTATATTCATTTACCTTGTTTGCATACTCCGTAAATGTTGTATTGTATTGATTTAATTTATCCCGAAATCTTACGGACTCCTGCTGGTAGTCTACCCTCATGGAGTAGTATTTTTTTCTCATCTCGTTGATCTGTTCGGAGAGCTTTTGTTCATTATCGGTAAATTTTTGCTCTTCACTGTAAATTAGGTTAATAGCAACTTCACCGCTGTCACTATACTGGAGTAGATTTTTTTCCACCGCATCAGACCAAAGATTCTCAACATCTCTCATGATATTTTTCACTTCAGTTTCCTTGATGTTGAAACGGGAATCTATGGTACCAACTCTCCAGGTAGTCGGTTCTGAACATTCCGAAGAAATTGTATCGAGTGGGGCAGGGGGGGAGTTCGCTGAAACAGATAAGCCGATGCTCTCTAAGAATAGCAGAACTGAGATCAACAATATGGGCAGCGTAAGTCTCATTCTCGAATCATTAAGAATTTCCAGCTAATACAGCAATATAACGATTTGATGAGCATTCGATTTTATTTTTTTGGAATTCCTTATTGAATGGCTTTCACCTTGACGCTTAATGGTTCAGCATCACCCAGTGGTTTGATGAACAGAGTTGCTTCAGAATCACCTGATCTGTTTCCAATCCATGTTACATCAATGGGAATCTTCTGCCCGGGCGCAAGGATGAATGGAGTTTTCATTGGCAGATCAAGCTCAAAATCTGTGGTGTTATCTATCTGGATATAACTAATCAAACTGGCTTGATTCCCATTTTGACTACTCAAAATAACTTCTTTTCCACCGCGATCATCCCTGGAAAATGAAATTGATTCAGACGAAACTGTCAGTTCAGCTTTGGTGAGCGGATTATTTGGGAACTCAGGATTTTCTGCGTTCGAAAAAACTTCAAATGAAGTAAGCTCTGGTCCGCCTCCGCGATCACCACTTCCGGCACCAACCACAAGCATATCCCCAACATTTATTGCTTGCGTGCCATGTCGTCCACGTTTCAGAGAGGGAAGAGATTCCCAGGTTCCGGTTGAAAGATCCAGGGATTCAACTTCGTTATGTGCAGTTTGCTGGCTGCCACTTTCCCCGCCAATAATTACCACATTATTTTGGTGAACGGCGGCAGCAATTCCGGCTCTTTCAGTTGGAATATCCCCGTCGGGAGATGGAAGTTCTGTCCACTCACCGGTAATGAAGTCATATATATTTGTTTCGCTGATGGTTGTTTCAAATCCTCCGCCGCCGTATCCGGAGCGGCGCCCTCCTGCAACAACAAGTTTGTCATCAACCACAGCAGCATGAAGATGATCCCTTGACCTGGGTGCATTTGGCAATTCACGCCATAAATTGGTTTTCGGATCAAACTCGTCCAGCCAGCTTACCCAACCGGAGGTGTGGCCATTGATAATTCCACAGGCTACATAAATTTTATCATCGTACACTACGGTTCCGGCAGCACCACGCCTGCGATTTTCCGGAATTTCAGGCCCGGTGCCCCATTTATCTAAAACCGGATCGTAAATGAGGATATGAGAAAGCGGTGTTTCATACGGCCATCCCCCGGTCATTGCACCAACAACATACACAAGGCCATCCAACTCTACAGCTTGAATATGATGAATTTCAAATGGCGGTTGAGCTCCCTCTGTCCACTCATTGGTTTGAGTGTCGTAAATATCTATAGGTTTCAAGCCTCGTCCGCCAAGTAAAATGAATTTGTTGCCGGCTTTAACGAGCGCATTTTCATGTCGTTCAGTAGCATTTCCCTCAGCTTCAAGTGTGTACCAATTATAGGATTGGGCAATCGATTGGATAGGTAAAAATATTAAAATCGCAAAGATTAGTAGGGTAATAATACTTTTGGAATTCATTTTACAGGAATGATATGGAGATTTAGTAACGTCTTAAAAGTATAATGAATTACAACTGAAGCTTACAACTCATAAGTAATAAACTAATCAGAAGTAGCTATATAGCCCTTTTGCACGGTTTTTTATTTGCGCCATGGATTCTTCATTATTCGACAGGTTAGGAGGCCAGCCTACTGTTTTATTAGCATCCAATAGAACTGCCTCTCCTTCATATATCACATAGTCGAATTTGCCATAATCGAACTGCAATTTTTCTCGTAAGGAAAGAATATCAGTATGAGGTTCTATACTTCGATCTAGGTCGGTAATTGTGTGGTCTTTAACAATTGGATGATCACCTTTGAGTCGTGCACAGCTTAATTGATCACCAAGGAAAAATAGAGTATGGATGCAATAGTGTCCATCATCGAATTCCGGTAAAAATTTTTGTATGACCAAACCGGGATGGTAAAAATAGAGACGGGGCACCTCGTTCAGATGATTATATACTTTATAGTCGAGAGCAGTTCTAATTGCAAGAGGTGATTTCTTATTATTGAAACGATGAATAGTCTTTAAAACTTTGTCATGAACTTTGCCGAGAAAACCACCACGAGTTCGTTCAGGAATGCCTGCACAGTTGTAATCCGATTTTACAATGACTTGGCCATCCCAGTTGTCTTCTTGATTTAGCAGATGAGTACCATATGTTGATTTTCGAATATCTTTAATTTTACCATTGATAACTACTGGATATCGTTCAGCAAATTCAAGATACTCGTCTGGAACTATGGAAAGATCAACATGCAGGAATAAAAGATCAGCCGGTACAAATCTATCTGTTCCAAAAAGGTAGATTACTTCATGACCATCTTCACGCCAATATTCTGCAAGCAGAGATATTAGATGTTGTTTTAATGTTTTCTGATTATCCTCCTCGAAAAGCAGAATTGCAATTCGTTTATGACACATAAGTCCTGCTATTCAGGCGTACAAATTATTGTTGGGCAACGATTTCCAAATTCATAACTTGGCCAAATGCACTCTAATTCTCTAAATCCTTCATCAATAATGAGATCTCGAAGTTGTTCAAGTGAGGGAAAAGTAAATACAAAATCTGATCCACAGTACGATTCAAACTTTTGGATATTCTCCATTGACCATCCGGTATTAGTCGCTAACGTCTCTGGGTTGGGACCGTCTGTTTTCCACGAAAGATAAACATCATTGAAATTTGTTCCGGTTTCGGTGTCCGGTTGTAATGCTGTTACCAGTCGGTATTGGAAAGTGCTGAAACTGCTAATTTTCCCGGCCAACGCATCTTCATAAACATGATGAGGGTCTTCAGGTGGATCAGGTTTAATAAATGTTCGAAATATAAATTGACCATCAGGTTGTAAAACTCTGGAAACGGACTGTAGTAAATTTCTGAAATCAGCAGGATATCGCATGGCACCGAATGGTCCGTCACTTATTACGAGGTCTCTGGAATGATTTTCCAAAGGAAGATCCAGCCAATTAGCAACTATAGCTTTCTTGTTGGGTTCATCTAAATCAGGCCAAACATGATCTAACATCTCTCGGCAGTAATCAACTGAAAGAAGTTCAGAGTCTTCCGGAAGTTCTATTTCTGCCAGTTCCGGTGTTACTCCAAGCAGTAAGATTCGTGCTTTGCCATTCTCTGAAATCCAGGAGTATACTGCCTTTGTTACGATCTTTTGATCTTCTTCAGATGGTCTGAGAGGTGTTCCAAGTTTTTGCCATCGTGAAGCAACCATCTGCCAGAAAGAATCTGCTTTACCCATAAAAAAAGTCCAGTAGAACTAAATTGTCAGTATTTTAGATGAATAGTAAAAGAGTTGTAATAAAAAAATTTCAATTCTAAAAAATATCATTCCTGCCAAAAACAATCCAACGTATTGGAAAATTTGAGCTCTGAATTGTCATAGCTTAACGCCAAATACTGTTAAATTTTGGATTAATCATCAAGATGGCTTTCCATCCAATTCATCATACCGTTCTCTCACTTTCTGTACATCTTCCCATGTCGGGCGTTTCCACTGGGGATTTCTAAGCAAAGCAGCGGGATGATATGTCACTGTCAACTGAGCTCCGCGGAAAGGGTAAAACTGGCCTCGTAAGTTACGAAGTGAATCCTCTTTTTTAAGAAGTGTAGTTCCTGATACTTTGCCTACACACAATATAATTTTGGGATCGATAAGGTCGATCTGCCGCATCAGGTAGGGCAGACTTCGTCGTCGTTCATCCGGGTTTGGGTTTCGGTTGCCCGGTGGACGGTGCTTCAGGATATTGGCGATATAGACATCCTCCCTGTCAAAGTCGATTGCCTTTAAAATCTTGTTTAATAACTGACCGGCTTTACCTACAAATGGTTCACCATGCCGATCCTCTTCTTGTCCCGGCGCTTCACCGATAATCATTAAGTCTGCATTTGGATTTCCGACACCAAAAACCAGGTTTGTATTTTCGAGGTCGGTTTTAAGATCCGCGGCACTTTTGCATAGATCCCGAAGTTCTTTTAAGGAGCTGCAAGCCTCCAATTTTTCTTCCAAAGATGTTGGTTCTTCAGA
>Ga0102943_1002275_pt1 | contig 11363 bp, 10 predicted proteins | sample SalPonC_black_MG_FD_78174 | JGI IMG/M metagenome (GOLD analysis project Ga0102943, IMG submission 78174) | Salt pond soil microbial communities from South San Francisco under conditions of wetland restoration - Salt Pond MetaG... | ecosystem: Environmental > Aquatic > Marine > Intertidal zone >...
GCGAAAAATGCATTTCTGGAATACTGAGTGGCAGTGGGCAGAATACTGAAGTATATATCTTCCTTGTCGACGTGAAAAAACTGTGTAATCGCGGGTTCAATGGTCTTCCACTGATCATAGCGAAGATTGTCTATTAAGATTAAAAACAGCGGTGACTCATCAATTTCAGGAACGACATATTCCTTGAAGGCCGTGTGAGACATAATCGGTGCTTCATCGGAATTTTCATTCAACCAATCCAGATAGTTGTCCATCACAAATTTTCCAAAAGAGCGATTGGCCTCGGTTTTTTGCATGGTTAGGATTTCCTCCATCACTCCATCGCTACTATTGTCCAATTCAAGCTCCCAAAAGACCAGCTTCTTGTAGACTTCTTTCCACTCTTCGATGCTCAAGCGATCACCCAGCGTCATCCCGATGTTGCGAAATGCCATCTGATAGTTACTGGTCGTCTTCTCGTTGATGAGCTTCTTATTGTCCAGATTCTTTTTTAACGAAAGCAAGATCTGATTCGGATTACCGGCTTTATGAGGTAGTCTGAAATTTTTGACCCTATGGCGTCTTCCATTATGGACTCTTCCTCGCTCTTGGTAATCATAACCACGGGAATAGAGGGCTTGCTGGCTTTTATTTCGCTCAGCGCCTCAAGACCTGACATTCCGGGCATATTTTCGTCGAGGAAAATGATGTCGAAATTTTGTTCTTGAACCATATCTACGGCATCGGAGCCGCTGTTTACAGTAGTGACATCATATCCCTTTTCGCGAAGGAATAAAACGTGAGGTTTGAGTAATTCGATTTCATCATCGGCCCAGAGTATTTTTGAAGACATATAGTGTTGCAGGTTTTGATTTTATTGGCTTCAGCCAATTTGCTTTACATTTGGTCTAATAAACAAAAAACGCACCGCTTTTAGTGTGCAAAAGCAGTATTAATCCATGAGCGACAAAGATCGCAATTCAAATCCCGGCAAACGAAAAATTCTGAACGACCCTGTTTATGGATTCATTACCATTTCAGATACTCTTTTGCACGATATTATTGAGCACCCTTATTTTCAAAGGCTGAGGAGGATAAAGCAGGTAGGCATGTCCCACTTGGTTTATCCGGGTGCTAATCACACGCGTTTTCATCACGCGCTGGGTGCTATGCATTTAATGCGGGAAGCGATTCTTTCCCTACGCGACAAGGATATCGACATCACCGACGAAGAGGCCCGGGGGGCAATGGTGGCGATTTTATTGCATGACATTGGCCACGGCCCTTACTCACATAGCCTCGAGTTCAGCTTGGTAAAAAACGTGACACACGAGCATATCTCAAGCCTGCTCATGGAAAAGCTCAATGAATTTTTTGATGGTGCTCTGTCAACAGGCCTCGAAATTTTTCGTGATCACTACCCTAAAAAATTTCTTCATCAGTTGGTGAGCAGTCAGCTCGACATGGATCGGCTCGATTATTTATCAAGAGATAGCTTCTTTACGGGAGTTTCAGAAGGGGTGGTCAGTAATCAACGGATCATCAAGATGCTCGATGTAGTCGATGATCGGTTGGTAGTGGAAGAAAAAGGTATTTACTCGATAGAAAAATTTATCGTAGCCAGAAGACTGATGTACTGGCAGGTATACCTGCACAAAACGGTGGTCTCGGCAGAAAAGCTTCTCATCAATATTTTGACCCGAGCAAAAGAATTGTCGAAAGAAGGCAAAGGTATATTTGCCTCACCTGCACTGAAGTTCTTTCTGGATCAAGACTACGGCGTAGAAGATTTCAAGCATAACCCCGATGTCATCGGAAATTTCGTAAAGCTGGACGACTATGACATCATGGGAGCAATCAAAGTGTGGAGCGATAGTAATGATGTGATATTATCGGATCTGTGTCGGCGAATGATCCATCGGAAATTATTTCGAGTAAAATTGAGCAATGACCGTTTTGATCCTGCATATATAGATCAACTGAAAGCTGCGACATTGGATCAGCTAAAAATCGAACCCGATCAACTCCATTACTACCTGCAGGTGGGAGAACTGGCCAATAGTGCTTACGACAATGAATCCAATAGAATTTTGATTCTCCAAAAAAGCGGCGAGACGATTGATTTGGCGGAAGCTTCAGACAATCGCGCATTGATAGCACAGACCAAACCGGTCGAAAAGAACGTACTCTTCTGCTTAAAGTCTGTAGAGAAAAAGCTACGAGGTTAATTTATATATTTGATGCAATGAAATTTTCGGCCTCACAAATTGCTCAACTTCTTGAAGGAGAAGTTGTTGGAGATATAAAAACAGAAGTGTCCGGGTTGAGTAAAATCGACAACGGGAAAAAAGGCACGCTATCTTTTCTGGCAAACCCTGCCTACACGGAGTTTATTTACACTACGGAAGCCTCAGTGGTTATCGTTTCAAAAAATTTTAAACCTGAGAAAGATCTGCCGGAAGGACTCACTCTGATTAAGGTTGAAGACGCTTACCGCAGTTTTGCAAAACTTCTTGAGCTTTACAACGAATTCAAATACGATAGAAAGGGTATATCAGAAAATGCCTTTATCGATCCTACAGCCATAGTTGGTAAGGACGTTTATATCGGGCCCGGAGTAGTTATAGATTCAGGCGCCAAAATTGGCGATCGAACTAAAATTTTTCCACAAGCCTATGTAGGCCAAAACGCACGAATAGGATCGGACACCTTGATTCATCCTGCTGCCAGAATTTTAGCTGACTGCGAAATAGGTGCCCATTGCGTGATTCATTCAGGAGTTATAATTGGTGGCGACGGTTTTGGCTTTGCGCCAAACAGTGAAAACAATTACCAAAAGGTAGCTCAGATAGGGAACGTGATCATTGAAGATCATGTAGAAATAGGTGCGGGAACGACTATAGACAGAGCCACTCTTGGCCATACCATCATCCGCAAGGGAGCAAAAATTGACAACCTAATTCAGATTGCCCACAACGTAGAAATTGGTGAAAATACGGTTATTGCAGCCCAAACGGGAATAGCCGGCTCCACCAAGATCGGAAAAAATTGCATGATAGGCGGTCAAGTAGGTATGGTTGGCCATATAACCATAGCGGACGGAGTGAAAATAGCCGCCCAGAGTGGCATAGGACATAGCATAAAAGAGGAAGGAAAGATCGTGCAAGGTTCTCCCGCCATTCCTATTGGCGACTACAAAAGATCATACATTGGGTTTAAAAACCTTCCTGACTTGATGAAAGAGATCAAGTCTTTGAAAGAAGAAATTAAGAATCTTAAAGCAACCACCCACGAATGAGCACTAAGCAAAAGACTCTTGCTGACAAACTCGAATTTAAAGGAATAGGACTACATACGGGAGAAAAGGTCGAGATGACAATTCTCCCCGCTCCTGATAATCACGGATACGTCTTTAAGCGGATTGACCTGGATGGTCAGCCAACGATCAAAGCAGACCTGGACCATGTAGTATCCACCAATCGAGGCACCACCATAGGTGTTGATGATGTGAAGGTAAATACAACCGAACACGTTCTGGCTGCTCTTTACGGGAGCGAAATTGACAATGCGCTAATAGAGATAAACGGAGCCGAGGTTCCCATAATGGACGGAAGCGCGAAAATTTTTGTTGAAGGGATTCAACAAGTTGGCATAGTTGATCAGGAGGCGGAAAAAGACTATTTCACCTTAAAGGAAAACCTCTACTACGAAGATGAGAAAGGCTATGTAGAGATGCTCGCCGTCCCTACCCCGGGCAATGAATTTCGAATAACGGTAATGGTAGATTACAACTCGCCTGTTCTTGGCACTCAGCATGCGTCCATGTATGAGATAGGTGAGTTTCAAAAAGAAATTGCGTCTTGTCGGACTTTCGTATTCTTAAGAGAATTGGAGTTTTTGGCAAAAAACAACCTTATAAAGGGAGGAGACCTCGATAACGCAATCGTACTGGTAGAGAAAGAGCGCAGTCAGGAGGAGTATCAAGAAATTGCTCGAATGCTGGGTAAAGAGAATCTTGATGTAAAAGTTGAAGGGATAGGAGTTTTGAACACCGTTAAACTTCAATTTGAAAATGAGCCTGCCAGACACAAACTTCTGGACATTGTAGGTGACTTGGCCTTGGTTGGAAAACCCATTCAGGGTCATATACTGGCCGCCAGACCGGGCCATGCAGGAAATGTTTCCTTTGGAAAAATCATTAAGGACCTCATCAAGGCTGAGAAGAAAAAAGGACCTGAATTTGACTTGACAAAAACCCCCGTATATGATGTCAATCAGATCATGGGAATTCTACCGCATCGCTACCCTTTCTTATTAATCGATAAGATCATTGAACTTGACGAAGATCAAGTAGTTGGTGTTAAAAACGTGACCATCAATGAGCCTTTTTTTCAAGGCCATTTCCCTGGGAACCCCGTTATGCCGGGAGTGCTGCAAATAGAAGCCATGGCACAAGCAGGAGGGGTTTTGGCTCTGCACAATGTGGATGAGCCCGAAAAGTGGAGCACCTATTTCATGAAAATCGATGCGGTGAAATTCAAGCGCAAGGTAGGTCCTGGCGATACCGTTGTTTTTCACCTAAAACTCACCTCGCCTATTCGCAGAGGAATCGTCCAAATGAAAGGAACGGCCTACGTTAATAACCAAGTGGTAAGTGAGGGAGAGCTTATGGCGCAGATTATCAAAGACAAATGATCCACGAATTGACCAGTATTCATCCTGACGCAAGCCTTGGAGCGAATGTTCAGGTAAGCCCTTTTACCTCTATCCACGGAGATGTTGAAATAGGTGAAGGAACGATCATTCACTCCAACGTGACTATAATGGATGGAGCAAGGATCGGAAAGAATTGTGAGATTTTTCCCGGGGCGGTTATTTCGGCCATCCCGCAAGACTTAAAGTTCAAAGGAGAAAAGACCACCACGGAGATCGGTGACAACACCACCATTCGCGAATGTGTAACCATCAACCGAGGAACGGTAGATCGCCACAAGACGGTAGTGGGAAGCAATACCCTTTTGATGGCATACACTCACTTGGGTCACGATGTTTTTGTGGGAAACAATTGTGTAATAGCAAACGCAGCCAGCATTGCGGGACATGTAACCATCGAGGACTTTGCCATATTGGAGGGAGTGGTGGCCGTTCAGCAATTTCTGAGAATCGGCGCCCATAGTTTTATAGCGGGCGGGTCGCTGGTTCGAAAAAATGTACCGCCTTTCGTGAAGGCCGCCAGAGAGCCCCTTTCGTATGCCGGCGTCAATTCGATCGGTCTGCAACGCAGAGGTTTTGATGAGAAAGTGATCAGCGCTATCCAAGATGCGTATCGTTTGATATACATACAAAACCGCAATATCACGCGCGCCCTTGAAATGGTGGAAGAACAAGTGCCTGAGATCGACGAAGTGAAGCAAATCATCTCCTTCATACGCTCTTCAGATAAGGGGATTATGAAGGGCCTGCAAGATGTTTGATATCGATCTCAAACAAGCAGGCAAACGCTACAATAGCGAATGGATTTTTAGAGATCTCACTGCGAATTTTCGATCGGGAAGTGCCACGGTCATATTGGGCGGAAACGGCTCGGGAAAAAGCACGGCCCTGAGATCCATTTTTGGGTATGCTCCGCTCAGCAAAGGAGAAATCACCTATCAGCTCGAAAGAAGGACCATCAAACAATCAGAGGCTTATAAACATTTCAGTATCTGTGCTCCCTATTTGGAGCTTTACGAAGAACTGACCTTGGACGAATTGGCAAGATTTCATTTCTCCCTAAAACCTGCTCTTCCGCAAATCACGATTTCCGATTTCTCTGAGTTGATCGACCTCAAGAGAGCAGCAGATAAGCCGGTCAAATACTTTTCTTCGGGTATGAAGCAACGCGTCCGTATCGGTTTGGCGCTGATGAGCGACGTCAAAGCCATCTTCTTAGATGAACCTACCGGCAACTTGGACAGAAAGGCGATAAACTGGTACCGAAGCACTGTTGAAGAATTTAAAATGGACAGAATTCTGGTGGTAGCTTCCAATCAGCAGGAGGATGAATACTTCTTTTGCGAAGAAAAAATTGAAATTGAAAATTTCAAGCCTGTCTAATTTTCTATTTTTGGCTCAAATACAAGACAAATGGCAAATACCTCTGATATAAGAAACGGACTTTGCATCCGACACAATGGCAAGCTTTTCTTTGTAGTAGAATTTCAGCACGTAAAGCCCGGCAAAGGTCCGGCATTCGTGCGCACCAAGCTCAAGAATCTGGAGAATGGCAAGGTGGTTGACCACACTTTTTCTGCCGGTCACAGCATCGATCCCGTGAGAATTGAAAACAGGCCTTACCAATACCTGTACGAAGAGGAAGTGGGTTACCACTTCATGCATACCGACACCTTTGAGCAAATATTCCTAAACAAGCACATGGTCGAACAGCCGGAGTACTTGAAAGAGGAAATGATTGTGACGATTATTTTCAATGCCGATGACGAAACGCCATTATCGGTTGAACTCCCTTCTTTTATTGAAGCTCAGGTGACCTACACCGAGCCGGGAGTAAAAGGAGATACTGCCACCAACACGATGAAGCCCGCCACCATTGATACCGGAGCAGAAATCAAAGTCCCTCTCTTCATTGAAATCGGAGACAAGATAAAAGTTGATACCAGAAAAGGCGAGTACAACGAGCGCGTAAAGGATTAATCCTGCTCTATCGAGTAGGCATAGACATATCCTTCTTTTCCGGTCGTTACGAGATTGGTAAACCCATCCAGATTTATATCCCCAAAAGCGGGACCGGACGATCCGAAGACGGGAAAACCGGGAATTGACTGACCATTTCCATCGAACAGGTAGACTTGATTTTGTCCTGAATTGAACACACTCAAAAACTTTGCAGATTCCGAGCTGTAAATGGTCAATTCGTCAGCATTAATCTGGGGGAGCTCGACATCAAAAAGGATATCCCCCTGAAAACTGAATGCAGCAAAAGACTCGGGGTATAGCAGGCCGAAGTCCATGAAATCGTCATCATCGATCTTGGCAAAGAAATAATCAGAAGATTTCTGTGGCCTTGGTCTGAGTTTTTCCAAACTGTCATCAAATCCCAGTCGATAGGCCGTGCCCAAAGAGTCGGCAAAGAAGAGTGAAGACCTGTTGATTTTAGATCCGATATCAAGTTTATATCCGCCCATCTCAAATCCGACGGCACGCTGAGAAACCGTATGTCTGGGCTCTCCTCTCCTATTCAAAAGCAATACTTCGCCTCCCTCAGTTAATGTAAACAGATAGTCTTTGCGTTTGATTCTCAAATGCTCAATCGGCAATAAAATCTCGCCGGCGCCGCCTTGGTAATCCCACCCTTCAACAGGTTTTCCGTAAGCATCGAAACAGAAGATTTCTTCTCCCTCGGTAGGGATGAAAATTCGGTAATCTCGACTTTTGTCATAATCTGCCACACTCACTTCTGCCGTGGCTGCTGACTGCAACTTTATGGGAAATGACTCCACTCGATTCCCGTTTCGATCGAGCAAATACAAGCTGGAAGGAGTGTTAAAAAGCATTTGTAGCTTGTTGTTTTTGTACACATCCACCTGTTTCACATTTCCCATAATGGGGCCGTCCAAAGTCGTTTCCCAAACAACTTTTCCATTATTGGAAATCAGGTAGATGCGATCGTTCACATCTTGAACCAAGGTTTCCAAAACTCCCGTATAGTGGTTTTTGACCAAATGTGCTTTGCCCTTAGCTTCCGCCTTAAGTTTTACTTCCCACAATGCCCCCGTTTCTTTTTTGTAATCAGAACCTTGTTTGAGGTAAACATTGTTGTAAAATAAATCACCCGTGGAATGACTAATCTGGTAAGCGAATGATCTGAAATTTCGCAACACATCCGTTTGTCGGTCTATATCCTCCTCATATTTTTCATCCAATATATTTCGAAAGATCGATGGACTTTTGGCCAAGGAGCTATAGATGACCAAATGGGCATCGGTGAAGAGGTATTCCTTCAAATCTTCATATTCCTCTGTTTGGAGGAAGGACCTTCCCGATTGGATTGCCGAAAGGTAATTCCTGATGGCATTTTCAGAATTGGCCATAACAATGGCATCGTCGATTCGAGCAACGAAGGGATCCATAAGTCCGTCAAAAGCACTGCCAACAGCGGCTCCGTAAAACCTACCTGCCGGAAGTTGGAAGTAAGACTTCTCCTCAAAGTTTTGTTCTTCAAGATCACCCAGCGCGGAAGCAAACTCCTTGAGCATCTCTTCCGCACCTTCAGAATCTTCCGACTCGAAAATGGCAAACAAATTTTGGTCGTATTCTTTGGCAGAAGGCTCAGAAATAAAAGCTACCGCTTGACTGCCTATCCAAGAAGAGCCAAGATTTTCGGCATCGCAATTGCACGCCACATTAAACTTTTGAATGGCATTATCGGCTTTGAATAAACTCCCGTTTTTTTCCAACTTTTTACGCTTCTCAATACGGTAAGCTGCGTAATCGCCATATCCCAAAAAGGCAAAGTAAGCCGTATTGGAAGGAAGGTATCTCAAAAGCTCAATCTTAGGAGGCTTTTGCATGGAGAATGCATCGAGCCAAGCACGAGAGCTATCGCTCGCGACCACAAATCCATTCAATGACACCGCGTCACTTTCAATTGAAAAGTCGAGTGCAGACCAATCTGCGAAAGGTTGATTAAAAAAATCTATGTTCCGACTTTCAGCCGAAGCGTATTGAGAAATGATGGGCTTGAGCAATTCGTAATTCAAGTATACATGAGCCGTGGCACCATCATCTATGGTCTCTCTTACTTCTGAAAATTGCCTTTGATTCAAAACGGAAGCCTCCTGCACCATCGTTCTCACCGACTCCTCAGCCAGCACTTCTGACAAGCTGAAGACCAGAAGATCTCTTTTAATGAAATAGAACATCCGACCATCAAAAAACGGTGACAAAAAAGAATTGATGTTCTCTCCATCATAAACTCTTGACTCAACTTCGGTTGAGCGAAAAGTTGCATTCAGCGCCTCGTGAACTTCTTTCCTCGCAGCATCAGAGTCGAGCTGCATCGCAAAGAGAAAATCGTACTCCTGACCACCTGTCATGTGAGCAGACACGGCTATTGGCTTAGCCGCAAGCAGTCCGCGCAACTTGGAGTCATTTCTGATCAAACTATCCAGATTCTGAGCCAGGTCATTCACCCGAAAAAAATAGTCTGTAGCCTTCAACTCACTCCACACCAAACTTTTGGACGATACGCCGCGCCATACTTCAGCCACATCTCGGGATTCAAATATTACCGCAGCGCTTTGCGGAATGGCCGACAAGGTATCAACCTCATTCGTTTCAGGTATCTCAAAGTCCTTGTAAAACCAGTAGAACGCAAGACCCACCAGTCCACCAAGGAGCACGACATTTAGAATTTTTCTCAGCACAAACTCAGCATTTGGGGTAAAGTTAAGTAGGCTTTCAGCAATGGGGTGAATTTATGTTGTACCCTTTAAACAGAAAGATGTGAACAGTCATTCACATATTTTTTCCCGATCTCTTGGCAATAGCGCAAATGACATCCGGTGGTAAGGCGATGCCCCGATCTCTGAAATCACCTTTCGGTGAATCTTTGTGGGATAGCCCTTGTTTCGGTCCCATCCGTATTCGGGGTGGTGCCCGTGGAGTTCAAGCATGAGAGCATCTCGGTGGGTTTTGGCCAAAACAGATGCAGCCGCTATACTTTTATAAATTCCGTCGCCTTTGATAATGCAAAAGTGATTAATCGACTGATAAGGGGTAAAACGGTTTCCATCGACCAAGATGCAGTCAGGAGGTTTTGGCAAACCATCGAGGGCGCGGTGCATGGCCAAAAAAGAGGCGTTAAGAATATTCATCTCATCGATCTCCCGATGACTGCAAACCCCGATTGAGTGGTGCTCGACCTCATTCAATATCGCTTCTCTAACCTTCAAACGCTGGCATTCCGTCAGCATTTTTGAGTCATTCAAAAGCGTGTGATTCCATCTTTTGGGCAGAACAATTGCTGCCGCTACCACAGGACCTGCCAAGCATCCGCGGCCTGCCTCGTCGCAGCCGGCTTCTATTTGACCTCGTCGAAAGTAAGATTTTAAACGTGCCACAGTGCGAAGGTAAGGCATTGAAATTACCTTTGCTGCAATGAATACTTTTCAACTTCCCTCGGTCGAGCAGATGGTGCCTTCAAAATTTCTGAAGAACAGGGAAATAAGTCTGTTCATAAAAAGGGACGACCTGATTCACCCTGAGGTTTCGGGAAACAAATGGCGGAAATTAAAATGGAACATAGACAATGCCCTTCGGAGTGAAAGGGAGACCATTCTAACCTTTGGAGGAGCACACTCCAACCACATTGCGGCAACAGCGGCAGCGGCAAAATTGCACGGCCTTCATTCGATTGGGATCATCAGAGGAGAAGAAGTTGACTTAGCTAACCCTACACTAAAAAAAGCGCTTGAAAATGGCATGGAGATACACCGAGTTAGTCGAACGGAATTCAGGGCGATTGAAGACCGTGATTACATCGAGTCTCTGCGCCATCGATTCGGTCCTTTTTACCTCATTCCTCAAGGAGGGCAGAATCACTACGGCGTTCAGGGTTGTGCCGAAATCATGTCGGAGTTGGAACAACCCTACCACAGAATTTTTGTGGCTTGTGGTACAGCGACTACTTTGAGTGGTTTGGCTATAGCCAATAAAATCCGCGCAGATATTTACGGCGTATCCGCTTTGAAAGGAGGTGATTTTCTGTTGGATACCGTTAAAGCTTACGCAAAAAAAACTTTCAACGACGAAGAAACCGAGACCGAGATCCTGTCGAAAATTCACCTCATCACCAATACCCACTTTGGAGGTTATGCCAAAATCAAGCCCGAATTGATCCATTTCATGCGCAATTTCACAAGTGAAACAAGCGTTAAACTGGATCCCGTTTATACGGGAAAATCCGCATTTGCAATGTCTGATTTGGCAAAAAAAGTTGAACTTTCAAAAAAAGAAAATTGGCTACTTATTCACAGCGGTGGGATGCAAGGAATCCCCGCTATGGAGGAAAGAGAAGGACTAAGAATTTACTAGAATTGTTAATTTAACAGCCTTCTGTGGATAAGTGTGAGAAAAGTTGACTCCTTATCGCTGTAAGTACCGATAACTTTGGAAAACTTGTTTATTTACTTATCAAATATCTTGTTAATAACATGTTGAGAAAGCAAGTTATTCTTCTACTCGCCTTCTTGATCTCCACCTTGGCAATGGCTGAGGGCGACCCCAATAAGCGCAACACCCGTGCGGAATATATCGCGGAATGGAAAGACGTTGCCATCGACCAAATGGAGAAACACGGCATCCCTGCGAGCATCACTTTGGCA
>Ga0102943_1002276_pt1 | contig 11361 bp, 10 predicted proteins | sample SalPonC_black_MG_FD_78174 | JGI IMG/M metagenome (GOLD analysis project Ga0102943, IMG submission 78174) | Salt pond soil microbial communities from South San Francisco under conditions of wetland restoration - Salt Pond MetaG... | ecosystem: Environmental > Aquatic > Marine > Intertidal zone >...
GCGAATAGGGGGGATGAACCATTTTATGCTTCCCTTTTGGAGTGGCAGGGGGCTGGCTTCGCCGAAGTATGGGAATATTGCGATGGAGAAGCTGTTGTCAGCTATGTTGAATGCAGGCGCAGTAAGAAATAATATGGTTGCCAAAATATTCGGTGGAGCTAATGTGCTTGAAATCAAATCGGGTGGAGGCCATATAGGTCAACGCAATATTGAGCTGGCCAAAAGTATGCTCGAAGAGATGAAGATAAGCGTAGTAGCGGAAAGCGTGGGAGGTGATTTGGGAAGAAAGATTATTTTTGATTTGTCTGGTGGCAAGGTACATCAGAGAATGATAAATAAGGTGAAGATGAAAACTATGCCTGTTCCTGAGGCTAAAACAATGAATATCTGATGGTTAAGCAAAAAAAGATATTGATTATTGACGACTCAAGATATATTCGTGAATATCTTGCGGCTCTTTTTACTTCCGATAGCCGTTTCAGGGTAATCGGTATGGCCGAAGATCCTTATGAGGCCGTTAAAATTATCGCCAATGAAGTCCCGGATGTGATATCGCTTGATATTGAAATGCCGAGGATGAGTGGCGTCAGGTTCCTGAAAAAAATCATGCGCCAGCACCCAATTCCTGTCATCATTATCACCAATCAAAGTTCCAGGCAAATTGGTGCTGCCATGGAGGCACTAAATGCTGGTGCTGTAGATGTGGTTTCTAAAAAAGATATTTCCCCAAATGATGTTGACGGGAAGAAAATGCTGATTGAAAAAATGTGGAGCGCAGCAAACGGTAAGGTCAGCCGGATGGTCGCACCGGAGGTTCATACTGTGAAGAATGTAAGCGATGCGCCCGATCAAAAAATTGGAGATAAGATTATCCTGATGGGTGCTTCTTCGGGAGGTACACAAACCATAACCAAAATTTTGTCAGCACTTCCTCCCTCCATCCCGCCAATATTAATTGTGCAGCATATTCCTGAGAAGATGTCATTCTTATTTGCACAAAGACTAAATGAAATGCTGCCGTTTTATGTAAAAGAAGCTGAAGATGGCGACCATGTCAGGGCTAACCAGGTTTTGATCGCCCAGGGTAATAGGCATATGGAATTAAGATATGGGAAGAATGATGTATCTGTGAGAATTTCGCAGGGTCCGCCACTGAATTTTGTCAGGCCGTCGGTTGATAAACTTTTTTTCTCGGCACTAAGTAAGGATCCGGAGAAAATTGTTGCAATACTGCTGACAGGCATGGGGCGCGATGGGGCCCACGGTATGCTACAGCTAAGGGAGAAAGGAGCATACACCATTGCACAAGACGAGGCAAGCAGCATGATTTATGGTATGCCCAAGGCTGCCAGGGAATTGGGGGCAGCTAAGAAACTGATGTCCCCACTTGAAATCAGCAACTTTATAAAAAATATGCTGAAATAAAATCTATGAAAATATCAAATCATTCAGGATAGAAATCATCAATGATGTTTTTTCTCTATTGCTTAATTAAAAATACGTTGTTTAAGCAACAAACCTAAGTCTTTATGAAAAAGTGGGCTCAGTTGGCCGGTGTTTTGGTCTTACTTGCGATTTTATTTTTTGTTGACTTACAGCCCGGGAAGCCGGAAGTAACGGCCGCTTTTGCAGTGGCAGCCCTGATGGCTTTGTGGTGGATAACAGAAGCTGTCCCGATTGCGGTTACCGCACTGCTTCCGGTAGTACTCTTTCCGGTTTTGGGGGTGGCCGACGGAAAAGTTATCTCATCGGCCTATTTTAATCATATCATTTTTCTCTTTCTGGGTGGTTTTCTGATGGCCCTTGCCATGGAGCGATGGAGCCTCCACAAGCGAATCGCACTTAAAATTCTGATGATTGTTGGAGTTAGTCCGGTAAAAATCCTTTTTGGGTTTATGTTTGCCACGGCATTTCTTTCTATGTGGATTTCCAATACGGCTACAGCAATGATGATGCTCCCTATCGTGATGTCGGTAATTAATGAAATTGAGGACTCCTTGCCTCATAAAAAAGTTAAACCCTATGCAACAGGGCTTTTATTAGGGATTGCTTACAGTGCTTCTGTAGGAGGGATGGCTACCCTGGTGGGAACACCGCCTAATCTTGCCTTTGGTAAAATTTATTCTATCATGTTTCCTGATGCCCCACCCATATCATTTGCACAATGGATGGCTATTGGTGTTCCCGTGGCGGCTGTTATGTTTGTTGTTATTTTCGTGTATCTTTTAATTGTTTTCATTCCTAAAAGATCGTCAGGTGGCGGGGCAAAAGAAACTATTCATCAGGCTTACAAAAAGCTTGGCAAAATGCAGTCAGAAGAACGGGTTGTTTTGGTTGCATTCATCACACTGGCCGCGCTGTGGATTTTCAGGAATGACATAAATGCAGGTGTGTTCGTGATTCCCGGTTGGTCGGGGATATTTAAGAATCCGGAATACCTCAATGACGGCACGGTGGCAATGGCCATTAGTGTGCTTATGTTTCTGATCCCTTCCTCAAAAACCAAAGAGTATATCCTCGACTGGAAAACCGCCCGGAAATTACCTTGGCGTATTGTTATTTTATTTGGCGGTGGGTTTGCTCTGGCGCAGGGCTTGGCAGATTCCGGATTTTCTGCATGGCTGGGTGAACAAATGGTATTTCTCAGGGGAGTGCACCCTTTGTTCATCATTGTTTTTATTTCACTTACATTGTCTTTTTTAACCGAACTGACCTCCAATACCGCTACAGCACAAATCGTGCTGCCTATTATGGCTTCCATGGCTGTGTCGATGCAAGTGCATCCGCTGTTGTTTATGCTGCCGGCAACCCTGGCCGCTTCCATGGCGTTTATGCTGCCTGTGGCGACACCCCCAAATGCCATTATTTTTGGATCCGGTAAAATTACTATCCGCACCATGGCGCGCAATGGGTTTATTCTGAATATTATTGGGGTGATCCTGGTGGCACTGATGGTTTATTATTTCGGGGAATTTTTAAGTGGTGCACCCCTGGAAATATTACCCGAATGGGCTTCAGGATAATATTTTTCGAAGGGATGTGTTTAGCTCACGGTAGCTGTGAATAACGGGCTTGCCAGCAGTTTTTATTCTTTTTTCTGACTGATGTCCGCTAAATAACAAAAGACAATCGATACCAAGGTTATCAGCAATTTCTGCATCATGCAGGGTATCACCAATCATTAATATTTCATTTTTATCAAGATTATGATGCTCTATAACTTTATTGAAAACGTGTTCTTTACCGCCACCGTAATGATCTTCAATACCGTTAATGCTTTCAAAAACGTTGTGTAGCTGATATGCTCCGGTAAGCTTCAGAAGAAGCTCATGCTCCATGGCACTGATAAGGAATTGCTTTTTCCCTGATTCACTGAATAACTTAAATGTTTTTCTTACCCCTGGCTGCAGCCCGGCCTGAGCAATATCCTTTTGATAAAAATCCATGAACTCAATTCCTATTTTTTCGAAGGGATGCTTATTAAAATCCCAGCCAATGTTTTGATAATATTTGGAGACGGGGAAATCAAAATGAGTCTCATAAGTTTTATGACTTATAGAGGGATAATCATATTTATGGAGGAGCTTATTCATGCCATTAACACAAATTGCTGAATCATTGAGGATGGTACCATTCCAGTCCCAGAAAATCACTTGTTTTTGAGTAATACGTTGCATATAAATATGGATTTAGTGAAAATATTTGTAAATCTGCAAAAGCAAAACTAGTTATTAGGTTTACGATTACAAAGAACAAAGTCCGAAAAAGGCTTGTTGTTAACCTGTGAGTTAAATATAAAACCAATTCCGGAAAAGCCGGATCATTTATCAATCAAAAAAAGAAAGTATAAATATGCCTGTATTGAAAGTTCAAGCAAATAAAAGAATTGACAATAAAGATGAGTGGATGAGAAGTGCTACTTCCTTTATGGCAGAGTTGCTGTCAAAACCTGAAAAGTTTATTATGGTGCATTTTGAGGAAAACCATGCCATGATGTTTGCGGGAAGTGCTGAGCCATTAGCTTATATTGAGCTGAAAAGCATTAATCTTCCGGAAAGTGAAACGAAACATTTCGCATCTGAGATTTGTGCTTTTCTTGAGCGGACTATCAAAATTCCGAAAGAAAGGATTTACATTGAGTTTGCCAATGCTCAGCCAAATATGTTCGGATGGAATGGTGCTACATTTGAGCGTTAGCTGATGTAGGTGTTTACTTTATCGAGCAGCAAATTACGTTTGATGGGCTTTTCAAGTACATCAAGCTCTTCGTGGTTGTTTGTTCTGCCGAATAAGGTAGTGATAGCCTGGGCATTGGCTGTCTGGAAAATAACGGGAAGTTCGTGGTGTGAACTTTTCAGGACTTTACTCAGCTCATAACCGTTCATGCCCGGAAGTTGGAAATCCATCAGCACCAGGTGAATTTGGTAGCGGTTGCAGATTTCAACAGCTTCCTCATCATCACTAGCCCACAAAATATTTGCTGAAGTGCTTTTCAGCATTCCTTTCAAAACCATATAATTGATTTTAATGTCGTCGACAACTAAAATATTAACCTTTTTCATCTTTAATTGCTTTTTATTTGATAAGGTTAATGGTAAAAATGTGCCAACTACGCAATACCCATTTAATCAGTAGCTTAAAAATTATCTTCAAACGTAAGTCACTAATAATTTGGGAAAGTTGTCCGTAAATGGGACTTGAATTCTTAACTAAATGAAAAAATGAATTCTAGTGCAGCGCGAAACATGAGCTGCGGAATGACGATAATATGTTAATACCTCAGCTAAATTATTTTACCTGACCACAATGATAATTTATATAATGATCTCGCAACCCGGTTTTTAGCAACCCCAGTTGTTACCCTCTTGTAAAAACCGGGTTGTTTGGTTTAGAAAGCTTATCATTGTAAAAATAGCCATCTGATTCGAAAAGCTTCAGTTGTTCAGGGTCGGTAATCTGGTTGTCACAGATAAACCGGATCATCATGCCACGTGCCTTTTTGGCAAAAAAACTAATCACCCGGTATTTACCATTTTTGTTGTCTTTAAATTCTGGTGTGATGACTGTGCCATTCAGTTTTTTCTTGTCCACGGCTTTTGAATACTCATTAGAGGCGAGGTTAATAAGGTACTGAGAGTTGAGGCTTGCAAGCTGCTGGTTAAGTACTTCCGTTATTTTCTCACTCCATACCTGGTAAAGGTTTTCTGCTCCGTCAACCCCGAACTTGGTTCCCATTTCGAGCCGGTAGGGCTTCATTAAATCCAGGGGCCGCAAAACGCCATATAATCCTGATAAAATGCGCACATGGTTTTGGGCAAACTCAATAGATTTTTTACTGCTGCCTTCGGGCTCCCATCCCTGATAAACATCTCCCTTAAAGGCAAAAGCAGCTTGCTTGGTGCTTTCATCAATTCGCTCCGGAATATTCCAGTTCATAAAACGATCTTTATTAAGGGATGCGAGGTTATCACTCAGGCTCATGAGATCACCTACTTCCTTCTGCGAAAGCTTTTGGAGCTCTTCAATCAGCCTCACGGTAGTATCCGTAAAATCCGGTGTTGTGTAATCTTTTACCGCTGGCTCACTTTTGTAATCCAGCTTCTTTGCCGGAGATAATATTGCTAACATTTTTTTATTTTCATTAACAACAAAACCTTGCAAATGTTGAGCTAGAAGGGAGATGGAGAAAATGGTGAATACTGGTTGAACGGTGAGTAGCTGTTATAGTACCCGTTGTATCCAGGGTTCAGTGGGTCGTAACCTTTCCGGAAAGATACTGAACCTCCGATGCTGGTGTTTTCAGATAACTGATATCGAAAACCCATCTGAGCGCCATAGGCATCGAAGTTGAAGGCCTGTGGATGCACACTTTGCATCTGGCTGTTCATATTAAACTTTTTGTATGCACTTCCTTTAATAATCAGGTTTTCATTGACCTGGTATTCACCACTGGCGTAAGCATAAGAATCAGTATAATTAGAATTTAAGGAAGTCTGTCCGGGTTGCGCGCTCATACCAAATGTTTGAACATTATTCATGGATGTGTTCATCATCAAAACACCCGCTTCAATCTTCAGATCCTGGTTTGGTTGCATGCGCAGTTTGGGGAAAGCATAATTCATAAACATGCTTCCTCCGCCTCCAGTGGACATCATTGAAGACCCCAGTGATACATCAAAATCAGTTTTGAGGTTTCCAAACGAAGGAGTACTCAAATCATTACCGACCTGACCAGAAACGATGGCCGGAAAAAAAACCATAGATAAAATAATGACGTATAATCTCATAACTTCCTCCTTTTACATCCAACAACAGTTAATTATTGCCGGTTCATACACTTTGCACAAATTTAATAATGATTTTTGATTTAAATTATTTAATAGTTGTTAAAAGTCTAATGGTTGAGTTGTAAGAAACAAGGATTGCAATGTAAGGATGAAGTCTGGGGATTTTTTGATGTGGCATTTCAATTTCTACCAAGCATAGATAAATAAAAGAAGTTTGTCGGAGCGTCCCGCTCCGATACAATATTATAGCAGCCTCTGGCTGCGTAATTTATATATTAACAATTCAGTGTGTTTTCCATCTAAGTGATACTTTTACAACATCTAACAAAGCGCTTAAATCAGCATAATTCCTCGCGCTGCTGTAAAGATAGTCTTCAGGGTTTTCAACAATTCCAGCCTTGACAGGATTCATATGGATATAATCCACTTTCTGTTCTATAAATTTATTTGAATAAATGTATTCGGGATAATTATTATGTGTCCAAAACTGGAATTCGGAGGACTTTTTTGTTTTTCTTGCCATATAGCTGAAAATCATCAATAGCCATTTTTTTCTGCTTTCCTCATTTTTCTTTATGGTGTCAATAATTCTTTTGGCGGTATAAGATTTGAAGTCTCTGATAGTACCGCTTAAATCACCTTTAATGCTTCTACATAAAATATGGATATGATTACTCATTATTACATAAGCGTAGATTTCTAATCCTTTGTTTTGCTGACAATATTTTAGGTTGTCAATAATAATGTCCTTGTACACTTTACGTGTAAACACATCAGCCCACTGAACAACAGTTAATGTTAAAAAGTATGCATCTGACTGATTGTAGATTTGATGACCGTGAGGCATTTCATTGATATTTAGATCTTTAAAGGTACACAGAAGATTTGATATATCCAAGAATTTTTTCCATTGTTAGAAGCCAGAGGCTTCCATGATAAAGCATTCCCGAAGCTTCGGGACTCCGACGAACAATAGATACACCGACGAACATAGGTTTGTCGGAGCGTCCCGCTCCGATACAATATTTTAGCACTCTGGCTGCCAGATCAAGCTTTCAGCTTATGAAAATATTCCAACAATGTTTTTCCTAAAGATCTGGTAAGAAATGACAAGCATACCGGTGCCGATCCCCATCAGTACGGCAATTTCCGGCAGCAGTTCTTTAAGCGGCAATAGCCTGCCGAATACATCGTAGAAACTTTGGATAGACCAGTAATTTATAGAAACTACCGCCATTTTTTGCATGATTGCGGGCATGACAAAGGTGGGGATCATGCTACCGCCGATGGCCGACATCACCAGGATGATGACCATACCGAAACTTTCGAGTTGCTTTCTTGAACGGCTTACGGATGCCAAAAACACCCCGAAGCTGCTGCATGCAAAGGCTGACACAAACATTGCAAAAATCAGCGGAATAACATTGACAAACAAATCCAGTCCGAATGCCAGCCACGAAAACAGCAGGAGGATGATAAGCTGGATAAATCCAACAATAAAAACCATAACAAATTTGGCAAAGAAAATCGAGCTTGGATGAATAGGAGCAAGGAAGAGCCTTTTGAGTGTGCCTTCTTCCATTTCTTCAAGTATCGATCCTCCGGTTCCCATCATCGTAAAGAGCAACATCATAATAATGGTGCCGGCCACAGAGTGAATGAGCCGCCAATTGATCTGTTCTTCCACCTTGATGCCGGTGATTTTGAGCTCACCACCACCAATGTCTTCCGAATCAGAAAACCCGGACGAAATGTCATTTTCGATACCCGAAAGAATCTCCGGGTTGAGATGCTGGTATTTTTCCATCACCTGCGATTTGACTTTCCGCTCCATCCCTTGCTTTCCAACGGTGCTCATGAGATTGCCCACAAGGGCTTGCTGAAGTAACCCTACTTCAGATTCCCTGGATTTGTCGTAAAGCAACTCCATAGGATATGCTCCTCCTTGCGATACAGAATCCTCAAACCCTTCATAGAAAACCAGTACAGCGATGCGATCGCCTTTTAACACATGATCGCGTGCTTTTTCAAGAGGGACTTCTTCCCAGATGATCCCCGGAATGGAGTCGAGGTCTTTCACAATGCTGCGACTGGTGGCCGTGCTGTCTTCATCGCTGAAAAGTATTCTTTTGGGTGCACTTTGTTTCTCTTCTGATTCGAGTGCGCCATTGGCCACAACAAACAATGAAATCAATGCCACAGGTAGTATCAGCGAAAGCACAAGGGCTTTCTTATCCACCAAAAATAGCTTTAGATCTTTGATAATTATTTTCCACATAGCTTATTCTCTTAGTGCCTTTCCGGTTAATTTCAGAAAAATTGATTCAAGATTGGCTTTTCGGATATCAATATTTTTCACATCAATATTTCTACCATCTAAAATTTTAGTGATTACAGAAATGGCCTTACTTGTGTTTTTAGTGTCGGTTTTGATGGTTCCGTTTTCAATTAAAACCGCAAAACCAGTGCTGAGGAAATCTTTTTCTGAGAGCTTCGAAGTATCGGCTTCAACTACCACCTGGCGGGCGTTCATATGCTTATCCCGAATTTCATCGAGTGTTCCTTCGGTAATAATTTTGCCCTGGTCAATGATGCCAATTCTGGAGCTGAGGCGTTCAACCTCTTCCATGTAGTGTGAAGTGTAAAGGATGGTTGTGCCCTGATCCCTGAGCTTTTCAAACATCTCATACATCATGTTACGGCTTTGCGGATCGATACCCACTGTAGGTTCATCCATAAAAAGCACCGGAGGCTGATGGAGTAGGGCAGAAGCTATGTTGACCCTCCGCTTCATACCACCTGACAGCTTTTTTACCCGGTCGTTTTTTCTGTCGCTGAGTTCAATAAACGCAATGGTTTCCTCCACTCTTTCGGTAAGCACGGATGCCTCAACCTTGTATAGTTCTCCCCAAAAACGAAGGTTATCCTTTACGGAAAGGTCACCATATAAAGAGAGTTCCTGTGGAACTACCCCAATCGATTTCTTAAAGTCTTGTGAATCCTTTGGGGATTTTCCATTTACTGATATTTCTCCCGATGCCGGTTTCATCAACCCTGAAAGCATCTGGATAGTGGTGGTTTTTCCGGCTCCGTTGGGCCCCAGTAAGCTGTAAAACTCTCCTTTATCAATGCTGAAACTGACATTGTGTACAGCAGTTAGTGAGCCAAAGCTTTTGGTAAGGTTTTTTACTGAAATCATTTCAGAAAGATACAAAAAAAACCGGCGACAGGAATCTGCCGCCGGTTAAAATGGAAAATCTTAATTATTATTTAACAACTACTTTATGAGTAATTGTCTCACTGTTTACAGTTTGAACCTGAACCATATACATTCCTCTTTCAAGGTTTGATGTATTGATGCTGAATGATTCAGCATTTGGAGTTCCTTCATAAACAACCTGACCTACCTGGTTGATAACCTTCACCGTTTCGATAACGTCGTTAGACTTCACGTTAAGGTTGTCAACAGCCGGGTTCGGATAAGTCATCACACCTACCTTTTCTTCCGTACCATCAATGATAGCGGTAGAAATGTCGAGTGTAACAGGAATAGCTGTATATTCTGCTTCAGGGTCGTTAGAACCAATATGGATTTCTGCTTCGTAAACGCCATTATCAAGTCCGGAAGTAGAAAAATCAACAAGAAGTTCTTCAGTTCCACCAGGAGTAATAGTACCCATTTCAGGTGTAAGACTCATCCAGCTGGGAATACCATCGCCAACAAGGTCTACAATAATACCCAGGTTACCGAATTCTGCATCATATTCTGACCATCCCGGTCCGGTTGAAGTATAGTTAACGCCTTCAATTATTGGGCCGTTATCCGTACCTAATGGGAAGTTTTCTTCGCCAAGGTCGTCGCATTCGTAACCTACCCAGATGTCTTTACCATCGATATAAATATCATCGGTAATAGAAATTGGTGTTTGAGAACCAGCACCTGCAGGCGTATAAGACTGCTCAGTAATAATATCACCGGGTCCCGGAGTGATGAAATCACCACGATCCCAAATTCTTAATGTAGTAGAGTTATCAGCAGGAAGATCCTGGTGATAAACAATTACCTGGTCAATTTTCATTCCAATGTAACTTTCTACATCCTGAGGACGATATTTTGCCGCTGCTCTTACAGTTACAGGGTTGGTATAACCAAATCCTGATGAAAGTTCGCTTTGTACGTGGGTCAATGTACCATCACGGTTTTCCGGATTGAAAGCAACACCTGTTTCAGATTCGGTATAGGTAGTTTGTGGACGCTCGGCAGATTTGCGGTTAAGCACCACGCGCTTTCTGGTTTCTTCTTTTGCTGAAGAAGCTTTAGTGCCTGCCTGAGGATATACCGGATATGCATGATAATTGAGATCTTGCTCACCAGTGTTTTCTAAAGTAACAACCTCAGCATCCACACCACTTCCTGTTTCGTACACCATCAGATCTTCAGTGTCAACTGCGATTGTTGGAGGAGCTAATCCGGATTCAGCAAGGATGTATTCTACATCGTCAACATAATACTTGGGTGTTTCTTCGTTAGGAACACCCGCGTAGAAGTTAACACCACCTAACTGAAGTTCGCCTGAACCACCACTGGCCTGTGTAGAAAATGGCCATGTGTGAATCTCCGTACCATCAATTGTAAGTGTAGCCTCATCGGCATCAATGTCAATGTGGTTTTCAATAGCAAACCAAGTGTCTTGCGGGTAAGTGAAGTCAATTTCGGCACCATCAGCCATCAGGTAACCGGTTCCGTCATCAGACATGTAAACTTCAAAAGCCCACTCGTTACCGGGAGCTTCAAAGTGTTGGATATTAAAGTATCCACCAAATCCGGTTTCAAGGTAATACCAGAAATTAACGTCATAAACACCACTTGTTTTGTTACCAAGAGGAAGAATCATGTCGTTGGTTCCTTCAACTACCATACTTTGCACTCCATTATGTGCATAGTCGTCAGAAACCAATGCATCTTCTGCACTTCCGGGATCCGAAGACCATGTGTCCCAGTCGTCAGACTGCTCGGCCACACCTGTTCCCACAACGTAAGGAGGTTCAAAACCGTCAGCCAGAAGAGTTGCGC
>Ga0102943_1002277_pt1 | contig 11361 bp, 7 predicted proteins | sample SalPonC_black_MG_FD_78174 | JGI IMG/M metagenome (GOLD analysis project Ga0102943, IMG submission 78174) | Salt pond soil microbial communities from South San Francisco under conditions of wetland restoration - Salt Pond MetaG... | ecosystem: Environmental > Aquatic > Marine > Intertidal zone >...
CCCGCAGCGTCAGCGAAGCGACGGGATCGGCGTTCACCACCGAGACGCCCGCCTCGACGATCACGTCGTTCGTCGCCTCGAGCGTCACCGCGCCGCCGATCGTCTCCAGCGAGGCGGCGAGAATCGTGAGGGTGCCCGGCGGGTCGCCCGCCGCCACGTCGCCCCCGACCGCGCCGCCGGAAGCGGCCGAGATCACCAGGTCGAAGGGATCGAACAGCACCGCGCCCGGACGACCGAAGGGCGCGTCGAGCGCCACCTGTCCCGAGAAGCCGACGCCGCCGGCCGAGGAGATCTCGGCGAAGCCGCCGTCGCCCCCCGCCGGTCCGCCGCGGACCGAAAGCGTGCCGGCCACCTCCGTCGCCCGCTCCGACCACACCAGCACCTCGCCGCCCGACCCGGCGTCGAGTCCGTCCGCCGCCACGCGGGCCCCCGCCGCCACCGCGACCGTCTCGGCCGGCACGAGATCCCCGGGCCCGCCCGCGTCTCCGCCGAGGCGCACGCGCCCCCCGCCCGCCTCGCCGGACGCGTCGATCCGCGCCTTCGCGCCGACCTCCACCGCCCGGCCCGTGGCGTCGATCCGCCCGCCGGTCGCCCCGCCGGTCCCGCGGGCCGAGACCTCGCCCGCGATCTCCAGGCGACCGTCCCCGGCGTCGAGCACGATCGTTCCGTCGTCGGCCCGCCGCGCCCGCGTCGCCTCGATCACGCCCCCGGCATGCACCGCCGCCGCCACCGCGTCCCGCACGGCCGAGGCGGTCAGGATCACGGTCCCGCCCTCCGCCGCCAGACGCCCGAGGTTCTCGACCCGGCTCGAGAGGCCCGGCGCCGCGTCCTCCACGTCGATCTCGAACAGCCCGTCGCCCGAGACCTCGACCGAGAAGCCCTCCCGCCCCGCCATCACGATGCGCCCGAGCTTGCCCTCGATCACGCCGCGGTTCTCGACATGCGGCGCGACCAAGCCCGCGAGGCCCGCCTCCGCGAAGGTGATGCGCCCCTCGTTGACGATCTTCGCGTCGGGATCGCCCGGCTTGTCGAAGCGTCCCCCGCCGGCCATGAACCGGTCGTTCGCGATGTCCGCCGTCGTCGCGATCAGCCCGCCGACGTCCACCACCGAGCCCGCGTGGAAATACACGCCCGAGCGGTTCACCAGCCAGACGTTGCCGTTCGCCAGCAGCCGCCCGCGGATATGGGTCGGCAACCCGTCCAGCACCCTGTTCAGCGCCACCGCGTCGCGCGAGGGCTGCACGAAGCGCACCGCCTCGTCGGCCTCGATGTCGAAGCTCTCCCAGTCGATGACCACGCGCCGGCCGCCCTGGCGGATCGTCGTGGTCCCGCCCCGGGTCTCGATGGTCGCCGCGCCGGCGGCCACGACGCCGCCGCGCGGCTCCGCCGGCGCCGGCGCGCCCGAAAGCGCGGCCAGCGCCAGCGCCGTCGCGGCGCCGCCCGCCAGCCGCCCGAAACCCCGCCGCCGCGCCATCAGAACTCCCTCGTCGCGCTGAACAGGAAGCGCCAGTCGCTGCGCTGATCGTAGAGCAGGGGCTTGTTCAGCGGCTTCGCCGCCTCGAAGTTCAGCGCCGTGTTCCCGAACAGCTGCGCCCGCACCCCCATGCCGCCCGAGACCAGCGCGTAATGCACCGGCGCGCCGCCACGCAGATTGCGCACCTCGGCGAGGTCGGCGAAGCCGTAGACCTCGAATGGCACGCGCAGGTCCCGGATGTTCGCCGTGTCGCCCACGCGCAGTTCCGCCGCCACGCCCGCGCCGAGGTCGCCGCTCGCCTCCGAGGGATGGAACGCGCGGCCGAGCTCGGGCCCGCCGATCGAGAACTCCTCGGTCGACAGCAGCGGCTGGTCCGCCCACTGCCCCCAGGCCTTGCCCCAGAGCGAGAAGCCGGCCGGCAGCGACAGCGTCCGCTCCACCTCCCCACGGATCGCGAAGAAGCTCGCCGAGCCGTCCTGGCGCGAGAGCTCGTCGCTCGAGTCGGGGGACGCGTTCATCACGTCGAGGCCGCTGCGCAGCTCCAGCAGCCCCTCCGTGAAGCCCCAGGCGTCGCGCTGCAGCCCCTCGACGCCGGCGTAGATCACCCTCAGCCGATCGTCGACCACGAGGTCGCGCGTCGGCCGCGGCACGCCGGACGGCGTCGAGCCCGTCGACGCCGCCGGCGTGACCGAGCGCACGTCGAACCAGGCGAAACCGCCGTAGAGCGCGAGGCTGAGCGGGCGCGTGCGCAGCGCCGGCCAGCGCAGCGTCGCCTCCCACTCGACCTGCTCGCCGGTGATGTCGAAATCGGCCACCACGTCGCCCGGCTCGCTCTGCGAGACCAGCGCGCGCAGCGCCAGGCTCGCGCCGTCGTCGCCGATGAAGGTCACGTGATCGGCCTGCAGCGTGTTGCGCTCGCGGAAGCTCTCGGGCCCCCACTCGTCGAAGCCGACCGAGTTGAACAGCGACAGCGCCGAACTGTCGCCCCTCGGCGACCACGAGTTGAAGCCGACGACGAGGCCGACCAGCCCGTCGCCGATGATCGGCGACTGGCGGTTGTCGGCGAAGGCCGTCACGTCGAAGACGTCCCGCTCCACGTTGATGAAGAGGTCGACCGCGCCCCGCCCCTCGTCGCCCAGCTTCGGCACCGCGGCCGCGCGGGAGATGCCGGGGATGTCGCCCAGCAGCAGCAGGACCCGCTCGATCTCGGCCAGCCGCGGATTGCGCATCCCCCGCAGCGGCGCGACGTAGCGCTCCGCCAGCTCCCGCACCGGTCCGAGCGGCTGCGCCGGCTCCTCGATCTCCACGGTCTCCAGCACGGCCTCGACGACCTCGAGCCGCGCGACGCCGTCCTCGATGCGCTGCGCCGGCACCAGCACCCGGGTGAAGAGGTAGCCGTCGTCGCGATACCGCGCCTGCAGGCGCGCGGCGACGTCGAACAGCGTCGCGAGGCTGATCTCCTCGCCCACAAGACCCCCGTAGGTCTCGCGAAGGCCCGCATCGCCGTAGACGCTGTCTCCTTCGATCGCGAGGCCCCGCAGCACGAAGGTCAGCTCGTCGGCGTTGGCGGGCGGCGTCTGGGAGGTGAAGCGGATCTGCGGCGCCGGGCCGAGCGCGTCCGGCCGGGTCGCGGCACGCTCACGCGCTTCGCGCACGGCGTCGCCCGCCGGCGGGATCCCCGGAACGGGCTGCGCCCCGGCGGCGCCGCCGAGCGCGACGGACGTGCACACCGTGATGACGGCCACGCGCGCGACGTCCCGGACCCTCGCCAACCCCCGGCCCCTTCGTTCCTGTTTCCGAAACAAACGGTAGCACTCGCCCCGTCCGGTGGTCAAACGTCGGAGCGAGCCGCCGGGATCTCGCGTTCGTGTCCGGTCGACGTCACTGGTCCCAGGACGGGGCCCGGATCGCGCCGACCACGTGGTTCGAGTCCTCGCGCTGCGTGGTCAGACGCTCCAGCACGCCGGGCGCGTCCGTGCCGGCGCGGCCGAGCGGGCCGCTGTAGGGGCCGGTGACCGAACGGGTGGTGCCGTCGGCCGCGATCATCACGAGGCGGGCCTCGCCGCCGAGTTGGACCTGCCGGTCCGCGGGCACCACGGAGCCGGGCGTCAGCGCGCCCACGTTGCTCTCGAGGACCACGAGATCCGATGCGATGGCGGGCGCCGCCCAGATCGCGAATGCCGCGGCGGCGATGGCTGTCGGGACGCGCTTCATGTCGGTGCCTCCGTTGCGGGCTGGCCGTGTCAGGGCGGGTACGCGGTGAGGGGGTGTCACACGGTTCGTTCGCCTTGAGTAGTCGACCCGGTCCGACGTCGATGTGCTGTTGGGCACAGGTTAGTCGAATCCGATCATGATGGACAGTTTCCTTTGAGTTGATGCCCGGGAATCGCCCGTCACGTCACGTTATGGTGTCGTCGCGCTCGCCTTGCTGCAATCGGGAGTGGTGCAGCGCAACCAAGGGGTCGGGCGTGCCGTCCGCCGCGAGGGCCGCGAACGCCTTCGGCGCCGACTCGGGCGCCATCCGCAGCCTCGCGAAGGCCCGCTCGTAGGCGTCGCGCTGCGCCTCCGGCGTCTCGCGGTCGAGGTTCCAGACCTCGACCGGCTCGGCCTTGCCCTTCAGATGCACCCGGCCCACGGGCCGCAGCGGCGGCGCGGGCTTCTCGGGCCGCGCGTCGCGCAGCGCCGCCTCCCGCGTCGCGCCCGAGACCGTGACCCGCGTGCCGAGTCGCTTGTTGACGCTCTCGAGCCGCGCGGCGGTGTTCATGGCGTCGCCCATGGCGGTGTAGTCGAAGCGCCTGCGCCCGCCGAAATTGCCGACCGAGGCGGAGCCGGTATGCACCCCGATCCGCGTCACCCCGAGGCCGAGATGCGCCTTCTCCGCGCGGAAGGCCTCGGCGAAGGCGTCCATGTCGGCGGCGCAACGCAGCGCGTTCAGCGCATGCTCGGGCTCGTCGGTGAGCGCGCCGAACAGCGCCACCACCGCGTCCCCGATGAACTTGTCGATGGCCCCGTCGTGACGTGCGATGATGTCGGCGATGCCGTCGAAATACTCGTTCAGCAGCTCCGAAAGCACCTCGGGCTCGAGCCGCTCCGACATGTCCGTGAAGCCGGCGACGTCGGTGAAGATGAAGCTGATCTCACGACGCTCGCCGCCGAGCTTGAGGGAGGACCGGTCCCGCGCCAGCCGGTCCACCATCGCCGGCTCGAGGTAATGCGAGAACGCCTCGCGGATGAACCGCTTCTCGCGGCTCGACAGGAACGCCTCCGCCGCGCCGCCGAGCCCGAAGGTGACGCCGAAGGCCAGCAGCGCCGGCGCCACCGGCGGATACGGTCCGCCGTCCGCCGCCAGCGCCACCGCGACGCCGACATACGCCGCCCCCCCCAGCGCCAGCCCCACCAGCTTCAAGAGGAACGAGAGGTTCGAGAGGCCGATGAGGACGCCGAGCGCCGCCAGCCCCGTCACGATGGCGACCCCCTCCCAGCGCTCCACCGACCAGTTCTCCACCACCCGCCCGTCCAGCATCTGGCTCAGCACGTGCGCGTGCAGCAGCACGCCGGCGGAGGTGCGGTTGGAGATCGTCGGATCCACCGCCAGCGAAGTCTGGTGCCGGTCGGTCTGCTCGAGGTCCGCGCCGATCATCACGTAGCGCCCGCCGAACCAGGCCTTGAACATCGCCGCCGGCAGCGCGGGGTTGAGCAGCGTGTGGCTCGGCAGCAGCTGGAACGCGGTCGCCCCGTCCTCGGTCTCGCGCCGCCAGTCGATCAGCCCCTCCTCGGGCGTCGTCGGCAGCCCCGTCGCCTCCAGCATCGACGCGGGGAGCGAGCGCACCTCGGTCCCCTCCAGCGAACTCTCGAAGCGCCGCACCACGCCGTCGTCGTCGTAGCGCACCGTCGCGAAGCCCGGCGTCGCGCCGCTCGCCTCGGTGAACGCCTCGAGGAACGCCTCCTGCTGCGGGCGAAGCCCCGCCCGCGCGTCGGCCCAGGCCAGGATCAACGGCCCGTCGAAGCGCCGCATCGCGGCGATCAGCGCCGCGTCCTTCTCCGGCTCGGTGGCCTGGTCGATCAGGATGTCGAGGGCGATGCCCCGCACCCCCGCCTCGCCCAGCAGGTCGATCAGCCGCGCGAGGTAGTCCCGGTCCACCGGCGAGCGGTAGGGGAACAGCGCCAGCGTGTCCTCGGTGACGGTCAGGATCGTGATGCGCGGGTCCTGCGTCTCCGAGCGGGGAGAGAGGATGACCCGCAGCCGGTCGTTCAGCCCCGCCTCGAGCGAGCGCAGCGCCTGGGTGTCGCGGAACCCGGCCACCGCCACGAACGACACCGCCGCCGCGATCGCCAGCGCCAGCAGCAGCCGCGCCGAGACGAGGCGCCGCGCGTCGCGCCAGGTCGGCCCGCGGCGGCGCCCGGGCCGCTCCGGCGTCAAGGGTTTCGCGGCGTCCGGGCTGTCGACGGGGCTCATCCGCGGCGCCTCCCTGCCCGGCCTGCCTCGTCTTCAGTCACCATGTCGGACCGCATGCGTCAACCGCGCGGGCCCCGACGCTCCGGCGCATGCGGCGCGGGGCCCCTCAGCCGCGGCATCAGCGCCGCCATCTCCGGCCCCGACCGCCGCCCCGTCAGCAGCACCCGAAGCGGGCGATACAGCGCCGCGCCCTTGCGCCCGGTCGCCGCCTTGCAGGCCTCGGTCCACCTCGCCCAGCTGGTCTCGTCCCACGGCCGCTCGGGCAGCAGCCGCACGGCCTCGGCCAGATAGGCGCGATCCTCGTCCGAAAGCGCCTCGGACGCTTGCGGATCAGGGCCTTCGCGCAGGATCCTCGACCATGCCCGCAAGTCGGAAAGGCGATCCAGGTTCGGCGCCAGCAGTCCCCAAGCCGCTTCCGCCTCGTCCGGGTCGAGTCCCAGCGCCGCCACGCGATCCCGCACCGCCGCGAAGGGCAGCCCGCGCAACGTGCGCGCCGAGAACGCCGGCAGCTCCGCCGGGTCCAGCCGCGTCGGCGCCCCGCCGAAACGCGACGGGTCGAACCCCGCCGCGATCTCCTCCAGCGAAGCCCGCGGCTCCACCGGATCGGCCGAGCCCAGCCGCGCCAGCAGCGACAGGAGCGCCAGCGGCTCGATCTCCGCCTCGCGCAGCGCCGCCAGCGACAGCGCCTCGGCGCGCTTGGAGAACGGCTCGCCCGCGGGATCGGTCAGCAGCGCGTGATGCGCGAAGCGCGGCGCCGCCGCCCCCAGCGCCGCGAAGAGCTGGATCTGCACCGCGGTGTTGGCGACGTGGTCGGCCCCCCGCACCACGTCGGTGATCCCGCACTCGGCGTCGTCGACCACGCTCGCGAGCGTGTAGAGGATCAGCCCGTCCTCCCGGATCAGCACCGGATCGGAGAGCGAGGCCGCCTCGATCCCGCTCGGCCCGAGGACCCCGTCGTCCCACTCGACCCGCCGATGCTCCAGCCGGAAGCGCCAGTGCGGCGCCCGCTCGGCCGCCAGCGCCGCCTTCTCCGCCTCGCTCAAGCGCAACGCCGCGCGGTCGTAGACCGGCGGACGCCCCGCCGCCGCCTGCGCCTTTCGCCGCAGCGCCAGCTCGTCCGGCGTCTCCCAGCAGGGATAGAGCCGCCCCGACGCCTTCAGCCGCTCGGCCGCGGCCTGATGGAGCGGCAGGCGCTCCGACTGCCGGATCTCGGCGTCCCAGGTCAGCCCCAGCCAGCGCAGATCCTCGCGGATCGCCTCGGCGAATTCCGGCCGCGATCGCTCCGGATCGGTGTCGTCCATCCGGAGCAGAAAACGCCCGCCCGCGCGCCGCGCGAGCGCCCAGTTGAAGAGGGCGGCGCGCAGATTGCCCAGATGCAGCCGTCCGGTCGGCGAGGGGGCGAAGCGCGTCACGATCATGGCGTTCCGCATCCGTGACTTGGCGGCGGGTCTTCGCTCACCGCTCGAGCTCCGGGCGATGCGCGCGGCAGGCCTCCGCCATCTCCTGCGGCGTCGCCAGCAGCAGCTTGCGCCGGTAGCTCCGCGGCGGCAGGCCCGACAGCGCGTTCAGCACCGCCTGCACGCGATAGATGTTCCGGTTCCGGGGCGGTTGCACGCCTTTCTTCAGGGCCCATCCGAAACCCGGCGTGATACCGCCCTGCGCCCGGTACCAGGCCACGTCGCGCCAGGGGATGCGCCCGTGCAACCGGTCCTCCAGCCCCTCGGCGTCCACCGCCAGCACCGGGCGCGGATCGGAGGCGAGGCGCCCCGCCGTCACCGCCCCGGCCAGCAGCAGCACCACCACCGGCAGGACCGCGGCCGGCGACGGCGCGGCGGTGGCCGCGTACCAGATCAGCAGCGCCGCGAGCCCGCCCACCAGCCAGGACAGCAGGCGCAGCTTCATCGCATGAGCGCGAAACTCGAAGCGCCGCTCGGAGGGCGGGCCGCCCGGCGCGGTCACGCCCCGCCCCCCGGGACGCGGGGCGCCCTCGCCCGATCAGGCACGGTCGGCCCAGCCGTTGGCGATGGGATAGCGCCGATCCAGCCAGAACGCGCGCGAACCCAGCTTCGGCCCCGGCGCCGACTGGTGGCGCTTGTATTCCGCGACGTGCAGCAGCCGCTCGATCCGCCGCACCACGGCCGGGTCGTGCCCCAGCGCCGCCACGTCCGCGACCGAGGCGTCGTGCTCGATCAGGTGCTCCAGGATCTCGTCGAGCGCCGCGTAGGGCGGCAGGCTGTCCTCGTCCTTCTGGTCCTCGCGCAGCTCGGCCGAGGGCGCCTTCTCGATCACCCGGATCGGGATCACCTCGCCCGGCGGCCCCTTCATCCAGTCGCGGTGCGCGCCGTTGCGCCAGCGGCAGGTCTCGAAGACGGCGGTCTTGTAGAGGTCCTTGAGCGGGTTCCAGCCCCCGTTCATGTCGCCGTAGAGCGTGGCGTAGCCGACCGCGACCTCGGACTTGTTCCCCGTGGTCAGAAGCAGTTCGCCGAACTTGTTCGAGAGCGCCATCAGCAGCAGCCCGCGCAGGCGCGACTGCACGTTCTCCTCGGTCACGTCCGGCTCGCGCCCCTCGAACAGCGGCGCGAGCGTCGTGCCCACCGTCTCCACCGCCGGCGCGATGGACAGCTCGTGCAGCCCGCAGCCCAGATTGCGCGCCACGGCGGCGGCGTCCTCGAGGCTCTCGGCCGAGGTGTAGCGCGAGGGCAGCATCACGCAGCGCAGGTTCTCCGCCCCGATCGCGTCCGCCGCGATGGTCGCCACCAGCGCCGAGTCGACCCCGCCCGAGAGGCCCAGCAACGCCTTGCCGAAGCCGGTCTTGCGCATGTAGTCGCGCGTCGCCTCGACCATGGCGCGGTAGTCCTGCTCGCGCGTCTCCGGCAGATGCGCCTTCGGCCCCGGCAGGCAGACCCAGCCCTCGTTGGTGCGCTCGAAGTCCAGCGTCTCGACCACCTCGTCGAAGGCCGGGAACTGCGCCGCGAGCGCGCCGTGCGGGTTCAGCACGAAGGAGGCGCCGTCGAAGCACTGGTCGTCCTGCCCGCCGGTCATGTTGAGATAGACGAGGCCGAGCCCGGTCTCGACCACCCGCTCGACCATCAGCCCCCGGCGGATCTCGTGCTTGCCGCGCTGGTAGGGCGAGCCGTTCGGGACCAGCAGCAGCTCCGCCCCGGTCTCGGCGTGCGTCTCGGTCACGTCGGGGAACCACGCGTCCTCGCAGATCGGCACGCCGAGGCGCAGCGGCCCGACCGTCACCGGCCCCTGCGGATCGGCCGGACGGTAGAGCCGCTTCTCGTCGAACACGCCGTAGTTCGGCAGGTGATGCTTGCGGAACAATGCCCGAACCGAGCCCCCCTCGAGGATCGCGTAGGCGTTCGCCACCCCCCCCGGATCCGCCGTCGGCGCCCCGATCCCCAAGGCCGGGCCCTCGGCCGTCCGCGCCGCCAGATCCTCCAACGCCGCCGCGCAGGCGGCGAGGAAGGCGGGCTTCAGCACCAGGTCCTGCGGCTGATAGCCCGCGAGGAACATCTCCGGCAGCGCCACGAGATCGGCGCCCGCTTCGCGTCCCGCCTGCCACGCCTCGAAGGCCCGCTCGGCGTTGCCGGTCACGTCGCCCACCGTCGGCCCGATCTGCGCCAGCGTCAGGCGGAAGGCGCGCCCCTCCGCCCGCGCGGCGGCGAGGCGGGTCTCGAGGCTGTCGCCGGGCATGGCGGGGGGCGTGACGGGGGGCATGGCGCGTCCTTCGGCCGGAGGGCTGACGCTGGATACTAGCCCCCGGGCCGGCGAGGCAAGGCGGCGCCGGCGCGCGGCCCGCGCCGGTTGCCGGCGCCCGGGCGGCCCCCTATCGTCGCGGCGGTGATCCCTTGGAAAGGCGCGGCGCGATGCGGGCTCGGACCCTCGTTCTCCTGATGGCGGCCTCGACCGTGGCGGCGGCCTCCGGCGCCCCGGCGCGGGCGGCCGGCGACGTCGTCGTCAAGCAGTACGACTCCGGCGACGTCTACGAGGGCCAGTTCCGGGACGGCCGGCAGCACGGCCGCGGCGTGCTGGAGCGCCCCGACGGCTTCCGCTACGAGGGCGAGTTCCGCGACGGCTGGATCGCCGGCGAGGGCATCGCGCACTATCCCGACGGCAGCGTCTATTCGGGCGAGTTCGAGGGCGGCAAGCCGCAGGGCCGCGGCCGCATCGACTTTCCCAACGGCGACTCCTACGAGGGCGGATGGGTCGACGGGCGCATCGAGGGCGTCGGCGTCGCGACCTACGCCGACGGCTCGCGCTACCAGGGCGAGTTCCGCGACAACGCCCAGCACGGGACCGGTGTCCTGACCCGTCCCGACGGCTACCGCTACGAAGGCGAGTTCGCCGACCGTCTTCCGCACGGCGAGGGGCGCGCGACCTATCCCGACGGCTCGGTCTACGAAGGCCGCTGGGTCGAGGGGCGGCGCGAGGGGCGCGGACGCCTGCAGCTCGCCGACGGTTTCGTCTACGAAGGCGGCTGGAAGCGCGGCGCCTTCCACGGCGATGGCGTGGCCGTGCATCCGAACGGAGACCGCTACGAAGGCGGCTTCGCGGACGGCCTGCGCACCGGCGAGGGCACGGCGACCTACGCCGACGGCAGCGTCTATGTCGGCGGCTTCCTCGCCGACCGCCGCCACGGCGAGGGCGTCCTCGAGGCCCCGGACGGCTTTCGCTACGAGGGCGGCTGGGTCGAGGGCCGGATCGAGGGCGACGGGCGCATGCGCTACGCCAACGGCTCGGTCCATGTGGGCGCGTTCCGCGCCGGCGCGCCGCACGGCCCGGGCCGCATCGACTACGCCGGCGGCGGCTTCTACGAGGGCGACTGGGCGGAGGGCCGGATCGAGGGGACGGGCGTCTCGGTCAACGCCGAGGGCGTGCGCTACGAAGGCGGCTTCAAGGCCGGCCGCCATCACGGCGAGGGCCGCCTCGAATACCCCGACGGCTACGTCTACGAGGGGGACTGGCGCGAGGGCGTCCAGCACGGCTCCGGGCGCAGCGCGTTCGCGGACGGTTCCGTCTATTCGGGCGAGTTCCGCGAGGGTCTGCGCCACGGCGAGGGCCGGCTCGAGATGCCGGACGGCTTCGTCTACGAAGGCGACTGGGTCGAGGGCCGGATCGAGGGAGAGGGCCGCGCCGAATACGCCACGGGCGACGTCTATGTCGGCCGCTTCGAGGCCGGCCGGCGCGACGGTCCGGGCCGGATGGAATACGCCGACGGCTCGCTCTTCGAAGGCTGGTGGCGCGAAGGCCGCAGAGGCGCGCCGCCCGCCGAGGCTTCCGCGTCGGACGCCGCCGCGCCCGCCGCCGACGACGCAGACGAAGACGAAGACGAGACGCCCGCCGCGGCGGTCGACTGAACCGCCGAGGCGCCAGAGCCATGCGCGACGACGTACCGGGAGGAGAACCGACCATGAACATCGCGACC
>Ga0102943_1002283_pt1 | contig 11354 bp, 13 predicted proteins | sample SalPonC_black_MG_FD_78174 | JGI IMG/M metagenome (GOLD analysis project Ga0102943, IMG submission 78174) | Salt pond soil microbial communities from South San Francisco under conditions of wetland restoration - Salt Pond MetaG... | ecosystem: Environmental > Aquatic > Marine > Intertidal zone >...
CCACCATGAACCAGGGGGCGGGTTTTCCGCCGCCCTTCTGGCAGGGACCGCTTTTGCCCTGTTTGCCATCACCGAGGGGGCGGACCAGGTACGCCGGGCCATCCGCATCCGCCCGGCTACCATGGCCATGACCGGCCTGGCCATGGCCATGGCAGCAGGACTGCCGGCCCTTTTCACGGGAACCCCTTTTCTCACGGGAATCTGGTGGCATGGGAACGGGTTTTCCGTGGGCACGCCGCTGATCTTTGACATGGGGGTTTTTCTGGCGGTTCTGGGTGCCATTCTTTCCATTTTACTGGCCTTAGAGGAAAACTAGCCATGGAACATTTTCTGGCAATTGTGGTGGGACTGATGGTCAGCGCAGCCTTTTTTTTAATGCTTTCAGGGATTTTGATACGCTTTGTTTTCGGCCTTATCCTCATGGGCAATGCAATAAACCTGCTGATTTTTACCGCCGGAAGACTGGCCCCTGTGAATCCCCCGCTGATTGGTGCACAACAAAGCCTTCTTGCGGCTCCGGCTGCCAATGCACTGCCCCAGGCATTGATACTCACCGCCATTGTGATCGGGTTTGCCATGACCATTTTCCTGCTGATCCTGCTGTTTCGCACCCATGACCAGACCGGTACCCTGGATGCTGACCAGGACCGGTTTGTTCTTGAAACAGACGAAACCGATCTGCCGGAAATTACCGGGCAAAAGGGAAAAGAATGACAAACCTGCCGGCCTTTCCCATCCTGCTGCCCCTGGTGGTTGCAGTTTTGTTCATCCTTGCAAGGGTGAAAGACCGCCATGCCGGCACAGTGGCCATTGCCGGGGCTCTGGCTCACCTGTTCATATGCTTTTTGCTCATGGCAGAGGTAATGGAACAAAACGTCATTGTCCTGTGGGTGGGGGCCTGGCCCTTTCCTGCCGGTATCTGCCTTGTGGCTGATTATCTGAGCGGGGTTATGGTGCTGGTTACGGCAGTCATCCATACGGCAGTGGTGGTCTATGCCGCAAAAGACATAGAAACCCGGCAGATAAAAGCCGGGTTCTATCCCTTTATGCAGGTTCTAACAGGTGCCATCTGCGGGGCATTTCTCACAGGAGATCTGTTCAACCTGTATGTGTGGTTTGAGGTCATGCTCATGGCATCCTTTGGTATCATGGTCATGGAAAACCCGGCCGGCCGCCTGACCAATGCCGTGAAATACGTTGTATTGAACCTGTTGGCAACGCTGTTTCTCATAACCGCCATCGGGCTGCTGTACGGGCTTACCGGCACCCTGAACCTGGCTGACCTGCATGACAAGGCCGCACAGGTGGAAAACACCGCCCTGTTCACCAGCACCGCCATGCTGATGATGACGGCATTCGGCATAAAAGCGGCCCTGTTTCCTTTGTTCTTCTGGCTGCCGGCAGCCTATCACACCCTGCCGGCTGCAGTGGCTGCGTTTTTTGCAGGTCTGCTCACAAAGGTGGGGGTATATGCCCTGATCCGGCTGTTTACCCTGGTGTTTGTCACCCAGACCCACATCACCCACACCATCCTGATGGGTGCAGCCATGCTCACCATGGTAACCGGGGTTGTGACGGCAGCATCCCAGATGGATATCCGCCGCATCCTGTCTTTTCACATCATCAGCCAGGTGGGATATATGATACTGGGACTTGCCGTGTTCACCCCCCTGGCCCTGGCCGGCACCCTGGTCTATATGGTGCACAACATTATTGCCAAATCCAACCTGTTTCTGGCGGGCGGTCTCATCCACAGGGCCACCGGCACATTTCACCTGTCCCATATGGGCGGCCTTTACAAAACCCATGGTCTGCTTTCTGCCGGATTTTTCATCCCGGCATTTTCCCTGGCCGGGTTCCCCCCCCTGTCGGGTTTCTGGGCCAAACTGCTGATCATCTCCGCCTGCCTGGAGAGCGGCCATTACACAGCAGCGGCTGTTGCGGCGGCTGTGGGGCTGCTGACACTGTTTTCCATGGCCAAAATCTGGCTGGAAGCTTTCTGGAAACAATCTCCCCGAAAAGTCCCCCTGCCGTTGCCAAAGAACCATTTTGCCTGGATGATGGCCCCGGTGTTGTGCTTGTGCCTTTTCACGGTACTCCTGGGACTCTTCATGGAGCCGGTCATGCAGCTGTCACTTGCAGCCGGTGAACAGCTGATGAATCCTGCAGCCTATGTACGTGCTGTAAAAGGAGGTGGCTGATGCCGCTTTTTCTGCTCAACATCTTTTTTGCCGGTGTGTTCACCCTTTTGCTGGGCTCGGGCAGCATTGGTGTCTTTGTGTCCGGTTTTGCCGTGGGATACCTGATTTTGTGGCTTTCCAGCCCCCTGTATCCGGAAACCGGATACTTTACAAAACTGCCCAAAACCCTGAACCTGGCTGCTTATTTTTTTGGGGAACTGATGGTTTCCAGCCTGCAGGTAGCCTGGGATGTCATCACCCCCGGACACATCAATCGCCCGGGTATCATCGGGGTACCTTTGACGGCCCGGACAGATCTGGAAATTTTTCTGGTGGCCAACCTGTTGTCTTTGACCCCGGGCACCCTGAGTGTGGACCTGTCGGAAGACAAAAAAATCCTGTATGTCCATGTCATGTTTCTTCAAGAGATTGACAAAACCAGGGCAGACATCAAAAACGGACTGGAACGGCGGATACTGGAGGTGATGCGGTCATGACCGGGGGAACTGCTTTTCTGCATGGGGCAGGCCAGGTGTCCATGGCCATACTGCTGGCCGGCATGCTTCTGCTTTTGCGGCGCCTGTCAAAAGGCCCCACTGCTGCGGACCGGGTGGTTGCCATGGACCTGCTGTCTGTTCTGGTGGTGACCTTTCTGGTGATTCTTTCCATCCATACACGGGAAACCAGCTACCTGGATGTGGCCATTGCCTATGCCTGTATCGCTTTTTTAGGCACCATCGCCCTGGCCAGATTCATCCAGAAAGGCTCCCAAAAAAAACCATCCCAACCTGATCACCACCAAAAATCAGACACCCCCTGTGAACACCTTCCAGAAACACCTTCCAGAAAAAAGGAGGTTCCATGATTGAATATCTCACCGGCACCCTGATGATCCTGGGCAGCCTTTTCTGTCTGGTGGCGGCACTGGGGGTGATCCGGCTGCCGGACACCCTGACACGCATGCATGCGGTCACCAAAGCCGGGACCCTCGGGGCCGGCCTGGTGGTCCTGGCCCATGCCTTTTTCCATCAGCAGACAGGCATTTTTCTGCGGGCCGGTTTCATCATTGCCCTGCTTTTGTTCACCGCCCCTGTGGCTGCCCATCTCATTGCCCGGGCCTCCTACCGAAGCGGGGTTCCCTTGTCCGGCCGTACCCGGGTTGATGAACTCAAAAAACAGCATTGAAATCAGATGCAGATGACACACCACGACGCTTATCCAGGACGATTACCCCTCCAGATCACTTAATTCCCTTTTTTTGATATCATAATCACATATATGATTACATTTATGATTACATGTTGACAAATTTTCAGGCATGCATTAAGGTTGTCAGAATTTTTTAATGGTTGCGCATGACAACTTTGTTGCACCTGTAACAGCTAAAAAAGGAACGGAAACATGTCACCTGGTGGAATTTTTGTTCAAGGCATTATCAGTGTTTTTTTCGGTATGACCATGCTGTACCTGTCTATTAAAATCACTGCCTTTGTCGTTGACCGCATGGCACGAAAAAAGAAAGGAGATATCCAGGATGATAAATAACTTATATTCGTTGCTGAACACAACCGGTTTTGTGCACCTGACACCAGGTATGATCGTGATGTGGATTATCGGCCTGACCCTGATCTTTCTGGCCATAAAAAAACAATATGAGCCGCTGCTGCTTTTGCCCATCGGGTTCGGTATCCTGTTGGTGAACCTGCCCTTGAGCGGACTGATGGAACCTGAGCTGGGACTGCTGTGGAAATTTTACCACTACGGCATCCACTGGGAAATTATCCCGCCGCTGATCTTTCTGGGCATAGGCGCATTCACGGATTTCGGCCCCCTGCTGGCCAACCCGCGGTTGATCTTTTTAGGGGCCGGTGCCCAGGCCGGGGTGTATCTGACCTTTTTTGCCTCCCATGCCATGGGATACAATATCATGGAAGCTGCCACCATCGGCATGATCGGCGGGGCTGACGGACCTACCACCATCTTTATTTCCTCCAAGCTGGCACCCCAGCTTTTAGGGGCCTGCGCTGTGGCAGCCTATTCCTACATGGCCATGGTGCCCATTATCCAGCCGCCCATCATGCGGCTGATGACCACCAAAGCGGAACGTCAGATAAAAATGGCCAAGGCCCGGCCGGTGAGCAAGCGGGAAAAACTGCTGTTTCCCATTGTATCCACCTTTCTTATCATCCTGCTCATTCCGGCATCTGCACCGCTCATTGCCATGCTGATGCTGGGAAACCTGTTCAAGGAATCCGGTGTGGTGGAACGGCTCAAAGGTGCGGCACAGAATGAATTGATGAACATTGTCACCATTTTTCTGGGGCTGCCCATCGGCGCCACCATGCACGCGGACATCTTTTTGCAGCCCAAGGTGCTGTTTATCTTTGTTCTGGGACTGATCGCCTTTATTTTGAGCACAATGACAGGCCTATTGCTGGCCAAGGCAATGAACCTGTTTTCAAAGGAAAAGATCAACCCGCTGCTGGGCGCTGCCGGCGTGTCAGCGGTTCCCATGGCAGCACGGGTGGTACACAAGGTCGGCATAGAGGCGGACAAACGGAACTATCTGATCATGTATGCCATGGGGCCCAATGTGGCAGGGGTCATCGGCACGGTAATCGCTGCAGGCATATTCATCACCCTGCTGGCGCCCTGATAAAAATGGCATAACCTAGCGGTTAACACCTGATACATACAATTTTACAGAAAACAAAAATAACCAAAGGAGAAAAACCATGGCAAACGAAGTAACAGCGCCCTTACCAGGCAAAATCATCAGAATGGACATTGAAACAGGCGCAACCATTGAACAGGATACCGAAATCATGGTGATCGAAGCCATGAAAATGGAAACTATCGTGTATGCCCCCTGTGACGGTGTGGTTGAAAAAATTGTGAAAAATGTGGGCGATGAAGTGGAAGAAGGGGATCTGATAGCCACTGTGGCATAATTATTTCACTTCTGTCTGAAGATATCGTCAAAACAAATGCCCGGCAGTGTCATGCTGCCGGGCATTTGTTATTTTTTTTATGGCATGTCAGGGTCAGTCATAACTGAAAACCTTGTAAACGGTTGAAGACCCTAAAAGGGCATCAATCCGGCCTTCCAGCTCAGCCCGCTCATTATTGCGCATCCACCAGTTCCATGCCTCAAGGGATTTCCATGTACTGATCACAAGGTATTCATGGGGATCATCCACATTCCGCAGTGTCTCCCCGGAAATATACCCTGGCTGGCGGTCCGCCATGGCCCGCAGGTCAATGAGCATTTCAGACAATGTCGGCAGCAAAGACAGGTCCATGCCGCTGGTCAGTCTGGGAACCCTTCTGGTCATCAATACACGGATGGTCATGTTTTCCTCCTAATAAAATTCATCATATCACCAGGCTTTTCAAGGTCAGGAGCACGCCTGCAGCCACAGCAGATCCGATAACACCTGCGACGTTGGGTCCCATGGCATGCATGAGCAGGTGGTTCTGGGGGTCGGCTTCCATGCCCAGTTTCTGGCTCACCCGGGCTGCCATGGGAACAGCAGATACCCCGGCAGAACCGATGAGAGGGTTGATCTTGGTTTTTAAAAACAGGTTCATCAGTTTCACCATGAGGATACCGGATGCCGTGCCGATGGAAAAGGCAATAGAGCCAAGCAGAAGAATCCCCAGTGTGGACAGGTTCAAAAACTGTGCCGCAGACAGCTGTGCCCCCACACCCAGGCCCAGCAGGATGGTGACAATATTGATCAGGGCATTCTGGGCAGTTTGGGAAAGCCGTTCCACCACCCCGCATTCGCGCATCAGGTTGCCGAACATGAAAAAACCGATAAGGGGAGCGGCTGACGGCAACAGCAGCACACAGAGCCCCAGAACAATCAACGGGAAAAATATTTTCTCCACTTTCCCCACCGGCCGCAGCTGGGTCATGCGGATCTTACGCTCATTTTTTGTGGTCAAAGCCCGCATGATAGGGGGTTGAATCATGGGCACCAGGGCCATATAAGAGTAGGCTGCCACGGCAATGGGACCCACCAGATGGGGAGACAGCTGGCTGGACAAAAATATGGCGGTGGGACCGTCCGCTCCCCCGATGATACCGATGGAAGCTGCATCAAACAGGTCAAAATGGATGCCCGGCACAAACTCGGATAAAACCAATGCACCGATAAGGGTGATAAAAATGCCCACCTGGGCCGCAGCCCCCAGAAGAACGGTTTTGGGATTGGCAAGCAAAGGCCCGAAATCGGTCATGGCCCCCACACCCATGAAAATAAAGAGCGGAAATACTCCGGTTTTAATGCCGATGGTATAAATATAATACAACACCCCGCCCGGATCTGCCATGCCGGCCACAGGCGTATTCACCAAAATGGCGCCGAATCCGATGGGTACCAGCAGCAGGGGTTCAAATTTTTTGTTGATGGCAAGAAATAAGAGCAAAATCCCGATGCCGATCATGACAAATTGTCCGATACCGTCAAAAAAACGCCCTGTTTCCGGGAACAAAAAACTGAACAAGCCCGTGGATCTCACAAAATTGGCAGCCATCTCAAAAATGGGCGGCAGAAGGACCGCTTCCTGATCAGCAGCCTGGGCCGCAGTGCCTGCTGCCTGCACCGGGGCTTCCATCAACAAAAGCAGCGCAGCAAAACACAGGAGGACGTAAAATGGGCTCTTCCTATACATGGTAAACATCCTTTTTATCTGGCTGCTATTCTTCAAGGGTCAACAGCACCTCGCCTGCCTGCACGGTCTGACCCTTTACCACCGGAATGGCGGCAATCACACCACTGGCAGGGGACATCACCGGGGTTTCCATTTTCATGGCCTCCAGAATCACCAGGGTTTCCCCTTCTGTAACCGTATCCCCTACATCAAACAAAATCTGATACACATTGCCCGGCATCTGGGCATTGACCTTTACCTTGGGTTTTTCTTTGGGCGCTTCCTCAGACTCGGTTGGGGGCTCACTGATGCCGGTAACATCCCCGGTTTCATCTTCCACTGTGACCTCATAGGTTTTTCCATCAACTGTCACTTTATAATTCAGGGAGACGGTGCCTTTTTTTCCAGCAGCAGATGCAGAGGGACCGGGAACAGGTTCTGCCTTGGAAGCCGTTTCTTTAGGAGATGTTGTTTCTTTAGGAGATGTAGTTTTTTTGGGGGATGTTGTTTCTTTGGGAGATGTTGTTTCGGTGGAAGGCTTTGTCGTAGTTTTTTTCTTCCGGACATGGATAGGCCTGTCCCCTTGCAAAAAATCCAGGCCCTTGTTTCCACCGGGTGTTGCCAGAGCCCCTATGATGAAAATATTCTCATCTGTCACCGGCAGGCCCTCTTTTTCAAGAATCTTTTTTGCCTTGGGAATCCCCGGTTCCAGCAGATCAACCGGATCTCCGTCAAATTTTTTCATGCCCAGCTGCTTTTCCGCTATTCTTACAATTTCCGGGTCAGGGGGCAGAGGGGTTCTGCCAAAATATCCCAGGACCATTTTGCCGTATCCGTCTGTCATCTTCTGCCAGCTGCCCTGGGTCACATTGGCATAGGCCTGCTGGAAATAAAACTGGGACACCGGGGTGACAGAGGTACCGAATCCCCCTTTGGCAATACATTCAGACATGGCCTTGATCACTTTCGGATACAGGTGCAGGGTCCCGGTATCGCGCATCATCATGGTATTGGCGGTCAATGCCCCGCCCGGCATGGGGGACAAAATAACTTCAGAGGACACCTTCAGGGCCTCGGGCGGGAAAAAATACGCTGACAGGCACTCCTCCTGGACACGGTTGGCTTCCAGGATCTTATCAATATCAATGTCCAGAAAAAAATCTGTGCCTTTCAAGGCATGCCACATGGAGATCATATCCGGCTGGCAGGTCCCCCCGGACAAAGGGGATCTTGCCAGGCAGACACCGTCACATCCTGCTTCAATGGCGGCTTTGTACTGTGATACACCGATACCGGCTGTTTCATGGGAGTGCATCCAGATGGATGCATCCTCTCCCAGCAGTTTCCTGGCTGCCTTTACCGTGTCATACACCTTGGCAGGATTGGCGGTGCCGGATGCATCCTTGAAACAGACAGAATCGAACGGGACCCCGGAATCCAGAATCTCCTGCAGGGTCTTGCGATAAAAATCCGGATCATGGGCGCCTGTGCAGCCGGGGGGCAGCTCCATCATGGTCACCACCACCTGGTGGTGGAGCCCGGCATCTTTGATGCACTGCCCTGAGTACACCAGGTTGCGCACGTCATTCAAGGCATCAAAATTGCGGATATGGGTCATGCCGTGTTTTTTGAACATCTTTGCATGCAGATCGATCATATCCTTTGGCTGGGCTGAAAGGGCCACCACATTGATGCCCCTGGCAAGGGTCTGGAGACGGGTATCCGGCCCGGCAGCTTTACGAAACCGGTCCATCATGGAAAATGCGGATTCGCCGCAGTACATGAAAAGGCTCTGGAACCGGGCACCGCCCCCGGCTTCCAGATGATCGATACCGGCTTCCACAGCAGCTTCCACAGCAGGCAGAAAATCATCTGTCAGGGCACGTGCCCCGAAAACCGATTGAAACCCATCCCGAAACGAGGTGTCCATAATGTGAATTTTTTTCATTGAAACCATCCTTGAGGTATTGGAAACAGCTGTCAATGCCGGCCCGACCGCGCCCTGTGGGCTGCAATTGCAGCACTGACAACGGCTGTCAGTTTCAGGTGTTCGTCAGGTGCCTGCCTGGGTTTGTTCCGTGCAGGTTTTCGGGCACCAGCCTGTGATAATTCTTTTTTTGTGAACGGTGCGAGCAGTCTGGCAAAAACAACAATAAGAACAAACAGCAGGACAAGAAAAGAAAAAACCACCCCCATACCAAGGAGGGTGAGCTTTAACCCCTGAATAATCATTGATAATACGTCTCCAAAAAATTTTTACGATCTTGATGCAATATCATTTCAGCCAATTACATACCCGAGATATGCTTTAAAGTAAAGTCGGTAAATGCCGTATTTGCTTGTAAGAATTTTTCTGACCGTTGGAACGGATCTGCAAAAGACTCTGGATGGTAATTTTATCCAGCCGCTGGAACATGGCTTTACTGGCCTCCACCCACACCCACCTGGACAGACAGTCGCCTGCCTGGTTACAGATTCCGCAGAGCTTTTGATCCTCTTCTGCACAATCGGTAATTGCCGTGGATTGTTCCAGGGTGCGGACAATATCCCCCACAGTGATGTCTGCCGGTTTTTTGGCCAGCATATGGCCACCGAAAGGGCCGCGGTGACTGGTGATAATATTGGCTTTTTTCAGTTTACCGGTCAGCTGTTCCAGATATTTCACAGAGATATTCTGGCGCCTGGACACATCACTGAGGGGGACGGGTTTATCCCCTCCGTATATGGCCAGGTCTATGATCAGCCGGGTACCGTACCTGCTTTTGGTTGTTAATCTCATGGTATTCCGTTATTTTTCCCCAGTTGCGGGCAGGGTCCTGGCTGCAGCTGTTCAGGCGATGGCCGGAGGCAATCCGTTTGATGGAAGGTTGTTCGGACGTTTTCTGGGCAAGTTGATGGTAAAGACAGACCCCTGCTTCTGCTCGGATGTCACATCAACCGTTCCCCCATGCTGGCAGATGACCCGATGGGCAATAAAAAGCCCCAGTCCGGTTCCCTGGGATCCTTTGGACGTAAAAAACAGGGTGAACATTTTTTCCCGGGTTTCCTGGTCCATGCCGATACCATTGTCTGTGATTTCAAAGCAAATGGTATCATTTTTTGAAGCGGTAACGGCCAACGTCACCTGGTGCTCGGATTTTTCCCGGTCGAACGAACAGGCATCCACAGCATTTTCCAAAAAATTTATCAGGGCAGCCTCCATCCAGCTGGGATCAATTTCCATTTCACCTAGGTTATCAGGCATGGATACGACAAAATCCACATTGTTGCGCAGGGCCACAGGCTTGACACTGTTTACAATGCCGGCCACAATAGCACATATTTCCATGGTGGTATACTGTAATTCCCGGGATTTTGCATAATACAGTATTTCCAGGACCATTTTCTTTATTTTGTCGGTCATCATCTTGACCTGGGCAAATGCTTTGAAAACCCGCAGCTCATCTTTCTGGTTCAGACCAGTTTCCAGCTGATAAATGCCACCATCCAGCGCCGTCAGCATGCCTTTTACACCATGGGACATGGAGCCGAGCATCAGGCCCAGAGAGGTCAGGTGATCCTGAAGCTGGCGGATCTGGGTGATATTGGTGGATATTTCCATGACCTGGGTGATCTCCCCTTTTCGATTTCTAATCGGTGCCGTCTGGGTCAGAACGTTGTACTGTTTTCCGGAAATGGACGTGACAATTTCTTCGGTGCTGTGAATTTTTCCGTCCTGGAATGTCTGTACCACAGGACATTTTTCACACTGGCTGGTGCGGTGCTTATAGATTTTGTAGCAATGCCCGCCGATATGGTTGCCGAAATGCTGCTCAAACCGGCTGTTCATCGCGGTTAACCGAAGATTTCTATCCTGGACGGTGATATAGCAGGGAACGGCATCAAACAGCTGGTTGAACTGATTCTGGGCACTATGAAGATCGGTCAGCCGTTCCACATACCGGTGGGTTTTGCGCATTTGAAAATTGGTTTTTTTTGCCCGTTTCAGAGCAAGTGCCAGGGCCTTGCTGTTCAGCGGAAGGACAAGGTATGCAGACACCTTGAGGCCGAACCGGTCCATGGCCTGATTCAACCGGGTTTCAGATCCATATACAATCATCTGGGTGTAGGCTTTGGATCCTGTGATGTGCGTAACACATTCCGCTGTTTTTTCGTCCATCAGCAAATTGCCGATCACAATATCCCAGCTGGCACTTTCCAGATGGTGAACCACCTCCTCCGACGTTGCTGCCGGGGTGATATCATATTGCATCCGCTCAAGATAGGTTTGTAATGCATCGCTATGGTCGCGGTCATCATCAATGAGTAAAATCTGTTCTGCCATGGCGTTTCTCTTCTGCCGGATCAGCCGATGGCATCTTTTACAATACCGAGCAGCTTTTCACGGTCAAATGGTTTTTTAATGGAGGCAATGGCCTTTGGAATGGCATGCACGTTTCCGGAAAGACCGGAAATAACTATAACCGGAACATTTTTAAGGGTTTTTTCCTGCACCATCTGCCGATAAAAGCGCGG
>Ga0102943_1002284_pt1 | contig 11353 bp, 12 predicted proteins | sample SalPonC_black_MG_FD_78174 | JGI IMG/M metagenome (GOLD analysis project Ga0102943, IMG submission 78174) | Salt pond soil microbial communities from South San Francisco under conditions of wetland restoration - Salt Pond MetaG... | ecosystem: Environmental > Aquatic > Marine > Intertidal zone >...
AGATCGGTTGTTTGAGTAGATTTTAACTCGATTACTGCAATTACATCATTGTCTTTAAGTATAGCTCCATCGGCTTTTTTGCTGTCGTCAACGTTCCTTTTTTCGAGTACCAAATTGTAATTGGGTTCCGGTTTTAAAGTGTAACCCAGAATATTTACAAATAATGCAGAAACAAAACCGCTTTGATATTCTTCTTCTTTGGATTCACGGATATTTTGCTGTATCTCCGGATTCCCGAAATAAGCCTGAAATTCGGTGTACTTTTTATCAATTTGTTCAGGATTTAGTTCGTTCAGGTATTTTTTTACTACGGAAGTTTGGAATAAACTCATTTTCTTAATTCATTTAGGATTCCTAAATTAATAAAATTTCATCTAATATCTTTAAATTGCATCAAAAACCAACAATTATGAAGAAAATCATTTTGTTTCTACTTACAATAATTCCTTTACTTTCTTATTCGCAAGTTAACAATTGTTACGTTTAATGGAGATTTTTACAATCTATATTTTTCAATATAAAGCTCAGGCAGATCTTGTTATAAAGCTTAAAGAGACAGATCTCAAAGATTTATTTATAAAGAAATACGTAAAGTCGAAAATTATAATAAAAAATTACCGAATATCATATTATTACTGAAATAGGTAAATCCGAAAATCCAAAATAGTTTACGACCAGTGCACCGGATTTCCAGAGTTTACTGATGCTTTCATAACTTTAATTAAGGGTTTAATTATGTACTCGTACTCATTGGCGATTACAACTTTTTTATTTATAACTTCGAATTCATAGTCTTTTGTGGCTTCTTCTACATTCGAATAAAGCTCTATAGAACATTCAAAGCTTTTTCCACTTTTAATGTCGGTAAATTTATAAGAAGTTTGAGAAATTGTTTTCTGAATAAAATTAACCGAACGAAACATAAATGTTGGAATACCTTTAATAATTTTTTGAATAAAAAACCCATTTCGGTCGATCCCGAATGTAAAATCATTTTTTGCAAATACAAATAACCAGTCGCTGTTTTTGTTAGTAGAAGCAATTTTAATTCCCGTAGATTTTTCTATAAGCTCAACTTTTTCTTCCAAAGTAAATTCTTTTTCCAGTAATAATAATTCATTTAATGCCTGTTGAGCAAATTTTGCCGGTAAAATTCCATCGTTCGTTTTAGGTAAATACTTTGTTAATATGGGAAAGTTTTCTATACCACCTAATTTATTTATAATATCGCGGAACGCCGCCATACCAGAGATGTTTGAAAAATTCTCGTATATTAACTCCATTTCTTCATGTTCACAAGCTGTTTGTTTCCACTCATAAAATTCAGCTTCCATTTGATACGCTTTATTTTCGTCTTTTTCCCAAAGATCATCTGGAATATCTAAGTAAGGGTCATCAATGTCAAATCGTAAAAACTCTTTATGAGGAGGTTCTTTCGTTTTTCCATTTTTAAAACAATTACAAATTACATATGCACCATAACTCATTTTAGTATAGATATTTTTTGGTTTATTTTCAATGATAATACCAAATTATCACTTTTTATAGAATATTCAATAAACACTCATTATAATTAAAGCTTTTTTACGAAGCAATGCCGGAGTAAATATGCTTTAATAAAACACAATGCAGCCTTTAGGCAGCAAAGCGTGGTACGACACTAATTTCTTCCCTGTTATACCCACCGAACCAATCTCAAAAAAAACTGTCAAGCCACCACGGATAGAAATAATATTTTCATTGTTTAAATGAGTTTTCAACTTGCAAAAAGTATCCAACCGGAATAAAAGTTGATTTTATTTATAGGCGATGTAAGAAAAAGTGAAGTATTCGGTTTTTTGGGGGTTAATTTTAGCGATCCACATATAGCCTGAGTGTGTAGCGTCCTGAATTTAGTTGACTGTTTCTATATCTCTGCAAAGAGACTGTTTAAAAAGTCTTCTATTAAAGTTTTGCTGAAAATCAGGGGTTATCCCGTTATCAACCGACACAAGACTTACACTTTTATCATCAAATCGCTAAGAAGCCCGCATGTACTGTGAACGCATGCTATAGGTTGTTATTTATTTTTCTTTCTTTTAATTTCTACAAGCTGAGTCTTCAATTTCATAGGTTTTACTTCAATTCCATAAGCCTTTTCGAGCTTTTCAACTGTTGCTTCATAGTCATCTGGAGGTAATACAAAATCAATTTTTTTGTCAGATTGCTGCTCAATTTCCAGTAAAATATTATACTCATTTTCCAGAAAACTTTTCAAATTAAATAAAGTAGCTCCTGTCAAGCTCCATTTTACTTGGTCTTTAGAACTACCCAAAAAGTCAAATTCAGATAAATGATTTCTCAATAAAGTGTCATTATAAACCTTAAGCATATTGACACATGTATCCCTTTCAACAGTTGAGATATCAAATTCCAAATGGTTTGGTAAAAGATATTTAAACATTTCAATACAATTTGCTTCAGTTGTAATTTTCTTATCTGCTTTCAATGTAATATCATAAGTATCACTTAGTAGTGAAGTATCTTTACACAATATTCTTGATTTACTATAACCATAGAAAACTGATAAAATATCAGGCAAATCTTTATTGAAAACATTTATGTCATATGGTTTGTAATGAAAATAAGATGATTCATTCATTCCTAACTCATGCTTTTGCAATGTAAATTCATAAGCTGAATTCTTAAAAGGCAATTCAGAGTCTTGAACATAAATACTTTTTAGGTTTCCTTCTTGTCCCAAAACTTTATTTAATAACTTTTCAGAAAGTTCAAATGGACTTCCTTTCCACTGAATTATTCCATTCTTGTCAATTAGAAAGGTTTCTGGATAAGCAAAAACACCAAATTGTTTAATGATTGTCTCAGTAGGATCTAAACCAACTGGATAATACATAACCATTTTTTCTAAAAAGTTGTTCATTGGCTTTTCCTTTTCAAATGAAATTGATAAGAAAAGTATTTCTGGAAATTGTTTAGCTAAATCATTTAGCTTTGGAATTGAAGCTACACAAGGAGCACATTGTGTAAACCAAAAATCCAGAACAATCACCTTACCAGATAAATTATCAGGAACATTCTGCACATGCCAGTCAGCTACTTTGATTTTAGGATAAATCCATTTTTCTATCTCTATCAAGGGAGCTTTTTGACCAATCAAATTACTTTGAGAAAAACCTAAAATTGAAAATAATAAAAAGATTAAAAATAAGAGTTTTTTAGACATAAGGTTTTGAAAAATAAATAATTACTTATAAACTTATTTTATAGCGATATTTTGTCCGTATATTATCCCTCAATGGGATTGATAAAATAAAAATACCTAACTAAATAACTAACCTACATCATTCATGAAATTAATGAATGATGTAGCTGCACTATTCATAAATATTAGAAAATATAATATTTATGAATACGTCAGGCTAAGGTAATAAAAGTTTAGAAGTATATTTATTTTTTTATCTGTTTTATACCTCTGCCAAGCAGGATTCCTGCCATTCTGCTTTTTTCGAAGAATTTTAACTTTAGCCATTCATCATGCAAACGGATTCCCCCGAATGACCAATTGGGGCGGAGAAGAAAGAGCCACAAAAGTGAGTATGGCTTTGCAAAAGTTTCATTAGATACAACACAGACAGTATACCATTAAGATCCTGCATTTAGACTGATGTTTTGCTATAGTGCGTAGAATTGATTTTTTTCACGTTTTATAAAGCCCTATCGGTATGGGTTTGCAAAAGAATCCGCATTTGCCCGATGGCAATCTGATTCAACTTTCTAAGGCGTTCGTGCTGTGGCATGCCTTCGCCAATAAAAACAGCATTGAGATTTTCAAGGTTTGCCAGACAGACCAATTGCGATACGTTGGCATAGTCGCGGATATTTCCTTTCTCATCAGGGTTTTCGTCGCGCCATTGTTTGGCGGTTTTGCCAAAAAGAGCCATATTGAGCACATCGGCCTCGTTGGCATATACGTAGCTTATTTGTTGTGCAGTCAGGTTATCGGGGATCAGTTTTTCTTTAATAGCATCGGTATGTATGCGGTAATTTATTTTTGTGAGCTTACGTTTAATATTCCAATCCAGTTCTTTTGCCTGCTGACTTTTAAGGTATTGAAACTCTTTAATAAGGTAGAATTTAAATTCAACCGAAACCCACGAGGCAAACTCCAAGGCTATATCGACATGGGCAAAAGTGCCACCATAACGTCCCGATTTAGACTTCAAACCCATGGCATTCGTGGTTTCTATCCATTTTTGAGGCGAAAGCACAAAATGATTGTACCCTGCTTCATTTCTAAACTGGTCGAATTCGACCAGTTTAAAATCGGAGTTGTGTAATTTCTCCCAAAGCCCAAGTAGTTCAATAGTGTTTTTGCTACGTAACCAGTTCTTTATAATGTCGGCAGGTGCATTGGGGTTTTTAAACTTAGCAATATCGGTAATGCATATATAATCTTCCTGATTGGTTTGAAGAAATGAAATCTCAACCCCTTTTACTGCTATTTGGTTTCTATTACTTTTCATCGTTCATTTTTATTTTGGCCAGATTCTCTGCAATCATCTTATTCAAACGTTTTTCTTCGCCATTTAAGTTTTTTATCATTTATTCATTTGATTACATTTAAAAGATAGTAGTCTAGAATTGTACTTCTCCAAAACACCATACTACTTATTATTATAACAAATATAGCAAAAATGTTCGTTTTATATGTTCGTTATAAGTCTTAAACAAAAAACAGAAGGCAAAAATATAGCATCCCCCCAAATGACCCATTTAGGAGGAAAAAGAAAGAGTCACAACCGTGAAGTGTGGCTTTGCAAAAGTTTTCTTAGATAAAACACAGACAGTATACCCTTAAAATCCTGCATTTAGACTGATGTGTTGTTATAAGTTGGGCGTACATGCCACTATACTTATCAAACAGGTATAAACTTATCCATGAAAAACTAAAAAAATTAGAATTGAGGTTGGCTGATTTGGAGTGATCTTGTAAGCTCTTTGGGAATTTAACTGGTGAAATTGCAAATGTGCTTACAAATGGGATGCTTTTTGATTTAAATAATTTTAGTTTTTCTTTTTAAGTGGAGCGAGTAAAAGATAAAATATCCATGCAAACCAAGAAATAAAGAGCACAGCAAGAATCCAGGCCAGCTTTTCACCGCCGGTAGTTTTTCTTGAAGAAAGAATTAACAATAGAGGAATTAGCCAAATAAAACCAACAATAATTAAAAAAAGTAAAAATACACCTGCATCGTTCATTTTGTTTTTTATTTATGTATTCAACATATTGATTTAGTATTTTAAATTTCTGAAAAATTACGGCATAAAGCAAAAATTATTATTATAACAAATATAATAAAAATTGATTAATGTGCTTCAACGAAGCGTGCTCGTTATGAGCACTTTAAACCTAAAACTCTTTTGCGGGGCGAAGCGTAGCAAGGGTACTTTAGTAAAACACAAATGCAGCCAAAGGCTGCAAAAAGTGCATTGGAGTACTAATTTTCTACCTTCCATCCCCCTGTTAGTCTGAGTTCCTGCCTGTCTGCCTAAGGTGCCATACCGCTTTTTTTTTGTGGCCGTTATTTTAAATTGTCCGGTTTTTGCGTGAAACTTACATAGGAAGTTTTAGTTTACTTTTTTCAGTTTATAGGTCAAATCCTCGTTATCATCTAATTTCTCAAGAGTTAAATTTATTCCATCATATTGATATTTATATTCTCCGCTTAAAGCAAATCCAGTAATATATAAAGCGGGGACAGGAAAAAACAGTGTATCAATAAAATTTAATGTCGTTTCATAGATTTCTATTTTCCCAGCTCCATAATTATATGGAAGATTTGTAGAACAATAATAATAGCCAGAAGAAATATTCAAAAAAACAGAATCTTGAACTAAACTTAAATTATAACCACTTTCAAAGGTACCTGTGTAATTTCCTGTTTCAACAATTTTCGTGTTAATATCATCTTTCTGACATCCAGGTAGAGACATTATTAATATGATAGCTAACAACGACATTTTATTGAATCCTTTAAAACTAAAAAAATCTGTTTTCATCGTTATGCATTTATGACTTAGATGATATCTTTTTAACATAATCATTAGATTTAATTACTATCAAGATGTTTATATTGTAAATAAAGTTGCTTTGAAATTGCCCACAACGCTCTTAGGTTAAGTTTTTGGGGGATTTCCGCCCTGTTTATCAGTCCACCGTTAAAACTTTTACTAAGAAAAATAAAAGTCACAAAACCACCAAACCCCCGTATGGCTTGTAAAAACAAGTTATAGGCTGTAATTATTTTATAAATTATTTTCAATTTTTTCTATCAAGTTGGTATAATTGTCTCCCTTTAAACGACCCATACTTGTATAAATTATTCTACCGTTCTTATCAATTAAGAAAAATGTAGGAAAGCCTATCACACCGTATTTATTTGATATTTCCTTTCCTCCTAAAAGAGTAAAATAGTTTAAGTTAAAATCGTTTTTAAATTTTTTTATTTGAGCAAGATTGCATCTTCCGTCACCTTCAATTCCTATCACTTTCAAACCTTTTGATTTGTACAAAGAATCAATAAAACAAACTTCTTTTGCAGTCTTAATACACACCCCACAATTCGTACCCCAAATTTCTATCAACACGAGATTGCCTAAAAAGTCATCAAGCGTATAATAATCTCCATATAGGTTATTCAATATCCATTTAGGCGATTGCTTATCAAGTAAGTCTAAATAAAAAGTCTCATTATTCGAATAAATTACATCCTTGTCAGACTGTTGAGAAAACAGCTTAAACGAAAATAAAAAAATAAAAATCCAAAGTGTAAGAATAATTCTAACCATATTACTATCTCGATGCAAAAATAATTATTGCCCATAACTTGTTTTTATAAGCACATATTCTTAATTCCCAACACCTAAATTTACAAACTTTCTTCAACAATTTGTTTTTAAAGACTTTTTTACTCGTTTGTATAAAGTTACTCTGCTAACCTGAATACCTGCCTGTCTTTCTACAGGTGCCATTCCGCTTTTTTCGAAGAATTTTAACTTTAGCCATTCATCATGCAAACGGATTCCCCCGAATGACCAATTGGTGAGGAAAAGAAAGAGTCACAACCGTGAAGTGTGGCTTTGCAAAAGTTTCATTAGATAAAACACAGACAGCATCCCCTTAAAATCCTGCATTTAGACTGATGTGTTATGGTGCATAAAATTGTTTTTTTCACGTTTTATAAAGTCTATCAGTCTCGTAGGTTCCTTACCTGTCAATTCTTCAAAAAATGTTGATATTCCTGGTTCCTTTTGAAAACGAGGCAAAAAATGAAGTAATAGCATTACCATTACCATTCCCTTTTCAACCCGGTCTTTTCTCTTGATACGATAAAATTTGATTGGATTTACACTCTCATACGTTATTTTAGATTCAATTTGACTATTAATTATATCTACTACTTTTTTAAAGTTTTCATTTTCATAACCAGTCAATTCAATTGATTTGTTTTTATAGGGAGCGAAATTGTCCAGTAAAATAGCACAAGTCTCTCCGATATTTTTTATGTCTATCCAATTAAATTTTGCCTTTCCTGATGGTAATATAATTTTCCTTTTGTTTTGAATGTCATATTTCAAAGTAGTCGTCAAATTTTGCATAAAATAACCCGGTCGAAGAAAAATATAGTTTAACCCATTCTCAAGAATTAATCTTTCCATTTTATTATGCGGTATTACTTTGCTTTTTTCTGCTCCCTGAACCGATAAGAACAATACTTCTTGAACTCTTTTTTCTTTTATTTTACTAATTAATGGTTTAAATATTTCAATATCAGAAATGTGAGGGGGTCTCAATAAGAAAACGCTATCAACTTTTTCTAATGCACTATCAAAGCTTGCAATATTTTCAAAATCAAAATTCCTGAATTTCAAACCAGGATAGTTATCAAACTGCCTTTTGGCTTTTTCAATATTTCTAACACCTGCTATTACTTCATTTTTAGTGTTACGCAGATTCAAAAAATTAATTAGTTCAAAACCAATATTACCTGTTGCCCCTGTTACTAAAATTCTTTTCATATCCTTTTGTCTATCAATTTTATGCTGCATAACCTGTTTCAATAAACACTTTTTTATTCCCAACACCTAAATTTACAAACTTTCCTCAACAATCTTAATTTCTTCTTTTGATAAACCATAAATTTTGCCAACAGACGGGTGAACCCGTCTATTGAAAAAGGCTTCACTTCATTATATCTTACTATTAATTTTGGATAAATAAGTAACTCATAATCATTACTACATTTTCAAAAAAATGCGAGGCTTTTAAAAGCTGAGAACTTATCAACCGAGACTAAGTTTTACTGGGGTATTAATCCTGCAAAAACCACTATCCGCTCTATGCTTTTAGCCATTGTTGTGTGTTCGTTTTTCTATTTAATTATTATTTTTTTTACAAGCTCACGTTTGTCATCATACCTTACTTGAATAAAATACATCCCTTGAATCATATCACTTATTGTAAGATTAATTTCATCAGAATTTGTTATTTTAGCTCTTTTTATTACTTGCCCCAGTCCGTTTATAATTTTTAGTGATTCCGGAGCAGACTCAGTTTTATTAAATTTAATAGACACAACATCACTTGCTGGATTTGGATAGGCATGAAAACTGTTATCTTCACCGATAATTGGGATATTTAGTGTCTGACAATTAGGTTGGGATCCCATTTGTTCATATAGTACTCCATTTTCTACATACCAATTTTCCCATACACCTCCTTTTCCAGCTTCCCAATCATTTAAATCAAAAGAATTAGAACCATTGCTGGTTCCTTTTGCAGTATATACTTTAATTGCTTCGTTCCCTAAATTCCAATCAAGTGGATTACCTGAAGAACAATTTTCTGGTGTAACACTTTTTAATTCACAATTGGTTTGAATGAAATATGCATTATCATCATAATTTGGGTAATCTCCAAAAACTTTTGCAATCCCATTTCTATCTATACAGACGGCAGTATACTCATCACAAGCAATCCCTTTTGCTTCAATTCCATAATCAATCAAAATTCGAGATAGAAAAACAAGGTGTCTTCCTTTTCTGTCTGGATTATCATAGTGCGTATCTGTGATAACATCATGTAGATATTCATTGGAAATAAAAGACATTGAATCGACTGTTAGGTTATTATCAAAGGGATTAGAGAGAGCTGTTGTAGAAGTAACGGTTCCATTTTCTGCTGAAAAATAAAACCCTCCCAGGATTGCCATACCTGCACTTGTTCCTCCAATAACAATTTTTCTGTTCGAAATTGCATCATTAATTAAGCTATCAATAGGAGTATTTCTCCAATATGAAATATAGTCCCATTGATTCCCTCCTGCAAACCAAATAGCCTCAGCTTGTTGAATCTTTTGATGAATATAAGATTCGGTAGCAGCTGTTGAATTATTAAATACAACAGTCTCAACAGAATTAACGTTAACTCCTAATTGTGAATACATATAGTTATTATAGCTATCAGTTCCAGAGGCTCTTAAAACCAGAACATCACCACCATTTGCCTGTTGTAGAAACCATCTCATTGCATTATCATTTTCAGTGCCGCCTCCCATCAAACATACACCTCCAGAAGGCACTGTCTGTAAATCACCTGTATTGCCAGTGATGTAAGAAGTATAGTTTTGGCTGAAAGCATCAACTCCAAAAAGGATTTGAAAAAATAATATTAGATGGAAGTATTTCATTTAAAGGGTGTCCCACTTGTTTTTATAAGTACATATTTTTTTATTCCCAACACCTAAACTTACAATCTTTCTTCAACAATTTTTATTTAAAGAAAACTAATTTTTATCCGTTTGTATAAAGTTACTCTGCTAGGCAAGGGCACAAAAAGACCAGCTTTGTTAGGTGGGTTGGTTTATTTTCTACGAAAAAAACAAAAAATATTTATTCTGGAAGGGAGTTCTTTTTTTGCAGACTTCTAAAAAGTTAAAACATTTGACCATTTTAAAAGATACATGATTAAAACGGCACCTGTTGTACTAACAAATATTGAAGCTTGCCAGAAATAAACTCTCGCTCCCCCTAATTCCCACATCTTTTTACCAAATTCTTTTTTGTAATAAACATTGAGCGTTTTATAAAAAAGAAAATTTATTATTAAAAAAATTGCAAACGCCAAGGTTAATATCCCAATTTTTTCCATTCATTAATTTTTTAATGATTATGCCTGTAAATTATTTCCAACTTATTATTTATAACAAATATAGCAAATATTTTTGTTTTGTTAACTGACGGGTTAACCCGTCAGTTGTAAGGGTGTAGGATATAAAAATAATTACAAGTGTGATTGTTTCACTCGTCCCTTGGTCGCAATGATTTTTTCCGGCTTTTTGGACAGCCGATTACAGGGTTGCAGGCTGCAAGCTGCTTTTTATCCGTTTGCATATTGTTACCCCGAAGCAGCAATGATTGGCACAAACACAGCAACCAGCACAAGCAGGGTGGCTTGCCAGTAATAGTTGGTTACATACAAACCGGTTAACAGGAGCAGATCGTCATCGGTGGCGGCTTCAATCTGTCCGCCGGTTGAAGTTCCTTTATATGTTATGTCTACGTTCCCATTTCCGAATATACTCCACCGGGTGTTCCATATATTTTGATATTTCCAGGTATACTTTCGTCCATTTAGGATTACAAACGCTTTTGTCATCCAGCTGTTATAGGTTATTTCACCTACCACGGAATGATCCGAATGGTCAATTATTTCGGTATGCTGTTTAAAAAAACCTTTGGTTCTGAAGGTATACCGTTTTCCATTGATTTCTCCATCGGCAGACTGGGAGAAGGTCCGGTTTCTCAATTCGCCTGTTTGTTGATTATGGGAATAAACCCGGTACGTGTCTGAAAAGATTCCTTTTTTCCAATGATACTTGTTTTGCATAAATGGTTTTTAACTTTTTTTGATTTAATCCCGGGAAAAATAAATAGGAAGTACAACCCATCGTTTTTTCCTTTAGCATCTATAAATTTATAAAAAAATATTTACATCATTTTTTTATTGCCATCCTTTTTCAAATAACTGTTGCAACCTATCCCTGTTTATACTAACTAATTGTTTGAAACGGAAACCATAAAAACGGGTACCATAAAAGTGATTATCTTCACAGCTGACGGGTGAACCCGTCAGTTACAAAGGATCCTCTCCTTTTCCAGCTAAACTTACAAATTTGTAGCGCACACAACTGACGGATTCATAGCACATACAACTGAATACAAGGGGTGCAGGCTAAACATACAACTGAAGGGTGAACCCTTCAGTTACCAGGGGTGCAGGCTAAAAACC
>Ga0102943_1002289_pt1 | contig 11333 bp, 8 predicted proteins | sample SalPonC_black_MG_FD_78174 | JGI IMG/M metagenome (GOLD analysis project Ga0102943, IMG submission 78174) | Salt pond soil microbial communities from South San Francisco under conditions of wetland restoration - Salt Pond MetaG... | ecosystem: Environmental > Aquatic > Marine > Intertidal zone >...
ATGCACTCCTGCCTCACCTCGAATCAGGGATTATTACACTGGTGGGTGCAACCACCGAGAACCCCTTTTACTCCCTTGTAAGTCCGCTGCTTTCACGGTGCCAGTTATTTGAGCTCTATCCGCTTACAAAAGAGAATGTGGAAAATATGATCGATGCCGCATTGCTTGACAAAGATCGTGGACTGGGTTACATGAATATTGAACTGGAGAAGGACGCGAAAAATCATCTTGCAGAGTATGCTGGAGGCGATATCAGAAATGCACTCAATGCCCTGGAAGTTGCGGCTCTTTCTACTCCAAAAAGCAAGTCTGGTGTGGTTCATATAACACTGGATATCGCTAAACAGTCGATACAGAAACGAAGCGTACGCTACGATCGTACCGGAGATGAACATTATCACTACGCATCTGCTTTTATAAAATCGATGAGAGGGTCGGATGTAGACGCAGCGCTGTATTGGATGAACGCTATGCTGGAGGGAGGAGAAGATCCAAATTTTATATTTCGCCGCATGCTTATCTTTGCTTCAGAGGATATTGGGATGGCAGACCCTTATGCGCTTACGGTGGTTCATGCTGCACAGGAATCTTTTTTAAAAACGGGAATGCCTGAGGGATTCTATTTTCTGGCACATGCCTGTATTTTTCTGGCGCTTAGTATGAAGAGTAACAGTACAAAAGCCATTTTTGAGATCAGTAACGAGATAAAAAAGAGAGGAATTAAAGACGTTCCAAATCATCTCCGAGATAAAACAGCTAATAAACTTTCATCAAGGTACCTTGATATTAAAAATGCATCGGATAACTACAAATACCCTCACGACTACCCATCAAACTGGGTGGAACAACAATACCTTCCCGATGAGCTGAAAGACAGAAGCTGGTACAGTGGCGGAACCGAAGGCAGAGAGCCGAAACTGATAGAACGGTTGCAGAAAATACGCTCGAAAGGAAATTAACTGTCCGGGTGTTTAAAAAAGGAGAGCCCGGAATGTTCAATTCCGGGCTTACGATTATTGGAGCTATTGCTCGATGTCTACCATAACATGAGCTCTTTAAATGTCGATTAAAGAATACGGATGAAAATGTAATTAAACAAATTTAATTAGTAATTTTATTTAATTAACATAAATAATTCAGTTAAAATGTTTAAAAAAGCGCTTTTTTTAAGTTATACAATCAGTTTACCAAAAAAGGATATCCTGCTGAGAAGCTGAAAATAACTGAATGGTTATTTGAAAGGTTTCGTTGTTTTTGCTAAACAACAAAAAATATAATTTATGAAAATCCACATTCTATCATCTACCGACAGGCCCGGCTCCAACGCTTTGAAGGTGTCGAAATACGCGGCCGGTTACATTCGTAAAAAAGCCACGGTTGAAATATTTTCCCTGAAAGATTATCCCTTTGAAGAACTGAAAGGTGGTAAATATGGAAATACTCCGGAATCTGTTAAGAAATTTAACAGTGACTTTCTGGATGCAGATGGATTTTTATTTGTGATCCCGGAATATAATGGCGGCTTTCCCGGAATATTAAAGTTCTTCTGGGACTACCTGCCTTTTCCTGAGGCAATGAGTCATAAACCGGTAAGTTTAATAGGGGAAGCTGCCGGCGCCTTTGGTGCTCTTCGCCCTGTTGAGCAGTTCGAACAGCTATTAAAATATAGAAAAGCGTATGTATATCCCGAAAGAATGTTTATTCAGCGTGTAAATGATGCTTTTGATCCGGAGGAAGGACTAAAAGAAGAGGTACCTCAAAAACTGCTGATGAAGCAGCTTGATGAGTTTCCTGATTTTGTTAAAAAATTGAGTGAAAAGTTAGTTGAGGCGTAACATGTAACCCACACCGTGCAGAGTTACCAGGTATTTCGGGTCGTCAGGGTTAACCTCTATTTTTGCCCTCAGCTTAGATATATGCACGTCGACGGTTCGGGTATTTGTGCTGAATTCATATCTCCATACTTTCTGAAGCAGGTCGTCCCTTGAAATGGGGCGGTTCGCATTAGACAGAAGATACTCGATGATTTCAACTTCACGCGTTGATAGCTCCTCAACCACATCATTTGGTTTATACACTTTCGAATCTACGAGATCGATTTTAACCTCGCCTAGTTTTAAAACCTCCGTCGGTCCCGACTTTGAATAGGCATTCGCTCTGCGTAGCCGTGCTTTAATTCGTGCCAGTAATTCTTTTACACCAAAAGGCTTGGTCATGTAATCGTCGGCACCAATATTTAAGCCTGTTACTTTGTCAATTTCCTGGTCGCGGGCAGTTAACATGATAATTGGGAAAGAGTATTTAAGCTCCCTCACTTTTTTGCATATGTCGTAACCGCTTACATTTGGCAGCATAAGATCGAGAATCATGAGATCGGGATCATATTCAGTTACAGTATCAACTGCATCACTACCGTCAGTAACTACTTCCACATCGTAATTTTCGGCTTCCAGAGTATCTTTTAAAGTGAAAACCAGGCTGGGTTCATCTTCAACAATTAAAATTTTCTTTGCTTTGTCATCCATAAGTTTCGAGTGTCACCTCTGCAATTTTTTTAGAATCGTCCGTTTGTTGTATAACGTTTTCTTTTTGATCTCGATTGAAAAGAGCATGAAATGCTATAGTAAACTCAGACCCTTTTCCGGGTTCGCTGTATACGGATATTGTTCCGCCGTTCAGTTGTACCATATTTTTCACGATAGAAAGTCCCAGTCCGTGGCCTTTTGTCTGGGCCGTCATGGAGTTTTCAACCCTGTAAAATTTCTTGAAGATATTTTTCTGTGCTTTTTTGGGGATTCCCTGTCCTTTATCGGAAACAGAGAGAAAAACAGATTTTTTGTCTGAGTAAACACGTACGGCAATCTCTTTCTTGTCCCAGCTGTACTTAATGCTGTTTTCTAATAAGTTACCAAGAATCGTTTCAAAATGGTCCCTGTCTATCATTACAGTTGGCAGTTCCGGGCTGGAATCTACCTGCAGCTGAAACCCCTTATTTTCTATGTATTCACGCTTAGATTCGATAAAGTCATGAACCAGCTCGTTCATCTGGCAGGGTGCCTGCTTTGCCGTGGTTTTATTGGAATCAGATTTTGCAACATCCAGTAGCTTATCGATCATTTTACGAAGTCGAATGGCTTCGCTATAGATATGATCTCCATAATTTTTCAGTCGTTCTCCCTCCGTTACGCGTCCATCTGAAATGTTTTCACCGGCGGCCTGCATAAGAGCCAGAGGTGTTTTAAGCTCATGCGTTACATTAGCCAGGAACCCGGCTTGCCTCTCTGCAAATTCACGTTCTTTTTGTGCATTGATAAACATAAAAACAAGGGCACCAAACAGGATGAATACTGCAAACCCGAGTACCAGGAGGTTGCGGTTGAGGGATGCACTTGTAGCAGAAGTAAATGGTGATTCAATAAAGGAAGCCTGTATAATCCAGTTGTCAAGCAAATCGGGGAAACGCTGGTAAATATCAACGTTATCCCTGTTATAGGCGATTTCGCTGTTGTTCGTGAGCAGAATTTCACCCATAATCCAGTTTCTTATCCAAACGACCATGCCTGCTTCAGTAGAATTGCCAAAATCCTCAGCGAGCATCGGTTTCAGCACGCCGTTAAGTAGATAATTCTGGTCGATGATAAACGTAACGTGTCCAAGAACTGAATCGTGATCCGGATTAATCAGTGCAAGCGTCATGGTCCGGTGCGAATCGAAAATGGTTCGGTTATTCCAGTTATAGTTCGCAAGGTCCACCGTATTCATTCTCGACTTTGAAAGGCCAAAACCATCACAAACCTCCTTTGGAGAGCTGTTGGTCATGGAAAACAGCTCCGATTCCGGATCGAACTTATAGAGCGGATAGTCTGGTTGGAAGCACCCTTTCATGTGATCGGGTGTGTAGTAAATATCTGTGAACAGAGAATCGTCTATAGCTTCATTCAAAACAGAATTAAAGTGCTCAGGAAAAGCACCATAGGTATTCCATGTGAGCTCAATATCGTTCATATCCAGGTTTCTGATCCCCCTGAACGGCTGGTAAAACCGAAACCGCACTTTCTGGGAAAATTCCTCAAGCTGGATTTTGCGATTCTCTTTCGCTGCTTCAACGGTTGACTCCTGAAGCGCATAGAGAGAGTAGATATTTAAAACAGTAAGGGCAACCACAGCCAGCAGTCCGAGTCCCAGGAAAAACCAGCGAAGTGTGTTGCTCTTTTTGATTTTATGAAAAGCCTGCATGACGTTGATTAACGATTGTGGAATGTATCAACAGATTGTAATAAAAAATTTACCAACTTGATCTTAAAATATGCAAAAGATGGCAGAGTTTAATACAGCTTTCTATTGCTGCCAGTCGTTATTTCTGCGATCTACATCGGGCAGCAGAAATTCGGGATCAATCACAACTGATTCTACAGCACTTCCGGTTGAAATCAATAGTTTATGTGTTCTTTTTCCGCTAAGCCAAATATCCGCTTCAATACGCCTTTCAATTACTGTATTGTCATCCAGAACAATTTCAAGCAACACTGGCATAGGTACATTGCCGAGGTCCTCAATTTCAATAACGGTTTCACCATCCTGCTCGTATACACCGGCAATACTTTGATCGAGTGCCCATGTCTCATAATACCAGGATCTCCAGAACCAGGACAGATCGCGCCCCGATACATCTTCAAACGTGTTGAAAATATCCCAAGGATAGGGGTGTTTGTAAGCCCATCTCTCCATCAGTTCATCGTACGCCTGACGGAAAGTCTCTTCTCCAAGAACCGTTTGCAGTGAGTAGAGAACAGAAGCCGGTTTGGAGTAGGATGCAACGCCATAAGCAGGCCCGGGGTAGTGATAGTCTGACCAACGGATTATTTCACCTTCAGAGTCTGTACCGGCAATCTGCAAATAACCGGAAAAAGAGTCAATCCGATCGAAGCGCTCACTGCCGTAATAGTCGATATTAGCTTCATTTGTGTGAAAGGTGGTAAACCCTTCATCAATCCAGGAGTAGCGACGCTCGTTTGTGCTTAAAATCATGGGTATCCACATGTGCGCGATTTCATGAGCTGTTACTCCGTAAAGTCGAACAGCCCCGGCACCATTGTAATCCCCGATTATTGTCATCATGGGAAATTCCATTCCTCCACCGATAATTTCTGCACCCTCAACAGAGGTCATATGAGGCCATGGATAAGGTATTCCGGTATAGTCGGAAAGAAAAGTAACCGAGTGCTGACCATATTCAACCTGTGACTGCCAAAGCGGTGCGGTTTCCCTGTAAAATGAATGGATGTGACTGTAATCTGTTTCACCATCGCCATCAAGGTCTCCAACCGGAGCGCGTGCGGCATCCCATTGGGATTCAAGAGTAGCGCTGAAGGCAACATCCCGTACCTGTTCTGCCCTGAATTTCCAGGTCAGTTTACCATTTTCGCTTTCAAGCGTAGCTTTATCCAGATTATCAAAGCCGGCAACAGTTACGGTTTCATCACTGTTCACAGCGGTTCTGTACTGTTCAAAAGTTAGCGGAGAAAGCGTCTCTTCGGGGTTCAGGAATTCTCCGGTACTCATTACAAGCCAGCCCTCGGGAACAGTTATGGAGATATCATAATCAGCAAAACCGTAATAGAACTCGGCATTGCCCACAAACGAATCATTAAACCAGTCATATACATCATCCAGTACACTAACATGAGGATACCAATAAGCAAGATAGTAGAGATTTCCGCGGCTTCGTCCCATCCGTCCCGATGCACCCCGTTCCGGTATTTCGAAATTCCAGTCGATAGAAAAGTTTAACGTCTCTCCGGTGGCAACACTCTTTTCAGGGAAAATATAAAGGTTAGTACCATTAACGAGATAACCACTTGCATTTTGGGTCCACCGCTGGCGGAAAGTGATTTCATTAAACTCTTTACCCTCAACCTTAATAGAAGTGAGATTCATCCCGCCCGTAATTTCCGTGTTCTCCATTTTGGGAGTCCCCTCTTTATGCAGATTCTGGGCAAGTTCCAGAACCACTACCTGTTGGGCTGATGGAGAATTGTTCGTAAAGGAAATATCTCCGGACCCATATAGCATATGATTTGCAGGATCAATTTCAGCAGTTAGCGAATACGCAGACTCATTTTGCCAGTAGTTCTCTCCCGGCTCGCCGGTTTCAGTGCGTGTGCCGCGTTCAACAGCGACATTCCATACGTCCGGGATATCAAGCGGGTAGGGTATTGGGCGTTCGGGATTAAAAACTTCAGTTTCATCGGAAACCTGATATTGGGGCTTTTCGGTTACTTGCTCAGAGGTTGAACAAGAGTATACGAATACCCCAAGAAGAGTAAGAATAAGCAGCTGGCGAAGTGATTTAAACATAGCAGTGAAATCTGTTTGAAAAACTAAAATGAATATTTTTAAAAGCTAGTAAAACTATGTGAATATAAAGTGATCAGAAAAGTGGTTCGTAAAGTTACGGACGCAAACCCACATCTGTAAACGAATGTGGGAGTAAAGCATAATTTTTTTATATCAGTGACACTTGATTCTTGAATTTGTGATCTGAATTGATCATTATCGGATATGATATTTTTCAACTAACTAACGATATGGACTATGGATTTTAATGAAATTAAAGATTGGTACGTTGCAACGCTTCAGAAGTATGTAGAGTTTAACGGACGGGCTCGTCGAAAAGAGTATTGGATTTTCACCTTAGTAAACTTCGCAATATCAGTCATACTTGCCGTGCTCGGTCTGGACTTTATAAGCACGCTGTTTGGACTGGCTGTACTGCTCCCGGGATTAGGAGTATCCGTTCGAAGGCTTCACGATCTTGGCAAAACCGGCTGGTGGCTTTTAATTGCATTTATACCACTCGTAGGTCTCATTGTTCTTATTTATTTCTTTGTGCAGGAGGGTGATTCTGGTTCTAATGAATACGGACCAAATCCTAAAACAGCCATTTAGAAGAGTATATTACTACTTCTGATTTTAATTAGCTCTCCTAAAAAATAGGAGAGCTTTCTTTTTTTCTGAGGGATCGTAAAATGATTTTGATATCGTTTGACATCGTCAGCATAATTGTACTATTTGCTGCTAATGATGAAATATTTTTGATTCGTAATGGTCAACAAATCCATTAAAAAATGAAACGCTTTTACTCTGCCAGAATATTTCTATTATCGTCATTTTTCTTTTTAATAGCCGGTTTTGGAGGATGCGGAAGTGAACAAGAGCCTGCAGATGGCGAGTTCAATTCTGATCTTATAAATCAGCATCTGGATGCTGATGTAACCTATACTGAAACCTACCGGCCACAATATCACTACACTCCCCGCATCAACTGGATGAACGACCCGAACGGGCTGGTATATTACGAGGGGCAATATCATCTGTTCCATCAGTATAATCCCTTTGGAAACCAGTGGGGATTTATGAGCTGGTACCATGCTGTGAGCGACGATCTGGTTCACTGGGAACATAAACCGGTGGCGATACCGTATGGTAAAGAGCAGGAAGAGGGTATTTTTTCCGGAAGCGCCGTTGTTGATCATAATAACACCGCAGGGTTTGGGGATGGCACACGCGCCCCGCTGGTTGCTGTCTATACGAGCCACTACACCCGGGAGAACGGCTCAACATGGCAGGCGCAATCGCTGGCGTACAGTATCGACGGTGGTGAGACATTTATAAAGTATGAAGGGAATCCCGTGCTGGAGTTTGATGATCCTGATTTTAGGGACCCAAATGTTAAGTGGAATGAAGAGATGGGCAAATGGCTCATGGTGGTTGTGCTGCCTCAGCAGCATAAAGTTCAGTTTTACGCCTCCGAAAACTTAATCGACTGGGAGTTTCTGAGCGATTTTGGTCCGGCAGGTGCCATTGGGGGGATCTGGGAATGCCCCGACTTTTTTGAGCTGCCCATAGACGGCGACCCCGATAATACAAGATGGGTGCTTCACGTGGATATGAATCCGGGCGCGGTTGCCGGCGGATCGGGCTCGCAATATTTTGTTGGGAGCTGGGATGGAAATACGTTTACTCCCGATGATCAGATTATGCAGGATGAAATAAAATGGGTGGATTACGGACCCGACTATTACGCTGCCATTTCGTGGAATAACATTCCTGAAGAGGATGGCCGGCGACTCTGGATCGGCTGGATGAACAACTGGAACTACGCCAACGACATTCCCACCTCTCCCTGGAGAAGTGCTCAGTCCATTCCACGGTCACTTACGCTTGAAAACAGGGGCGGAGGTATTCAGCTTATTCAAACTCCCGTAAATGAACTGGAGCAGATAAGGGAAACGGCATTAACGCTTGATACTTCTGTCTCAACAGAGGGTGATTTAGATCTCAGTGAAATCAAAAACGGGATCAGGGGCAAGGCTTATGAGTTTGTGGCAGAGATAACCCCCGGGGATTCAGATCAGGCAATGCTGGTGATTCGGGCCGGAACCGATGAGGAAACGCTGATTGGTTACGATGCTGAAAAAGAAGTCGTGTTTCTGGATAGGACAAATTCCGGTGAGCATGATTTTTATGATGGTTTTAGTCAGCGTTTTGAAGCACCTGCCCGGCTTATGGACGGCAACGTGAAGCTGCACGTTTTTGTGGACTGGTCGTCAGTGGAGGTATTCGTAAACGATGGTGAAAGCGTATTAACGAGCAGAATATTTCCCCATCCGGAAAGTACGGATATTCGGTTCAGAGCTGATGGCGGGACTGCATTGCTTGAATCTCTCACATTCTGGACACTTAATTCTATATGGAGTGATGAACAGATCTGATAATTATCGTAAATCTGTTTAAATCAGTTCCAAAGGGGTGCAAAATTCAAAAAATCTATTATCTTTGAAAGCGCTTGTGGCTCCCCGGTGATATTGCGATACAATTTCTGAATTAAAAACTTACTACATGAAGAAATATAAAATCTTTTTATGGTCGATAACGTCTGCGCTGGGAGGGTTTCTATTTGGCTTCGATACAGCTGTGATATCCGGGGGAGAGCAGAATATTCAGATGATGTGGGAGCTCAGCGATATTATGATTGGCCAGACGGTTGCAATGGCGCTTTATGGTACAATTATTGGTGCGCTTTTTGGGGGTATACCAGCACAGAAATATGGAAGGAAAATATCTTTGATCTGGATTGCAGCTCTGTTTCTGGTATCCGCAGTTGGTTCTGCCCTGGCACCGGAAGTTTATACATTAATGGTGGCTCGTTTTTTAGGAGGTTTAAGCATTGGGGCTTCATCTGTTGTGGCGCCTATGTATATATCTGAAATTGCACCAGCAGATAAGCGTGGTAAGTTAACAGCCCTTTTTCAGTTCAATATCGTGCTTGGAATACTGATTGCGTATTTCTCAAACTTCATGATCGGGACCGAAAACATTGAGTCCTGGAGATGGATGCTTGGTGTAGAAGTGATACCTGCTACATTATTCCTGATTTTGGTATTACAATCCCTGAAAGTCCGAGATGGTTAATTGTTGCCAAGAACCGGATAGAGGAAGCAAAAGAAATTCTAAATATTATCGACCCGGATACGGTTGATCAATCTGTACGGGCAATAAAAGCAGGCGATCTCACTCCAGGAAGAGCAACACCCCTCAGAGAGTTCTTTACTAAAAGGTTTCGTTTCCCCATTATGCTTGCGTTCTTATTTGCATTCTTTAACCAGGTTTCAGGGATTAACGCAATCATCTATTTTGCCCCCCGAATATTTGAACTAACCGGACTTGGTGCGGAAACAGCCCTGCTGTCCTCGGTCGGGGTGGGGGTGGTAAACCTCGTGTTTACTATGATCGGGCTGTTACTAATAGACAGATTCGGCCGGCGGTTTTTGATGTACATTGGTTCCGCCGGGTACCTTATTTCGCTCTCGGCTATATCCTATGCATTTTTTACTCAGACCTTTACCGGTTATGCAATTCCTGCACTCATTTTTCTATTTATCGCTGCTCATGCAATTAGCCAGGGTGCCGTAATCTGGGTATTTATATCTGAAATATTTCCTAACTCCGTTCGGTCGTTTGGAAACTCCCTGGGAAGCAGTACCCACTGGATTTTTGCAGCGTTGATTGCCGGAAATTTTGTCTATATCGAAAGCATATTTGGCGGGGGACCCATCTTCGCATTCTTTGCATTTATGATGTTCCTGCAGCTCATTTTCGTTTGGAAAGTGATGCCGGAAACCAAAAACATCACGCTCGAGGAGATGGAGGTTAAACTGGGCATTAATGTTGATGAACTCGAAGAGGTTATCAAAGAAGATAAAGACGAGCTTTAAGTACATTTTGATCCTTCTTCTGCGGAGTCTTTCTATCCGGAGACCACACAGTATTTTGAGCTCAGGAAAGTATTAAAAAGGGTATTTGGATACATATATCGTTATATTGAGCTGTCTTAATTAGGCCATCGTACATTAATGATAACCCTATAAGCAGCATCAACATGGATAAAATAACGGATAGTATTGCAGAGATCACATCCCGGCTGAACAGCAGAACTGTTAAATCTGTTTTCTCATCCGGAGTTATCTTCATTCTGGCTGTACTTTTTGCACTGGCCTCCTGCACATCAGAACAAAACTCTCCTGAAACAGATTCGGAAAACAGTACAGCGGCCGAGACTCTTTTTAATGGAGAAAACCTGGATGGGTGGTATACCTATATGAAAAATCCTGAGCCCACCTCAGAAGTGAGCGGGCTCGAACGTATGGATGATGGCGTTTACCTTGAACCCATAGGCCTGAACCGGGATCCGCTGAATGTATTTACTGTAGTGGAGGAGGATGGAGAACCGGCAATTCGTATTTCCGGAGAGGTATTTGGAATTCTGGTAACCGAGAAGGAATATGAAAACTATCATCTGAAGCTGGAGTTTAAGTGGGGCGAAGAAAAATATCCGCCAAGAGAAAATTTAAAGATGGACAGCGGTATACTCTATCATTCGATAGGGGAAGAGGGAGCCTGGGGTGATGTATGGATGAAATCGCTGGAGTGCCAGGTACAGGAGACCGACTGCGGCGACTACATAAGCGTAGATACCGTGATGGTGGATATTCCGGCATTTCGGAGTACAGAGGATAACCGATTTTACTTCCACCCCGACTCGTCGCTCATAACATTCAGCCATGAGCGTGCATACTGCGAATTTTACCGTGACTATGAAAACCCGCTGGGCGAGTGGAACTCGATGGAAATTTACACCATTGACGGAAACAGCGTGCATCTGGTGAATGGACAGCCCAATATGAAGGTGATGAACAGCCGGCACATTGTAAATGGAGAAGTGGTGCCGCTCACGAAAGGGAAGATTCAATTGCAGTCGGAAGGTGCTGAGA
>Ga0102943_1002290_pt1 | contig 11330 bp, 11 predicted proteins | sample SalPonC_black_MG_FD_78174 | JGI IMG/M metagenome (GOLD analysis project Ga0102943, IMG submission 78174) | Salt pond soil microbial communities from South San Francisco under conditions of wetland restoration - Salt Pond MetaG... | ecosystem: Environmental > Aquatic > Marine > Intertidal zone >...
TGATTATTGGATTCTTCCTGCTCTCATTCGGCGAATCCAGTCTCTACAGTGCCTTTCCATTATTTGCAGAATCACAACTCAATATGAGTGCTGAGGATGTGGGAATTCAGTTTTTCTACATCGGTATCATCGCGGTGATTGTGCAGGGATTTTTGATCAAACCGCTCACAAATGTTTTTGCCGAGGAGAAGATTTTCCTGGTTGGAAATATTCTGATGGTCATAGGCCTCGGACTCATTCCACTTGCCCACAACATGTTCACTCTCGCGCTGTTCCTCTGTCTGATGGCACTCGGAAAAAGTCTTAACACGCCAACCATTACCAGCCTGATCTCCCAAGAAGCAAGTGAGAATAACTACGGTGCTGTAATGGGGGCTTCGCAGGGGCTTTCCGGACTGGGACGAATGATCGGCCCGACATGGGGTGGTGCACTGTTTGCAGCCTACTTTGGATTGCCATTCGTAGCAACGGCTCTCATTGTAGGTGCTACCATTTGGATAGCTATTGGGTTGATTACAAAGGAAAAGCCTGGTTAACAGTCACCGAAAAATGTACAAGATTGTTCAATGGTTATTGGCTGAATTACTCATCCGATGACTAAAGAACACTTTGATTTATTACTATATATTTCAGGAAGTATCATTCATTTGCTACCTTTATAAGAAAGAGATAAACCAAAAATATAGAGGAGCCACATGACTGTTTTTCTTGCTGATAAACTACCTGATGAAGCTATTTCTGAACTTGAGAACCTGGAACAAAATGTAATTAATCATCCAACTGCAACGGCCTCTGACCTTGATAGTGGATTGAGTGACGCAAATGTTCTGATTGTACGATCAACGGTTGTTAGCAAAAACTGCATTGAGAATAGTCCCAACCTAAGCCTGATTGTCCGCGCCGGGGCCGGAGTGAATAACATCGACATTGAAGCAGCCAGTAATCTTGGTATTTATGTAGCCAACTGCCCCGGGAAAAATGCAATTGCAGTAGCAGAATTGACAATGGGATTGATCATCAGCCTCGACCGCTACTTAGGTGACAATGTGGTTGACTTCAAAGCCGGGAAATGGAACAAGGCAGCCTACAGCAAGGCGGACGGGCTTTATGGAAAAGTGTTTGGTGTGATTGGTGTTGGACAGATTGGATCGGAGGTGATCACTCGAGCCAAAGCGTTTGGGATGCCTGTGATTGCATGGTCGCGCTCTCTGACACCTAAAAAAGCTGAGGAGATGGAGATCATCCATGCCGAAAGCGTCGAAGAAGTTGCGTCGAAATGCGATATCCTCAGTGTTCACCTTGCCATCAATGCCGATACGAAAGGAATCATATCAAAAGAGATTCTTGCCAAACTGAAAGATGGAGCCTATTTCATCAACACATCTCGTGCAGGAATCGTGGACGAAGATGCGCTATTCGATGAGTTAAAATCCGGAAGAATTAAGGCAGGCCTGGATGTCATCAGCGACGAACCCGAATTCAAACAGGGAGAGTTTTCAAGCCGATTCCAGGAGTGTGATAATGTATATGTCAGCCATCATATCGGCGCCAGCACAAAACAGGCTCAATTGGCAGTGGCTTCCGATGCTGTGGATATTGTACGCGGATATGTTAAAGAAGGTCAGGTAAGGAACTGGCTGAACCGCTGTGAGCATACGGATGCACCATGGCAACTGGTGGTGCGCCATTATGATAAACCGGGTGTGATTGCGAATGTGATGAATGAACTGAAGGAAGCGGATATCAATGCACAGGAACTCACGAATGTAATTTTTGAAGGAAAGCAAACCGCTTGCTGTACGATCCAGTTGGATGCGGAACCATCATCAGAAATCATGAAAAGTATTCGAACCCGGCAGGATGAAGTGATTAGCGCAACACTGATTCAATTATAAAAAAGCTGTATACTTTGTGAGATTTAAACTTAACAATCTCTATGAAATCTCTACTCTCACTTTCTCTACTTGCTGTATGTTTGCTAATGATAACAGGTTGTAACCAGGAGTATGAAAACCGGCCTGAAACCAATAACGATTATTACCTCTTTGTAGGCACCTATACAGGTGAAGGAAGTGAGGGAATCTATCTCTACAAATTTAACGCTGAAGATGGCACATCAACTCCTGTGGATACGGTTTCCTCTTCGAACCCTTCATACTTAGCGCTATCACCGGATCATTCATTCCTCTACACTGTAAATGAGGAGGCCGATTCTGCTGATGCATCAGTCAGTGCTTTTTCATTTGATAAAGAAAATGGCGAGATCTCATTTTTGAATAAACAATCGAGCCGGGGCGGAGCGCCCTGCTACGTCAGTACCGATGAGACCGGAAAAGCAGTTTTCGTAGGGAATTACCTGGGCGGTTCACTGGCTGCATTTCCCATCCGGGATGATGGCAGTCTTGCTGAATCCACATCGGCAATTGTACACGAAGGAAGCAGTATAAATGAAAGGCGACAAAACTCTCCTCATGTTCATTGCACCATCATCTCTCCCGATAACAATATGCTTTTTGTAACAGATCTCGGGACGGATACGGTTACCGGTTATGCCTTCGACGGTGAATCGATGACGCTTCATAACGAACCGTCCATCGTTTTTGAAACCGAACCGGGTGCAGGCCCGAGACATCTCACGTTTCACCCAAACGGTGAATATGCCTATTTGGTGAATGAGCTGAATGGTACGATTGTTGCCTTTTTATATGATGGCGAATCGCTTGAAGAACTGCAAACCATCAGCACGCTGCCTGAAAACTATGAGGGAAGATTTTCGGGGGCCGATATTCATGTCTCTGCAGATGGAAGCTTTCTCTACGCCTCCAATCGGGAAGATCTCAACAACATCGTGATATATTCGATAGATCAAGATTCAGGTCTACTTGAAAAAGTTGGGGAGCAATCATCGGGCGGTGCCCATCCGAGGAATTTTATGATTGATCCAACCGGCAATTATCTTCTCGTTGCCAATCGAAATACAGATAACATCGTTGTGTTTGAACGAGACCAGGAATCCGGTTTGATTACACCGGCCGATATCGAAATTAATATATCACAGCCGGTTAGCTTGCAGATGATACCGGATAATGAATAACGAACCTGTCTGCGCTAAGTCTTCGGGAGGCAGACACTGAATATCCAATTTCGAATGTCGAAGGGTTTAAACGCTTCATCATTCGATCTTTATTATTGGATTCTCGATATTCACTTAAGGTTTTTCCTTGCAGTTTTAATACTTTTTACAAAGATCGAAATCAGCTGATTTACTTCATCAAGTGCTTCATGGAAATTTTCAGGAAGCGTTTGAAATCCTTTCTTCTTAACGATCTTAAGATTTATACACGTTTCCAGAAGTTCTTTTAATGCAATTTTCATTTTGTGAATAAAATCTTTTCTCGATTCTGCACTTTGTGCCTCCCCGTATATAAGTGCAGGCGAGGTCCCAGATCGAATCATTTGCCCAGATAAATACTAACCTGAGTCTGAACGCGGTAATGCTTCTGCAATTTCCATTGAAAATACTGCAAACTCAATGAGTCGATCTTCAAGGTCATACACTTTTTCTTCCAGCATAGTTTTCTATTTTTAGTGAGTCTTTATATGTATGAACCCAGAAATAGATTTTACTTACAGACTTTTTGAATAACGAACACTTAATATCCAATTTTGACTGTCGAAGGGAGCAATCACTTCATCATTCGATGTTCGAAATTGGAAATTCGATATTCCTAAAGCCGCGCTTCTTCGAGCCACAATTCCGGGTCAACCATCTGGCTTCCGTCGCGGATCAAAAAGAAAAGCACTTCACCGCGAATTGAGTTTTCATCTCCTGAAAGGCCAATTGTATCACCCCTTCTCAAAACCTGGTTTTTTCTCACATATATTTCGCTCAGATTTCCATAGGCAGTTTTATAATCCCCGTGGCTTACAAACACCACATCCCCATATCCCTGAAGCGGTTGTATTCCGTAGACATATCCGTCATTTACAACCTGAACGGATGAACGCGGTAAGGCTGCAATATCAACTCCCAAATTTCTTGTCCTTGTACCAAATACCGGGTGAACACGCTCGCCAAATTTCTCTGTAATGGTACCATTATCCACCGGCCATGGCAGTTGACCCCGCTGATCCCGAAATTCTGCTTCGTAAATGGTTAACTCCTCATCACTGACCGATACTTCTCGCCTAACCACCGTTTCTCCTGATGCCTCGGCGCGACGCAATTGCTCCTCCTCACGAATCAGATTTTCCATTGTATTTTCCAGGTTCTGCTTCTGTTGTTCCCGGTTCTGTTTCTCTTCCTCCAGGTTTGCAATATCCTGTTTCAAGGAGTCCACCAACTGCTGCTGTCGGTTCTGTTGCTGCTGCAAGTTTTCGGTCTCGGTTTCAATCTCCCGGAGCGCAATGCGATTCCGTTCGCTGGACGCTTCCAAATCTTGCCGCGATTGTTCCAAACGCAGACGGGTCTCTTCAATTTCATTCAGTTGTTCCTGCAAATAATCATTGAACCTGGCAAGGTAAAACGTTCGAACCATCAATTGATTGATGGATGTTGAGGTCAGAAGGAGTGCGAGTTCTGTAGTTCGTCCATGTTTATAAAGATAGGTGAGGCTCTCTTTATATTCATTCATCAACGTATTTAACCTCTGCCTGAGCTCAGCCTGGTTGTTCTGAATCAGTGTGATTTCTTCCTGGATTTGCCGCTGCTCACGATTCATTTGGCGAAGTCGTTCTCGCTGAAGTGAAATCAATCGGTTTAGTTCTTCGTATCGCTGGTAAACCTCATCATACTCTTCTGATCTTTCATTCAGCCTTTGGGTGTAAGATGCAATCTGCTCATCCAGGGTTTCTATCTGCGAGCGAGTAGACTGCTGCCGTTCCAGTATTTCGGTACGCATTCTCTCATAAGATGACTGATCCTGCGACTCTTCTGACTGTGCCAAGGATTCGGCAGTCAGGCCTACCGTTGCAATCAATGCAATGAAGCCAATCATCAAAAATGATTTGAGGTTCATCATACCTGGTACTTGTCATCTGTAAATGGGAATGTCATCCGGAAGCTCGATTCCGAGCTGGGGTAACTCTTCGTTTATTTCTAAACTTTGAACCAGCAGAGTGGCTCTTGATTCTCCGTCCTGGCTAAAAATCGTGATTTTTCTCGGTAGTTGAAACCCTTCAATCTCGCCATAACCTTCATAAATGATCCGACTGTAAGGTACTATTTGATTTCCATCCGGCACATTTACTTCTAAAACTCTGCCGGATTCCTTTGATACCTGTACTCTCACTTCATTTACCAGAAGGGCTACATACAGATTATCTGTCTCAAACAACTTATTCACATCCGGTTTTGTAACTGTGTAATTAAAAAGGTCCAGCATATTAATCGATGCAATCGAACCAACGCTGGTAAGCTTCCCCTGGTTCAGCGGTACTTTTTCAGCAAATTTATCCACGCGGTTATATACAAGAAGCGAATCAGAATTCACGAATATCTGTCCACCTTCAATACCCACACTGTTACGGACGGTAATCAGGCTCTCGTCCCGGTTCGATAAAAACTGGAGTGTCACGCGTTCGCTGTTGCCCGGCTCGCTGACAATCGCTCGTCCGCGTCCGGAAATCGTTTGAAGCGACTCTCGATAGTTCGGTACAGATTCCAGCAGTTGATCAACAGAGATAGACGCCTCTGCAACGTCCACCTCATTTTCAGTCAGTTCTACAGATGAGCTACAGGAGATCATAAAGAGAAAGATCAAAAAAAACCCTTGGAAGAATGAACGTCTAGAAAAACTATCATTGTGAGAACGGTCATTCTGAACCCCGACCAATCGGGACAGGCTTTGATTCAGAATCCCCTTTCTTAAATTAAATTTGTGGATGCCGGATCGGAGTCCGGCATGACAGAATGAAGTGCTCAATACCTTCTTCAAAGTAATCAAATCTGTTCGAGTTTTTCATTGAGGTGCGTGCGTTCGGAATCTTCATCCAGTGCTTTTTGCCACCACTCCCTGGCCTTTTGCAAATCTCCGAGGGATTCAAAAATATCGCCCATATGCTCGAACACTTCTGCACTCGCCTCCCCTGTGTCGATCGATTGCTGAATGTAATTCCTGGCTTGATCGTAATCCTCCATTTTGAAATAGACCCAACCCAGTGTATCAAGAAATGATGAGTTTTCGGGATTAGCTTCTACCGCCTCTGTTGCCATCTCTAATGCTTTCTCTAAATTCTCTTCTCTAATCGACAGGTAATAGGCGTAATTATTCATCGCCGTGGTATTATCGGGATCAAGACGGAGTGCTCTTTCATAGGCATCTACAGTTTCCTCCCATTTATCAAGCTCCTGTTTTACATCTCCTAACGTACCGTAAATAGCCGATCGAAAATTTCGTCGGGATGGAGCCATCGTTGCATTTTCCAGCCAGGTTTCAGCCTGCTCATACTCACCCTCAAACATGTAAGAAGCCCCCGTAAAAAACTGTATGAAAGCATTATCAGGGGCATTTTCATTGGCCTGGTCCGACAGATCAACCACCTCCTCATACCGACCTAAACTAAACAACACCTGTATTCGCTGTGCCCATGCTTCTGCCTGGTTTGGATTGATCTCCGTTGCCCGCTCCAGGTTTACCAGTGCCTGTTCCATCTGGTTGTTTTGCAGATAATAATCAGCTGACACCAACTGTGCAGGCGCATAATCAGGTTCCTCTTCGCTCAATGCCTCAATCACTTTACGGGTTTGCTCCTCAAGAATTTCCTGTTCCGGTTCATTTTGGTATTTCACCATCAAAAAGCGCACAAGTTCCATTTTTTGAGGCGGATTGATCATTGGGTTTTTCACCATCATCACAAAGGTGTTGCCCAGTTCCTCCCAGTTATTATTTTCGATGTAGATCTCCGCCAGCAGAATCAGCGTATTTGTATCATTGGGATTTCGATCCCGGGCTTCCATCAGTACTTCTTTCGCTTCTTCCTCTTTCCCCAACTCCAGGTAAAACTGACTGATTGTTTGAAGAGTACCCAGGTTTCCCGGATTAAGCTCACGCATCTTTTCCAGCTCAGTCAACGCATTCTCATATTGGTTGAGAGCATTGTAATTCTGGAATTTGCTCAGGTGTATTTCAAATGCACTGCCTCTGAGGTCAAGAATATTATCCAGCATATCGTTGGATTTTTCAAGCTGTCCAATCTCCGTATAATTTTCAGCCAGCCGATACAGTATATCTATATCATTCGGATGGTATTCGAGAATTTTGTTCAAAGAATTGATAGCCTGCTCATTTCGTCCCGATTCGGTATACACTCGTGCCAAATGCAGATGATACCACTTATTCTCCGGTTCCAATTCGGCCGCAATCTGTCCGTAGTAGGCGGCATTCGTGTAGTCATCGATTTCCAGGTACACATCCGAAAGTGCATAATTTACACCGGCGTGATCCGACAATTTGAGGTGAGCCGCGGTAAGTTTATCAAGTGCGAGTTCATAATCCTGGTTTTCAAAGTCGTTTATTCCCTGGATATAGTACTCCAGTGCATCCGCCATCTCTTCATCGATGGAAGTAGTATCCTGGGCCTCAACAGCCGCGGTGATCAGGAAAAAAATTGCAAGCAGAAACTGTAGTGATCGTTTAATCATCAAATAATGAATTCGTTCTCCGGAGTTCATAGAACGAACAAGCGGAACGGTAATTATAAATTGTGATCTGAATGTTCACCAAATGTACCATTCTTTGCAAATGGATGTTAGGGAAGTTTTAAGCAGAGAACCTGACAGGTTGCTATCTGTTGTACCGGGATAGTAGGCCTTTGTAGAATTATTCGCCAAACAGAGCCTTCACAAATCCATCTCTCTCAAAAACCTGGAGGTCTTCAATCTGCTCGCCGACACCGATATATTTCACCGGTACATTCAGTTCGTTGGATACGCCGATTACAATTCCCCCTTTAGCCGTTCCGTCCAGTTTGGTGAGTACAAGGCCGGTAACATCTACCACATCGGTAAATGCATTGGCCTGCTGCATTGCATTCTGTCCTGTTGAAGCATCCAGTACTAGCAGTATTTCGTGTGGTGCTCCGTCCACCACTTTGCCCATCACCCTCTTAATTTTAGCAAGTTCTTCCATGAGTGATTTCTTGTTATGAAGCCGGCCGGCGGTGTCCACCAATACAACATCCGCATTTCTTGATTTGGCTGAAGCAACCGTATCATACGCCACGGCTGACGGATCGGCGTTTTGACCCTGCTGAATTATGGGTACATCGGCACGTTCGCTCCAAATTTTTAGCTGGTCGACCGCTGCTGCACGAAATGTATCGGCCGCTCCGAGCATTACGTTTTTGCCGGCTTTTTTGTAGAGGTGAGCCAGTTTTCCAATGGTTGTGGTTTTCCCCACACCATTCACACCCACAATCATAATCACATGCGGTTTAGTGGGGAAATCAGCATCAAACTCTGCGGGCTGATCAGGCCTATTTTCTTTCAACAGTGCCGTAATCTCTTCCCTCATGATCTGTTGAAGCTCATTTTGTGTGATAAACTTATCGCGAGCCACACGATTTTCTAAGCGATCAATAATTTCAATCGTTGTCTTTACACCAACATCTGATGAAATCAGTGCGTCTTCGAGGTCATCAAGAGTTGCATCATCAATTTTATCTTTACCGGCAATACTTTTACCGATCTTGTTGAGCAGTCCTTCACGGCTCTTCTCGACTCCTTTGTCGAGCTTCTCTTCTTTTTTTAGTCCAAGTTTGTCTAACCAGCCCATTCGTTTGTCTCGTTTTGGGTATCAAATTTCGTTAGATGGAATATACGATGATTAATGACAGACGTGAAACGTAAAACTGTGAGTATCCTCAGCTGATGAAATTGTCGGTTTTTGAGTGATTAAAGTTATCATCAGAAGTAGAATTCTTTAGACAAATACTGTTAGTTCCAAGTCATTCTGAACTTGATTCAGAATCTCCAATCGGTATAATGTTAGGAGAATCTGAATCAAGTTCAGGTTGACCATTTCCATCTCACGTCTCACGTCTCACGTCTCACGTCTCACGTCTCACGTAAAACTAATTAAAATCCGCCCCGGCCATAATCTTGTTATAACGAATGGTGTACTCGATGAAGGAATAAACCATTAATAACACGGAGAGAATGATCAGCAAAAGATGAACCTGGGTAGCCTCGGGAAAGAAAAACTCACTCATCCAGTAGAGTGCCATACCATTGACAGAAATCTTGCCGGACATGATAGACATGGCTACTTTCCCGCGTTTTTTCCTGATGCGTGCTGATCCCCACATAATCAGCAAGTCCCGGCTCACGCCCAGAAAGAAATACCAAAGTGGAATCCAGCCCAAAAAAACAGTGTACAGAAACAAGAAAAAAGCCATCAGCTTATCAGCAACGGGATCAAGCATTTTACCAAGCTCAGATCTCTCGTTTCTAAGTCTTGCTACAAGTCCGTCAAAATAGTCCGAAATTCCACCGTAAACGATCAGTGCAACGATAGCTAAATTCGTTTCATAACCATTATGAATATGAAGGTATATAATTGGTGCGGCTACCAATACCCTTGTTAAGGAGATAAAGTTAGACCATGTGTAAATCTCCTTTGTAACCAATACCTTCTTACCATCAATATTTGATGCAGCTTCTCTCATTCACGCAGTTGCTTCTAATCCGATTGAGTTTTAATAATACAGTTTATAAAACAGATAAATACAAATGAAATATAAAGATTTAAGGACCATCGAACAGGCCGATGCCAAACTCCGGGAAAAAAGGTTAACATCAAAGAAAGTATTTAACGGAAAACTTCTGCACGTTTACTCCGATGAAGCTGAACTCCCGGATAACTCTACTTCCACGCGTGAATGGATAAAACATCCCGGGGCTAGCGCAGTTGTTCCGGTTTTTGAGGATGGAACTGTTATGCTTCTTCAGCAATTTCGTTATCCCCCAAATAAGACTTTTATCGAAGTGCCGGCCGGAAAGATTGATCCGGGGGAGAGCAAAAAAAGTACAGCCAAACGGGAGCTCTTTGAAGAGAGCGGAATTAAATGCGAGCAACTTGAAGAAGTTGGCTCCTTTTATCCCGCGATCGGTTATGCAGATGAAATTATTTACGTCTATGTAGCCTGGGGATTGACGGAAGAGGCACAATCTGTAGATGACGATGAGTTTTTGCTAAAATACCGTATTCCTTTTTCTAAAGCTTTGAGGATGATCAAAACCGGCGAAATTACCGATGGAAAAACAATTTGCTCGCTAATCCAGGCTTCCATGTGGTGGAGAGAGAATATTCCATTTGAGGTGGATTTTGGGGCTTAACCCTCGTCAATTCAGAAATCATCGGATGAGTAGCATGAAACAAATACCTTGTGAACTCGGAGGATGACACATTAAGTTTCAATATAAAGCCGTCTGACCGCTTTGAGCGTTCTGACGGCTACGGATTTGACCCGGAATCTCCAATCGTAATATGAATCTCGGGGATTCTGAATCAAGTTCAGAATGACGGATGTAATGTTCGATTATTCCTCTTTCTTGATAACCCCTTCACCCAACGCCAGTTGATACAGCGTCTCATGCAAATTCTCCCGATCCAGATCTCCGCGATTGATGAGGGATTCGATCTCTTCTCCGGTAAACATCATCAACATGCCCTGATTACGAAATTCCTGGTCAATATTTCTTGGATTTGTTAATCGCATTTTACCAATATCCAAGCCATTGGGACTTACTTTAAGATTCACAAGGCAGTAGTACTGATCTGTCGGTTCATCCCCGAAATCAATTCGTTGCAGTTTTGTGTGTTTAAATTTCATAAATGATTAGGTTTTTTGTGAAAAAATGATCCACCTTAAATTGATAGATCGAGCGTCCTTGGTCGACCAAGCTTTAGTGCAGTTGGCTCGCTCGTGCTCTGCATAAGGGCACAATGTTTGCGCCATCACAATATTGGGTTCTTTGACTCACCCTAAATCCCCTTCCATGTAGTCTCATATTTTTACGGGAGCATAGAAAAGGAGTCTGAGGATATTGATCATTCAGAATATCGCTCAATAAAGTCCCGTGCCTTAACAATCTCCATAATTTCACCACTTTCGGCATTTGTAATTTGTACCTGGAACAAGCTGATAATCGCCTGGTTATTTAAACACTCAAGCGTTTCGGAAATCGTCGCGCACTCCTCGGTTTCACTAACCAGGTCGTTCACGCCCTGAACCACATATTTCAGGTTTTGTTGTTTCTTTTTTTCTTTTGGGGTTTCATCTTCAGGTGGATTAAAATATTCACGAATTGCTTCTTCGGTGACAAACCA